>Ga0307479_10003050_pt1 | contig 15220 bp, 14 predicted proteins | sample atmos_gasesECM4C_FD_203743 | JGI IMG/M metagenome (GOLD analysis project Ga0307479, IMG submission 203743) | Hardwood forest soil microbial communities from Morgan-Monroe State Forest, Indiana, United States - atmos_gasesECM4C_515 | ecosystem: Environmental > Terrestrial > Soil > Temperate... | reverse complement strand
GATCACTACCATCTCTACGTGTGCCGCGGCAAACCGCTCCAACAAACGAAATAATTCACTGGTGAGTTGCAGGCTGAATATCAGTTGAGCCCGATGAAACTCTTTTAGTTTTTGGCGAGCATCGACAGGAATGAGCCCTTCGTCGGTTTGACCAACTGCCGAGCTGAGCGTCGCCAATAATCCGTTTTCTTCTGCGAGAACGTACAACCTGGACCAATCCAGCCGATGGTGAAACACGGCCGACAGCTCTTGTGGGTGGGAGTGCAGGCGCGCGCATTCGAGCAGCACTTTCCACTCTGCATCAGCGTGTGTTGTCGCCGCTTCTACCAGAATGGTCTCCGTCCAGGCGGACTATCGACGACTGGGACTAGTTTCGCGCGGCGGAGATTTGCACGAGCCCCGAAACGGAACCGCGAGCGGATCCAGCGATCGCCACTGCAACAGGCAGGGATTGCCGGTTGATCATATTCGCAGACGGAATTCCCGTGCGCGCGAAAGATTTCTCACAATCCAAAGAAGACGGCCCGCGCATATTTCCTTCCATGAATGCCAAGCCCGGACAACGTGTACACGTCCCGGCATGTGTGCACGCCGAGCATGTCGGTAAATCTCGTGTGCGAATAGAACGCACTTCGTTCATCTGTGCGGAATTCCGCCAGATGTCCAGAAACTTCTGGCTCCTGACATTCCCGCACGGCATTGGAAATTGTACACAGGGATACACATCCCCGTAGGGCGAGATGTAGCAATACGTATGACCCGCGCTACAGGCGATGCCATCCAATACGGATTCATCGGCGGGACTTGGCACAGCGCAGAACTCGTCCACGTTTCCGACCAACTCGGTGTCGTGAAAAGCGGCTCCAAGCTGAGGCCCGTGAATACCCAGGCCGAGAAGCGAGCGATCGCCGTCCATTTTTGGCGTGATGGTCGGATCGGTGACGACGGGCACGCCTAAGCTCTTGCCCAACTCTTTCACACTGGTATAGTCATTAAAGTTCGGCCGCATCAGTACGTTCGCGATGATGACGGCTACGCCATGGGATTTCAGCAATCGAATCGCGGCAATCGAGCGTTTTAGCGAGCCCGGAAGTTTCGTGATTGCGTCGTGAACCTCGGGACGATGCGAATAAATGCTGATCTGTACGGTTTGAACACCCAAGCGGTGAAACAACGCGGCATGTTTGTCGCGTATCATGAAACCGTTGGTTTTCACTTTCACGGCGAATCGCAGCCGGCGCGCATATTTCAGAATGTCCATGAAATCCATGCGCATCAGGACTTCGCCGCCGCTCAGCGTTAAAAAGAAAACCCCAGCGTCCGCTAGCTGATCAAGAACGTCCTTGATCTCCGCAAACGTCATTTCCCCGTGATCGTCGTGGTCGAGGTAACAGTGCACGCATCGCTCGTTGCAGCGATACGTGACGTCCAAATGGGCGCTCAGAGGCACACCCAAGTCTAAAGCTTTGGCGTTGAAGGCCTCCATGAGGCTGCTCATGAATTGTGCTCCGCCTCGAACATCTCCTCAACAGGGTGATCTGCAATGATCATCAGGCCATGCTCGGCTAACTCGCTAACCAGGCGTTCCGCATCTGCCAGGGCAACTGAAGGCTCAACATCGAATTGGGCGCAGACTTTCTTTTCCACAATTTCCTGCAGAGAGGTCGCGCCGTCGGCAGACTTCCAAATCAAGGAGGCCACTTCATTCAATGTGAATAACGTGGAATTGACCGCGGACATAATCATCATTTCGCCCCCGAGCTCACGAGAGGCGGTCATGGGACTCCGGGCGACGTACCTTGCTTTCATTCGATAAGATCCCAGGCGGTTCGATCCGCCACAAATTCCAGCCGGTAGACTGGCATCTTACAGACCAGATCGCACACAGACCGAAAAACAAGCTTCACTAAATGCGGATCTTCCGCGAAAAACAACACGCTTTCTAGAAGCGCGCGGACAGCATCGGCCGATTGCATCGGAATCACACGGTTTGCCGGCGCCTTCACCAAACGATAGAAACCCACTATCGGCGCGGAGATGTTTTCCCCAGATTTGGCGAGTTCACCGCTGAACGGCGTTCCGTGGGCGACGTACTTAGCTCCATCTCGCCGCACATAGGAGATTTCGTCACTCAATAGCTGCACATCCGGCGGCGCGAGCCGCGTCATGGTTGTTTTGCCAGCTCCAGAAGGGCCAAAAAATAGAAACGCCCGTCCGTTGCGTACCGCGCTTGCAGCATGCAGAAGAAAGCCACCCTGATCCGCGAGGATTAGGCTATGCAGGATGCGCAGCGATGCATCCAACGAATAGGGATTGACTGACTGACGAACCTTGCCGCATTTGGACTGAGCGTCCCACTCCAAACAGAAGTCCGTCCGCTCGGCGCGCCATCGAGGACCCTCACGCAACACACGAATTTCGTCTGCCGAGGAAACAACCCTGCCCGGCCAAACCAAGTCAAAGCTCAGATCGATATCCGCTTGTGGCTCGGAACTCAAGAATTCTTTATAGCGTTGTTGCACGACACTGAGGAAGGAACGATCGTCCGTCCGCAAACGTATGGGCATGCGCCCAATGTCCACTACCACACCCTGAGCATCCGCTATCCCTAGGTCCATTCCGTCTCTTCTCTCAGGGAGCGGGTACGGCTGTGCATCCACAGGAAGCATTTTGTAAGAAACTCCGAATGTTTAAGGAGCAAGGAGCCTATGCGGTGCAACAATGTCGCAGCGGGGGGGACGCTTCTGTGCCCCCGCAGGATCGAGGTTACACGCCCCAACAGTTCGTCAGCCGTTATCGGCGGATCGGCTGCCGCTAGCGAGTCACCGCTTGTACTGACGCGGTAATGCCGCTCATCCCACTCCACCACGCGGTGCGCAAAGAGCCGGTTATCACGCGCGAACAAAGCTATGTCGCCGCAGGCTACCTCGCTCGTTTGGACGCGCTCAACAACGATTACGTCGCCTGGAAGCACGCGGGGAAGCATGCTGCTTCCGGTGACGCGAATTTTCGCGCTGCCCCAGGAGTGCAGAGCGTCAGCCACGAGTTGACATCCTATGGCGTTCCGGCTCTCGCGAATGGCTAGCACGAAATCCTCAAGAATTCTTCCGGTTGGTAACAGGGGTGCAAGTGGATTGGGTTGAGCTGACCTTGCCACACGACAGAGCCGATGTTTCGAACACGCGCTCGAACTGAAACGCCGGTGTACTATACGGCCTCTTTGTCTTGTGCGGTCGCTCGGCAGCGGCCTGCGGTTTTTCTTTCATTTTCACCTCGTGTTCATTGCAAGCTCGACTGCGTCAGCTTCACCGCGCAGCCACCCGTCGTCCCGCCCGGGTTTCCACAGTTCGGTGGTGGATTGCCCTGATTCGAGAAATAAATGCTCGACGCCTGAGCCGCGGCAGCCACGTTATCGACAATAATCCCGCTGGTGCCATTTTTTTCAGCGGCTCGTCGGGTAAACGCAGCGGGCATGCCATTCGTAATATTGTAGGACATTATGCAGCCCCCAGGGATACCTCCCGTGGCGCTGCAAAGATTGCGCACGCTTAGAAAGAGCCAATCCCTCTGCGGCGCCGAAGTGTTAAAGAACTCTGTCGCGGGTGAGCATTGCGTACGTCCGCGCGCCAGCAGCACAGGCGTTGCCGGGTCTACCGCGGCGTTCATTACACCCCGGATTGTCGCACTGACGTTATGGAAGCCAATCCTGTAGAGCGTCGGGAACATGCTGGTCGCGCCAGCCCCGCCCTTACCACAAACGTAATAGAAGCCTAGAGTTGGCCCGTTAAGATAATTGTTATCGAAGTCGCCGTTGTGCAAAGGATTCGCGGCATCTGGCGTCCCCACAGGGACAGTCACCATGCTGGCGGGCGTTAGTGCTGTATCCACCTGGACAACGGCGGCGTTCGGTATGTTTGTACTCGCCGCCGTTTCCGAAAAGACGTGTCCAGTGCTGGAGTCCACGATCGGCGGGTCCGGAATACCACTTCCGGTGCTAAGCACGAGAAAGGACCCTAGGCAAGCGTTGCCAGGCAATGTCGGTGAGAGGCATCCACTGGTGCTGTTTACGTCGCGAACATACGACAGTCGGCCGTTGCCGTCCGTAACATAAATATTGTTGTTGAAAAAATCGAATACAGGGCCACTCAGATGCACCCCCACATTGACGGTAACGGGCCAGCCGGACGCCATGAATTCCGCCGGCACCCCGTTAAATATGTTCACGATCTTGTGAAGTCGCCCATTATCGTCGCCTATATAAGCCGCATCATGGGTATAGTCTACAAATAATGAAGATGCAGTCACGGCAGGTGCGCCGCTCAGAGTCACCGTAGCATTCACCGCATTATTCCCTACTCCCGGAGTCGCTGGAGCCGTGGCGGAAGTTCCGTTGGCGCCCGTGGTACCAATCGTAAGCACATGTACGACTCCATTTACGGAGACCCAGGCTACCTTGGCGGCATTCGGGAACGACAGGACCGGTGAGGTTCGGATCGCCGCTCCTGTGTTGTAGGCCCACTTGACTGTGGGGCCATTGTGAGCGCACAAACCTCCTGCGATACCTTGCGTGCTGTACAGGTTATTGTAGGCAATAATCGTTGCTTGCCGCGGTACGACAGAAGAGCCAGCAAGGGCAGTAGGAAAAACTACGAAATCATTGAGGCAGCTAGGAGGTGCGGTGACATCGAAACTGAATTTGGCAGGATATCCCTGGACGTGCGTGTTATTGGCTCCTAAACTCATACTCCAATCGACCTTTGTTGCCTGTTGGTGGGGGCTGCCGGTGCCCTCGGAATCCGATTCCGATTCGTTCTCAGCCTGTTCTCCAAGCTGCTCCTGTTCCTGATCAGCCGCCACATCGGGTGTACTCGTCGGCGCCGCCGGATTGAGGCCCATTGTGGGATTCAAACCCAGCGTGTTTCTCCTTAACAATTGATGCAAGAAGCGTGGGTCTTGCCGGATAGCCATGAGTGTGGGTATATCGGATGGACTGCTGAAAACGACGTGCCGATGGCTCCAGTCCTGAACCAGTCCCATTCTGGCCGGCTCTGACTGGGCGGCGCGCGCATGATGCCAGACGAGGAAAACCGCCATCGCCAAAACGAGCACAGCCAAAAATCTTCGGAGTAAATACGAACTGGAAGGCTCGACAGTCCTCACGTTGCGCTCCTTGGATCCAGCATCAACCGGGGTCAAGAAACTCGAGTTCGCAAGGCTGGGACTTGCCTTGAGTTTTCTTTAGGCTGCCTTAGACACACTGCTAAACACTTAGATGTTCGCAAAGTCGCTTGGGGACGCATCCATGGGACCCCACCCAAGACCTATTCCGACTGTAGCCGATTTCCCATCTGCTTCCAACCGATTTTGGAATCGTGCTCACAACGGCATCGGGATTTGAGACTTGCAGATACCTGACTGCATCCCGAGAAGCGACCCGTTCAACAAAAGGCCGGCTACAGTTGCGCAGCCGGCCAGCCTTCGTTCCCATAAGCAGGCTTCAGGACTTCTTCTTTTTTGCGGTGGTCTTGATGTCGATGCCCGGCGCCATTTGCTGCAGCTGCTCGAGTCCCAACTTCGCTTGCTGGCCATAGGTGCCATTCGGATCTAGCTCAACGGCCTTTTGGTACGCCTCGATCGTTCCCGGGGCAAACTCCACTTCCTCTTTGTTGCCCACTCTCTTGGTGGTCATGTTGTAGACGAGCGAAGCGCCCAGCAGGTACCAGCCCTGCGCGTTTTTGGGGTCCAACTCCGTAGCTTTCTTCAGCGGCTCAACGGCTTCCTTCAGCTTCCCGGCATTGTACAAAGTGATGCCGCCGTTGCGGTACGCTTGTGCCGCATTGGTAGGATCGAGTTCCGCGCTCTTCTGATACGCCGCCATGGCGTCGTCAATTTTCCCCGAGCGCCCTAATATGCCACCCAGGTTGTTGTAGTACGCCGCGGTGGGCTTTAACTCGATGGCCTGCTTATAGGCATTCACCGCGTCATCGCTGCGCCCATCGGTATCGTACGCATCTCCCAGGCGCGCCCAAATCAGGTGAAGATTTGGGTCTTTTTCAGGAGCGGCGGCTTTGGCCTGTTCGAGTTCGCCAACCGCTTTGTCTGACAAATCCTTGACTTGCGCTTTCAAGGTGTCGCGTTGGTCCGCAGGCGCTTTCGCCATATCGGCCTTCGCCTGTCCAGCCTGGTTCAGGAATCCAAGCCCCGCGTCAAAATGCTGCTTCATGCCTTGAAACTTCTGCTTTTGTTCTTCCGCCTTTTTCTGCTGCTCCGCGTATTCCGCGCCCTGCTTCCCGGCGACGTCTTTGAAATTGACATTTACCTTCTGTGTGTCGGGGCCGCTTACGCGCACCTTGATCTCATACGGTTTGTTTGGCGCGGGTAAGATCACTGACACGGTATACACACCGTTGCGCAAGCCACGAATGGTAAAGTTCCCGCTGCTGTCTGTTTTCGTTTCGGATTTGGTACCTTGCTCGCCCACAGCCTCAATGCCCATATTCGCCCACGGTTTTCCGGTGATATCGAGTATCTGGCCGCTGATCACGCCGTCCATTTGCGCCACTGAGCGCGGGACACAAACGCCGGCCATTGCCAAAGCGATGCACGACGCCAGCACCCACGTATTGCGCTTGAAACTCACCGATAGCCTCATGCCCCATTCTCCTTTTTGTCGGGATCCCTACCACATTGTCCCCACAGAGGGCGTTCTATATCTATAATTCTAACAAGTTCCCCAGTTCAACGCTGCGCGGCAACCGTACGCCGGTAAGGGATGGGATCCGGTACGCCCGCCTCCGCGAAAGCGCGAACCCGCAGGAGGCAACTATCGCAGACGCCGCAGGCTGCATCTTCACTCTGATAGCATGACCACGTCAAATGCAGAGGGGCTCCCAACTCCACACCTCGCCGGATAATCTGGCTCTTTCTCAGGGTAATCACCGGCGTCACAATTTCGATCTGCGTCTCCGGCCGCGTGCCCACGCGAACCAACTCCTGAAAGACCCGGTAGTATTCCGGCCGGCAATCGGGATAGCCTGAGCTATCTTCGGCAACCGCTCCGATATAAACCGAACTCGCGCCGATAGCCTCCGCCCAGCTCACCGCCACCGAAAGAAAATGTGCGTTCCGGAATGGCACGTAACTGACGGGAATCTCGCTTCCATGTGGGCCTGGAGCACCCAGCGCATTTTCTGGCACGGCCATGCGTTCGTCCGTAAGAGCCGACCCCCCTATGACGCGGAAGTGGTCGAGCTGTACGATTAGGCGCTGGCGAATAGCGTAAAAATCGGCGATGTCCTCGAACGCTTTGCGCTCCCGCCCTTGTGTAAGCTGTCCGTAGCTGGCATGCACCAAACCCACATTCTCGGCATCGTGCCCGTCGATGGCGATCGCCGCCGTCAGGCACGAATCCATTCCTCCACTCAGCAGCACCACCGCTTTGGTCGGGCTGTTCATTTTTTCTCTGCTATCTCCGTGCGAACATGGGGCGCGGCGGTGCTGCGCCCCTACAATGCAAACCCTGCCAAGACTTAAACTCCCTTAGTTGCGGGGTCCCATATAAATTTATGTATCTGCAGTCCGAGCCGCACCGGTAACCCATCCGCGAGCATCCATTCCACCAGCGTCCGGGGCTCAAGCCCGTGCCATTTCCCCTCAGGATCCTCAAGCACGGGGGAAAACAGCACCGCGTTTACGCGATCCGCAAGCCGGTGTTTCGCCGTGAATTCCCGCGCAAATTCGTAATCGCGCCTGGTGGAAATGACGAACTTTACCTCGTCCTTTTTGTCCACGACTTCCAGGTTCCGCATCTCAAATGTATCCACTTCCCCAGAGTCGGGACACTTCACGTCAATAATCCGGATCACTCCCTGCGGTAGGCGCCCCACAAACTGCTCGCCGCTGGTCTCAATCATCACCGTGTATCCGGCATTCAGCAGCCGGTCCGCTAAGGGATAGACTTCCTCTTGCAAAAGCGGCTCGCCGCCCGTCAATTCCACCAATGGAACAGCGACTGTACCCGAACCGCTCTCTTCGCGGCCCGCAAGTTCGTCAACGCGCGCCAGCACCTCTTCTACACTCACCTTCCTGCCGCCGTGGAACGCGTATGCCGTATCGCACCACGTGCAGCGCAGATTACATCCCGTCAGCCGCACAAAAATACAAGGCAGGCCCGCGCGGGTGCCCTCGCCTTGAATGGATTTGAATATTTCTGTGATGAACATTGTCTTGGCTAGGCTCTGCTTAGCGATTCGGCCGGTATTGCGCTCTGGTCGTGTCCGTTTCCCACACGATGATATCCGTGACGCGCGCCCCCTCCGGCAGCGCGTTCGCCTGCCGCGTCACTTGGTCGTAAAAATATTTCGCCAAATTCTCGGCGGAAGGATTTACAGCGTGAAACGCCTCTAGATCGTTCATAAACTGATGATCCAGCCCGCCGATAATCTCCCGCAGTACGCGCTTGAGTTCAGTGAAATCGCACAACAATCCAATCGAATCAAGCCGCGGACCCTCCAACGTCACACGCACGCGATAATTGTGCCCATGGGGGTTCTCGCACTTGCCCCGATACCCGCGCAGCGCGTGACCTGCGGAAAATGTCTCTTCTACGCTCACCTGAAACATTCGATTGTTCTTTCTGGACGCCGCTGCGTTCGTGCCGGGCTGCTCGACTTCTTTTATACGCAAGCGCTGTAAACTATGAGTTGAGGAATTTGGCGACTTCGTTCAACTCATGAGTCATGCCATATTGGGGCAATGACTCTATAAAAATCCTACCATAGGGCATCCGTTGGATGCGGCTGTCGAGCAGTACCAGCACCCCTCGGTCGGTTTTCGTGCGGATCAGCCTGCCGAAGCCCTGTTTCAGCGCCAAAACCGCCTGTGGCACCTGGAACTCTGCGAACGCGTTTCGCCCGTCCTCTTGCAGCATGCGCACCCGCGCGGCCACCACCGGATCGCTAGGCACAGCGAAGGGCAGGCGATCCACAATCACGCAAGAAAGCTGCTCGCCCGGAACGTCTACACCTTGCCAAAAACTCGACGTCGCAAACAGCACCGCGCCCGGCGTGGTTTTGAAGCGCTCCAGCAGCACGGAACGCGGAGCCGTTCCTTGCTTGAGCAACGGAAACGACACTCGCCCGCTCACGCGATCAAACAATTCGTTCATCTGCGAATAGCTGGTGAACAAGCAGAATGCGCGTCCCTGGCTCAATTCCAGCACCTTCACGATTTCATCGGCAGCCGCAGATACAAAGGATGGATTCCGCACATCCGGCATGGTCCGGGGAATATAGAGCAGGGCCTGCTTGCGCCAGTCAAACTCCGGGGGCAGCGCCCCTTCTTTCGCGTGGTCTAATCCCAGCCGTTGCCGAATGTACTCGAAGCGTCCCGCCACGGTCAGGGTCGCCGAAGTGAGAATAATCGTGTCGAGTTTCTCGAACAGTTTTTCCCGCAGGATTTGGCTCACATCGATGGGCGTCGCCGCCAAAAACACACCTTTGTTCCTGCGTTCATACCAATACACAAAATTCCGTTCATTCGATTCAAACAGGAAGCTCAGTTCTTGCCGGATCTCGAAGCTGCGCCGCGCAATGCGCAAAAGCTCCTCCGGTTTCTCGTGTAATGCTGCAAATTCGGTTTCCAATCCCTTCAGCGCGGTCACAAGAGCGTCATAGCTTTCGCGGTGCTGTTCTAGAAAAGCTTCGCGCTCCCTGCGCTCGAAGGGAAAGCGCCCGTCTCGTGCCGGAAATGTCTCAAAAAAGGTTCGGCTCCTCTCCCGGATGCGTTGCGTGCGCCGTAACAACGTGGGGGTACCCAAGTGCAGCAGCCGCAGCATCAAGTCGGCGTCGCGCGCGAGTTCCTCCAGCCGGTAGTTGGAAATCTGCCGCCCGAAATAATCGCTGGCCACGTCCTCCATTTCGTGCGCTTCATCGAACACCACCGCGGAATATTCCGGCAGAATCTGGCCAAAATCATCCTGTTTCAGGGCCAAATCCGCGAAAAACAGATGGTGATTCACGATGATCAGGTCGGCTTCTTTGGCGCGCTGCTGCATGGCCGTGAGGAAGCACTGATTGAATTCAGGGCATTTCTTGCCCGTGCAGGTCTCGCGTCGCGCGTCGAGTCGGGTCCACAACTCGGAATCATCCGGCAGGAAGGTCAGCTCCGCGCGGTCACCCGTCTCCGTTAACTTCGACCAATCGCGAATTTGCCGGAATTCGTCAATCTCGTCAATCCCCTTCAACACCGGCTGGTCGGCCATTTGGTGCAGCTTGGCGCGACAGAGAAAATTCGACCGGCCCTTCATTACCGCGACTTTCAGCTCCGGAGCGAAGTGCTTTTGCAGAAAGGGAATGTCTTTCTGATAGAGCTGTTCCTGCAGCGATTTCGTCGCGGTAGAAATTACCACGCGACGCCCGCTGCAAATCGCCGGCAGCAAATAGGCCAGGGTTTTCCCGGTTCCGGTGCCGGCTTCCACAACGACATGATGACGGTTCTCGAAGGCGTCCTGCAGCAATTCCGCCATCTGCAACTGCGCTTGCCGGTGCTCGTAGCCGCCGAGCATGTAGCGTTCGAGTAATCCCCCGGCGCCAAACACTTCCCGCATGGAGGCTTTGGGCTTCTCGGTTATGGCCTTCGATTCTTCATTCAAATCAACATAAGTATCGTCGCGAGATTCGTCTATGCGGCGATCATTTGGGGACTCGTCGAGCGGCACATAACGCCGCTCAGGCTTTTCCCCGCTTCGGGAGGTTCTTGCCTGGCGCGGATCAACTTCCGGATTGGTTACGCGTCTGCCCAAAGAAGCTCGTCGAATAGTCAGCGGCTCATCGCGAAATATGCTTCACAATATCACATGTCGCGGGAACAACTGGCGGTCCAGGAGCCCCAAAACGACTCATACGTTTAGACTTCGGCAATCACACCGATGTTTTTTGCAACCAACTTCCACGCTGCTCGCGTTACAGTCGTAGTGATACAAATGCACACCGCTGCGCTCAGCTTTCGTCCAATTCCCTGGGGGAGTACACCATGACTCTCAAGAAGGTTTTCGCTTTGCTCATTTTGGCTTCGGCTCTCTCGCTGGGAGCATGCAGCGGCGTGAAATCGGGCAAGGGGAACGGCAGGGGCGGCACTGCCAAGGTCTTCATCACGTTAACCGCTTCGCCGCTAACGCCGCCTTCCAGCACCAACCTGCTTTCTTTCAGCGTTGCGGTTGCTGGAATCTCTCTAACGCCCGCGGCCGGCGGTACCCCCGTAAATATTTCATTGAACAATGACAACTACTCGGTAGACCTTACTCGCCTCCAAAGCGACTCTGCTTTCGTGGCCGCAACCACCAGCATTGCAGCCGGGACTTACAGCACCATGACCGTGAGCCTCACCAGTCCGCTGGTCACTTATTGCACGCAGACCACGGGAGGCACGGGCTGCGCGAATGGTAGTGTCGCGATGTTCACCACCGGCGCTGCTGTCGCGCCCCAGATCACCACCGCGCCTTTTCCCATTACCCTGATCGCCAATCAAACCCAAGGTTTGGCCATCAACATCAATCTACAGAACGCGCTTACGGTCGCCGTGAATCAGACTGTGACGGCCGTGAACCTTGGCGCTACAAACGTTGTGACGGCGAGCACGCTGCCGCCCGCTTCCAGCAGTTTGCCCGGCAGCGGCGAACTCTCCTTCGTCGAAGACGTTACCGGCGTGGTTACTGCGGTAAGCGCATCCGCGCAATCCGTGACTGTAAAGACCGCTACGCGCGGTTCCTTCACGGCTATTGCGAATTCCTCAACCGTTTTTTCGCCAAATTGCACCAATTTCAACCTGAGCCTCACCTTCGCTTCCTGCGTCGTACAAGGACATGTCGCCAGCTTGGACATGGAGCTCAATACCGATGGCACATTCACCCTGCTCGAATACGATCCGTTGGCCACTACCACCGGCGACTGGATCGAGGGAATCATCACTGCCCCGCCGACTTCCACCACGCAGTTTCAGTTTGTGGCCAACGACTTCGTCCTCTCTACCACGAATAGTTTGATCGGCACGGGTCTTGTGTTGAGCGACCCTGTGAATATCACGCTCGCATCACCGCTACCCTTCGTCGTCGACAACAAGGGGCTGGTGGTCCCTGCTACTTCGTTCACCGGCAGTACGGACACATCGTTCTTGCAACCCGGGCAAACCGTAGCTGTCCGCCTGTCAGCGTTTACTGCCGGTTCAGGTTCAACCTTCGCAGCCGCCAGCGTGAATTTCCTGTACTTGCGCTTCAGTCGTGTGACCGGAACGGTGGTATCGGCGAATCCCCCGAATACCTTCAGCGTTCAGTCGCTTCCGCCGTTTTTCGGTGTCACCGTCCCGTTGGTCGTGCAAGTCTCCACGGGCTCGCCGAGCACCAATTTCGATGGGATCAGCGGTGCCAGCGGCATGGCCGCGGGGCAGTCGGTTTCCATTAGTGCTCTTTACTTCGGATCGCCCACTGGACCGACGCCTACGCCCACTGAATTCAGCGCCGCGAAGGTTCGCGTTCCATAGCGGTTTTCCCGCCTCCGCAAAAGGCAACGGCCCGGAGCAACTTCGCTTCGGGCCGTTTCTTCTTTGCGCGCAGCGTAAGGGCGGAGTCTCCGTAGCCCGGCGGCCTTTCCATACATCCTGCAGCTGTTAAGCCGCTCTAGTGGATCCGAGGTTTATGCAGGCTGCGCTCCACCAATGGTTGTCGTTGGGGGCAACGGCGACCCATAAGGCCCGGCAGGTGCGCTCACTGCAATGGCCGGCTGGAATCTGCGATACAACGTTAGCGAAATGGCGCCAAGGCCCCAGAGCATGACTCCAAATTTTACCCACCCGCCGACGTGTGGAATGGTTGTCGCCATGCGCACGATGAGCAGACCAATCACCATTCTTCCAAAGAGCGGCCAGATCTCGCGAGTCCGCCCTAGTAACAATTGCCCGAGGAGTCCCCCGACGATAATCTGCGCATAGTACAGGCTTGCGTACCACAGCAGAAGCGCGGACAGGCCCACGAACAGCCCGACCACGGTGATACACGCAATGCACGCAGCGATGGGCACCCCAAAGAACACCAACACTCCCAGCCCAAAGGAAGCGCCGTACCGTTCTGCATTGTCCACCGCTTGCCGGGAGAACTCCGGCATCAATTGGAACAGCACTAAACCAAACAAGATGAACGCCGCCACCCAGATCACCTGCCAAATGTAGTAGTGACCTTCCTCGTACTTTGGTTTGTGTTCGGGCTTGTGGTAGTCGACAGGTGAAGCGAGCTTGGCCTGGCTCGAGACTTCCGGCGGGTTATCGCCTTCGACGTGAATCGGTCCATCTACTTCTGCGCCGGCGTTGAGTGTCAGGGTCTCGACCTTGGCCTTGATCCCGCCGCCTACTTTGCCGGAGATGCTGGGGTGTTTGCCAAACATCAAAAGATCGCGGCCTAGCGTGCCATCAAGATTCAGGGTGTCCACAAAGATCGTCAGACTGCCGCCGATTTTTCCGGCAGATTCTATGTTCACAGTCTCATCGAAGGTCAAAACATTTTTCGCTACCGCGCCTCGGATAGTCAGCGTGTTCGTAAACGCGCGCACATTGCCGTCGACGTGACCGTTGACCTCCATCGTTTGCGCAAAGCCGAAGATGTCGCCCTTGACGTCGCCGTTCACGATTGCGTCATGGGAAAAGACGAAAACGTCTCCGAGCACGGTTCCATCAATGCGCGCGCGGCGGCCAAAAATAAAAATATCGCCTTTGATGGCTTCGTCTTTGCTGACGACGATCGATTCGCCTTTGCGCGTCTCTGAATTCCATACCTGGTTGCGCACTTGATTCTCGACTTGGTTCTCGACTTGCTGTTGCACTTGCTTTTGGACCTGTTTGCGCGCCTCGTCAGCCTGGGTCCCGGGCAAAGACGCGGCATGTGTTTCTGTCGCCACGGACGCGCTCGGCAACATCGCCGCGCATAATCCGCCCAGCACCAGCGCCAATGCCGCGCCGCGCCGCACGCGCCGCCGAAACAACGCCGCGCCAAATACGCCTAGCGTCAGGAGCGCCAGGATCTCCAGCAATGTCGCCATCGATTGCCATCCTTTCCACCAGGGGCCTTGGAAGATCAGCAAGCTCAAAAGGTTGGAGCCGCCGAATCCTGCATGTTCGAGTTCCACCTGCACTGGGTACACGTAATTTGCGTAAAGCGCGTAGACGCCGGTGGCCGCCAGCCCAAACGCTAGTCCCCAAATCCACTGCATCGACCGTCGCGTTCGCTCTTGAAAATGCGCCAGGCGAGCCGGGAGCGCCTCCTCTTCCTCGAGCATGGCGCGGGTCAGCAGCCGCGACTCGCGCTCCAGCGCGCGCAACAAGGTCCGGCAGGCCGCGCACTCTTGCACATGCTCGGAAACTTGCTGCCCGCGGGCGCGGTCCAATTGCCGTTCGATATACAACAAGCAGGTCATTTCGTCGAGGTGGTTGATGTCAACCTCGCGCGATGGATTCTCCTTCACGAAGCCCCTCCCGCGGCCAAAGCGCCTGTTTGCCCCAGGGCTTGCCGCAGTTCATGCCGCGCACGGAGCAGCACCACGCCCACGAAGGCGCGACGCACTCCCAGTGAATCGGCAATTTCGTCGTAGCTCATATCCGAGTAGTAGCGCATGACCAGCGCCATGCGCGCTCGCGATCCCAATTTGTCCAGCGCCCGCCTGACCTCTTCGCTGGTGCGCTCTTGGATCAGCTTGTCCAGTTGGTTAGGGTCGGGATGCTCCAGCGGTACGTTTTCCAGATCTTCGGTTTCTTTATCTTGTCGGCTCTTGCGTCGCCGGAGCATGTCCCAGCAGTGGTTCGCCGCCACTTTGTAGAGCCAAGCGGTAAACGACCGGGTTTGATCGTACTGCACCAGTTTATCTTTCAATTTCATGAAAACTTCCATAGTCGCGTCTTCAGCGTCTTCCCTGGTCGGAAGCGCACGCCGGCAGAACCGGAAAATAGCCGGTGCGTACTCCCGGTACAGTTCGCCCCAGGCCTCCGCGTCCCCTGTGCGTGCCCGCCCGATGGCCTCACTGGGCTCTGTCTTCCCTGGCGCGCTCATCCGTCCTGATCTCGGCGCATCCATAGTCTAGTACGCACCCGGCGCAGCAAAAATTACACATTGCAATTTAGCGTTGATTCCGCCGATCTGGCAACCAACCGTGGCCCGCACTGTAACAGAAATGCCAGCGATTTG
>Ga0307479_10003049_pt1 | contig 15221 bp, 9 predicted proteins | sample atmos_gasesECM4C_FD_203743 | JGI IMG/M metagenome (GOLD analysis project Ga0307479, IMG submission 203743) | Hardwood forest soil microbial communities from Morgan-Monroe State Forest, Indiana, United States - atmos_gasesECM4C_515 | ecosystem: Environmental > Terrestrial > Soil > Temperate... | reverse complement strand
GCTTTGTGATACATGCGGTAGAGATCAGTGTCGTGCTCTGCTTCCTTGGGCTTCACCAGGCCGGAGTAGATAGTTTGGTCCTCCGGTACGAGACCATGTCGGCGAATCAGGCGTTGCCCTTGCCCGGTGAGCGTGAGGACTCGGCGCGATTCCTTCTTTAGGGGGCTAGTCCCTCGCTGCTCCACAAGCCCCTGGCGCGATAGGCTCTGGAGATCACTCTGCATTCGCTCACGGTCGCCGTTGTACGCAAAGGTTGTGAGATCTTCGACGCCCACAACGCGGAACTTGCCCACTTGGGTGAGCGTGTGGATTTCAGAGGGGCGAAGGACATAGGTTCGCTCACGATCCGTGTATTGCGAGCGATCACGCTCCTTAAGAGTCTCTTCCTGCCGGGCCTCTCGGGAGAGGGCTGGGAGAGTGTCGTGTGAGCGCTCGCGGTTCTGTGCAATGGCGTGGTCGGAGCTGGATTCCGCCTCGCGGACCTTCTGGAGCTTCAGCCTTATATTTGTCCGCGCCTGCCAATCGGTGCCACTTCCTCGGCTCCAATCGCGACTAGGTTTGGCACCCTCACGTTCCCGCGCAGAATCGCGAAAATCATCAATTTCAGGTCCGTCGTAGCCTCGCGACACGAGAATCCCTCCTTTAAGCTTGAGAGCCGGACGCGGTAGCCAAGTGGCGACCCTATCCTCCGCGGGATTCGCCCTAAAACTCCCCCTACCTATACAGAGGCCCTGTTTTGGAAAAACCGCAACCGACTCTTTCAAAAAATCTGAGCCCAAGGTGATTATTCGCGGTACTAGACAGCCTGTTCTTTGCTCTTGACGCGGCCTTAATGAACGGCGAGGCGCTATAAATGGACATATGACATATTTTGTCTAGGGGCCTTTGCTAACCCATGCGCAAGCAATAACGCTCAGTGGCTGACCGAAGTGGGACGGCTCCACCAAGCCAAAGCAGAATCTGCAACAGCTTCTCCCTACTTACTCAGAGGCCCGGAAAATGAAAAACGTGAGGAAAAATATTGGTACCAGTACATTTTTTCCGGGAGAGGGTCCTGACCGGACCTCGGTGCGGATTTATCCAACTTGGCGGTTATAAGTCATAAGAGGTAATCACTAACACTCCGAGAACCTGGCAACAGACCGTCGCGCCATTGGACTCGCGCCCCGTCGCCTATCGATCTAACCTTGGGATCGGTAAGGACTCATATGGAACGCAATAAGGGGGCAGTTTAACCAGGGCGGGCCGGACAATGGGTGTCGGCCGTTGGATGACAATCCCAACAGCCTCTAAAGACCCGAAGTCATGATAGCGGATGACTCGATATCGTTCGGTTCGAACATATTTGAAAGCAACTTCAAAATCTTCCACCTCTGCTACTAGAAGGGCTATTCGTGTGCGCAAAGCCCCCCGGTCTTTCACCAGCAAGGTCGCCCGCAAATGTTCGCTTTGGGTTTTCAAGTTTCCTGACCACCGGGCTAATAAGCCTCTCCCTGAGAACGAAACGGTACTTTAGCAAGGTCCAAACTGCCTGGACGCCGTCCCAAGAACGGATCTTCTTACCTTCTGCAATTCGCCGCGCATGGTAGCTAATAGGCACCTCGTGAATGCGATAGCCAAGCCTGCGTAGCTTCGCTGTTACTTCTGGACAAAATTCAAATCGTTTGCACCTTAAAGACAAGCGTCTTAATACGTCAGCACGAAAAGCCTTATACGCGGTGGCCTCATCGGTGATATTTGCCGCATAGAGTAAGTTAGCTACGAATGTTAAAATCTTGTTTGCAACCAAACTCAACACCTGCATCTGAGGCGTACTTCCGCGAAAACGAGATCCATAGACAACATCAGCGTGCTCGTTAACAATGCGAGCAACTAGACTGACGTAATCGTTGGGATCATATTCCAAGTCACCATCTTGGATCAGGATCACGTCCCCACTCGCCAGCGCGAGCCCTCTTCGAATCGCGGCACCCTTCCCGCCATTCATGAGCGTATGGTGGCCAACTACCATGCCTTGTTCTGCGTACTCTCTCACGAGCAACGTCGTACCATCATTTGAACCGTCGTCCACGACGATGACTTCTTTGACGCAGCCTGCCGGTAAAGGAGCGTTCAAAACGCGATTTAACACCTCCGGGAGGGCACTAAACTCGTTGTAGACCGGAATGATGATCGAAACTCTCACTCCTCCCTCCGTAATTGAAAAGCGCAAGCCAACAAACATGCCCCGCGCAGGTCCTATGACTCATGACTACGAGCACAAGTTTCCTCATTCCATTTTCCATTCAGACGAATCCTGCTCCCGTCTATTCTTAAGTTCGGCTAGCGTCTTTTCGCTCCCCACGGCCGTTTCCGAATACGGGACTAGCTGCGGCATCGAATCGTCTGCGTTCAACAGCCAAATCTTCCGTCCAGGAAGTTGCTGGATAAGCAGTCGGTTATGACCCGCGCCCAAATCATGCGCCCAGATTACTTGGGAGCCGCGCAGGTCGGCGCGGTTATAGACCCATTCATAGCCAACTACGTGGTGATCGGAATAGTGAACGAAAACCAGTTGACGTTCAGGTTGCTTCTTGAGCCAGTCATCGAGTTCAGCGCGCCGCACGCTCCAATCACTCACCAATAAAGCATTGCGATCTTGGCCGTGGGGGTCTTCGCTCCAACCCGCGACGCGAGCCTCAACTCGTATGGCAAGTGAGATCATGCATGCGATGGGCAATAGGAAGGCCAGTCCGCCCCAAGGGAAAGGAATCTGGCCTTTTGCCTGGGATCGAGCGGCGCGGCGGCGTTCGGCGCGACTGGCCGTCGAGGAGGTAAGAGTCACCTGCGGACTCCAATGCCACATCCGCCGCATTCCTTCGACTTGGAGAAATAGCATCAGGCAGACAATCGGTGCGGAATAATGCGGGAACGGCACTTTCACAAACAGGGTATCTAGGAGCAAGAGTCCAAGGGTGACAATGGCGAGCCGCTCCCAGAAGTCATCGAAAACAATCCATAGAAGAGCAACTTGAGCCAACGCGAGTAAGTCAATGAGCGCGCACTCGCCTGTGGATGTGGGACTATAAATCAAACCCATAATCACCAGGCCAGCTAGCACCACAAGCTGCAACCACCGAATCCGCCCGCGCCGCATCAACCCCGCAAGAGCCAAAGGGGCGGTCAGCAGAACCCCGCAATAGAAGATCCACCAGGTGGCCAGCTTACGGGTCATGAGCCGAGTGAAACGCGCCGGTGTCCGCTGCAAGGCGTAGAGACGCATCTCCCGAACGTGGTAGTTGTAGGCCAGCCAGGGATTGCCATAGGTGAGCGGCGCCCGCAAAGGCATAAAGATAAATGGAGGTGTCTCCTGGTATTGCTGCTCGTGCAGGACATAGGGCGGCTTCCACGCCAGGCCGGTTGTCTTAAGGTTATATGTCGCGAAGGCGGCGGCGCCCAAGAAGAGAACAGCCCCGGCGGGAAGGACTAGGTTTCGCCAGAGCGTCAATGATCTCCATTGCCGCTCGCGAAAGATTCGCATCAGGAAAACCACGCTAATCGGAGTGCATGCAAGGAGGCCTTCGAGTGGGCGACTGGTCGCCAGAATGACAAGTCCCAGACTCAGCCAAAGAGCATTCTGCCATTTGAAACCCGCCCACAGTCGGCGCGCTGCCCCGAAGAACAAGGCGCCACCCAGCGCAGCCGCCATGCCACCCCAATACGTTTGGCTCCAATAGCTGTAGACTCCGAGCTGCGCCACCATGAGTAACCCGCCCAGGAGCGCCAAAGTTCGTCCCACCCACGCTTGCAACATCCAGCAAATGGCCGCGCATGCTAGCGCCGAGCTAATCCACACACCGACAGCGAAGTGGCCCGTGAGCTTTTCTCCTAAAGCTAGAAACACACCTTGCGCGGGAAAATACTTCGAGACGTAAACCGGACGGACCAAGACATCGAGGGTCTCAAAAAACTCCGGTAAGGATGGAGCCGGATTCGAGACATGGCCTGACGCCATCGTGTCGCCCAATAAAAGATAGCTGAATTCGTCGGGGACGCGCGGCACAGGCTCGTGCAGAAAGCACGCCACGGCCAAACAACCGAGAAATGATGCGCACCCGATCGCGGCCACCACAAGGCCTTGCTTCGCGGCAAATCGCCGAACCAGCAGAACGAAGGACGACGACTGGATATCGTCCCCGGACCTAGCCATGGCCAAAGACAGTGCAACGGCCACCAACAGCAGAATTAGTTGAAGAAATTCGACCATATTCAGACTTGCACTTCTGCTTTGTCACTAAGAATGGCCCGGACTATCGAGGAAGAGTCAAAGGCCCCACGCTTTCAAAAACCGCAAACATGGGCCACCGCGATCTTACTCGGTTAATTTAGGGTGTGCGACACGCCCTTTGTGAAAAGCAAACCGCCACGGGTAGGCCGCAGTCGTCTCAGCCCGTTAAAGATTCGATATCTGATAAACAGTAGGTAGGACTTTCCCGTTTCTCCCCCAGACAAGTACAAGGTCACCTTTTGGGCTCAATTGAAGTTGGAGACCGTAGACGAACTCCTCTGGAAGTATGGTCGGCGATGTCGCCAAGACTTTTCCGGTTTCGGAATCCCATATCCGAAACCTCTGTTCGAGTATCTTATGGTCATGGGTCAGTTTGTTGTAGCGTTCCTTGCCGGTGTAACCCATGATCCGCTGGCCGTCAGAAGATACCCCAAGCGCATTCCGAATGCCCGTATCTGGATTGGTAATTCGGCGAAGGAGACGGCCGGTTTTCACATCCCAAAACTTAATCGTGTCGTCGCTAAAGCGATCCGGATCGGGATTCTTGGAGGCCGTTATGACGACAGCGTTAGACAAGAACTCGATAGGACCCGCCACGTATCCAGTGTTGAACGAAGAGACGTCGTCTCCCGAAACTACATCTACAATGCGGGCATTTCTTGCGTCCGCCGGAAGGTCTTCTCCAGGGTGAACTGGAAGCCATATGAATGCCAACTTGGTCCCATCCGGAGACCAAGCGAGGCCCCCACTACCTACTCCCACATAAGGTGCAAATTGGCGGTCGAGATGACCCGTTCCAATATCATAGATTCGGATTGTAGACGTAAAGCGGACTGTGTCAGCGAGATAGACTGCTACTTTTCTGTCGTCGGGAGAAACTCTCAGTATGTCGGAGCCCCAACTCCCTCCTGGCCCAGGAAATGGCGCCAGGGGAAACTGGTTCTTCTCCTGGTAGGTCGAAGTGTTCAGAATATGAATGATATTTCCATCCGAGAAGATGATGCTCTTGCCGTCATGGGAATACCGAAGGACGCGCTGAAGGTCAATGTCTGGATTTGGATTTCGAGGCAGGACAGCTTGACCCTCCCACAAGGTCTTCTGAGTAGTCAGCGACCTTTTATGGAAGTCCCACACTTGCAGATCGTTGAAAAAAGTTAGAGTGTCAGATCCCTTTGTTGATACGACCCGTTGTACTACAAATGCCACCTCACGACTATCCGGGGCAACATCTCCGTCCATCACGCCAATGATTTCCATTGGATAGGTTTGGAATGAAGAGTTTGGCCTGCCATTCGCAGATGCAATCATCATGATCCAAGCAAGACCCGAGATGACTAGGGCGAAGAATGAGCCCGGTTCTCCACGAAGACATCTCAGACTGTAACCTTCTCTCACAGGCATAGTGGGTCTAAGTCTGCTCCCTTCTTGTGTCCGTTTACGAAATCTACAGTAACGTGCTTCCATACGCCGCCGAGACCCTCGTTTGGATTACCTACATCCAAATGCACCCTCATTGATAAAGTCCCTCCGCCAGGGGCTGGAACGAAATTATTTACGTGCAGCGACCAGGGTGCTCCATTTATGGTCACACCGATTCTAGAGCCCGGCGGAATGAGAGTGTTGTTGCTAACAGTGCTCTGAATTTGATTATTTTGCGTCTCAGTTACTCGCGACTGATAGTAGACATTGAGATGGCCGCCCTCTGAGAATGGAGTTTGGTTTCTACTTTCCTGAAATGTTGCGCCCGTGCCGCCAAAAGCTTGGTTTAGGGCCTGCTTCTCACAGTTTCTCTTGGCGTTCTCAACAAATAGTCGAGTCGAAGCTTCCCTGATATCTTGGAGTAGGCCGACGTTAACGTAGTCGGTAACCCATTGTCCCGCGGGGAGGTTCCCGCAGTCGCCGTACTGCGCGCAAGGATTCGACTCCCAGTGCTGGCCCGTGACGGTAAACAGCAAGCGGAATTCATCGAAGAAACTATATCCGCGACCGATTTGACCACCACCTCCGCCTCCGGAATAGCACACGCCCCCAAAGCACGCGGTGTATTCGCCCTCGGGATCGAGGAGGTCGATGGGGTCGTTGGCGGCGTAGGCGTAACGGTTAAGGGATTGGGGATCGGCGGTGTTGCCGGCAAGCGGATCGAGCGCGGAGAAGCGGCCAAGGCGGTTGACGAATTCGCGCGCGATGGCGTAATCGTTACCGCTCTCGGAGTCGCGCTCGTAAGTAGTGAATTGCGTGTTGGTTGACGGCGCACCCGTCTGGTACCAACTTTCCCCGAACGGGTGATGACCTTGCTGGCCCACCGTGTTGCCGTTCGAGTCGGTGGTTAAGCGCAAGGAGAGGTGGTCGCGATGGTAGTAGACCGTGCTGCTGGCTTCGATCTTGGCAATGCGTCGCCCGCCGGTATAAATATACTCGCGTGTGGGAGAGCCGACTGCGGCCCCGTTATCGTACGCGGCAATCACCTGGTGCGCCGAATAAATGTATACCGTCGTGATCGTCGGACTTACACAATTTGGGATGCATTTCTTCACTCGGAGACCGTTGCCATCGTAAAGGTACGAGCCGCCGCTTCCCGACCCGCTGCTACTCACCATCTGGTTTTCGCCGTCATAGACCAGTGTGTTGCTACCGTCGTTGGTCACGTTTCCGTTGGCGTCATACGCGTAGGGCGCCCCGGTGATTCGATTTGTAGTGGCATCGACGCTCACGGAGTTCGTGGGGCAGGTCATTGGGGCCACGCAGCCGGAAGCAATAGACTGCGCCGTGCGGTTGCCATAGCGGTCGTACGTTTCGGAAAGGCCCCATGAGGGGTAGCCCGCGGAACCTGTGGTGGCGGCCGCGGTGAGTCGATAGAGCGCATCGTAAGCGTAAGTGGCGTTACGGCCGCTGTCCACGGAGTCCGTGATGCCAGCGACCTGACCGTTGTTTGCGGGACTCGCTTGGTAACTGTAATTTAAACCGAACTTCGTTGTGGCGTCGTGAGCACATGTGCCATTTCGGTTGGTGGTGGAGTAATCGAGGCAGTTTATCTGAAGGCGGTCAGCAGAATAACCAAAGGTCGCGTTAATGTTGTTACCGTAGTTGAAGCCCGTGACCTGTTGCGCAGGACTGTAACTGAAGCCACTGGCGTAGGTGGTGTTGACACTGTTGAGCGTTCCGACCACTGAAGAAAGCCGCCCTATCGCGTCGACGTTTTGCTGGACCACGCGGCCTGAAGGATAGGTGATTTGGGTGAGGTCGCCAGCAAGATTATACAGGTAACTGGTCGGGTAGGTTGTGCTGCCGATGACCTTCTGAAGCTGAGTTAGTTGGCCCAAGTTATTGTACGTGTAATTCTCGGAGCCGACGCCATCGGTCATTGTAATGAGACGGCCGATACATCCTGCTCCATGGCCACTCTGGCAAGAAGAGTCCAGGCCGTAGGTGAGATTCACGGTGGAAGTCGCTGGCACGCCCGTGGCCCCCGTCACATTGTAGCTCACCGATGTCGGCCGGTTCAGCGTGTCGTAGCCGTAGGCGGTCACCACGCCGCGTGCGTCGGTCCTTTTCAAGAGGTTATTGAAGGAATCGTAGCCGTCTGTATTGCAAGTGCCGCCCGACACCGAACCGAAACAGACGCTGCCCGCCTCGGAGGGGGTGCTGCTAGTCAGGCGGCCCAGCGCGTCATACACATACGTGCGCGTCTGCGCCCCCTGCGTCACTTGCGTCAAGTTGTCCCGCAGGTCGTATGTGTACGAAGTCGCCTGCGTGAGCACGTTGCCGTTAACTACGTCCGGCTCGAAGACGGCCGTCATCCGGCCCAGGCCGTCAGCTTGCGCCTTACGCTGCTTCCCGGCAGGGTCTGTGGTGGTCACCGTGTTCAATGAATAAGCCACGGTGCTCTGCCCACCGTCTTGCAGGATGGTTTTCACTAGGCGCCCTAACGCGTCGAAGCGTGTTTCGGTCCAGTACAGCGCCGTGCTGTTGTGCGGGTTACTCGTCTTGTAAGCTCGGCCAAGCGCGTCGTACTTCGTCTCGGTGATCGAATAGCTATTGTTGCCAGAGTCGAGCACCTGCGTCTTGATAGCGCGACCCAGGCCATCAAGATACATCTTTGAAGTTACTTTGTTCGTTCCCTGAACGGGAGATGTGACCTGCACAATCAGATTCGTGTCATCGTAGGCGTAGGTAACGTGCTGACCGTCCGGCCTTAGCACGTCGGTTACGCGGCCCATGGAGTCGTAAGTGAACGTGCTCGTTTGATTGTTTTCGTCCGTCGAAGTTAGTACCAGCCCCATGTTCAGATCGTAGGTCGCGCTGATCGTGAGCTGCGGCGCCGAGGATCCTCGCGTGATCGAGTCAGGGTAGGCATAATCGGTGGCCGTTGAATAGCTCCACGTTTTCTGCTGGCAGCAACTCAGGTCCGCCGATACGACGTTTCCGAGCTGGTCGTACGACGTATAGCGTGTAATGGCTCCTGCAGGCGTGACCGGGTCGGTGTAGGTCGTGACCGATGTGGGATTGCCGCGATAGTGAGCCGAGCATCCATAGTTTGCATCGTCATGCCCAGCGATGGGAGTCGACCGGCAAGTGGCCTCGTGCGCCGCGTCATCATAGGCAAAGTCCACACGGGATTTCACTGTCCCACCACCGTCGCTCACCGTCTGCCTGGCTACAAGACTAACTAAACCCTGGGACGTGTAGTTCGAATCTGATATTAGGGTCGTCACCGTCTGTCGCACTAGAGGCCCTCGACTTCCAGTACCCCAATCGTACTCAGACAATTGTAAGAGCGTCCCATAACCGTCGTAATTCGTATCCGTCTCCTGCTGTTGCTGGCCATCTTCCAGAATGGTCGCCTGAGTGGCTGGCGTGCCGCTACTTGCCCAAGTTGTATTGACAGTTCGCAGCGGATTTCCCGTGGCGCTGCCCTGGTAGATCTTTCTGCTGGTCTCATGATAGTTGGTATCAAAACTCAGGACCGTCTGATTGGGGGCAGTATCGTAGGGAAGCTGCGGCGCGGTGATCGTCGTCGTGGCCGGATTCGAACCGTTGGCGAGAATCCGTGCGTAGATCCAACTGTTCGAAGTGACGCCGTCACTGACCGTTCGGGTTAAGTTGAGCGTCCTGCCATCGGTGCAATTGATGCCGTAATTGGGCCCGGTGTAGGAGTAAGAGATGCTTCCACCCGTCGGTAGAGTGACCTTGGCAAGCCGCCCGGTGACGTCTCCGGGGTACGTAGTTTGGTCTGGCGTAAGCTCATATTGAAAGCTGTACTGCTTCCCATTGGGCAACTGGATGTAATCCACAAGCGCATTGGATGTCGGCCCATATTCCGAAACGGCGTTAACGCCGTTGCAGCCGAACCCAGTCCTCACCGTATAAGTCCTGAAGTTAACTGTATAAGCCGCCGAGCCGGTGGTGCCATCTGGCTTCCGGTATGAGTACGTGAACGTCACTGGATTGGGCGACTGGCCTGCAACAGCTAGAGCGGTCTGGCCGAGCGTGTCAGTAAATTGGAGGTTATTCACTGAAAGGATGTTGCCATTGGAATCTGTTTTCGTTTGTTGACCTGAGCCGTCGGCAGTGAGATTGAAAACCTCCCCGATTTTGTCGGTCACATGACAAGGAGCACAGGGCCCATTGGTATCCGGATTGGTATATAACTGAAAGCCTGAACCGTCGTGCGCGGTCTCGCTTAGGGAAGTGCCATTTGTAGTGTACGAGCAACCAGAATAGATCGCCATACTGGAGGACCCATTGTAAAAGTGGGCCGTACCCTTAGGATCGGTGTAGACCCAATTCGAATACGTATAAAGGTCCTCGACTTCCTGGGTTCCGCCAGGGCCACAAGTCGCTATAACGGTGTGCGTCCATGTAATTTGGTACGAGACCTGTCCTGCGAAGCCGTTGATGGCTGCGGGCCAGTTCCAGTTCGCCGCGGGCTGCCAAGACTGGTTACCGCTCGCTCCCACGGGGTACCACACCGTAGTGTCGTTCCCCAGGGCATAGTTGAAATCGGTGCCGCGGCCGGGCTTCTGAATCATCGGAAACATCCAGTGCACGTTCAGGTTGGCGTTGTTGACCACGTCCGGACCGCCGCTGAAACTGCCGAAGGGTGGCGTGCCCAGGGTGTTCTGCGCCGAGGCGATTTGGTCACCAAAAATGACCGCGATCAGGAGGAAGAAAAAGCGGCGTGTGAGAATCATCGTGAGTCTCCTCGGAGCTTGAAAGAATGGCTGCGGCATGCTGCGCTCTTACAAGGAAAACGAACCGGCTGTAAGGCCGGAGTCGAAGGTGACTGATGTGGCTTGGAAATCAAGGATTAGGCTGTTGTTCAAGTATTTCTGAACATGGAACGGGACTTGTGTACCGCCGACGGGCCGGTAGTCAGAGAATCGGACCTCAATCGGAATATCAAGCAAGGCGTTGTTGTCAGGATGGATGGTGAAAGCAATGCTGGAAGGAAGAAGCGTGGTTGAATCAAGAAAGAACTCGACTTGAGTTAGGTGCTGGAACGGGAATAAACCAGAAGGGATTCGAGGTGGAGGGGTTTGCGAGACAGAAATATGTTCAACGGCTTGGCCATTATGGGTCTCATGGCCGACGTACATTTCCACATAACCAGTGCTGGAGAGCCTGCGGGCGATGGCGAAGGCGGGAAAGAACCAGACGGGTTCGGCCAGGAGATTGTGGTTGGCTATCGCATGGGAGATGCGGTCAGGACCGGACCATGCTCCAACTGGTTCGGTTGCAGTGAGATTGTGCACTTCGCTACGCTGACCCGAGGGTAGCGTGAGGTCCATGCGGCCCGCGCCGGAAGCGAGGGCTTTGAAAACTGCAGAGCCGGATTCGTCGTCGGAGCCAGCGACGCGGCGGGCTGAGCCGGATAAGGTGACATCGCTAATGGAGGTATTTTCTTGCAAGGCCGCGAGAGACTGCTGGAGCAATTGGGTGGCTTGGGCATTCGAAGACGCGGCTTGTTGGGTTACTGTTAGCTGCGGAGTCGATACGATGAGTAGAGCGAGTGAGGTTAGACAGGCACCGCGCATGGGGGACCTCCGGGCGGCTGGGTCCACGGGCGCGTTCTAGACATAACAGGTTAAACCGTGGAGGCCATTAGTTACCGTCTGAGTACGTGACGGTGCTTGAGCGGTATAGCGATTTCATGTAATCAACGCAATCAGGAGAACCCGTTAAAAAGGACTAAGGTAATCACCCGAGGAAGGTACTACGGGAGTACTAAACCAGACGGACCAGACGGATTGGCGGGCGCAACCCAATTGGTGCACGAAACCTTACGAACCGTCTATCAGTAAGCGGTGTGCGGAGCAGGCGAGTGCAGACGGACTTCGAGGCGGACCGTTTTTATTTAGGGGCAATAAGGGGGCACTAAGAATTCCATCTCTTTCCTTTCAATACCTTAGAAGGCCAGGGTGCGCTGCAAAACTCCTTTGTTTCCATACAGCTGGCGGATTCGAATCCCATCGGCTCCACCAAAAATACTCAGGTCCGGCCCGGAGACATAGGTGACAGTTCGTACCGGAGACATGGGTTACACTTTTGGGCCGAACGGGTTTTCTAGTGGTTCGAGCACCCGCGTCTCCAGATCGAAGTATCCCAGATCATAATCCATAAAGCTCACCAGCCAAATGTCGTCGTGGACTTCTTTGATGCCGACGGCCTGGCCGGCGAAGACCGTGCTGAAATTGATTTTTTTCTTGCCCAGACAGATGCGGCCGCAACGCGTGACCACGATGGTTTTATCGTGGAGGGGATAGTCGATGTCCGGCAGTCCGGTGTACGCGCGCTGGGAAGGTTGGTAGACCTCCGCCGGGCACTTCATGTCCAGGGCTTCGTGAGGACGCTCGTTGTTGAAGACCTCCATGAACTTGTCGAACCTAGCTTGCTGTTGCAGAAAATTGGAAGCCGCAGGCTTGGTGGCTTCTTTCTTCAGGGTCAGATGCATGCGCTCATGGCGGCCGTTCTGTTGCGGATGACCAGGCTTGATCCGTTCAATGCCAATACCGAGCCGGAGCCACCAGACCGCCAGTTTGCTCAGGTTAAACAAGGCATGGGCGGAAGCGAAGGGCACGCCGTTGTCGCTGCGGATGTTGACAGGAAGGCCGCGCTCCTTAAAAAGCCGCTCAAACACAGTAAAAGCATAGTCTTCCCGGGTGGAAGAAAGCGCCTCACAGGTGAAGAGAAAACGGCTGGCATGGTCGGTGACCGTCAGCGGATAGCAGTATTGACGATTGGCGAGCAAGAACTCGCCCTTGTAATCGGTACACCACAGTTCATTGGGACGCTGGCCAACGGATAGCGCTGTTCCCTGGGCACGCCGACGCGCCCGGCCGCGGCGTTCCACCAGACCGTAGCGATCCAGCACCGCATGGATAGTGCTCTTGGCCGGGATGGGAATTCCCGAGAATCGGCGCAACAGGCGCTCGCGAATCTTGCGCGCGCCCCAGCTGGAGTGTTCGCGCTTCACATTCAAGATGAAGTTTTCCACTTGGAAAGGAAGTTGGTTGGCGTAGCGATAGGGGCGCCGACTTCGGTCGGTGAGCCCCTGAATCCCACACTCCTGGTAGCGATCGAAGATCTTGTATCCCGTCTTACGGGAGATGCCGAACTCCCTACAGAGTTCCGCCATCGACTCGCCGGCTAGCCGGCGACCCACAAACTGCAGTCTCTCGTCCATCGCCGAACACTCCTTCCAAGGCATCACTCCCTCCCAAAAAACAGGAGGAAGTGTTACCTATGTGTCCGGTACGATGTGTCACCTATGTGTCAGGCCGCTCATCAAACCAATCTACTTACCAAGCGTCACTGCTGGCGTTGCATGGTTTCGATCGTGGCGTCAACGCCTTGTCACACTCTCTCCTATGTGACCCGCTTGAGAATTCTTCATGACGGGACGCGCATCCAATGGACTGGGATGGGTTTCAGGCTAACCTAGGATATTGATAACCTGGAATATTGAATGCTCAAGACCAACGCAGCGCGAGTTCTGGACAGACTGAGGATTAGGTACGAGTTACGCGAGTACAAGGTAGATCCCCAGGACTTGTCCGCCGAAGCGGTGGCGGCCAAGATCGGCTTGCCACCTGGGCAGGTCTTCAAGACGCTTGCCGTGCAGGGGGACCGGAATGGAACCTGTTTGGCGGTACTTTCCGGGAACCTAGAGTTGGACTTCAAGGCGCTTGCACGCCACACCGGGGATCGAAAGGTCGATATGCTTCCTTTGAAGGAAGTGCAAGCCGCCACAGGTTACATTCGCGGTGGCGTCACTGCTCTGGCCTGCAAGAAAGATTATCCGGTTTATATCGACGAGCTTGCGCAAGTCTGCGATGTCATCTCCGTATCCGCGGGGATGAGGGGGCTGCAAATCCTGCTGACACCGGCAGACTACATCCGCGCCGTCGAGGCTAAAGTGGCAGCTATTGCAAAGGCGAAGTAAGCTCCGTTCCTTGATTTTCAGTTGCTTCTTGCTCGGACGGTTTGCATGAGTGCCGTTGCCGGAGATATGCTGCGGGGCTGATGACGCGCTCACTTATTCCCGCAAAACGAGTCCTCATTGGTGTGGCGCTCGCTCTGGGACTTACCTATGGCAGTGATTACCTCTACGTTCGCGCCCGCATGCTCCACCCAACTCCCACCGCCCCGTTCGAGTCTCTGAAGACCCTGCGCGTCCTAGCCATTCCGGAAAAGAATGGCAAAACAGAATACGAAGTGGACGCTCAGAATCCGGAGCAGACCGTCACGTGCGTCCATTCGCTTTTCCCGCACTCAGGTTTTTCGCCGTGCTGGTACGTCAAGCCCAGGATCAACCAGCCGATCCCGATGTGATCGTTTCAGTTTCAGCGATTCCCGTCGACGGATGGGTTGCTAAGTTGCTCTCACTTTTTTTCAGGAAATTTTGGCGGGATTTCGGCGTAACCTGGCGCCGCTTCTATGAGATTCACATTTACTTGAGCGCTCGCATCTCCGATGGACCAACGAATTCCGCCGGCGAGCAAATTCAGGAAAAACTCATTCTTCCAATTCTCGGGCCGGTCGCCCATCGCGGTATAGAAGACACGGCCCTTTCCATGCTGCCGAGCCCACGTGGCTGGGTAAGGTGCTCGCTGATAGCACTCGCCCTTCATCCCCTGCGTGTCCAGAGTCAGGATCACGTGAAGATCAGGCACGAAATCTTTCAGCGAGTACCACTCTTCATTGAAGCTGACTGGCGACGTCACACTTTCCAGCCCGGGAAATTTCGGGTCGTTTACGATCAGATTGGCGTCCTGCAGCCGCGGTTCCCGCCCGTGAACGATGAACTCGCCGCCCAGCATCTTCAGGTATGGGTCTTGTTGGTCTCCGTGCGCGATGTAGCGATTCGCAAGGTCGGGAGTATCCGGCGGCGTATGAAACGTGTCCGCCGCCGCGTGCACGCCCACGAACCCCATTCCATCCTTCACCGCATCCAGTAGCGCCTGTTTGCCTTTCGCCGACATGGGCGGTTTGCCGTCCGTGCCCAGCGTCGTGAGATCACCCGTCGTGAAAAACACGACCGCGGCATAGGGGTGAATCTCCTTCGATTCGAAAATCCGCCCATCTTTTGTCACGCCGACTTTGAATCCATGCTTGTTCCCAAGCTCGGTCACCGTGTCATCCATGAGGCTTGGCTTGCCGTTCACCCTTTTCACCACCGTATGTTCGAATCCCGAAGATTTTGTGAAGACTAGCACGGACTTTTCAGAATCCCCGGCCAGCCGGTTTGAAAGCGCCAGCCCCGCGCCCGTGAGCGTCGCGGCGCGAAGAAATTCCCTGCGATTGGAAATTGCGTCCATGCCACCCTCTCAGTGAAGTCCCTCTGGATGCTCGCAACCGGGAAAACCGGAAAACACGCGGTCCGGCGTCCAGCCCAGTTCCTTCATTCCTATTTCCGAGGAGTAGTACGCCACGGCGACCCACCCCTTCAAGTTTT
>Ga0307479_10003048_pt1 | contig 15225 bp, 18 predicted proteins | sample atmos_gasesECM4C_FD_203743 | JGI IMG/M metagenome (GOLD analysis project Ga0307479, IMG submission 203743) | Hardwood forest soil microbial communities from Morgan-Monroe State Forest, Indiana, United States - atmos_gasesECM4C_515 | ecosystem: Environmental > Terrestrial > Soil > Temperate... | reverse complement strand
GAGCTCGGGGAGGCGCGGGAGATTCATTACGAGCAGCGCAAGGAACACGTGCCGCATCCGGAGCAAGATCACTGGCGTCATCGGTTCGGGGAAGAAACCAACGTTCGGCCGACGGTGCTATTCGATCTCACGCACAAGCGTTTGTTGCTCGAAGGTGGTGCATACCGAATCCGGCGCGAGGGGATTGTGAATTGAAAGACGAAACGAAAACTTCCGCGGGTTCGAGAATGGCAGAGCTCGCGGAGAGAGCGGCGGGCCCGCCAAGTAGGGTAGCTCTCCCCAGCATGGGCCCGACCGCTTTGGAAGGTGAGCGAAAGACGATCGAGCACTGGTTATTCAGTCCTTCGCTTTTGCCGGGATCAACTTTAAGACTGAGGAAAAATAAGTGAGCGCAGCAGCAGCAGCAGCAGTGTTGAGTAAGACGACGTTTCGACTCGCGGACCGGATGAAGATCCAGGAAGAGACCATTCGCGAGCGCAGATACACCGTGATCGGCCGTCTGACCTCGGTGCTTTTTGAAGGACAGCGCAAGATCAAAGGTTTCAGCCAGGCGCGCCCGCGCTACCAGAGCCGCGAGCAGGAAAAGCAGCTCGCCGGCACGCACATGGAGCCCTTCTCGAAAGAGCAATTGATTCTCTGGTCTTCGGTCACGCTCGATTGGCTGACCCACAAGGACGCGCCGCAGATCGCGATCTCGCATGACCGCCAGGACCTTTTGCTGCCGCAAGGTCTCTCGCCGCTCCCCGATATTCCGGATCCGCGCTGGTCCCCGAAGCACGCACAACACGTTTGCCCGAACCATAAAGACGGGTGCGAGGGATGTGTCGCGCCGCGGATCCCGCAATCACTCACCGGTTGCCCGGTGGTCGGTGACCGGGTGCGCGACATGATCAAAGACAAAGCCGGAAACGTCTACGGCATCGTGCACCCGGTCATGCAGTTGCAAATCATGCTCGCGGGCGTGCAGGGCGGTTTTGCAAAGATTTCGGGCGGTGTGGATGCGACCGACGGGACGCATCTTGCGCTCATCATCGATGACCGCAACCCTTTGCGGTTGCGCGCGTACTTCGTGGGCGGAAATTTCAAGTTTGGAGGGTAAGGAAATGGCAAAGGAAGAAAAAAAGGGTTTGAAAGTTGGGGCGCGCGTCAAGTTTTACGGCACGCATGACAAATCGCACCAACTCACCGGAACGATCGAGAGGTTTCACGACGATTCCGATCTCGTCGACATCACGAGCGAAATCGACGGGCATGCGGTCGAAGTCGAACGACTCATGACCGCTCACATTTCAGACGTAACGCCAGTCGAGGGGTAAGCCCTTGGCTCAGGTGAGAATTTTCAATCCGTCATCCGCAGGCTACACCCCGCGGAGCTACTTCGTAGGGGATGCGGATACAGAGAGGAGGATAACAACAATGGCGAAACACTATCACAAGAAACACCACCATCGGCATCACCGGCGCAACCCGTTCGGACTCTCGGGCGCAGTTGTGCAGGACTCGGCATGGAACGCGGCCGGCGCGCTCGGTTCGCTCTATCTCACAAACCTGCTTCCGAACCTTTCAGGCGGGTGGACGGGTGTAGCAGCAACCGGCGCGGCAGCTGTCGGAATGTCCTATGTCGGCAGGATGGTCGGTGGACCGAGAACGAGCGAGGAACTGTTGAAGGGGGGATTGACCGCTACCATCATCAAGGCCCTTCATCAACTGGGAGTCGCACAAAATCTCGGGCTTGGCCTCTACACGCCGTCCTGGTTCGGGATCCCAACCTCTTCGGATCAGTATCTGCGTTCAGCAGCGCCCGGCATGTCATGGAACCGCGGAGCCGGTTCGATCTGGTTCCCCGGGCCTGGCGGCCAGCCGGCACTTGCTCTGCCCGCTCATGCAGCAGCGAGTCTCAAGGGCATGGGCTTTCACTTGGGCTTTCACCGTTTCCGCTCGCGGTACGCGGGCAACTACTGAATGATTTCTTAGAGTTCTAACAAGTCTAAGAACTCTAAGAAATCTCAGCAGGAGAAAAGATTCTGACCAGAAGGGAGGCGAAAGAAAAATGGTCAACAGAAAATGGAACTCACGCTATCAATCACGCTTTGCGAAATGTCACGAGATCCAAGAAATCGAAGTCGGCCGTCCGAAACTCAAGATGCTCAGAACGAACCCAATCGTGGCCGGGCAACTCGAGTACATCGTGCAGCCGATCTACGATTTCTATGGTGTGGCGGTCGCGACAGCCGTGACCAAACAGCAGCTTTTCGCGCAGCCTATCGGCGCATCTTACACCCCCTCCGGCGGTGCCGCGTTCGTGAAGTCGATCTATCACACGAACTTGGTGCAGCCCGGGCAGCTCGATGCTCCGAAAAAGCACCTGGTGAAAGCGGTCGCAGTCGTGATCCGCTCCGATGTCGATACGCACGATCTGAATTCGTTCATCGGTACCACGCTCGCACAGTTCTTTGTGTCCGGTAAGGACTATTGGACTGCGCTTGTGTCGAAGTGTCCTGCGGGCGCGGGAAGCTTCACCTTCACCATGTCAACCCAGACCCTAGCGGCCGGTGGAACCATCGGCACATCCGGGTCAAACGGTTGGCCTTCGGCGCAAAACGTGGCAACCATCACGGATCCGATGCCGCAAATTCCGGGCCTTGATCCGATGGAACCATTGATGGGTGTCGTGATCGAGCAAAACCAGAACTTTAACGTGGTGCTCGACCCGACCATCAGCGGTGTGGCCGCGTTCACGACGTCCGCCGCGGCGCCGGCGACGCAGTTTGTCGGCACCGGAATCAACCTGCACGTATACCTCGAGGGTGTACTGGCCAGGGCGATTCTGTAAACGCACTAAGGCGGGCTCGCCCGAGAAAGCGAGCTCGCTTCAAATTTGAAAAAGAAAGGAGGGTGCCACCTTATGAATGCAAATGGGATGGGTGTGATTTACGGCGATCCGGCGCAAATGCCGCAGCCGAGCGCGCAGGGCGCAGATGACCAGTTCGAACGGCAGTTCTTTTCCTATGTGCTGGACCGGGTAGTGCCGGCGAACGCGGTGCAGGATCCAAATCAGTTTCAGATTCTTTCAGACGCCGATTACGAGTGGTGGTGGATTCTCGCGTCGCGCACTTCGAACTTGCTCAAGGTCTTGATGAAGGAAGCAGCCACCGGCCGCGACTTCATTGGAACGACGGCAAGCGCAGTCGCAGGCACAGCGACCTTTAACGGCATCAACATCGACCTCTGGGCAGGTACGGCGCTCGCGACCGCGGCTTTCCCGCTGGCGGTGCCCTACATTCTGCCGGCCAATCGTTCTTACACGTTGCTCTTTACGGATACGAGCGGCGCGCCGAACACGGTCGAACTGGTTTTCTCAGGGTTCAAACTGTGGCCGAGGCCGAAAGTCGGGAGCTAGAAAAGAGAAAAGCATGCCGGGAATGCACCCGTTTTCGCTTCGCTTCACGCCGACCAATCCGCTCGCGCGCATGCTCCCGATCCAGCGCGAGCAGATGCAGGTGTACCGGTTGGGGGAGAAAAATCCCCCTTCCGCGGACCTCCGCGATCACGCGCCCATGTGGGAAGTGGTCACGGTGAAACTGAACGCCCGAGGGTCGACTCGTGTGCGGGTGAACCTGCAACGGGACTTTACGTTGATCGCAATTACCGCAGGCGCGAGCGTCAACACCGCGCTCGGCGGGTTCCGGGCGCAGCTCTACGACATGAAAAAGCAACTCCGTCTCGCGGACCGCGGGGTGATGTTCGCAAACCTCGCGGGTAGCGCTGGCGGTGCTGTGTTCTTGCGCGAGCCGTGGCCCTTCGATGAGCCGGATTCCCAGGTGCTTGTGATTGTGCAGAACATGGAAGCAGCCGCGAACACGATCGATATCGCGCTCTATGGTCAGGTATTGCGCTTCAACCAACCCGCGCCAGGCAAACAAGAATTCCCGGGCGGTGTGGTTTCGAATCTAGGTTGGTAAAAAGCATGGTGAGAGAACAGTATCGCCGGCGGGAAACGTTGCGGCTCGGGACTCCCGACCGCATCGCGGACCTCACGAATCCCTATCCGCAACCGGACCAGCAGCCGGCGGATCTGCCGCTCTGGATCTACCCGCCGATCAACTGGGAAAACGTCGACCAGATCAACTACATCACCCTGCCCGCCGTCGGCGTCGAGGCGGTGATTCTGACCTTCCAGGTCCCACTCGGCCGAAATGGAATCATCAATAAAGTTGCCTGCAACTTCGTCGGTGGGGGATGGACGGAAGGGTCAGGAGATGTGCTCTGGCGCTTGCTGGTCGACCAGGGAACGCCACCGGGGGCGAATAGCTACGAAGCTATCAAAGCCTCGCTCGGCTCCCCCGCACAGCCGGTCGGAATTGCCGGATTTCGCATTTTCGAAAATCAGGTAATCACCTTTGAAGTCTTTAATAATGCAGTCGTTCCCGCCGGGCAGTTCGTGGGTGCTCGCATCTGCGGATATCTCTACCCTCGCGAACTCGAGGATCCGAACGTTTTCATTTGAGGCACTTCACGAAATGCGAAAGCTTTCCATCATCAGTTTGGTACTCGTCCTGATTGGTTGCGTTCCACCGCGCAAGGCGCACGCGCAGTTCATCGGTTTCACTTCCCCGCAGAGCGTGCAATCGAATCTGGCAACCAATCTGAATTGCACCGGTTCAGCCCAGACTTTCATCACCGGCACCACGCCACGGTTCAATAACATCGGCCAGACGCAACACCTTCTCACCGTCTCAAACGTCACCGGCGCGCAGAAGTTTCAGGCGGAAATCGACGGGATTGACAATCAGGGCAACGTCACCCGCATTTCAGACGTGATCGAAGAGGCGGGAACTTCCGCCGTTCGTCAGGGCACGGTAGCCGCTTCCGGTTACTTCCCCCAGATACAGGTCTTGGTCACCTGCTCACCCGGAACGGCAACGTTCACCGCATCATACAGCGGGACTTCTGCCATCACGATTCAGAATGCGGGCAGCTATCTTGCCGCACAGCTCGACAAAATCGACTGGTTTGCGGCACCGGCGAACGCAAACCAGACCGACGCCTTTCAGACGCCTTTCGGCTCAAGCGCCGGAACGCTTTATTTTCAGTACACGAACGCAACCACCTCGGGCGCGGCGCTCACGGTGCAATGCAGCCCGCAGGGTTTCAGCGCCGGCGCAACCACGTTTAGCGTGGTGCCGGCGCAGGTGAATACACTCCAAGTCTTTCAGGTGCCAGACGCATCCTGTCCGCTCGCGTCGGTCTCTTATTCGAACACCGGCAGCGCCGGGAACGTCTCGACCGAGTACGTCTTTGCGACGCCAGGCCGAACTTTTCCCGGGACGCAGTACGCGCACATCACGGCTACGACCGCAACCGCAGTGAAATCGACGCTTGGTTTCGTGCACACGATTTCAATCAACACCGGCGCAGCCGGCACGGTGAGCCTTTTTGATCTCGTAGGATCCAGTTGCACCGGCACGCCGGCAACCAACACGGTTGCGGTGATCACGGCAACGACGACCACCCTCCAGACCTTCACCTATGACGTAAACATGCTGAACGGCATCTGCGTGAAAGCTTCGGTCGGGATGGACATCACAGTGTCTTGGCAGTAAAGGGGCCCCCATGAACAAACTCGCGGTGCTTGACGCTTCGGTTTTCATCATCGGCTGGATTCTCTTTGTCGCAGCGCAAGCCCAGAACTCGGTGAAGTCGAAAACGAATGGCCTCGATACGGTGAGCTCCTGGCTCAAGTTGCACGCCGTGAACCTTTTGACCCGCGCTTTCTTTTCGGCGCTCGGTTACGGTTTCATCGTGCACACGGTGGCGCAAAAGATTGAAGCGGTCGGCGGTCTGCAACTCGCCGCGACCTCGATCGCGGGCATCGGCGGTTATGCAGCGAACGGGATGCTTTATCAGCTCTTCGGCTTCATGCCCTGGTTCCGCGTCGAAGTCGCAGACCTCGCACCTCCCGGGCCAGTCGCAGCACCCGATCCGCTCGCCGGCACGAAGAAGATCTCCGGGCAATGAGTCCGCTTTTCATCCGGCGCTTTTGCCGTGGGTGCTTCTATAAACCGGTCCTCTGTGCGGGAATCTTCTGCGGAAACCGCATGAGTTACCGGGACCTTTGGGCAAGAAGAGAAGAAAAGAAAAATGGCTTTTGACCTCGAGATCATGATCATCGACCCGGGTGACGGCACGGTGAAAGTCGTACACCATTTTTTCGGGCTCACCGAACAAGAGGCGCGCCATTACTACAAAGAGCACATGGGGTGCGAGTACCTCGCAGCCGCGGTGCGCGACGGAAGAACAGTTGAAACGCTCGAGGAAATCGATGACGACGAACTTCCTGAAGCGGAAGAGGACGACGACGAAGAAGACGAGTGAAGAGGACGAGTGAATTTCGACTTCATACCGGCATGGGCAAACGTGATCGCACAGTTTGAGGGATTCAATTCGCCCGGCACCCGGCCCGCGCGTAACAATAACCCCGGGGATCTGAAGTATCTAGGCCAAGCCGGGGCGGTCGGTGCCGATTCTGGCGGATTCGCCGTCTTTCCGGATCCAATCACGGGTTTTCAGGCGCTCTACCGGCAATTGCAAAAATACGTCACCGATTTCCCGAACTTCACGATCCTCGAGATCATGGCGCACTATCTCGGCCAGGTGACACCGACCGTGAACGCACAGGGGGATGCGTTCACTTACGCCGCGGCGGTCGCGTCCGGTCTCGGTGTCGATATCTCGACCACGCTCGGGCAACTTGCAAGCGGGACGCCGGTTCTAGTTCCGACGCAGCCAGCGCCAGTCGTGACGGGAGTAACAGATGCGGGCCTGGTCGATACCTCGACGATGGACACGGCGCAACTCGCGCCGCTCGCGCAGTTTTCGACGACCGAACTCATCGCCGGGGTGGCGGTGCTCGCGGCGATTGCCTATTTCGCATGGAGTAGATAGGGCGGCCAGCAAGTGACGATCAGCAGTGAACTCATGCACCTGGTCGCAAACCGCGCGCAGAACGTTTTAGGTTACATCGAGCTCGCAGAAATCGAGCGCGATCCGAGGAAAAGAAAGAAGTGGTTTGACCGGGCCCGGGAAGAGCTTCACGATCTCACCGCGACGCTGCAAGCGCAGGTAGAACGGACGAAACCAAAACTATGACTCTTCGCAGGCTTCGATGGATTCTGATTCTCTATGCGACGTGTGATTTCCTGATCGGTTACGCGGGCGTGATCCCGATCACAAACCTCGCCGCGGCGCAGTTCACGACGGTCACCGGCACGGTCACCGACCCGAACGGCCTTCCCTACGCCTTCGGAACCATCGTCCCGACTCTCCTCACAAGCGCATCCCCAACTCTCAACGGCCTTGCCTATACACCACCGACGCAACCGACGGGTCTTAGTTCGAGTGGCAGCTTCACCATGCAACTAGCCGACAACACGGTACTGCTGCCGGCTGCAACCAAGTGGAATTTTCTAGTCTGCTCGGCAGTCGGCACGGTCTTACCCGCCGGGGGCAAAGGTCCAATTTGCTTTTCGCTCGCAGCTCCCATCACGATTTCAGGCTCGAGCCAGGACATCAGCGGAAATCTAAACAGCGCATCGGTTTCTCTGACCAGCGCTCCCGTGATTGCAACGTCTGGAGTGGGCTTTTTCTTTGGAGCGAGTTTCTATACCCCGCTCGCGGCAGCCATCGCAGGCGATTCCCAAGTCGCAAATCGCGTTTATTTCTATCAGATGGTTTTGCCGATCGCAGCCGCGATCAACAAGGTGAGCGTGAACGTCTCGGCATCCGCGGCCGCGACCCACGTCAACGTTGCCCTCTACAACGCAGCCGGTTCGAAGGTCCTTGACAGCGGCGCTTTCGATACCTCGGGCACGGGAGCAAAAACCAACACGCTCGCATCACGCGTGATTCTGCCGGCCGGCTCCTACTACTACGCATGGAGCTTTGACAACAACAGCGGAACGCTCGCGCTTTTTTGCCTGAACAATCAATACGCGAATCCGACCACGGCGAGCGACACCTTGCTGAACGCGAACAGCCAAAAACGCGGCCAAGCTTCAAACAGTCTATCCGCGGGAGTCATGCCGGCAACGCTCGGAACCCTCTCGGCCGATACATTTTCCTTTCCGGTGCTCGCTTTATTTGAACCCTGAACGACATGCGAAAGATTCGTCTGATTGTTTCTTCCGTCCTTCTCTCAACTGCCGCAGCCTTCGCGCAGTTCACGACTGTGACCGGCACGGTCGTCGATCCACACGCCGTTCCCTATGCGCTCGGAACCATCACGCCCACGCTCGTTTCCTCCGGTTCCCCCACGCTGAACGGTCAACCCTATTCGCCCCCGACACAGCCCGTCGGGCTTGATAAGACGGGGAGCTTTAGCTTCAACGTCGCCGATAACACCCAGTTGCAACCCGCGGGCACAAAGTGGAACTTTACGGTGTGTTCGGCAACCGGGACAGTTCAGCCAGCGATCGGAACCGGATCCCAATGCTTCACGCTCGCCGCACCCATCACGATCTCAGGCGCAAGCCAGAGCATCTCTACCCAACTGAACGCCGTCGCCCCAGCGCTCACCATACCGCTTGGCAGTGGTAGCGGCGCAGCGCTTCCCGCCGGTGTGGCCCCTGGCTCCGCACTCGTTTCAAACGGCGCCGGCGCGCTCGTCCCGCCCGTCTATCAGACGAAACCTATCTATGACACCCGCGACTGGATGACGTGCGATGTTCCGCCGGGATCGAATACCGGCACGAACGCTTCCGCTGGTTTTGGTACGCTGCTTTCCACCATCGGAACTCAGGAAGCAACCATCCGGGTGATAGGAACCACGAACCCAACCAACACCTGCTTAGTCGGCAGCCTAAGAACTCCCGCCAACGTGAACCTTGATTTCTCGGGCGGGGGCGCATTTACCCTGATCGTCGATCACACGGCTCCAGGTGGGGGAACGTTTGTACAGGGAGCGGGAGCAGAAAATCCCGCGGCCTCCCCTACGAGCACCTGCTCGGTGACGCTGAATGGGACCGTGGGCGGCGCGGCGAACCATGACATCCTGATGATGGTCGCGCTCTACGGCACCTTCCCGCCTGACAATGCGCGCATCACGTCCGTGACGGATGGGACGAACTTCTACCTTCAGAAGCATCAGACCACGCTCAACAATGCCGGCTATGTCGTCAGCTACCTTGCGTCTGCGATTGCGGGTGGCAACGTCACCGTAACCGCGAACTTTTCGCACGCCGAGAAAAACGCCTGCATCGCATGGGAGATCTCTGGCATTGGTCCGACGCCAGCGCTTGACTCATCCACATTCAACTACGGAACCGTGACCCCGTTCACTTCCGGGTCCGCGACTTTGCTCGCGGGCGATCTGGTCGTCAACTATGGTGAGGATCCGAACGACGCGCAAACTTGCACAGCGGGCGCCGGATTCACGCAACCGGCCTCGACCGCAGGCAATGTCAGCGGGACCAACGGGCCCGCGCTCTGCGCCGAATACATTCTCTCGGGTGCAGGCGGGTCGACGTCTGCAACCCAGAACTTTTCGAGCTCGCCCGTGCTCAGTTCATGGGTCGATGCGATGATCGGGTTACACCCAGGAACTGCAACGCTCAACATCTTGGGTAGTCTTTCAGATGCCGACAAGCATCAGATTTTCTATCAGGCAACTGGAACGAATGGCGTGATCGACTTCACCGGCAATCTTCCCATGACGGAGATCGATCCGGAATGGTGGGGGGCATCGCCAGGTGCGTCCGCAGCCGTAAACACGCCCGCGATCCAGTCCTCTGAGTACGCTGCTTTCGGTTGCGGACCTACGACCTGTCGCATCAACGGGAGCGGGCTTAATCTCTACAACAAGCAGTGGAACCTGAACGGCCAATACTCGATTAATGCAGAGATTCAGTTCTACCACGTCATCGGAAACAGCGGCGCAGGCTGGACGGTCGACTGCAAAAACAACGGCGGTCTGAACCAGACCGCGACCAACCTCCGCATCCTGGACGGCCAGTCCGATGCCTACGGGCACTTCGACAACTGCATCTGGTCAGGCGGGGCAGCTTCCACGGGCGCGCTCACCGATTTTGATTTCGATGGCACTCACGGCAACGATCTGCGACCGCAGTTTCTCGACTTCTACGGCAACACCTGGTCCGGAAATAGTCAGGTCGCGATCGGCATGCTGCTGGCGAAGTCTGGCGGCGGGGCTCAGGGCTCAAATATTTACTGCTACAAATGCGAAACCTCTGGATTCACCACCGCCGGCTGGCAGATCGGCACCGCGACCTCACTCGCACAAAATGCTCTCGATATCGGTTATTCGGGGGATATGCAGGGGAACCCACAGTACGGCATGGCGTGCTACGGGTGCGGATATCTTTCTTTCAGCGGATCCGGCAACAACCTTTCGACCATGGAGAACGGCTTCACCACGCAAACCGGCTTTGACGTGTACTGCTTTGCGGCGCAGGGCCCTTGCATCATGGAGCACATGCGGTCTGAGAGCCGCAAACTGATCACTTGCACTTATTGTTTCCTGAAAGACGTAAAGATCATCGATCAAGCAAACCTGCCAACCCCCGGCTTCAGTTCTCCGGTCGGGTCTATCTTCACCGGCAACAAAGTGACAGGTGACGGAGCTTACTACCAGGTGACGATCGACGCCGCGGGCGGCATCCCCTTTGGGGGAACGGGAACCGTGACCGCTCCGATTCAAGCCTCGAGCGGGAGCGCGACCACCATCGTAAACACGAATCAGACGATCGCAGGCGCGGTCACGATCAAAACTTTTGTCAGCGGGGAAACAGTGACGCAAGCGGTGACCGGCTCGACCGGCACGCTGCTCAACGTTCCCCTCTCAACTACGACGGTGACCGGAACCGCGAGCAGTGGACAACTGGTCTTTGGCGAGACGGTGACACAGGCGGTGACCGGGGTCACGGCAACCGAACAATCCCCATCACCACTGACCGGAACCACGCAACCGCTTTTCATCACGAACCTCAGCGGAACCGCGGACAGTACGCATGACTGGGTAGGTGGAACGAGCGGTGCTCATTACACGCCAAACGCAGCGCCGGCATTCAGTCCTGCCAGCCCATCGATGCTGATCACGACTGCAACCGGCGCGCCCGACAATACCCACAACTGGACCGGTGGGACATCGGGGGCGGTCTATGTTCCAACCTCGGTACCGACCAGCGCAAATTACACGGTCAACGGCTTCACCGGCATGCTGGTTGGGATCCTGACCGGCAACGACGCGCTTTGCTACGGTGTCGTGACCTCAAACACCGCGAGCGTGATCACGGTCGCAGCCGGCTGGATCACGAAGTACCCGAACATCCAGTGCCCCTCGCCGGACAACACGTCATCCTTTGTCGTTGAGCCTAATTGGAATCACGGCACGGTGGTGAGCGGTGGAATGACGCTCGTCTATATGAATGAGAACGTGATCGATGGCGCCTTTGGACTATTTGAGGACGTGAGCGCATCGGGAGGCCAATGGAACCCGAGCGGATCCCCGGCGCAATCAACCATCATTCGCCGTGCAATTGTTTCTCGCCCCGATTGGTACCGGCAACAGGCGAGCACGCCGGAAGCACGCTCCGTTCTCTCCTTGGGTTCGAGCACCCCGCTTTTTGACCAGGTCGACGGTGACTGGGATGTCATGGTGCTTCCTCCGGGCGCGGATCGTCCCCAGGTGTGGACGAACCTGATGGCGGGAGGAGCAACCCCGTTTAGTTCTGCGACGCATAGAAATCTCGGCAATCACGCTTTGTGCTGGAACGCGATGATCACCGGCCAATCGGCGAACGAGGTATGTATTGGGGGACGCAGTGACCCGGCAGCCGGCACGACCGCGAGCCGCAACATCATCGAAATCAACGCCATGCTAGGAAGAGGGGCGCCGGTCTCGAGCGCAACGAATGGCTACAACCTAACCAACATAGCGGGCACGGATACGGACTTCACCGGCGGGCCTTCGACCGGCAATGCGAACGGGGGTGCGATTAACTTCTGGACCTCAAACCCTGGCGGATCCGGCACGGCCGTGAACTCCGGTTTGAAGCGCTGGCTTTTTTCGGCAACTGGCCCCCTCCTTGCTGGCCTTGACAATACGTACGACATCGGCGCGAGCGGTGCAAGCCGACCGCGGAATATCTTTGCCGGCACGAGCGTGCAGACTCCATCCGGCCCAGTGAGCGGAAATTGGAATTGCACGAGCGTCACCCCGGTGACCGTCAGCGCGAACGTTGCCACCGATCAAAACTTGATGGCGTGCACGATCCCCGCCGGCACTCTGAACTCAGTCGGGAAGACTCTCAGGATCTACGCAGCCGGCCTTTACTCGACTCCCGCAGCTTCAACCTCCGCGGTTACCCTCAAAGCAAAACTTTGCACCGTTTCCGGTTGCGGCGCAGGCACCGTGATCACCCCGATTTCGATCACTTCCGCGGCGCTCGGCGGAATCACGGCAACGAACGATCCTTTCAACCTGGCAGCGAATTCGACCACCCAGACCACCGGCGCGTCATCCGCCTACGAAGCCCATGGCAATCTTACGATCGATATCTCGGCACTCGCGTCCGCAGCCGAGGCGGTTTACGCGGATAACAATACCGCGACGGTCGGTACCATCGACTCGACCGCGCAGCTCTTTTTACAGATCACAATCGCATTCTCAAACGCGAGCGCATCAAACAGCGCAACCGAGCGGCAGTTGATTGTCGATTCTGTGAACTAACTCGGCCTCTGGATCACCGATTGCGGTTCCGGTACTCCCATCGGCATCATCTGGGTTGAGAGAATCGTGCGGCAAGAGGGACAGTTCGAAGCTACAACCAGCCAGCCGGATACCGTCCAAAAGAATAGCGCCATCCCGACGCACGGCTCATTGCAGTGCGGGCAGATCGGAGGCTCAACCGCGGGTGGAATCACTTGATCAGGTGTAGGCATTTAGGTGTGACTCGCTTCGTTTGGTTTGCACTTCTTGCAGCACTTTCGCTTCCGGCATTCTGCCAGTGTGACCCCGCAGTGAAAGCAGGGAAAACCGTAAGCTTCCCGAATCGCCGCGCCCGCCGTGATCGCAATCTCGAGGCGCGGGTTACGTTTCCGTTTCTTCTGCATGCTCATGCTCAAGGTCAAAGTCTCTCACGATCTCCCGCGCCGACTCGACACTTTCCTCGCCCCGCGCGATCGCTTCCGCGTGCACGGACGTCATCCAAGCCGGTTGCACGTAGACCAAACGCAGCTCATTGCCGTGGGCAACAATAAATTCACCCCGGCCGAGCTTTGCGATATCCGCCCGGCTCGGCCGAACCACGTCCGCGGGGATGTGGTCAAGCGTACGCTCGATTTCCCGGGCGTCGCGCTGCACCCCGAAAAGCCACACCGTCACCTGGCGCAAGAGCACTCCAGAGACACCGGCCAAGTCTTGCGAGTCACACCAAATGAAATTCTCAAGCGCCGCACCCTGGCGGATGAGCTCTTCCGCGGCCATCGACACCGGAGACCGGCGCTGCTTCGGTGCAAATTTCCACGCTTCCGGGATCACCACGATCGTCTTTTGCGCTTTCGCTTTCACCCACTCGAGCACCGACCGCACAACCAGCGCTTGCAAGGCGAAATCATAGGGCGTGAGATCCATAACGTTCAGCCCAGAGCCAAGTTTCAGTTGCGCGCTCGCCGGCAGAAGCGCGATCTGCGGCACCACGTCATCCAGATAGGTGACCAGTTCCTGATAGACCCGCTTTGCGATGCCGCGCGAGCGGATGAGCGCAATCTCCGCATTCGCTTGAACCTCCGCGAGCGTTTTCGGCGCATTCCAGGTTCCCTCCGGTCCTGCGTAGTCCTGGCTCAGCTTCATGATCTCGGTGCGCTGAAACTTCAGCTTGTCCCCGGCAACCGATTCAAGAATCGAGGCAAGAAAGCGCCAGTCGGTGCGGTCCTTGAAGTAAGGCGGGATGGGCGAGGCAACGCGGAAGCTTCCTTCCCCGCGCTTGGTGAGGAACGCAATCGCGCGCATGCCGCACCGGGAAACCACACCTTCTAAAGTCGTTGTTTTTCCGCTCACGTTCGATTGTCCGGTGACGGCCATGTGACCGACCGGGATTTCTACCGACTCCCCCGTGCCGACTTCGAACCCGAGTAGGACGGTTGTCATTTGAGAATTTTCAAGATTGCGAACACTATCTTGCTTGCTGCTATTCCACACATTAGGGAGGATGCGAAAAGCAACCAGCCGCGTCTTCGCCAAGACACGTGCCAGCTCTGCATCTCTCGCGGCCAGTGATTACTCCGGTCGCGCTTCAGTTCTCGCCATATCTGGAGAGAGACCGCGAAAAATCCGCCCGTCGCTAGAATCTCAATGACTAGAAATACGTAGCTCACCAGCCCCACCAGTTCCCCTGATTTTTGAGGATCAGTAGCAGCGCGGAAAGACTTATATCGATCGAGAGTGCGAGCAGCAGGTACAGGATTAAGTAGGCACCCACCCACGCCGGCGGAAGTGGATCCGGAAAAACGAGGCAAGCAACGAATACCGCCGAGATCAGGCAAGCGTATTTCTCGACTCGTGTCAACTGGTTCACGGCTCCCACTTTCTCAGCACCCAGATGCAAAAAAGAATCAGACCGGCGATTACGAGCGCCGTCTTTGCGATCTCCATCACGTTCGCCGTTCAAGCCGGCGCCTGAGATTTCTCAGCTCTTCCCCGTGGTCGGCAGCGAGGCGCTCGAGTTCCGTGATCCGGCGCACCAAATCATCCAGTCGTTTGTCGAGCTCCCGCGCCACGTGAAACACCACCAGCAGGACCGAAACCGTTTCTTTCTCCCGCCGATCTCCGACCGCTTGCGTCGCAGCCTTCAATCGCTCGAGCTCCGCGGCCGTATCTTTCAAAAGATCCTGGTACATCACAATCCATATTCAGTGTTGCCAGCATAGCGAGAACGGAATCGTGTGAACGAACTGCCGCGGGCGATATCGAGCAAGAGCAACATCTCGGCCAGATGTCGCACATCGGCCGAACTGACATCATCCGAGAATCCGGGCGTCTCGGCATCGTGAGAAAGGATCCGGCGCGCCAAAAGTTCAAAACGTTGAGCTTTTGCGACGAGTCCATCCTCATAGATTTTCTGCCAGCGCTCTTCAGCGGCTTTCAACTCTTCGGGAGTCGGCGGTTTTCGCTCTTCCTCGCTCATTCAGCACCCCGTGTCAAAAACATCT
>Ga0307479_10003046_pt1 | contig 15233 bp, 17 predicted proteins | sample atmos_gasesECM4C_FD_203743 | JGI IMG/M metagenome (GOLD analysis project Ga0307479, IMG submission 203743) | Hardwood forest soil microbial communities from Morgan-Monroe State Forest, Indiana, United States - atmos_gasesECM4C_515 | ecosystem: Environmental > Terrestrial > Soil > Temperate... | reverse complement strand
AAAGTGTACTTTGCGCACGGCTTCCAGGGCATGGCAGTTGACACCCTTCCGGGTGCACTCTACAGTCAAAGACAGGTCGAACTCCGCGTCTATGAGCGCCAGGAAAATTAAAGTTGGGCAGCTTTGGAAGCAGGATACCAGTGGCGATATTTACCTGGTCACGCGCCTCTATTCGGAAGCGTTGAACACGGTGGTGGTGCTGCGAAAGTCCGGCGCCGAAGGGGAGGCGCAACTGCGCGTGCGCGTGGAACGGGACGGCAAGGGCCAGACAATTGCCGGATTCTCGCCGGCGCAGGAAGAGGATTCCTTCTAGCGTAATTCATCCACTCAAATCGAGCGAACCTCCATCTTTACAACATCTTCCACCTTCATCAGCTCCTTTTGTAGAAACGGCTCGCCGTACAAGACCCCAATCATTTGGCCATAGTGCCGAGCGAGTTGGTTCATCTCGGCTTCCAGGCGATCGATAGCCAGGTGGACTTTGCCTGCCTGCTGACCCTTTTTGGGCCGGAACTGCGAAGCGAAGGCCAGGATGGCCCTGCGGCGCTGCTCGTACTGGGCCGAGATGTCCACGACAAACGTGGGGCGGACGTCGGCATAGCTGGTCGAATAAAGAATTTTGAACGGCCGGTAGGGCTCACCTTCGAGGGGAAGCTGTTTGAGCCCAGCGAGAAAGCAGCCTTCATATCCGAGCGTCGAGGCATGGTAATGGTCGGGGTGACGCGCCTGCCAGTAGGGAAGGAAGACCGTCTTAGGGCGCAGGCGGCGGATGACAGCGGCGAGGCGCAGCTTGTGCTGCCGCGCGGGCTGTACGTCCGAATCGGGCACGCCTAGGGTGTCGCGCCAGCTTACGCGGAGTATCTTGGCTGCCCGGGCCGCTTCGCGCGCGCGGATTTCCGGCGTGCCCCGCGTGCCCATTTCGCCTGCGGTCAAGTCGAGAATGCCGGTCTTATAGCCGGACTGGGCCATCTTCAGCAGAGTTCCGCCGCAGGTGAGCTCGACGTCGTCGGGATGGGCGGCAATGGCCAAGAGGTCGAGGTGCATTTTGCCTCCACGCGTGGCGATTCTATCAGTTTGCCCGGGCAACGCGGTGAACATGAGAGAGAGCGTACGAAGACGTTTCCATGTTGCGGCCTATGGTATCGTCTTGGCCCATGACGCAAAGTGGTGGCACGGGAAGCGGATCCCTGGAGGGCCAGGTGGCGTTAGTGACCGGCGCGGCCAAGCGGCTGGGGCGCGCGGTCGCCTTGCGGCTGGCCGAGGAAGGCGCGGACGTCGTCGTTCACTACAGGAGTTCGCAGGCCGAAGCCCAAGATGCCGTGAGGGAAATCGAAAGACTGGGGCGGCGAGCTGTTTCAATTGCCGCCGACCTCGGTAGCGTGGCCGAGATCCGGCGGCTGTTTGACGAGGCCGGAAAACATTTCGGGCGGCTGGACGTGCTGGTGAACAGTGCGGCGAATTTTCTACGCGCCAGCATGGTGTCCACGACGGAGGAAATCTGGGACGAGGCGCTGGAGACGAACCTGCGCGCGCCGTTCTTTTGCGCGCAAGCGGCCGCGCCCTGGCTAACGCGGGCTCGCGGAGTGATCATCAACTTTGCGGATACGGGCGGATTGCTGGGCTGGACCGGCTACATCGCGCATTCTGTTTCCAAGGCCGGAGTCATAATGCTGACGAAAGTGCTAGCGAAGGCGCTGGCGCCGGATGTGCGCGTGAACGCTGTCGCGCCCGGGACGATCACCATGGAAGGCGACGCGCCGGAGTTGGAGAGTAACTTCATCAAGCGAGCGCCGTTGCGGCATTCCGGGACGCCCGCCGACATCACCGACACGGTCGTCTTTCTGGCGCGATCGAAGTTCATCACCGGCCAAGTCCTGGTGGTGGACGGCGGCCGCACGCTGTCGTGACACTTGCGACCTTAACCTGAGGACGAGAGAAGTCTTATGTTGTAAGTTGCAAGTTCTAAGTAAGAACAGCAATCGGCAGCTCGAGGAGCTGCCTTTCAAGTTGCGCTCTCACGCTGCGGGAGGAGCCGGGGTCAGGTCATATTCGGAGTCGGAGACCGAGCGCGTTCTGCGCATGTATTCGATCACCGAGCCGGGCCACAGCGTGGTGTTCTCCCCGGTGTGGACGTCTTGGTACCAGCTGCGGCATCCGCCCGATTGCCAGACAGTCTGGGCCATGCGGTCGCGCAAGTTCGCGGCGAAATGCTTTTGCGATTCCGCGCGCACTTCCATTACGGCAATTCTTCGCCGGCGCATCAGCTTGAGGCAATTGATGACGTAACGCACCTGCGCCTCGATCATCAGTACGACGGAATTGTGTCCCAGGCCGGTGTTGGGGCCGAGCAGAATGAAGAAATTCGGGAAGCCGCTGACGGTCACGCCTAAATAGGCGGTCATGCCGTGGCGCCAGGCATCGTGAATTTCGACGCCGCCGCGGCCGGTCAGACGCATGCCGATAAATTGGTCGGTGACGTGGAAGCCCGTGCCGTAGATCAACACGTCGGCAGGCCGCTCGATGCCGTCCTCGGTGACAACACTGCGCTCGCAAACTTCGGTGATCCTATCGGTGACCAGTTCCACATTGGCTCGCATCAGCGCGGGATAAAAATCATCGGAAAGCAGAATGCGCTTACAGCCAATCTGATAGCGCGGAGTCAGCGCCGCGCGCAGCCTGGGGTCGGGGACGCTTTGTTCCAAGTGGCGGCGGGCAATTTTCTCCAAATGGTCGCGAACGAAGCGATCGCCGAGAAAACTCAGTACGCGCCACTCGAGGCTGAAGAAAAGCAATTTACGGATGAGCCAGGTAAGGCCCGGCGCGCGGCGCAAGCGCTGGCGCCATTTTTCGGAGATGCCAAAATCGAGGCGCGGAACGACCCACGGCGGCGTGCGCTGAAACACATACAGCTTGCCGACCCGTGGCGCGATGTGGGGGATGAACTGGATGGCGCTCGCACCCGTGCCGACCACAGCGACGCGTTTGCCTGCCAGATTGACGTCGGATCGCCACGTGGCGGAATGAAACGATGGCCCAGCGAAGCGCTCGAGGCCCGGGATTTCCGGCTTATGCGGCACATGCAGCGCGCCCATGCCGGAAACCAGCACGCGCGCGTGAATCGTCAAACTGTCGCCCGCGGCGATTCGCCAGTGGCCGGCGGCTTCGTCCCAAGCCGCCTCGCGGAAACGCGTACGAAAGCGAAGATGAGGCGTGAGGCCGTAGCGCTTGGCGCAGGCCTTCAGGTATTGCCAGATTTCCTGCTGGCCCGCGAACATGCGCGTCCAATCTGGATTGCGGTCGAAAGAAAAAGAATAAAGATGCGCGGGAACGTCGCAGGCGCATCCGGGATAACGATTTTCGTACCAAGTACCGCCGAGGTCGTCGCTCTTTTCGATAATCAGAAAATCTTTCATCCCCGCTTCGAGCAGTTTGATGCCCATGCACAAGCCGGAAAAGCCGGCGCCGACGATCAACACGTCGACGGTGATGTCCGGCGGGGGCGCGTGGCCGTTCGAGGATTCAGGCATTCTGGGTCAATTTTACATCAGGCGCGTTTACACCGGCAGTGCACCCGCGGAGGAATTCCGTGGCTTCGTCCAACGATTGCCGGGCTTCAGGAATCAGCTGCGGCGCAAGCTGCCAGACATGCGGCACCACCGGCCAGATTTTCAACTCCACAGGGATGCCCGCCGCACGCGCCTTGTCGGCCAGGCGCGTGGAATCGTCGCGCAGCGTCTCATCTGCGCCGACGTGGATCAGCAGCGGCGGAAAGCCGGAGAGATCGGCGTAGAGCGGCGACGCAAGAGGATTGCGTGGATCGGCGTTGCCCAGGTAGAGGCCAGCGGTTGGCCCCACGGCAGGGCCGTGAAACATGGAACAGCGAGCCGCGTTCGTGCGGACGGATTCGCCGGTGGCGGCGAGATCAGTCCACGGAGAGAAAAGGGCAGCCGCTGCCGGAAGCGGCGTACCTGCGGCGCGCAGCACTAGCATTAGTGAAAGCGCTAGCCCGCCGCCGGCCGAATCGCCAGCGACAACGATGCGGTTTGGCGGCTGGCCTTCAGCAAGGAGGCCGCGATAAGCCGCCGCCGCATCGTCAACAGCCGCCGGAAAAGGATTCTCCGGAGCAAGCCGGTAATTCGGCGCGAAGACGCGGAAGCCGTGAAGCGCGAACCAAACGGTGATGGGCCGGTGGGTCTCCGCGGAACACCCGAAGTAGCCGCCTCCATGCAAGTACAAGAGAATGCCGTCAGTGGGGCTTTGTGACTCGACCCACTCCCCGGGAATCCCGTTCACTTGCGCAGCGGTAATGCGCACGGATGCGGGCACGTTGTACGGCTGCGGGCGAAGAATCCGCCGCGCTTCGCGATAGTCGCGGCAATTCTTGAGCCGGCGCTTCACGCGCCATTTGGTGAGCCAAACCGCAATGTGGGCTTGAAGACTGGCCATAGAGGGAACGCCTGCGTCCCTTTCACGCGCAGCACTGGAGAGTAGCAGAAATTCGGCGAAACGAAGCCGCGAAGTTGGCACATCGGAAAGGGTGGACCTCGAAAGTACTTCGAATATTTCACGAGGCCAGTCAGACCGACAGGACCACCTTGCCGAACTGCGCGCCGGATTCGAGATAGGTGTGAGCGGCTACGGCTTCGGAAAGTGGGAAGATGCGGTCAACGACGGGGCGGAGTTTGCCCGCAACGACGAGCTTCATCACCGTCTGAAGCTCCGATTTCGCGCCCATGTAGGAGCCTAGCAGCGAAAGCTGACGGCTGAAAAGAAAGCGCAAGTCCACCTTGGCGTCAAAGCCTGTGGTTGCGCCGCAGATAACCAGGCGGCCCCCGGGAGTGAGGCTGGCGAGACTGTCTTCCCAAGTGGCCGAGCCGACGTGTTCAAAGACCACGTCGACGCCACGTTTGTCGGTGAGGCGGCGAACTTCGTCGCGAACTTTTTGCGATTTGTGATTGATGACGTGATCAGCACCGAGGCCTTTGGCTTTGGCTAGTTTTGCATCGGCGCCAGCGGTGGCGATTACGCGCGCGCCCAGGAACTTGGCGATTTGGATGGCAGCGCTGCCCACGCCGCTGCCGGCACCGAGGATGAGAACATCTTCACCCGGGCCCAATGCCGCCCGCCCGACGAGCATGTGCCAGGCGGTTTGGAAAACCAGCGGAACCGCCGCGGCTTCTTCCCACTTGAAGTTTTCAGGATAAGGGAGGCAGTTCACCTCAGGCGCGCGCACAAAATCGGCGCAGCCGCCGTCAATCATGTAGCCAAGGTTTGTGGCTTTGAGGCAGTGATTGTCGAGCCCGGCGAGGCAGGCCGGGCATTTGCCGCAACTTACCAGCGGGGCGAGGACAACTTTCTGGCCAATGCGAACGTTGGTGACGTCCGCGCCGATTTTTGCGACTTCGCCGGCAACGTCGCTGCCCGGGATGTGCGGGAGAGGAATGGGCACGTTGGGGAGTCCGCCGCGCACCCAAAGATCGAGATGATTCAGCGCGCAAGCTCTTACACGCACGAGCACGTCACTGGAACGGAGCAAAGGCTCGGGCGCGTCCGTGTGTTTCAGCACTTCAGGCCCGCCGTGCTGATGAAAAACGATGGCTTTCATGGACTCGCCGCCCTCCGTACAAGAGCCGAACGGTACCATCCCCGCGCCCAGAGTGTCCAGAAACAAGGCGCATTGACAGCGTGAACTGCGCGCCGTAGGCTGAGAGCATAGCAGGCAAAAGAGATGCGCACAGCCAGGAATGACTGTGCCACGAAGAAAACATGGACTTATTTGAAGAAATCGTGAAGATGAGGCGCGCGGGCCAGCGTGGAGCGCTGGCCACTATCGTGCATACCAACGGCTCGATCCCGAGCTACGAAAGCTCGCGGATGCTGGTGCGCGAAGACGGTTCGATGGCGGGAACGATTGGCGGTGGGTGCGTGGAAGCAGAAGTTTGGGCCGCGGCGAAGGAAGTGATGCAGAAAGAAGCGCCGCGCAAGATGGTCTTCCACTTGAACAATGAAGCCAGCTACGACAACGGATTGATTTGCGGGGGCACGCTGGAAGTTTTTGTCGAGCCGATTCTGCCCCAGCCGGTCGTGTATTTGTTCGGTGGCGGGCACGTTTCGATGGCCGTGGCGAAGGCCGCGCACACCGCGGGATTTGGCATTGGCGTTGTAGATGACCGCGAGGCATTCGCAAATAAAGAGCGCTTCCCGATGGCGCTGGAAGCGTACACAAGCTACGAGGAAGCGTTCCAAAAAATCCGCCCTAACGCTTCGAGCTACCTGGTCATCGTAACGCGTGGCCATAAGGAAGATATGCGCGTGCTGGCGTGGGCGGTGCGCACGGATGCGCGCTACGTGGGAATGATCGGCAGCAAACGCAAAGTGATGTCCGTTTACAAAGCTCTGGAAAAAGAGGGCTACAAGCCCGAAGAATTTGAGCGCGTGTACGCGCCAATGGGCCTGGACATTGGGGCGCTCTCGCCGGAGGAAATTGCCGTGAGCATCGCCGCGGAACTAGTGGCCATTCGGCGCAACGCCGCCAATGCAGAGCACAAGAAATTAAAGATGGAAACGCGCCCGGCGGCGATGCAGTCCGCCGGCAACCAGAGCACCGGCCGCTGAAAGGGACATATGCTGGCCGCCGTCATCCTCTCGGGCGGAGCCTCGAGCCGCATGGGCTCGCCGAAAGCGTTGCTGGCCTACCAGGGCCGCCCGTTCCTCGAACACTTGCTGGATGTTACCAAGCGCCCGGAAATCGGCGTGCGGCGCGTCGTGCTGGGCGCGGACGCCGGACCCATCGCAAGGGCCATACGGCTCCACGCCGATGAAATCGTCATCAATCCGGATTGGCAAAAAGGACAGCTTAGCTCGATTCAAGCGGGTGTGCGCAGTCTGCCGCCAGGGACCGAGGGCTTGGTGCTGTGCTTGATCGATCATCCACTGATCAGCGCGGCGCTCGTCGGCGAATTGATCGGACAGTTTTACCAGTCGAGAAAGGCCATAGTTTTACCGGTCTTCGAAGGGCGCCGCGGACACCCGGTGATTTTCGCCGCTACTTTGTATAGCGAGCTGCTGCATGCGCCGCTCGAGACCGGAGCGCGCGCAGTGGTGTGGGCGCATCCAGGCGATGTGCTCGAACTTTCCACGAATGAACAGGGCTGCGTGCTGAACCTGAACGACCCGGAAACGATGAACAAAGCGATTGGCGGCGGGATTTAGCGGGCGGAAAGTTTTTCAAGAAGCGCTGTAGCAGCGTCGGCGGCGAGTTGAGCGCCATGGAACGTCGCGGGGGGAAGGCCGCCGAGCGATGAGGAGAGAGATTCGGCGGTGATCGAGCGTGCTTCGGTGAGCGTACGGCCGCGAAGCTGCTCGGTCAAAAGCGAAGCGCAGGCGATGGTAGTGGTGCAGCCGCGGCAAAGGAAACGGGCTTCGGCGATGCGGCCGGATTCGATGCGCGCGGAAAGCTTCAAGATGTCGCCACAAACTGGATTCGTCGATTCGACAGACGCGGTGGCGCCGGCGAGTTCACCAGCGTTGCGAGGATTACGGAAGTGATCCAGAACGGCTTTGCTGAACACGACAGAAGTATGACAAAACACTTTGAAGTCATGCAACGCGAGACGAAGGCGCGAATGATTCAACGCAGAGTTCACCGAGAACATCGAGAGTAAGAGCCGGCCCTGTCAGCCCCGAAGCGGGCTTACTTTTTCGGCGGCAGGTATTTCTTTTCGATGGACGCGATGACGACGTAATTGGGGTCCACCATTTCCGTCAGGTGGAGTTTGCCGACCTTGGAAAGCAGTTCATACGCGTCGAGTTCGGAAAGGCCGTAATCGGCGTGGATCCAGCGGATGAGTTCGGTGACGGCGATGCGCACAGCATCATCCACGGGGCGGTAGATGCCCGCGGTCATGATTTCCTTTTCATTTTCAAAGCGTGGCCACCCGGTGTGCTTACCTTTGATTAAATCGCACTGGAAACGCGCGCGCATAGGAACTTCCACGGCGGTGCCCGCCACTTCGCCATCGCCCATAGCGGCGTGGCCGTCGCCAAAATAAAACAGCGCGCCGGGAACGTTCACGGGCAGATACAAGATGTTGCCGGCGGAAACCTCCGGCGCGTCCATGTTTCCGCCAAATTCGGCGGGAACGATGGAGCTGCGGGCTTCACCGTTTGCGGGAGCCACGCCAATGCATCCTAGGAAAGGATGCAGCGGAAAACTTACTTTGAAATTGGAATCGAGAGCCTGAAATGTGGCGATATTTTTCTCTTTGTCGATGGGATAGAACCACATGCGCTCGCGCAAAGGCTGCGTCTCCAGCATCGGAGTGTAGTGCGTGGAATTGGCAGCGCCGAAACCCGCAGAAAGCGCGCCGACGCCCTGCTTGCCGTCGACCTGTAGATCGAGGATGCGAACGACCAGCGTGTCACCGGGCTCCGCGCCATCCATATAAAAGGGCCCGGTTAAAGGATTGTCGCCCTTGACCAGGGCCATGCTGTCGCCGGGCTTTTGCAGGGCATTGCCGAAGCAGTCCAGCGAATTGGCTTCCAGAACGTTGCCGGGTTTCAGGTGCGCAACCGGCGGCGCAACACCGAAAACATATTTCACGTTGTCGATGGTGGCATGGTACTGCACGACGTCCGGTTTTGCCGGAACGGCGGGAGACTGAGCGAAAGCGGAAAGCGGCAAGGCAAACGACAGAGCAAGTACAAGAATGCGCAAGAAAGCCCTCCAGAGTTGCGCAACGAAGTGCAACACACTCCAGGAATGGAGTCAATGCACGGTCGTTTCGCCGGCGGGTCGGGCACACGTCTGCTATTCTCTTTGGGAAAGCATGAGAAAGAGCCGCCAGGGTGAGCTGCGCATTGTGTCGCTGGCTCCCAGCGCGACATCGATTTTGTGTGCGATTGGCGCAAAGGGAACCCTCGTAGGCGTGACCAAGTGGTGTCCCGATGTCGCGCCAGTGGACGACCTGCCGAAACTTGGCGACTGCTGGCACATGGAGTCGGTGGATGAGATCCTTCGTCTCAAGCCTACCCTGGTGATCGGCTCGGTGCCGTACAAGCAAGAGACCGTCGGCAAACTTTTGGAGCAGCCCCTAAACTTCTTGGCTATGAACCCGCGCACTCTGGCCGACGTATACGCGGACATTCGATTGCTCGGTGGAATCGCGGGTCGCACGAAAGCGGCATTAGCGCTCATTCGCAGGATGCAGCGCGAATTTGCAACGATCGAACGCCGGTCGAAAGGAGCCAAAGGGCGGGTGCGCGTGTACTGCGAAGCCTGGCCGAATCCAAGGATCAGTTCGCCGCCATGGGTGGCGGAGTTGGTGAGAATGTGCGGCGGCGAGATGGTGGCGCCTGCGGGAGAGAAAGTAAGCGACACACAAGTAGCTGAAGCAATGCCAGACGTGATCGTGCTGGCATGGACAGCAACGGGAGAGAAAGCAAGGGCAAGCAAAGCCTACGACGTTGCGGCTTGGCAAGAGGTCCCGGCGATTCGAAACCACCGTGTTTACGTCATCCGCGACGAATTGTTGAACACGCCCGGCCCGCCGCTAGTCGATGGAGCCCGCGCGCTACGCAAAATTGTGGCCTCACCCCGAGGACCCCGAGATTCACGATGAGGACCGTCGTCGCGGCAGTGATTGAGCGAGCCGACCGACGGCTGCTAATTGGCCAGCGGCGGCGAAACGACACATCTCCGCTGAAGTGGGAATTCCCCGGTGGCAAAGTGGAAGCTGGCGAGACGCCCGAAGCGGCACTCGAACGTGAGTTAAAGGAAGAGCTTGGCGCAACACTTCGCAAGTCCGCGCCCATCGCCCGCGTGGTCCACAAATACGCGGAAACGCCGGAAGAACTGGAAATCCTTTTCTTCGCGGCGGCGATTTCCGACGGCGAACTTGTCGCTCGCACGTTCGAACAAATCGCCTGGGTTCTGCCCAAAGAACTCGGTAATTACAACTTTCTGGCGGCAAACGCCGTCCTAGTGGCAAATCTCGCCACCGGCAAAATCAAGCCTGGCGAGATTCTAGAGCCGGCTCGCGGCTGATGTACAAAAAGAGCTGCGCTAGGAGATAAGGGGGTTTGCTTTCTCGGTGTTGATGTCGAGGTCCTTGATCGCACGGTCGATGACGCTCCGTTCGATCTTTCCATCCACAAACAGCTCATGGAGCGTGGCCAAGGTGATGAAGCGCGAATCGACTTCGAAGAAATCCCGCAAAGCCGCGCGGCTTTCGCTGCGGCCAAAGCCGTCGGTGCCAAGCGAAGCCAGCCGGCTCGGCATCCATTTGTTAATCATGTTGGGCAAAGTTTTCAGGTAATCCGAAGCAGCGACGAGCACGCCAGGCGCATCCGCGAGGCATTGGGTAACATACGGTATGCGCGGCTTTTCGCCGGGGTGCAGGCGATTCCAGCGTTCCGTTTCGTTGCCGTCGTTGCAAAGTTCTTTATAGCTGGTGACGCTCCAAACGTCTGCGCCCACGCCATATTTTTCCAGGGTCACTTGCGCGAGCAGCGCTTCATTCAGAATGGCGCCGCTGCCAAACAACTGTGCGCGCAGTTTGGCCTTGCCATTGGCGGCTCCCCGGAAGCGGTACATCCCGCGCAAGATTCCTTCTTTTACGTCACCCGGCATCGTCGGCATAGCGTACGGCTCGTTCATGACCGTCAAATAGTAAAAGATGCTTTCGCCATCTTTGTACATGCGGCGGATGCCATCCTGAATGATCACCGCAATCTCATACGCGTAGGCAGGATCGTAGGCCTTCAGGTTGGGCACCGGCAGGGCGAGCACGTGGCTGTTCCCGTCTTGGTGCTGCAAACCTTCACCGGCAAGGGTGGTGCGCCCCGCTGTGCCACCCAGCAAGAAACCGCGCGTGCGCATGTCCGCGGAAGCCCAGATGAAATCCGCGATGCGCTGAAAGCCGAACATCGAGTAATAAATGAAGAAGGGAATTGTATTGATACCGTGCGTGGCGTACGCAGAACCGGCGGCAATGAAGGAAGCCATCGAGCCGGCCTCGGTGATGCCTTCTTCCAGGATCTGCCCGTCCTTCGCTTCCTTGTAGTAAAGCAGGGTGTTCACATCGACCGGCTCATAGCGCTGGCCTACGCTCGAATAGATGCCCACGGTGCGGAACAGCGATTCCATACCAAACGTACGGGCCTCGTCGGGCACGATGGGCACGATGACCTTGCCGATTTCCGGGTCCTTGAGCATTTTGCGCAGCATCCCCACGAATGCCATCGTGGTCGAGACTTCCCTGCCCTCGCTGCCCTCCAGAAACTCCTTGAACAGCTCGTCGTGATCAGCCACCAGCGGTGTCGAGCGCACTTTGCGCTGCGGCACGTAGCCGCCCAGCGCTTCGCGCCGCGCCCGCAGATACTGAACTTCCTCGCTGTTTTCGGCAGGCCGGTAAAAGGGGAGCTCCAAACAATCTTCGTCGCTGAGAGGAATGCCAAAGCGCGAACGAAACTCCAGAAGTTCCTCTTCGTTGATTTTTTTCTGCTGGTGCGTGACGTTCTTGCCTTCGCCTGCTTCGCCCAAGCCGTAACCCTTAATAGTGCGCGCCAGAATAACCGTCGGCGAACCCTGGTGCTCAACCGCTGCTTTGTAGGCCGCATAGACTTTGCGCGGATCGTGGCCGCCCAATTTCAGTCGGCGCAGCGCTTCGTCCGGAAGCGGTTCGACTAACTGCAGCAGGCTCGGGTCGCTGCCAAAAAAGTGCTCCCGCACATAAGCACCCGAGGAAACCACCAGCTTCTGGTATTCGCCATCCACCAACTCGCCCATGCGCTTGACCAGCATGCCTTCGCTGTCGCGCTCCAGAATGGGATCCCATTCGCTGCCCCACAGCACTTTGATCACATTCCAGCCTGCGCCGCGGAACGCCGACTCCAGCTCCTGAATAATCTGGCCGTTGCCGCGCACCGGGCCGTCCAGACGCTGCAAGTTGCAATTGACGACGAAAATCAAATTGTCCAGCTTTTCGCGCGAAGCCAGCGTGATGGCGCCCAGCGACTCCGGTTCGTCGGTTTCACCGTCACCGATGAAGGCCCAAACTTTGGCGTCGCTGGCCGCCTTCAATCCGCGATTCTCGAGATAGCGATTGAAGCGTGCCTGGTAGATGGCCATGAGCGGGCTTAGGCCCATGGAAACCGTCGGGAATTCCCAGAAATCCGGCATCAGCCACGGGTGCGGATAGGAAGAAAGCCCGCCGCCGGGCTTCAGCTCGCGGCGGAAATTTTCGAGCTGCTGCGGGCTGAGGCGGCCTTCCAAAAACGCTCGCGCGTAGATGCCGGGCGCCGCGTGCCCCTGGAAGTAGACGATGTCGCCTTCAAATTCCTCGGTGCGTGCGCGGAAGAAATGGTTGAAGCCGACTTCGTAGAGCGTTGCAGCGGAGGCATAAGTGGATATGTGGCCGCCGATATTGTGCTCGACACGGTTGGCACGCACAACCATGGCCAGCGCGTTCCAGCGAATCAGGCTTTTGATGCGGCGCTCGAGTTCTTGGTCGCCCGGAAACAGCGGCTGCAGGCGCGCGGGAATACTATTGGCATAGGGAGTGTTGGCGCTGAAGGGCAGGTCGATACCGTTAACGGTCGCATGAGCGCGCAGGCGTTCGAGAATTTCCGTGGCAACTTCCGGTCCGCTGGATTCGAGGACGGAATCCAACGACTCGAGCCACTCCTGAATTTCTATGTCTTGGATGCTGTGCGGTTGTGTGGTTAATTCCTTGTCCATGACTTCGGCTAGGTTCCTCTTTCTTTCACTGGCGCGGCGCGCCCGGGGCAATGCTGGCGAATCTGTGCCTGCACTCAAACAATAGAATACACCGTGGCGCGATTCCGTGCACAGGAACAGCCGAGACGCCAGTACAAAAGATGACGGTTGGACGGCAAACCAGTCGACGCGCAAATTGCGTCGCCAGACAAAGCGTCAGCTTGTCTGGTGATCCATGAAACTTTGACGGACTCCCATAAATATGGGAGAACGGACTTCATGAAAACGACGCTCGAAATTCCAGACGCCATTTTCCGCCGAGCCAAGTCCGTGGCCGCCGAGCGCGGGATTTCGCTCCGTGAGTTTGTTACCCAAGCTGTGAGGGACAAGCTTTCCGCCAATGCCAAAACGGGCGAGAAGCCTTGGGTGAAACACATGGGCAAATTGAAACATCTGCGGAAAGAGACCGAACGCATCAACCGGCTGATCGACGAGGATACGGAGCGGATTGATGCGGAGATGTGGCGTTGATATTGGACGCTAACGCGCTATCAGCCGCTGCGGATAGGGAACCTGCCGCGCTGGAAGTTGTTGCACGCGCCGAGCTACTGGCAGTTCCGGTAATTGTATTGGGTGAATTCCGGCTTGGCATCGCGCAGTCCCGGCACCGAGCCGACTACGAGGATTGGCTCCAGGAGTGGGTTACTTCGGTGGCGGTGCTCGGGATTGACGAGGAAACGACACGCGCCTACGCTGCGATTGGGCTGGAGTTGAAGAAAGCGGGGAAGCCTATTCCCGTCAATGACTTATGGATAGCGGCGCTTTGCAGACAGCATACTCTTCCTTTGCTAAGTCGGGACCGGCATTTTGATGCCGTCCCAGGCCTCCAACGGGTTGGTTGGTAGGGACAAGTGTGTCATTTTGCCGGTCAGGCGCCTTGATCGATAAAGAGGCGAAAGTTTGTTCTCGAACAGAGCTGTGCGAAAATAGAGTTGGGAACGGATTGAGAAAAGGGTTGAGCGAGAGCTGAAGAGGAAGACATGAGCACTTCGCTTGGCAAACACGTGACGCTGACCAAGCCGGACGACTTCGGCAGCCTGCTTCAGGACGAAGGCATCATTTTCACTTCGCTGGATAAGGCGGTGAACTGGGCGCGCAAGAGCTCGATTTGGCCGCTTGGTTTTGGTTTGGCTTGCTGCGCCATCGAGATGATGTCCATGGCCGCGTCGCGGTTCGACGTGGCGCGATTCGGCGCAGAAGTTTTTCGCCCTTCGCCGCGTCAGGCGGACCTGATGATTGTGGCCGGACGGCTATCACAGAAAATGGCCCCGGTGATTCGTCAGCTCTACGATCAAATGCCGGAGCCGAAGTGGGTGATCTCCATGGGCGCTTGCGCGACCTCCGGCGGCGTCTTCAACAACTACGCCATCGTGCAAGGCTGCAATCAGGTGATTCCCGTGGATGTCTACGTTCCCGGCTGCCCGCCACGCCCGGAAGCGCTGCTCTATGCCATTCTCCAGCTTCAGAAGAAAATCGAAAACGAAAAGGGCTCGTTCAAGCGCGCGCTAAATCTGGCGTAGTAGCATGGACTTCAGTCTGCGCTCTTACAGTTGGCATCCGCACCCGCTTGGAAGTCGCCCATTCCCGGCTGGTGACTTGTGGCGAGCATCCCTATAGTCTGTGCTCTCTGCGCTCTCTGTGTTAAAACTTTCTTTGAGGCGAAATGAGCGAAATAAAGGAACCCCAACATGGCCACATCACCTGTAACTACGTCTCCTGATCCTGCCCGCCAGTTGTTGCGCCATACGCTGGCCACCGTTGCCTATCGTGGCGGGAAGGCACTGCGCGGCGCGCCGGAACATTTCGGAACGTTCCATATCGGTGACAAGACGCGCACTCCCGCGCAGATCCTTGCTCACATCCGCGACCTCTTCGATTGGGCGCTGGCCATTGCGCAGGGTAACCAGGCGTGGCACGATTCCCAGCCGTTGCCGTGGAACGCGGAAGTCGAGCGCTTCTTCACCGCGGTACAAAAGTTCGACAATTACCTGGCCTCTTCCGATACGCTGCACGCTTCGGCAGAAGGCTTGTTCCAGGGCCCCGTCGCGGACGTGCTGACGCACATCGGACAGATCGCCATGCTGCGCCGCCTGGCCGGTTCTCCGGTCAAAGGGGAAAATTACTTCAAGGCGGACATCGCCGCCGGACGCGTCGGCCTTGAGCAGTCCCCGCCACGCCGCGAATTTGAATAAGCTGCGGAAGCCAAACCAAACTCAAACTAGCCTGCTGAAAAGGTTTGACACCCAGACCTTGCCTGTATATTATCCTGTCACTATTAGTCTAGCGTAAACGCGTCGAGCCTGGGCGGCGAACTCGGCAAAGGCTGGCCGCTTCGTCCAGGCCCGGGGCAAGGAGGCGCAAAATGGTTCTCTCGGAGCGTTTAAGGTTGATCCGCGAACAAAAGAAAATGACCCAGGGGGACATCGAGAAGATCACGGGCCTGAAGCGGTCTTAC
>Ga0307479_10003045_pt1 | contig 15233 bp, 8 predicted proteins | sample atmos_gasesECM4C_FD_203743 | JGI IMG/M metagenome (GOLD analysis project Ga0307479, IMG submission 203743) | Hardwood forest soil microbial communities from Morgan-Monroe State Forest, Indiana, United States - atmos_gasesECM4C_515 | ecosystem: Environmental > Terrestrial > Soil > Temperate... | reverse complement strand
CGCGCGCCGTGGCGGCGATGTTCCTGGTAGAAGTATTGAATCGAGGGGAATTCGAGTTCGACCATCACCACTTTGTTGCGTGGGGCATGGAAGTCGAAGCAGGAGGAAATCACCGCCTGCGTCAGCGTGACGTTTTGATGAAGGGAAATCTCGCCGGGCCGCGCGCCGATGAGCGGAGCAATCTGGTCGCCCACGCTGACGGCCATTTCCCACCAGCCTTCTTCCCATGCGCGCACCCCGCGCTCCGCCCAGGAATCGGCGTAAGCGCGCATCGCGTCGTACACGCCGCGAGGCATGGCGCCCAGCGAGTTGCTGATCATGTAGGTGGTGCGGTCCAGAATCGGAAATTCAATGCGCCACTTTAAGAGCTGGTCCATGTGTGCACTCATTTACAGCACGTAAGTTGCCGCGAAATCAAGGTCAGCTTGTATCATGCGGCCAGAGGCCGCCGGTGCGCAAACGATATGCCCTCCGTGAGTATGAGCAGCTATCTGATCGGGCATGATCCGGTCATGGCTGCTGGCCTGCGGATGAGAGCCGCCGCAACTGCTCGGTCCAGTTCAAGATGACGTTAATCTGGAGAGATTGGCCCGCTGCACTGCTCTGTTGGTGAACGAGGAAACGCTTTCCGTCTAGACTCACATCATAACTTTCGAGGCCCATGGAAAAAGGCGCGGTCACCGCGGCTGGAACAATGACCTGAGGAGTCGAGACGCTGAAAACCGGCTGCGTCGCCACATCCACGGCCATAATGTTCCCACCCTCGCGATAAAACAATTGCTTGCCGCTTCGTGCCCAGACGGGATTAGTAGCGGGATTAGTACCGCCCCCAGCGGAAATCAGCCATTTCCCGCTCGCTTGCCCGAACGGTATCACGTACACTTCGTTGCGGCCGGTTTCTCCTGAGGTATAAGCCAAGTATTTCCCGTCCGGAGAGAACATAGGAAAGGTCTGGTCATACTGGTTGTTGGCCAAAAGAAGCTGAGGCTTGCGTTCACCATCGAGAGGAAGAACCCCGCTCTCCCATTTTCCAGTCGTACCAATTTGGCTATAGGACAGGAATTTTCCGTCAGGGGACCATGAGGCGGGCGCTAGCACACCCTTTTGTCCAGGCAAGAGTATTTCTTCGCTACCGCTTCCGTCTGCGGGCTTCGATAGGATGCTCGAGTTCCCCGTAAGCCTTGCGAACGCAATTCGTCGGCCATCGGGCGACCAAGTGGGACTTTGGTTGTCGGTTTCACCAAAAGTCAGCCGGGTTAGTGATCCCCTGAGAATGTCGTAGACCCAAATATGACGGAATCCTCCTTCTAGGATGACAACCACAACGCGCTTTCCATCTGGCGAGAGCTGCAACCGGTTGAAGTACTCACGGGCAGGGAGTCTGGGCACTTCCGTCGCTCCCTTAGCGTCCACCCACGCGAGCTTCGCGTTGCCCACTCCCGGCGGAACATAAACTATTGAACCTGTTTCAGACACGGAATAGCTTGCTGCGCCGACCGGCGACATCATCACTTCGCCTGCAGGAAAAGGCGAACCGGTCACCTCAAGCCTTTGCAAATCGAAAGACGCCGCGAAGAGGGTTTCACCTCGCGTAAACACCAGATGACCTGGCGCGTAGCGCACGTTTGTTCCTTTAAAAGCCAACTTCCTTATTTCGCCGGTTTTCAAAAGGGCCAAGCAAATCGGTTGGTCAGATGGGCCTGCACTCAGCTCGTTGTTGTTAAAGAGAATAGCCTTACCGCCCGGCAAGACATGCGGCCAGCGGTGGCTTCTTTCGCCCTTACTGGCATCCAGCCTCGTAAACGGCTGCGGCGTTCCACCCGCTGCGGACACGCGCATAAGTCCTGACGTTAATGTTGGCGCGAAAATAATGGAATTGTCCGGAGACCAGGTTCCGCCTCGACTACTAGGGGCTTCACACAGTGTCACGGGGTTCCCGCCGAGCACAGAAACCTTCTTCAGTTTGCCGGTGGCAAAAAATGCAATCCATTGGCCATCAGGCGAGAAAAAAGGATACAAGCCGTCTTCCGTGCCCTTAAGCGGTGTGGCTTCGACTCGGTCCAACCTTCGAAGATAGAGCTGCGACGTTCCTCCGTGCCTCGCCATGAACACAACCGCCGTGCTGTCAGGTGAGAAAGCCAACTGCGCGTAGCCATATCGTAATGTGAGTGAATCCCCGACAGGTGCTCCAAACGAGAATTGCACGACCCGCGGCGAATCGGGGCGAGGGCGCAACTCCCAAACGGCGACTCCAACGACGAGTGCCAACAACACTCCCGCCGCCCACGGAACGGCGCGGCGCCAGGTGGCCGGAATAACTTGGACCGTTGGGACTACGGCTTCTTCGGATGCGCCGGACGAAATCTCTTCGAGCGCGATGCGCGCGTCGCCAATCGCTTGCAAACGCTGCTTTGGATTCTTCTGCAAACAACGGCGCAAGAGCGCTCTCAGGCGCGGCGGAACCGAACCTGGCACGGAAGGCCAGTCAGGCTCTGCGCGAATGACACCCGCAAGGATGTCCGAAGTCGTTTCGCCGCTAAAAGCACCTTGGCCCGTAAGCATTTCGTAGACAACGCAGCCAAATGACCAGATGTCCGCGCGCCGATCCACACTCTTGCCTCGCGCCTGCTCAGGCGCCATGTACGCTGCGGTGCCAAGCAGCACGCCCACACGAGTGGCGACCGCACTGAGAGTGGGAGAATTCTGCAATTCCTGCTCGCTGGTTTCGCCTTCTAGCGCTTTGGCCAACCCGAAGTCCAGTATTTTGACCTGGCCATCCGGCGTCAGCTTGATATTCGAGGGTTTCAAATCGCGATGAATGATTCCGCGCTCGTGCGCGTATTCGAGCGCTTCGGCAATTTGTTTGGCTACGGGCAGCGCTTCGTCGAGCGGAATCGGTCCTTGCTTGATGCGGTCCGCGAGCGTGGGACCTTCGACTAACTCCATAACCAGGGCCCGAACGCCGCTCGATTCTTCGAAGCCGTAGATCGATGCAATGTTCGGATGATTCAGAGATGCTAGGACTTTGGCTTCGCGCTCGAAGCGCACCATGCGTTCCCCGTCGCGGGCAAACTCTTCCGGCAGAACTTTCAGCGCTACGTCGCGGCCGAGGCGGGAATCGGTGGCTCGATATACTTCACCCATTCCGCCGGCGCCGATCTTTGCCTGAATGCGATAGTGCGCGATGGTTTGCGCAAGCATGGCATGCCTTGCGGGCCATCCTATGCTCGGTAGCGCTGCGCGTCAATCGAAAGCGGATCCGCTAATGCTGCGTAAATCCGCCATCATCCCCGGCCGCGAAATCACTATCGATGAGTGGGAGCGATTGTAACTATTCTTTCTCAATTGCCGTTTTTGCATGATTGCGTTTGGCTCGTGACCAGACCCAATAACCCAGCGTAATGACCCCGAGCCAGGGCAGGCCCGCCAGCAAGGTGACGCGAAATCCCGGCACCCACCAAGTGGATACCAGCACCGCCAACACCGCCAAGAATCCAGTCAGGGACGCCCAAGGCCCGGGCGGCCCCACTTGCAGGTAGGATCGTCCCTGCCGTTTGTGAAAGCGGCGGAACACCAGGTGCGTGAGCAGCGTCATCAGCCAGGCGAACAGCCCCCCAAAGCTGCTCAACCCGACCATGAAAACAAAAAGCGAGCCTTGGAAATAATGCGAGAGGAAAAGCGCCGCCACCATTCCGCATCCCGAGACCAGAACTGCAACCACCGGCATGCCGTTCCTGCTCAGTCGGCCTAAGGCCTGAGGAAGATAGCCACCCCGTGCCAGCGAAAAAGCCAGGCGCGTCCCGAAATACAAATTGGCGACTGCACTGGAGAGCGCAGCCGTCAGCACTACGAAATTCATGATGTGGCTCGCCGCCGGGATTCCCACCGTTTGAAAGACCCGCACGAACGGACTCTCGCCCAGCCCGATCTGCGTCCAGGGAACAATCCCGACGACGAGTGCGAGTCCGACGACATAAAAGAGTACCAACACCATGAGCGTTCTTTGCAGCGCTTTCGGTACCGCCACCTTCGGATTCGCCGCCTCACCCGCAGTGGTTCCCACCGCTTCGAATCCGAAAAAACTGAAGAGTCCCATCACGACGCCCAGGGCGACGCCCTTCCACCCATGCGGAAGAAAACCACCGTGAGCCGTGTAGTTGCCCAAGCCGAGCTTTGGGAATCCTACCCCCGTCAGCAGCGCCGTCCCGAAAATCAGAAAGGCCACGATGGTCACCACCTTGATCATCGAGAGAACGTACTCGAAAGTTCCAAGGTTCCCGATGCTGACGGTGTTGACGTAAAGAATCAGAAGCGAAAACATGGCAATCCAAATCCAAGCCGGCGTTTCCGGAAACCATAATTTGCAATAGATGGATGCGGCCACGACTTCTCCGCCGACCACCACCAGTATGCACAGCCAACCCGTCAGGCGAATTGCAAATCCCGCCCACGGATGCAGGTACATCTCCGCGTAAAGCCCAAAGGATCCGGCGGCCGGATGCGCGGCGGCCATTTCGGCGAGCGCCCACATCATCGTCAGGGCGATGCCCGCAGCGCCGACAAAGCTGAGAATCACCGCCGGTCCCGCAAGATTTACGGAAACCGCGCTTCCCAGGAAGAGGCCTGTGCCAATGGTGCTGCCGATGCCAATCATGGCGAGTTGGCCGGGCGTGAGGCTGCGGTGCAATCCCGCTTCACGCGCAAGAATCGCGGCGGGCGCTGGACCGCTACCCGCCGATGGAACTCCGACCGGTGTTTCGCTCATCGCGCGGCATCCTAACAGAAAGTCAGGGCGGTTGCTGGCCCTGAACGTCCGGCCAGTGAACGACGCGCCAAAACTGTCCTGCAAGCCAGTTTCGCCGCTCCATGGACCTCACTAGAATCGAATGCGTGGGGCGAACGCGGGCGAGCCGCCACGGAGGTTGTCATGAAAGCGGTCCTGGCGCTGGTCATCATTTACATCGGAACATTTTTTCTGGTGATTCAAGGAGCTTCGCAAAACTCGGCGCAACCCGCGCCGCAAAGCACATCGGCGCAGGACAATGCTCGGCCCGCCCAAACAAATCCCTCCATTGACCCCGCGAAGCAAGCAGACATTCGTTCACTGATGGAACTTGTCGGCGCGCGGGATATGGTACAGGACGGCGAGAACGTTGCCATCGAACAGTCCCGTGAAAAGCTACTGGCCACCGTACCGAACAATGACAAAGGCCAGGCTTTCGTGAATGCTTTCGCCGCCAGCTACCAAAAGAAATTCGACGTTGACCAGGTGTTAGACCAGCTCGTCGTGATTTACGACAAACATTACACCGAAGACGAAATCAAGGGGCTGCTCCAGTTTTACGGCTCACCGCTGGGACAGAAGGTCGCCGGCGAGATGCCCAAGATCGGCCGTGAAACGCAAGCCGCCGTCCGCGCCGCTTCCGGAAAAGCCGCCAAGGAATCGCTCGCGGAAATGAAGAGAGAGAATCCGGAGATTGGCCAGAGCGCACGGCTCGGGAATGGCCAGGGCCAGGGTCCGAACCGCTGGCAGCAGCGCCGGGGGCAACAGCAGGGGCAAGCGGCCCAGCAACAAGCCGCGCAACAGCCTGATCCGCAATAACTCAAACGGTCACTTGAAGAGCGCTTCCGGACTACTGGAAGCGCTTTTTGATTTTTATGTCGATACCAAACGTGCCGTTCTGATCTCGCAGGCCGACGATGGAGACGTTGCGGTCCACGTTGTATTCCACTTGAATGACCTGTTGCTGCGTGGATCCGACATTCGAAACATAAGTGATGGTGAGGTTGCGTGCAATCTGCTGCTCGACGGTTACCCGCGCCGCCGCGTTTTGTCCCGAACCGGTTGAACCTACCCCCGCAAGCCCGGGATCCACTCGAAAGCGCGTGATGCCGAACAGCCGCTCGAGCCGCCCGCCCAGTTGGCTGGAAATCGCTTCCGAGAGAATTGCCGAGGCGCCCGCGGTGCCGCTCTGTGTAGTTCCGCCGCTGCGTGCCGTGGCCTCCGAACTGGTCTGCCCCAACGCGAGCAAGGTGATGATGTCGTTTGCCGGAAGAGGGGGATCGGACCGGTACGCCAGCGTCAGCTTGCTGGCGGGGCCATTGAAGTTCAAGGTGATCTCATATTGCTCAATCGTGGTGGTTGCTTCCACATTCAAAACCGGATCGAGCCGGAAGGGATTGGCGAAGTTCAAGTCTCCGCGTGATACGCGATAACGATTGCCCGCAAAATATAAATTGCCGGAAAGGATATGGATGTGCCCAAGAAGAATGGGATGCTCCCAGGTTCCTCGCACGCGGAGATTGGCTTCGGCCTGGAGTTCCGCGCCGGGCCATTCCATACGCGCATCGGCGGTTGAAAGGGCTTCGACGTCGAATTGCAAATTGCGCAGGAAAGGGGAACTCGTCGAGGGGCCGTTAATTCCTTCTTTCGCGGAGACCAGCATCCCAGCTACTTCCACGCCCTGTGTAAGCGTGACGCGCTCGATGGACACGCGGCCGGAGAGCAGCCCCGAAGTGGGAGTGCCCGTCAGCCGGAGCGATCCTCCAAGCAGCCAGCTCATGCCCTCTGGGTAACGGATGCGCACACGGTCGGTGCGCACGCTCACGTCGTAGCGCAGCGGGCTCTCCGCGTAATTCACGTTACCTGAAATGCTAAGCGTGCCTCCCCCGGATTCCGCGCTGATATTTTCGAAATACAGCCGCGTCGCATCGAAAACCAGATCGCCCTGAATCGCGCTCAAGCCCGTGGGGAAATCCGCAGCGCGTGCCGACGCGTTCTCGATATGTACGCGGCCGGTGATGCGCGGCCTGTCCAGCGGGCCCTCGAAGGAAGCGTTAATCTGCGCGGGGCCGCGCGCGTCCAGGTCAGGAACAAAACCGCTGAGCAGCCGCAGGTCCAATGCGCCATTGAGGCGCAATCCAACCGTGCGCCGCCCGCCGAATTGCACCGAACCGGCGATTTGCAGGTTGGTGTCAGCTCCGCGCAACGTGACGGGGTCGATCTCCAAATTGTCGGTCGATGATCGCAGATGGACCGGGCCGGTGTTTTCCAGCCGCACGTTCGCGTAATTCATCGCCAGCCGCGAGAAATTTGCATCCACGACGACGCTGTGCGGCTCCTTCAGCGAACCATTCACCGCGATGTCGCCGTCGGCATTCGCATGGCCGTCAAAGCGATTCAGGTGCAAGGCGGTCAGCAGGAAGGGGTCTAGGTTAATGTTCTTGATCGAGACTTTTCCGCTCAACCGGTAGGGATCGGCGAGGCCGAGGGTGTAGCCGCCGGAAATCTCTCCGGTGGTCATGGCGGATCCCAGTTCGAGATGCGCAGTATTCCCGTCGGACGTCAGATTTCCATCGAAACTGCCAATCACCACCTGACCGACACGAAGATCGACAACTCGAAAAGTCCCATCGCCTTGCGGCGCCCCGATCGGACCGTTCGTCCTCAACCGGAAACTTACCTGCCCGCCCACCGGAAAACGTGGCGACTGCAGCTTCTCGATATTCTCTAGCGGCAAGGCCGCCCCGACGAGATCCGTCGAAATCGTTTGATCCGCGAAACGGTAGCCCGCCGAACCGGTGATGATTCCTGCACCGCGCCCATTTTCTTTTCCCGGCGGGAAAAATCGCAGCTCCGCATTGGCGATTCGCACTTCATCTCCCGAAACACTAAGTTGCCCTCGAAGGCGATTGAAGGACAATCCAGCGACTTTGCCCTCGGCCAAATCGAAGAGGCCCGTAACGGTGGGCCGTTCCCGAGTTCCTCGTCCGTGAAACTGCCCCGTCAGCAAGCCTTTAACGGGATAAGATAACCCGAGCAGTTGTTCGAGGCTTTCGGCGGGAACTTTCTCGAAGCTCATTTCCGCAGTCCAATCGTTCTCCGCAAGGAAAGTCCAGTTTTTCAGGGCCAGATTTCCTTCGATATCGGCTTCCATTTCGCCGCTGCGGGCATGTCCGCGCTCGAGCACCAGCTGGGCGGGCGAGTAGGTCAGATCGCCTTCCAGGAAATCCACGAAGACACCGTCGTAGCGAGCGCGCTCTCCGCGGACGTGTCCTTGAAACGTCGTGCCCGCGGAAGTGTCCAGGATTTTGCCGTCCCATCGCGCGCTTCCCGAAATCTGTTTCGCCGCCTCCACAGAACCCGGCGCAGCACCACGCAAGCCATCGATGAAATCCTTGTAGGTCTCCAGGGTTCCGGTCTCAAACCGCAGATTCAACAGCGTGTTCCGCGGGCCAAGAACGCCGTCGAGCGTCCCGCGCGAGGACGGCGTTTCGAATTCCCCCGAAGCGATGGAGAGGATGTCGGGATCGGCGCGGTAGCGCAATTTCCAGGCCGCCGTCACCGGTTGATGGTGCGCGGCCAATTGTTCCGGGGCATCCCATATGGTTGTCGCGGAAATATCGAAGTGTTCAAATGCAGCCGTCCAGGTTTCCACCGTGTCGGCTGTGAGGCGGGCGTCCCAATGCAGCTCGTCGATCGGGAAATCGGCATGCTCGATGGCGGGGAAAACGCCTGCCAGCTTCACGTTTTCCACATGCGTCGCGGCGCGGAATTTCCATCCGTCGAAGCGCAACGAGACGCGCCCGGTCACTTTGCCGCCAAACGCGCCGGCAAAAAAATCCGGCACCTCCAGGTTGCCGTTCTCGATTTGATAGCTGCCGCGGCTGGTAAGACCCTTCACATGAAAGACGTCATACGGCAAATCGATTTCGTGCCCGGAATAATTCCCGCTGCCCTTGAATCGGCCATTCGTGAACTGGCCTTCTCCGTGCAGATCCACTCGCCCCGTCGGCACATTGGGATCACGCAAGGTTTCGCGAAAATCCAGTAACTCAACCCAGCCGCGGTAGCGGAAACTCCACTGCGGATTGGCGAAACTGTTCATCTCCGCTTGCGCATCCAGATGCGAGTGCCCCGCGGTAAATATTCCTTGCTCCAGCGCGAAACCATCGCGCCAGAGCGTGAACTTTGCCGACACACCCACGGGCAGCGGCAGATAGCGCCCGGAAGTGAATTGCACCGTATGCCAGTCGAGGTTGCCCAGGTACAACGGGTGCTCCGCCGTGCCGCCGGCATCCAGTGAAAACCCCAGATCGCCTCCATGCACCGTGAGCGGCGCTTTCGCATCGTTGTAAAGAATCCAGCCGTCTGCCAGGAGCAGGCGCCCAATGTGCAATTCAAATAGAGTGTCACGGGTAGATTGGTTTGGTGATTGCGGCCGCGAGGGTACGGGCACATTGGAAGCGCCATTTCTTTCGACACGGATATGTACGTGCGGCTGCTGGACGGCCAGTTCGCTCAACGAAATCCTGCGTCCCCAAATGGAATCAATGCGCAGGCCAGCCTGCACTTCTTCCGCGGTAAAAAAAGGTTCCGTGCCGGCGGGCTCCCTTCCATGAATCACCAGCCCCTTCACGGTTACGCGCATCGCGAGCCAACGGACCGAGATCGCACGCAGCTCGACCTTCCCCCCGGTCATTAATTCCAGGCGCTTCAAAAGCAGCCGCTGGAGGAGCGGATTGCCCGCACCAGTGCCGAAAAACACAATGACGCCAGTAAGTGCGAGTACCGCCAAAACCCACGGCGTGTGAATGATCCAGTTCCAGATCGGGTGGCGGCTCGCGCGCTTCATTTCGCCGCCTCCTCGAGGAACTTCTCAATGTGCAGGCGCGCTTTGCTCTCGATAAGCCACTGATCGGCCTGATCATTGATGCCCCGCTGCACCAGGGCTTCCTGGATGAGTTCGCGTGCGTCATCCAGTGGCGGCGGTTCCTGACCGCGAGCTTTCGCGCGCGGCACAACCGACTTCACATAGAAATCCTCAATGGTCTTCGGATCGATCTGCACCCCCGGCCGGAAACGAGAATCGAGGTAATTGCTAAGGTACAACTGGGCGGCCGCCATTTCTCGGATTTCCGCCTCGCTTAGGCCGGCTTGTTTCTTCCTGGCTTCGTACTCCTCCGCCGAGGCAAACGATTTTCGCAGACGCTCCAGGCTGAGGTTAATGTCGGCTTCGGAGGGCTGCCGAAAGCGCGAAACATCCGCCTCCGTTCGCACGATCCACTGATCGATCAGCCGGTCGAGGATTTGGCCATCCGTTTCCGATTTACCGTTCAAAAACTGCTGGTAGCGGCTGAGCGCGCGAACGTCGCTCAACAAGATGATGTCGTTCTCAACCCGTGCGACGATGCGATCGACAACGTCTTGCGCCGCGAGCAGCCCCGCCGCATTGGTCACCAGCACGGCTGCCAGAACGACGCGAATCGGAAGACTTGTCATCAGAACGTCGATCCTAGATTGAAGAAGATCTGAAACCCCGGGAGCCTCGTGGCCTGCTGCCCTAGTGAACCGGGCACGCAACCGGTGGCGCTACTCGGGCAAGGAATCGGAATGACGAACGACGGCCGGTTGAGTTGATACCCCAAATCGACGCGAATCGGACCCACCGGGGTCTTGTATCTCACGCCCAAGCCGACTGTATGTGCAAAGTAATTGAGCTCGTTGGTGCAGTTTGTGACGCACATGGGAACATTGGTTGCGCTTGGAGGCAAGGCCGGATTTTGCGGCGCGAAAGTAGGCGCCGGCAGCATGGCGCGAAAAGTGATTCGGTTTAGGCGGCTGTACACGTTTCCACCATCATAAAAAAACGCTCCACCTAGGGACGTGCCCACGAAAGGCAAGCGCATTGGAAAACGAAATTCTTGATTGAGCACCAGGATCGCCTGGCCACCGACGGGGAATCCGGTTACCGAGTCACGCGGTCCCGCTTGGTTTAGTGCGAATCCACGCAAAGAGGTCCCGCCACCAGCGAAGAATCGCTCCGGTAGCGGGATCACCGTAGGCAACATGCATGTAGTAGGTTTCGGCGGGCAGGTTGGAGCCGGAAAACTAAGCGAGACCGTGTCCCCGTACGGTTCGAGAATTCCAAACCGTGTAGAGCGCGCAAAACTGAAGCGGCGTTTGATGGGATAGTACGTGGAATTTTGAATAAAGAAACGCAGGAAGCTCGCGCTGGAACCAAAATGGGTATCGGCATCACTGAAGTCCGCGCTGTTGAAACTGCCCTTGCTGGCATCGGCCGGATTATCCCGCGTGTCACGAAACCAGGTCGCCCCAAACTGGGAAACCAGTGTGGGCTGTTGGAAAAGCGGAATTTCCTCTGGCGCAATGTGGGAATTCAAATTGGACACCAGAACTTTTCGAAACGTATAGCTAAATAGGACGGTCGTCCGCGGCCTCACTTGGTCGGTCAGCTGCACCGCACCCTCATAGCGCATTTCCGTGAAGGTGTTGATATCTTGCGTTTTTTCCGTATACGCGGTCGCCTGTGAGCTGAAGTGCGGATCCCCGAAGGTATTTGGGATGGAATAGCCAAGCAGCGCGCGGTCTTCAATCGTGCTCCCGCGCAATTTGAGCGAAAGGGAGTCCGCGCGCCCCGTCAGGTTCAGCTTGCTGACCTCTAGAATTCCGCGGGGCGCGGCCTGCCACTGTCCCCCGGTCGGATTCGTCGTGCTGGCGAGCCGCTGCACTTCGAATCCACCGCCGTAGGCAACGGTATACCGCTTGGCTTCCTCGACTAGCACAGCGATGTCTTTATCCGGATCCGTCCCGTTGGGATTCTGCGGTTCAATGGTCACGCGGTTGAACACCCCGAGGTTGTACAGCCTCCTTTGCGCTTCCACGACGTCGCCTTCGCGCAGCGGTTCATTCACTTTGATGTGCACCTCGCGGCGGATCACGCCAGGCCGCGTGTGCTTATAGCCGCCGAACAAAATCCGTCGCACGCGAGTTTGCGGGCCTTCCTGGATGCGGTACACCAGCCGGACGGCGTCCGTCTGCTCAATCACAGTCTTGGACTCTTTCTCTTTCGCTTCCTTCTTTTCACTTTGCCTGGCAATGGCGGCGCCCGCATCGGCAGCCGATATTGGCGCAATCCCCGCTGCGGGGACGCGTTCCGCAGCGGCTGTAAAGCTGGCCTCCGGGAACCCCTCATTGAAGTAAAGCGCGAGAATATTGTCGCGGTCGGTAGTCACGTTGAAATCGGAATACGGCTGCCCAGGCGTCGAGGCGATCACGCCCAGGAGTTCCTCTTCTTTGAACGCGTGAAATCCCTCGATCGCCAGGGATGCAACTCGGGTTTGCTTCCCCTCCTGCACCATAAAACGAATGAACAAATCGCCCTCTTTGGCTTGGTAATCGTCCAGGACCTGATGTTCGACTTTAGCCTCGAGGAAACCGTTTGCTTGGTATAGGTTGAGCATGGACTGCGCATCGGATTCCACCAGACGCTGGCTGAAACGCCCAGGCGAACCGAACGCTCCGCCGAAAATCTGCAGGCGCCCCTTCAATAGTTCCGTGCTGAAGTACCGGTTTCCTTCGATCTCGATGCCCACAAGTTTGTGGCGCCCGCCCCGTTTGACGGTGTAGGTGATCCTCTCCTCCGTTCCCCGCCAATCGCCTTTCTTGGCCTGCACTTCGTGCGCTTCGATCTTGTAGTCCACCTGTGCATCAAAATATCCTTGGCGCTCCAGGCGCTCCCTAAGGTTCTTCTTGCCCTCTTCCAGAAGGTCTGCGTCCACCGCCCCTTCCTGATAAATCGGTATCAATCGCTTGAGCTCCCCCGCGGAAAACTTTGCCCCCGTCACCTCCATTTGCACGCGCGGGCCTTCTGTCACCTCCAGGCTGAGCGGAACCACGTTCTTCGCCACGGCATAATCGCCCCGGCGTACCGCTACCCGCCCGCTCAGGTGGCCTTTCTTTACCAGAAACTTACGGATGCGTTCCTTCCCGCGCTGCAGCCGCTGCGAAGTAATCGGGCTGCCTACTTTCATCTTCAATCGCGAAAGGATTTCCGCATCACGGTAAGCCGTCTGATTCTTTAGTTCGATGCCGCCGACGCGCGCGCGCGGTCCCGGCTTGATATGCACAATAATGTCCATCTGATGCGTTTCCGCATGCGGAACCGTTTCCGCGGAGAACTCCGCCTGGTACAAGCCCTCTTCCCGCAGCGTCTCGCGCAACCGTTCGACCGCTTCGCTGACCGTTGTTCGCCGGTAGGGTTGGCCCAAAGCGAGCTGCATCGCGGCCGCTGCCGAGGCGTCGCTTGGCGGGGCTACCAGGCCCTCAATTCGCACCTGGTTGAAAAAGAGATTTTCTCGCACGACGAAGTCCAGCCGCACCCCATCCGGCACCGTTGTGAGAACCGCTCGGAGATCGGCGTAGTCGCCCGTCCGGTAAAGCAGTCGCAGGCTCTCCGCGACTTTTCCGCGATCCAGCGGTTTCCCGGTTTCCACCGCGATTCCCGCTGGCGCTTCCGACAAGACCTGGCCGTCTTCTCTTACGATGCGGATTGCAGCAATTCGGGGAGGTTCCGCCGTAGGAATCACCGAGGGTACATCTTGGAGCGCCTGCGCGTGCGTGGACCCGGCGCCTATCAGGAGCGCGAGCGCGACAATCCCTCCCCATCCATTGCACCTGCTCATTTTCATGCTTCCAATCGCTCAGACGAAGCGTAGCACAGCGACGTTGCCTCTCCTGTCTCCTTTGGCGCTATCATGTTACTTTACAGGCTTGCCGCAGAGCCTGCCGGGGCCGCACCGTTCGTGGACCATTCTCTCCAGGATAAATACTCGCGCCAGATGCTCTTCGCCGGGATCGGCCCGGAAGGCCAGCGCCGCCTGCTTGCCTCACGCGTGGCCATCGTCGGGTGCGGTGCCATCGGCGCAGCATCGGCAAACCTTCTTGTTCGCGCCGGCGTCGGCTCTCTTCGGATCATCGACCGCGATTTTGTCGAGCCTTCAAATTTGCAGCGTCAAACTCTCTTTGACGAATCGGACGCCGACCTGGCGCTTCCCAAGGCCGTCGCGGCGGAGCGCAAGCTGCGTTCGATCAATTCGAGTATCGCCGTGGAAGGCCTGATCGCCGATGTAAGCCCGAAAAACGCCGAAGAACTCCTCAGCGGTGTGCAACTTCTCCTCGACGGTACCGACAATTTTGAAACGCGCTTCTTGATCAACGACTTTGCCGTGAAGTCCAATCTTCCGTGGATCTACGCCGCCGGCGTTGCCAGTTACGGCCTGACCATGACCATTCGTCCGGGCCTGACCGCTTGCCTCGCCTGCCTTCTCGAGAGCGGAAACTCCCCACAGGGTCTCGAAGAGACTTGCGACACCATCGGCGTGCTGGGCCCAATCGTCAACCTCATCGCTTCGCTCCAGGTCGCCGAAGCTCTAAAGCTCCTAGCCGGCCGCACCGAGGCTCTTCATGGGCGCTTGATCTCCTGCGACGTCTGGACCGGGCATATGCAATCCATTCGCGTGGATCGCAATCCCACCTGCCGCGCCTGCGCAAAACGTGATTTCACTCATCTCCAAGGGCAATCCCAGCCGCATATCACCCTGTGCGGCCGAGATTCCGTGCAGATTCACGAACACACTCGCAAGCTGGACCTTATAGCTCTAGGCCTTCGCTTAAGGCCGGTCGTCGAAGACGTCCGCCAGAATGATTTCTTGCTTCGCTTCCGTGTCGCGCCCTACGAAATGACCGTCTTTGCCGACGGGCGAGCCATCCTCAAAGGCACCAAAGATCCCTCCGTGGCACGTTCGCTCTACGCGCGCTATCTCGGCGCCTGATCTTTCGTTCCTCTTCTGCTTCAGGGGTTGCGACTCAGCGAGGAGGATGCCCGGTGCGCCCGAACGAACTCCGCATGCCCGCCCGGTCAAGGTTTTCCCGCAGATTCATCAGCGTCAAAAAAGTGCTCAGGATGCGGGCTTTCAAGTCGTCCGTTAAGTGCAGGCCGCTGGTGGCCACGCGTGCCAGGCGTTCACCGTGCTCGGTAATGAACTTCATGATTTCTCGCTGGCGTTCCTGCGGCGCGTTGCCGAGAGCCGTCTCGCGGCGCATCTCCGCGCAGCTCGTCTCCAGCGCCAGCGTGAAGTGCAGAACGCAGAGCTTCTGGTCGGCGAGTGCCGGCGGCGAGTCGTTCTTGCATCCCGCGATTTGGCAAGACATTCCCATGTGGCCCAGAGTGCTGAAAGATACGTTACATCACCGGCGAGGAAAATCCAGTGCGCTGCGCGCCGGTGATTCGAATGTTACATGATCCCCTCCTTTCTTGTCTCCTGCTATTGCCCTCCTGCGTTGCGTAAAAAATTCCCGATTTCCGTTGACATGAGTATGCAGGCCCATGTATAAAAATACAGGGGCCTCCGGGCCGAATCCAAATGAGCAC
>Ga0307479_10003044_pt1 | contig 15237 bp, 13 predicted proteins | sample atmos_gasesECM4C_FD_203743 | JGI IMG/M metagenome (GOLD analysis project Ga0307479, IMG submission 203743) | Hardwood forest soil microbial communities from Morgan-Monroe State Forest, Indiana, United States - atmos_gasesECM4C_515 | ecosystem: Environmental > Terrestrial > Soil > Temperate... | reverse complement strand
GACATCCGAGACAGCTGTTGCGCACATAGGAAGTACCTCTGCGATCGTGAAGAGAAAAAAGAAAAAGTCGAGTTGTCTATTTCCAATAAAGTTTAGCGCAGTTCCGCCACGGCTGAAAGAGAGAGTAGCAGTTCTACTGGTTCCAGACCCTGCCTATTGTGAAAGAAAGCAGATTCCTCGCTCCGTTCGGAATGACAACACAACCTTCTTGCATGGGCGAAATCAGGCGTCAAAATGATCATGCAGCAGGGCATCGATGGCGAAATCTGGCCCGAATTCACGAAACTGTTTTTCGCGAATATGGAGCGTCGGTAACGTCGCTCCAGTTCCGAACGGGACTTTGTTGTGACCGGCGAGCTTGGGCGCATAGAAGAGGTAAAGGCGATCCGCGAGGTTTGCGGCAAGCGCCGAGGAGTTCAAGTGGGGGCCGGCTTCGAGCAAAACGTTCAGGATTTGGCGATTGCCGAGTTCCTGCAAGACCGATTTCAGATCGAGCAAACCACGCTTTGCCAGAACTCTTATCAACTCGATGTTGGAGTCCTGCAATCTGCGCGCTTTCGGTGATTTCAACGGCGCGGCGGTGAATACCAGCACGTCTTCGTCTGCCGATTTCACCAGGCGGGATTTTGGCGAGAGGCGCAGTTTTGAATCGAGAATAACGCGCAGGAGGCGGCGACGGCGCGGCAAGCCGCTGCGATCGCTGAGCAGCGGATCGTCGGCGAGGATGGTGCCGATGCCGGTGAGCAGCGCGTCGGATGCGTGACGAAGCTTGTGAACCTCGGCGCGAGATTCTTGGGAGGTGATCCATTCGCGCTGTTTGGATTTTGCTCGATTGGCGAGCGCGAGTTGGCCATCGAGAGTCAACGCAGATTTGAGAGTGACGAAGGGGCGCCCGCTGCGAATCCAGCAGGCAAAGCCGTGGTTCAACTGGCGGGATTCGGATTCGCAAACGCCAGTGTCGACAGTGACGTTTGCGGCGCGCAGCGCTTCGAGCCCGTGGCCGGCGACTTTGGGATTGGGATCTTGGGTTGCGGCAACGAAGCGGGCGATGCCAGCGTTCAGCAACGCCTGAGTGCACGGGCCGGTTCGGCCGGTGAAGTTGCAGGGCTCAAGCGTGACGTAAGCGGTGGCGCCGCGAGCTTTTTCGCCAGCGGTTTTCAGCGCAATGACTTCGGCGTGGTCGCGCCAGTCATATTGATGGAATCCTTCGCCGACGATTTGTCCGTTGTGAACGATGACGCAGCCGACAGTTGGATTGGGGCTGGCGAGACCGACGCCTTTATGCGCCAGTTCGAGCGCGCGTTGCATGAACCGTGTGTCGTGTTCGTTCATCAGGATGAGAAAGCGCAAGACCCAGGTTCAAAAGGCGAACCTGGGGCACCCTCCGTGCAGCATACGCATTCTGATTGCTCTCAATCGAAAAGGGAAGCAGCGTAGGTTTCGGCGTCGAAGGGAACCATGTCGTTGATTTGTTCGCCAGTGCCTACGAAGCGGATGGGAAGGCCGAGTTCGCGAGAGATGGCAACGACGATGCCGCCTTTGGCGGTGCCATCGAGTTTGGTGAGGATGATTCCGGTGACGCCGACCGCGCCGGTGAATTCGCGTGCCTGCGAGAGGCCGTTTTGCCCGGTGGTGGCGTCCATGACGAGTAACACATCATGCGGCGCGCCAGGGATTACCTTTGCGGCGGTACGCTTCATTTTTTCCAGTTCGGCCATCAGATTGGACTTGGTGTGCAAGCGGCCGGCGGTGTCGACCAAAACTACATCGGCGTTGCGGGCCTTGGCCGCGGCCATGGCGTCGAAAACAACGGCGGCGGGGTCGGAGCCGGATTTCTGCTTGATGACTTCGATGCCGTTGCGTTGAGCCCAGATTTCCAATTGTTCGATAGCGGCGGCGCGGAACGTATCGGCGGCACACAAGACGACATTTAGATTTTGCTGGCGCAGGCGATTGGCGAGTTTGCCGATGCTGGTGGTCTTGCCCGCGCCGTTGACACCGACAATGAAAATGACGTGCGGCTCGTTGCTCTTTTCCAACCCGGGGTTTGTAAACACGAACCCCGCACCGCCGTTTGAGGCGCCGAGAATGTTTTGCGCACCGTTCGGGGATTGCAGGATGCGGGTGACGTGCGATTTGATCTCGCGTTTGAGCTGAGCGGTGTCGGAGAGGGCGTTGCGATCAAGTTTTTCCTTTACCGAGTCGAGAATTTCGCGGGTGGTTTTCACACCGAGATCGGCGGAGAGCAAAGCGGTTTCGAGATGCTTGAGCGCAGCGGGATCGATCTGTTTTTCGCCGAGGAAAATGTTGTCGACGGTTTCGGCGAGCGCGGCCTTGGTCTTGGTGACAGAAGCTTTGAGCTTGTCTAGAAAAGACGGCTCAACTTTTTCGGGTTTGCCAAAAAGAGAAATCATACGCAATTAAAAGTGTAACAGATGGGCGAGGCGGAGCGATTTGCGAGGGGAAGTGGCGGGAATTTGAACGCTATGCGGAAAGTCGCCGATCAGACCTGGACTTCGACTGCGGACATGCGGAGTTTGCCGCTGGTGACCGAGGCATCGAGAGCAGTGACCACCACGGCGTCGAACTTGGCGCCAGCCAGACCCTTGATGCGCTGCAAGGCGAATTCGAGTTCCATTGCCGTCTGATACGGGCGATTGGTGGTCATGGCGTCGAGAGTGTCGGCGACGGCGATGATGCGGGCCATCATGGGAATTTGCGGCGCGGTGAGGCCGTAGGGATAGCCGCGGCCGTCCATGTGTTCATGGTGCAACTCGATGCCGGGCAGCATTTCCTTCAACTGGGAAACGGGGCGCATGATGTTGGCGCCTTTGACGGTGTGCTGCTTCATCAGTTCGAATTCTTCCGAAGTAAGAGCGCCGGGCTTTTTCAGGACGCGATCGTCGACGCCGATTTTTCCGACGTCGTGCAAGAGCGCGGCGATGCGCAGCTTGTCAAGGTCCACGTCGGAAAGGCCGAGTTCACGTCCGATGAGCGTGGAATATTTTGCAACGCGACCGGAATGGCCTCGGGTGTACGGATCCTTTTCGTCGATGGCGGCCGCGAGCATGCGGATGGAGCCAAGGAAGAGTTCGCGGTTGGCTTCGGCGGCTTCCTTGAGTTTTTCGATGTACTCCTCGATGTCGCCGGCCATCTTGTTGAAATTTTCGGCGAGTTCGCTGATTTCAGAAGCGCCGCGAACTTTGGTGCGTTGATGAAATTCGCCGCGGCTGATGGCGCGAGTGGAAGCCGCGAGTCCGCGAATCGGCTGGCTGATGGCGACGGCAAAAAAGTAACCGACGACAATGGCGATCATCACGACCATGCTGACGAAGGTCAGTGCCTGGCGATTCAATTCGGTCACGCCTGCGTCGGCGCGGGCCTCGGAAAGACTGCGCTGCGCGATAACCGCCCAATTCACTTCGGGAAACGTGCTATAGGTGCCAATCATTTCGATGGGGCGATTGTTTTCGGATTCGAGGAAACGCATGGTTTCGGTGCTGCGCAATTCCTGCGGGAGTGAGCGGACGCGGGCCACCACGGGAGAGTTGGAGCTGACGTCCTCGCCGGGGGTGAATTTGCCGGTGTCGTGATGGGCGACGATGTGGCCCTGGTGGTCGACAACGAAAACGCTGCGGCCGCGGACGCTGGCGTCCTTGAGACGGTGCAGAATCGGATTGAGCGAGACCACGGCGGCGATCATTCCGGTGAACTGCTGATCGACGTTGAGCGGAATGGCGATGACGAAGGCCGGCTGGTTGTCCGGTTCGAGGGCCAGAGGATCGCTGCGAAATTTTACCGAGCCGAGTTGCGGCGATTGCACGCAGGTGATGAATGCGCGCTGCAGAGCTTTGCTGACGAAAGGATCTTTTTCCGCGCGAAAATTTCCCTGCGAGGCGCTGGTGCCCTTGCCGGATTTCCCGACGGCGGTAAGGTACAAAAAGGTGGAAGGATTGCTTTCGACCGAATTTTCCAGCAGCCGAGTGACTTTCGGTTCGGCTGCGGGATCTTCGACGTCCTGAATCGCGCCGGTGAGAACCAGAATCTGGCGCTCGCTCATCAGCTGCTGGGTAACGTTCGATTCGTACTGCTGGAGCTCCTGCGCGAGAGAACGGGTGAGCTCGGTTTGCTGGACGCGCTCGGTGTCGACCAGTTTGTCCTGGCTGAGTTTCAGCACCTGACGGTGATAAAGAATCAGCGGGAGCGCGCTGACCAACAGCATTGCACCCAGCACCAGCCAGAGAATGCGCACCCGTCCGGAGCGCAGTCTGTCGACAAGCGAGCTGAAGGTCTCGGTCATGTTCCAGAAGTAATTCTAGCGATTGCGGCCGGGCAACGGCCTGTCCTCGAATCGAAAAGTGCGGAATCCGCATTGACCTTTACGCGCCTGTCCGATGGTACAGGTCTACTCGCGTCTGGTGGGGCGATCCATGATGTCACGAATGGCGGCAGCAGGAGATTTGCCTTCGTTGAGAATGGCGTTGACTTGTTCGGTGATGGGGAGTTCGACGCCGGCTTCAGTTGCGAGATCGAGCAGAGCGGCAGCGGTACCGACGCCTTCAGCGACCATCTTCATTTCGTTAAGAATCTCCCGGAGCGGGCGGCCTTTGCCGAGTTCGACGCCGATGTGACGATTGCGGCTGAGGGCGCCGTTGCAGGTCAACACCAAATCGCCGAGTCCCGCGAGACCGCTCATGGTTTGCGGCTTGGCGCCAAGCTTGGCGGCCAAACGGGTCATTTCGGCCAGGCCGCGGGTGATCAACGCGGCCAGTGAATTTGCTCCGAGGCCGAGGCCGTTGCAGACGCCCGCGGCAACAGCAATGACGTTCTTCATGGCGCCAGCAAGCTCGACACCCAGCGCATCGTTGTTGGTGTACAAGCGGAAGGCCGGGCCGGAAAATTCGGACTGGATTTCTGCAGCGGGATCCGTGTAGTGACGGCCGGCGACCCGAGTGAGTTCGAGGACTGGACGCCCGGCGACCACCACGGCGGTGGGTTCGCCGCGAGCGACTTCCGCCGCGAACGAGGGTCCGGATAAGACGGCGATGCGGGCTGCGGCAGCTTCCCCCAAGACGTCTAAGATCACTTCGCTCATGCGGGCGTGACTGACCGGTTCGAGGCCCTTAGTGGCGCTAACGACAATCATCTCGCGATGCCAGAACGATTTTGCCAGGCCGTAAACTTTTCGCGCGTAGGCGGAGGGGACGGCGCCGACTACGATATGCGCAGAATCGGTCGCTGCGGCCATGTCGTTGGTGACTTCAATCTTGGCGGGAAGTTTGTAACCGGGGAGATAGGTAAGATTTTCGCGTTCGTGGCACAGAGATTCGGCATGTTGCGGATCGTGCGCCCAGAGAGAGATTTGGTGCGGCTGACGGCTGTGGGTCAGCACGATGGCGAGCGCGGTGCCCCAGCCGCCCGCACCGAGAATGGCAATCTTCTTCACGCGGCGTCCTGTTTCTTTCCGAACGAAAATTTGGGCTCCTCGCCACGCGCCAGCCTGCCGATATTTCCGCGATGCTGGTAGATCACCAGAGCGGCGATGGCGATAGTGCCGATATCGACGATGGGAGGCGGAGCGAAATGCGGCGCCCAGAGCAAGTACACCAGCAAAGGAATGCTGGCAGCGGCGGCGATTGAGCCGAGTGAAACGAAACGCCAGAACCAGACCACGAGCGCGAAGACAATCACTGCGGCCAGCAGTGCCTCGGGACAGAGAGCCGCAAAAATTCCGGCGGAGGTGGCAACTCCTTTGCCGCCGCGAAAGCGCAGCCAGAGAGGGAAGCAGTGACCGAGCAGGACCAAAATCGCGCAGACCACCGTGACCGCTGCGTTGTCCTGGGTCATGCGGTTGGCCAGCCAGACCGCGAGCCAACCTTTACCGGCGTCGAGAGCCAAAGTAAGAATTCCGGGTAGAGGGCCAGCGACGCGTGCCACGTTGGTGGCGCCGATGTTGCCGCTGCCCGCGGCGCGCACGTCGGTGCCGCCAAAGAGTTTCGCCAGCAGCAGACCGAACGGAATGGAGCCCAGCAGGTAGGCGAGTGGGAAGAGGAGCGGCGTTTGGAGGGGGAGTAACACAGTTTTCAGCTTTCGGACTCCGTTTGCGCAAACGGAAACGAACGCAGCGTAGTGTACTCCGCTCCGGAAGATCTTAGTCGGCTTTCAATGAGGTGAATTTCCGCGGTGGTGAAATGACCAAAGGAATGGTCTTTGCATTTTTCGATTTCGCCTTGCAGGGCGGGCAGCAAACGAGCTTCCTTGAAGCGAGCGATGGTCAGATGGGGAACGAACGGCTTGGTTTCAGGCGCGATGCCAAACGGCGCTAATGCGCGGTTTACTGTGGCGGCGAGGTTCGCAAGGCCGGGCGGCGCTTCGATTCCGATCCACGCGACATTTGGGCGGCGGGCATTCGGGAAAAAACCAACGCCGCGAAAGGCCAGGGTCAACGGCTCCACTGGCCGAATGGTTTGCAGCGCGCCGCAAATAGAAGGAACACTCTTTTCAGCAATTTCACCGATGAACTTGAGCGTGACATGGAGATTTTCCGGATTCACCCAGCGCGGCTTCGCATCGGCGCGGCGAAGAGTGCGGAGAAGCGACGCAATATTTTCGCGCACATCGGACGGAATCGAAAGGGCCACGAAGAGCCTCATCCCTTATGCTCGCTTGGGAGGCGCCTGGCCGTTGTAGAGGAAATGCACGCGCACCATATCGAGTGCGGCCTGGGACGCCTGCATGCGAACCATTTCGCGATCGCCGGGCAGGCGAAGCGCGCGTTCGCGGACTCCGGAAGCGCTGGCGAGTCCGAGATGAACTGTGCCAACGGGTTTTTCTTCGCTGCCTCCGCCCGGGCCGGCAATTCCGGTGATGCCAACTCCAAGGTTGCTACCGACGCGGCGGCGGATGCCCTCCGCAAGCGCTACAGCGACTTCGGGACTGACGGCGCCTTTGCTCGCGATCAGTTCCGGCGGCACATCGGCCCACGCGGTTTTCATTTCATTGCTGTAGCAGACCACGCCACCGAGGAAATAGGCAGAGCTACCGGCGATGGTGGTAAGGCGTTCGGCGAACAGGCCGCCGGTGCAGCTTTCGGCGGCGGCGATAGTGGCGTTTTGTTTGAGCAGTTCGTGAGCAACTACGACTTCAAGAGGCGAACCGTCACGGGAGAAGATGCGATCGGTGAGCGCCAGGTCGAGGCCGCGCTCGATATCGGCGAAAGTGGTTTCGGCGTGCGGGGCGTGGTCAGTCCACATGCGGAGATGGATTTGCACTTCGCCCGGTGAGGCTAGGACAGTGGTGTGCACCTCGGGATAGCGAGTGTAAATGGGTCCGGCAAGGCTATCGACGTGAGACTCGCCAAGGCCCGTGACCCGCAACTCGCGATGGAACATGCGTACGCGCGAGACGCGGCGCAGCAGGCGTGGCAAAAGCTGTTCGCGGAAGAGCGGCTTCAATTCGCGGGGCGGGCCTGGTAGCAGCGCGATGATGCGGTCGCGGTCTTCGATCCACAGGCCCGGCGCTGTTCCGCGGGGATTGTCGAGCGGTTCGCCGCCTTCGGGGACCATGGCCTGGCGCAGGTTGGTGTCCGGCATGGGCCGCCCGAAGGATCGGAAGCGGGTTTCGATGTGGCGGACAATGGCATCGTTGCGGACGAGTTTGCGGCCGAGGAGTTGGGCGACGGTTTCTCGGGTGAGATCGTCTTCGGTGGGACCGAGACCGCCGGAAGCGATGGTCAGCGGTACGCGATTTACGGCATCGCGAAAGGCTTCCAGAAGCAGCGCGCGATCATCGCCCACAACTGTCTTGCGGACGATTTCAATGCCGATTTTGTTGAGCTCTTCGGTCAGGAAAAGAGAGTTGGTGTCGATGCGGTCTGGGGTGAGCAGTTCTGAACCGACGGCAATGATTTCCGCTTTCATCGACAATCATTTTAACCTTGAGCGGTTCGTTGGGCGCAAGTTGGAGGACCGCTCGAGGTGGGAAATTCCGAAAAGTCGCGAATGGTGGCTTTGCGGTTTGATGTCTAGCACAGATTACACCGAACTCAGCCAAGAGTGGCTACGCTACTTGAGATGAAATCGAACTAACCGAGGAGCGGCAGGCCGCGGACATCCCAATCCAGAGTGAACAGAGCGTTGGAAGTGGCAATGATTGTGCGGCCTGACGGCAAAAGCGCCATGCCGACAATTCCACCGCCGCTGAGCGCGAGCTCGGCGCGGCCTTGCGGAGTAACGCGGACGATGCCGCGGCGGCCGCCCAGCGAAGCGGCGACAAAAAGATTTGCTTCGCGATCGAAGGCGAGGCCTTGCGGGCGTCCGAGGCCCCGGAAAAATGTGGTGACGTCACCGCCCTGGGAAATGCGATAAACGCGGTCAAAGCTTGAAGTAGTGGGCCCAGTGGCGTAAAGCTCGCCGCTCGGATGAAACGCCAGATGGTATGCGGCGACCGAAGGTTCAAGGGTGGCAAAAACAAAAATTTCGCGGCTGGGGCTGATCTTGAAGATGGTGCCACTGCGGTCGCCTACGTAAAGATTGTGACCGCGATCGAACGCGAGTCCGGTAGCGACGCCCATGCCTTCAATCCACTGTTCGGCACGGCCATCCGGCGAAACGCGATGGATGGTTCCATCGTTGCGGCAAGAGACAAAGAGATTGCCGCCGCGGTCCAGCGCCAGACCGCTGGGATTCATGAGCGAAGTCACGAAGGGCTTGACGTTGAAGTTCGCGGTGATTTTGTAAAGCGAAACCGGGACGCGCTGGCCGCGCTCCCCGCTGAAGGTGACAAAAATGTTGCCTTCGGCATCGACCGCCGGGCTGCCTACGGGATGCAGGTTGTCGGCGATTTGCATGCCAACGGTGACGGAAAAAGGCGAACTTTCGTGTTCGGGAGTTGCAACGCGAACCACGCCTTGATTAGCGCCTTCCGGGACGCGCGCCACGATGCGGCGCGGGCTGGCCAGGGCCAGTGTTGCCAGCGCGTCGCCAAAGCGGACCGCCGGGCGCAGAGTGGTACGGGTGGCGAACCCGCTGCCGCGAATTTCCACTTCGCCGCCAGGAATGGCGGCCGCGGGCAGGACGGTTTCAATATGAGGGATGCCGTTTCTTTCCGTGGACGCGCCCAGGCCGAATTTCATAACACGCTAAAGTGTAACGCGACCTTCAACAGAATGGCAGCGTAGACTCCGGCCAGCCAGTCGTCGGCCATAATGCCCCAGCCGCCCGGGAGCTTTTCGAGATTGCGTACCGGAAACGGTTTCCAGATGTCGAACAGGCGGAAGAGCAAAAATCCGGCGAGCAGATACTTCCAATTCAGAAGGCTGAGCGTGGCGAAAATGGCGTAATCGGAGAAATCCATGCGTGCGGCAAGATGGGGAAGCGCGATCGGAATCAGCGGAAGAATCAGGGTGATGTGCTGGCCGGCGACTTCATCGATGACCACGAATTGCGGATCTTTAAGTCCTGCAAAAGTTGCCGCTTTTCCGGCGCTCCAGACCCCGATGAAAGAGAGGAGCAGAACGATAAGAATAGCGCAGATGACCGGCCCGATCAGCGTGGCGCTGTGGATGTCTTCGCCTGGCACAAGGAAGTGATGATCCATGAGCGTCGATTCCATCAATCGCTGCTGGGAAAAGAGATCGCGGACACTGCTGGGGCGAAGGAAAAAGAGAGCAGTCAGCATTGCGGTAACGATGCCAACCAGCGAACCAAATGTGCCGGGTGCTTTCGGGGCATAGCCGACGCCCAGCGCGGTGGCAATGGCGAGAGCGAAGCCTGGTTTTTCCTTGGAGGATTCAGTGGATGGTTTCATCGGGCTTTCGTCTGGCGTTGCCTTGCGCCCCGAGTTCGCCAAGTTCGGATTCGTCGAAGACCGGGTCAGAAACCACGTACTTTTCGCTGGCCCACGCGCCGAGATCGGCGAGCCGGCAGCGCTCGCTACAAAAAGGGAAATCCTTGTCGAAATCCGAGTCGGTCGCCTTCTTGCAGATGGGACAGCGATGTTTCATGGCAGAAAGCTTAACCCAAAACGCGCAACGGCGCGCCTGTGGCGATGCGATGGAGGGTTTCGTGAGCTGGCGGCTCGCTGACCGGCTTGCGATTTTGCGGCCGCGGGAGAATTTCGACGACGCGGCCAATCAAGTCGTACGCATCGGTCCTGGTGATTTCCACGCGAGCCGCGTCGCCGGTATCGGCAAAGCGACCGTCGGGCAGTTCGATGTCGGTCAGGTAAAGTTTGCCGTCGATTTCGGGAGCCATGCCTTGCAGGCGGGCTTCCCAAACCAGCGGATTATCTTTAGACGGGCCTTCGATCAGAGCGACTTCAGAGCGGCCTTTCCAGGCTTTTAATTTTTCGCGCGAAATCTTCTTTTGCACACCCATCAAGCGGTTACGGCGGTCGGTGACGACATCCGGCGCTACCTTGCCATCCAGAGTGAAACTGCTGGCATTGTCCACGTCGGAATATTCGAAAACGCCGAGCCAATCGAATTGACCGGCACGGACGAAGTCGCACAGCTCGACGAAATCGGCTTCGGTTTCGCCAGGAAATCCAACGATGAACGAGGTGCGCAGCGCAACGCCGCTGATGGTATTGCGAATTCGTTCCAGCAGCCTTAAGAACGCGTCACCGTGCGAGCCGCGCTTCATGCGGGCCAGCATGTTGCGGGTGGCGTGCTGCAGCGGCATATCCATGTACTTTGCCACGCGCGGGTGCGCGGCGAGAGTGTCGAGGAGTTTTTGGGTGACGCGGTTCGGGTAGGCGTAAAGAAAGCGGATCCAGAGAAGCTCGTCGATGCCGGCTAGCGCTGCGAGCAGCTGCGCCAAGCCGTCGCGCAAGCCGAGATCTTCGCCGTAGGAAGTGGTGTCCTGGCCGATCAGCGTGACCTCGCGGGTGCCGGCGGCGGCAAGATTTTCCGCTTCGCGCATCACCGATTCGAACCGGCGGCTGCGGAATTTTCCGCGCAACTGCGGAATGATGCAGAAAGTGCACGGGTGATCGCAACCTTCGGCGATTTTGATATACGCGGCGTGTTTCGGAGTGGTGAGGATGCGTGGTGTCAGATCGTGATAGAGAAAAGCAGGCGGCGCAGCAGGTAGCACGCGCATATCGCCATGCACCGCTTCGAGAATGCGCTCGACTTCGCCGGTACCGACTACCGCGTCGACTTCCGGGACTTGCTCGAGAATCTGGTCGCGATAGCGTTCGACCAAGCATCCTGCGACGATCAGTTTCTTGGCTACGCCAAACTTCTTGTATTCGGCCATTTCCAGAATAGTGTCGATGGACTCTTTTTGCGCCGATTCGATGAAGCTGCAGGTGTTGACGACCAGGATTTCGGCTTCGTCGGCGCGCGGAGTCAGTTCATAGCCGTCATGCGCCAAAAGGCCCATCATGACCTCGCTATCGACGAGGTTTTTGGGGCAGCCCAGGCTGACGAATCCGACCTTCGGCATGGAGAAAATTGCGCCTTATCGCAATCTTATATTGTAGCATGCGCGCCGTCGGGGTCTGCGCGGGTCTGGCGCGGGCGCAACCGCTGGTTTGGGGGATTTCAGCGTGAGCGCAGTTCGGCTCGGATCGTTCCCATCAGGTGCTGCAGGCGAGGAATATCGCAGGCTTCGCCGCCAAATCGCGCGGCGGCGTAGAGCCGGGTGAATTCACGAACCAGAGAACCGAGCGACGGAGCGGTGACGGCGGCGGCAAATTCAAACGGCGTCTGCGTTTCACTGCGCGCATACCCGTGGCGCCCCATCAAAGCCAGCATTTCGGAATACATGCGCGATGCGATTTGCGAGCCGGCGGCTCCGGCGTTCTTGCCGCGCAAGAGCAAAGCCGTACCCACTTGACGCAACAGCCAGTCGAGCCGGCCGTAGCGCAGTGCAGCCAGCAGCGCCACCAGCAGCAGCGGAAGCGCGTAGGCGAAATTGCCATGATGAATCTGCCACATACTGAGCCGATCTTTGATGTGGCGCTGCTTTTCGGCGAACCACAGAGCTCCGAGGTCGCGCCAGTTGCGCGACTTGACTTGAAAGCTTTGTGCCAAAGCAGTCTGGTGCGCGAAATCGTAGCTGATGACCCAATCGTTCCAGGCCAGTTCAGCCCAGTCGGCAATTTGCGATAGGCGCGTGAAGAAGTTCGTGGCGACCACAGGCGCATCCGGCGTGGGGTCGAAGACGATCCAGCCAGTTCCTGGAAAATACGCTTCTACCCAACTGTGCGCATCACTCGCGCGCACGATGTAATCGCCGCCGAGTTCGTTGAATTCACCTGCCAGGAAGCCGTTCACTTCGCGGGCGGGAATCCCGAGAGTGCGGAGCATGACGGTCATCGAGGAAGCAAAATACTCGCAGTGGCCTGCCCGGGTTTCAAACAGAAAGTGCGCCAGAGGATCTTTTCCAGGATTTCCGGTGAGATTCAGGGTGTAGGAGTATCTGGACTTTAAGAAAGCTTCGAGCGCGGCAGCTTTGTCGTATGGATTGGACGCGCGTTGCGTGGCAGAACGCGCCAGTGTGGGAATGCGCGGATCGATTTCCGGCAGCTGTAAGTAAGTCGCGGAGATATCTGCCGGATAATCGGTGCTGGCGGAAATGAGGCGGGCGCGATCGAGCACGGGAAGCTGCGCGATTCCGGTGTAGCGCACCGCGACAAAGTTGTGAAACGGATTCATCAACGAGCCGGCGGCATCGCGGTAGACGTAACTGCGTCGGTGCGTGGGGCCGCCGGCTTCCCCGGTGAAATTGCCGCGGATGGCCATCATGGTGCCGGTGACGAAGAGCGCATCGGATGCCAAGGGCTCCTGCAGCACGGTGAATTGCAGGATTGCGCCGCGCGGTTCGCCGGGCTTGGGCCGATCGCGCAACGCGATCCAGCCGTCGGTGTTGGCGCCGATTTCTTCCGGCTTTCCTGCCGTCGCGGTCCAGCGCCTACCGTCGAAGGTTGCCAGAGCGTTGCCGCGCCAGCGCAGCGCAGGATAGTTGATCAGCGATCCGGTTTCGACGCGCAGGACTACCGCCGAACTTTTTTTGATCTCGCCAATTTGTCCTAGTTCGACCTGGTCCGAGAACCCGCTAAGCAGCGTGGGATTAAAGCTGGCCTTGCCGAGATAGCCCGCGCTGACGCGCGGAAGCAGAAAGAACAAAACGGTGCCGCAAAGAATTGCTCCGACGGAAACACTGACGGCTGCGAGACCCAGCGCCCGCGCGAGTTTTTTCTCGGAGTCCGGAAGCGCCGCAGTGGGCGGAAGCAGCGCGCCGGTAGCGCCACGGCGCAGTTCAAGTCCCGCGTAGGTGGCGACCGCAAAAAGCAAAAAGAGAAAAAACAGGAAGAGAAAGGTGGTGTCCACGGTGAGTACCGCGGAAGCGAGCACGGCGGCAAAGGCAAGCATCACCAGAAAGTGCGCGTCGCGGTCGGTGCGCGCGCTGTAGAGGCGCACCAGCAGGACAAAGATCAGGAAATGCACGGAGCTGATCAGCGCGGCATACAGCGGCGGATTCGGTGAATTGGCGGCGAGAACGCGGGAGAAGAAAAACATATCCACCGGGAAAAAGAGAATGTAACAGAGAACCATGAAAGTAGCGGTGCGCGTGGAGAGTTCCACTTCATGGCCGTACCACCAGCGGCGCGCGCGATAGAGTAGGCCGGTGGCTGCGAGGATAGAAGTGAATAAATCAATTTTGCCGGTACCGATCAGGGTGAGGACCGCGGTCAACAGCAACAGAAAGAGCGAGATGCGGAAGAAGCGTTCCGCGGGGAGAGGCTTGGCGATAGGGAGTGACGTGCTGGCAGCCATGGCCGAACTTCCATCGTAGCATCGGGCGCGAGCACGATGAGTTGCGGCGGACCAATCAATAACGGCTAACGCCCGGATTTCGACGAGGAGAGATAGTGCAAGGCGGCGCGCGCGATTTTGCGGGTGAGGTTGGAGACTGGCACCGCGTGAAAATTACGAAGGAGCAGAGTTTTTGCGCCGGAAACTTTGGGGAGACGCTTTACGCAAACCAGATACGCTGCGACGGTGATGGTGCGATAAGTCACGGTGTGGCGCACTCTTGCCAGAAGTTCCGGATGCACAGATTTTGTGGCTTTCAACGGCAACTGAGTGCGGAGAAGGTTGCGCAGCGCCGAGTCGGCGGAGTGCGGCGCCGGAGTCGTGGGGAAATGCCAAAGTTTCGCGACCAGAGATGGCACGTGGTCGTCAGCCATGTTTTTTGGAATTTTTGCCGGTGGGGGCAGAAGCAGCGAATTCTTCCTGGCATCGAGCAGGACCACGCTAACCAGTTGAACGGCGACCGTAGCGCGCTTCTTGCGTTTTTCTGGAAGAGATTCGGCGATGCCGAGTTTTCTGGCTTCACAGAATTGCGTGACGGGGCACAGCAGGCATTGCGGCGCGCGCGGGGTGCAAACGGTAGCGCCCAGTTCCATCATGGCCTGATTCCAATCGCCGGAGGATTCAGGCGCCAACAACTGATCCGCGGAGTCCTGCAAGCCACGCCAACGTCTCGTCTCGCGAAGATCGCCGCGCATGGCTTCCAGGCGGGATATCACGCGAGCGACGTTGCCATCGAGCACGGCAAGCTTTTTGTCTAACGCGATGCTGAGAATCGCCGCCGCAGTGTATTCGCCGATTCCCGCCAGAGCCAAGACTTCTTCACGTTCACGAGGGAATTGGCCATCGTGTTTTGCAACGATTTGCTGGGCCGCTTTTTGCAGATTGCGCGCGCGGCCGTAATAGCCGAGGCCGGACCAGAACCGCAGGACATCTTCCTGCGGCGCCTCGGCGAGCGATTTTATGTCCGGAAACCGCGCGAGAAATTTTTCGTAGTAGGGAATCACCGCGGCGACGCGGGTCTGCTGCAGCATGATTTCCGAAATCCATACGCGATAGGGATCGCGGTTTTTTCGCCATGGCAAATCGCGTCGACAGGTACGGAACCAGTCGAGAAGTGCTTTACGAAATTCTTGCAGACCGACGTTTTGCAAATTTTGCACCAACCCGAAGAATGCTAACGCGCCTGGCGTAGTTCTTCGAGCGACTCGAGGAAGACCACGTAGGAAGAGTGCCACAATTCGGCGGGAATGGTACCGCGGGGGCGGCTGGTGACGATAACCTTGAAGAGTTCGGGGGAGGCGGCCAAGTCCTGCAGCAGCGCATACTGTGCTTCGATGGATTGCGGCTGAGCCAGTGCCAAGTGCCGCAAGATTGCAAAGATAGTGGCTTCGGCTGGGGCTAGCGCGGTTTCG
>Ga0307479_10003043_pt1 | contig 15239 bp, 12 predicted proteins | sample atmos_gasesECM4C_FD_203743 | JGI IMG/M metagenome (GOLD analysis project Ga0307479, IMG submission 203743) | Hardwood forest soil microbial communities from Morgan-Monroe State Forest, Indiana, United States - atmos_gasesECM4C_515 | ecosystem: Environmental > Terrestrial > Soil > Temperate... | reverse complement strand
ATTCGCATGGTGGATCGCGCGGAGTACAAGCGTCAGCAGGCCGCTCCCGGCATCAAGATTTCCCCCAAGGCCTTCGGCTACGGGCGGCGATTTCCCATTGCTGCGAAGAACGAGGTTTGAACCCGATCACTCCCCGAAAAGGCAAAGATTCCGGAAACGAAAGGAACCTATGCGCAGTCTTCTGATCTCGATGTGTACTCTTCTGCTGTCCGGTAGTCTCGTGGAAGGGCAGACTACAACTACGACCAAGGCGTCTCCCGCCAAGCCCGCGGAGAGGGCCGCCGAACAGTCTGACCCAGCCGCGAACCTTCCCTCGGAAGCCACAGTCGACTCGTTCCTGCAGCAGTCCCTTGGCTATCAGCCGGACCTGACGTGGAAGATCGCCAGCATTCGTCCGGCCGGGGTCGGTGGGTTGGCCGAGGTTACGGTCGTGCTCGCCAACCAGCAAGGCCAGCAGTTGAGCCGTTTCTACGTTACTCCCGATGGAGCACATGCACTGACCGGCGACATCATTCCTTTTGGGGCGAAACCGTTTGATCCGGCGAAGAAGGCGTTAGAGAAGGGAGTCACAGGCCCCGAGCGCGGCCCGAAAGACGCCCCGGTCATGATCGTAGAGTTCGGCGACCTGCAATGTCCGGCCTGCAAGGGAGCGCAGCCCACCATCGAAGCCCTGGTTGCCGCTGAGCCCAATGCTCGCTTCGTGTTTCAGAATTTTCCCCTCGAGATGCACAACTGGGCTGCCAAGGGAGCGGCTTATGCCGATTGCGTCGGCCGTGCGTCCAACGACGCCTTCTGGAAGTTTGTCTCCAAGACGTACGAGACACAGGCCGACATCACGGCCCAGACCGCTGACGAGAAACTCACGGCCATTGCCGACGGAGTTGGGTTGAAAGGCGCCGACATCGCCGCCTGCGCCGCCAAGCCTGAAACCAAAGCGCACGTGGATGCCTCCATCGCGCTCGGCAAAACTGTTGAGGTTACCGGCACACCAACCCTCTTCATCAACGGACGCAAAATCGGCAGCTTCGACGCGCACGCGTCAGACGTCTACAAGAGCCTGGTAGAGTTCGCGGCCAAGCAAGGGAAGTAATCCAGTCTTATTTCTCGCTGAGCCAAATCTCCGGCGTCGTCCGGTTGATTTCGGCAAGAATGTGCGGCGTGATGACGATCATGAGTTCGTCATCATCCTCTTGCTTGCTGTTACTTACCATGGCCTGATTCAGGCCGGGAATCATCCCAAAACCCGGGATGCCGCTCATCGAAAGACTATCGGTGCGCGAGAGTTCACCGGCCACAACCGCTGGTTCGCCATCCTTCAGGTTGATGCTCCCTTTATATTCCCGGTTCGAGATCACCGGAACGCCGTTGGCGGACTGCCCGGTGAGCGATCGCACCTGCATTTCGAGCTGCAGACCGATTGCGCCATCGCCGTGGACCGTCGGCTTTGCCTTCACGTTCAACCCCAAGTCTTCATAGCTGACCGAGGGGAATGGAGGAATGTACGACTGGTTTCCCAGCACCTGCGAAATCTGCGGTGAGTTGTAAATCGGAGCGTAGGAGGCATTCAGGATTGGATAGCGCGAGCCCAGGTGAAAAGTTGCGTCGTTTCCTTGGCTTGCGCGCATCGTTATGTGCTCGAGGATCCGCGTCCACGATTCGTTGACGGAAAGGGCGGCGGCGAGCTTGTCGAGGCTGAGGCCCATAAACGTGAGCCCGCCTCCGAACGTTGCCAGAGGTTGGCTGAAGATAGAATTCTGCTGCCCTGTGAGCTGCGCCAGAAGTCCCGAGAGCGCCGAGCTTCCTGCCTGATTGATGCCGCCGGAGGCGATCAGCTGGTTGATCAGGTCCTGAATATTCTGTCCGGCGAGCCCCGCCAGTGCCGCGGCAGGGATGTTGAACATGTTGAACGTGTTGGGAATGTGGACGCCGATGTTACGCGTCAACTGGTGGCTGATCTGAAAGACATGGACGTCGAGCATTACCTGGGGCCGGTCGTTGTCGAGTTGAGCCAGCAACGTTGTGCACGCTTCGAGGACGGGGGCGGGTGCGCGAATCTCAACTACGCCAGCGGTCTGTCCCGGCTGAATGAATCGCAAGTCGAAGATGGTACGCAGGGTGTTGACCATGTCGGTCACTTCCTGCGCCGAGGAATGCGGCGGCAGAACAAACGTGCGCAACGACATGCGGTCAAACTGTTTGTGATTCTCTGGGTTATCCGCAGCGATTAGAAGTTGATGGGCATCAAGAGGGGCCCACATCACCTTGCTGACCTGGCACGACAGCCGCAGCGCGGCGAAGAAGTCTACGTCGTCCACATTAAATCGCACCTGGCGGGCCTGTACCGAATCGTCAAACTGAGCAGTGACTCCGTAGGCCGTGGCCAGTTCGGTGAACAAGGCGCGAACATCGCCACTAAAATGAAATGTGGCCCGGTCGTTTTTAGGCTCGAGATGAATCTCGCCGGTATCCGCTAGACGTTCGGGGAAAACACGCGGCAGCGCCGGAATTGAGGGGTACGCCGACTCTTTCAGCCGTTCCCGGGCGAACTGGTTCTCCGGATCAAGATCGAGGGCAGCGCGAAATTGGGCGGCCGCCTGTGGCCGCGAATTCTCCGCCAGCAACACATTGCCGCGTTCGACATGGTCAAAGACCAGTTGCGCCTTGACCAGTTCGCGCGCGGTCAGAAACTGCAGGTCTTGCGGCAGCAGCCGCGTCGCTTGATTGAACTGCGTAAACGCCTCTTCGAGGCGATTGTGCTCCTGCAGTTTGCGCCCACGGGCGAACGCCTCGCGAGCTTCCTTAATTTCTTTCTTGGAAACAATACAGTTCACCCCGCCGGGAATTCCACTGCCGCATGCGATTGGCGCAGGCGACGGATCGTCACCGCCCGCGAACGCAGGCAGCGTCGCCGCCAGCAGTGCCACTTGAAAAAGAAACGCTGTTCGCCGCATGTTTTTCTGATTCTAACTTGGTTTCCCCGAGTAGGGCTCACTCCAAAGGGCCGTCGTACCTTCGGGTTCAACCGGGCCGGGTTGCAGCTCATTCCGTAGAACGCTCCGCTTCCGATGCTTTGCAGCCTTCGATCAGCCGCAAGAGGCAGAAGGAACCTCCAGGAATCTCTCTAGGACAGCATGAGCCGTTCGATCTCGCGCGCCTTGCCGGTTTTCTCGTCGCAATCGATGACCACCGCGCACAGGCGAACGTCGCCCATGGCCGGCTCGAAACGAACAGGCATTCCGCTCAGAAATTTGCCCACCACCAGTTCTTTCTTCACTCCGATCACGCCATCGTAAGGGCCGGTCATGCCCACATCCGTCACGTACGCGGTGCCGTTCGGTAAAACACGCTCGTCCGCCGTCGGCACATGGGTGTGTGTGCCCAGCACCGCCGTAACCCGTCCGTCGAGATACCAGCCCAGCGAGATTTTTTCCGAGGTCGCCTCCGCGTGCATGTCCACCACGATCACCTTTGCTTCCACCTTTTTCAAAAGCTGATCTGCGACGCGAAACGGATCATCATTCGAGGCCATGAACACTCGTCCCTGCAGGTTGATCACAGCGTAAGGAACCTTCCCCTTGAAGCCCTCGTACAGTCCCCATCCCGGCATGTCCGCAGGGTAGTTGGCTGGCCGCAGAACCCGGCGCGCCGGGCCGTGACCGTTGCCTTCGATCATCTGAAAATAGTCGACAATTTCACGCTTGTCCCAGACGTGGTTGCCGGTTGTAATCACGTCGATGTTGAGTTCGAAGAGTTCCTCGGCCAGCGCGGGAGTAATGCCAAAGCCGGCCGCAGAATTCTCACCGTTGGCGATGATCAGATCGATCGCTTGGTCTCGAACGATCCCCGGCAACCGGTCTTTGACGATCGTCCGTCCTGGCCGTCCGAAGATGTCGCCGATAAAGAGGATTCGCATGCGAGACGCTGAGTTCGATGGTAACACGCACGCGGATTTCTCTTCGGGACGGAGAGGCGCAACGTCGAAGCGGCATCGCGAGGGACTTTGCTGTTAGTGACGCAGCTTTGGTAGATCCGCACGCGCCAGCACTGCGCCCCACGCGTCGAGCACATAGACGTCGGTCCACCGGACACTAGTCTCATCTCGGTCAACTGTGTCGGCCAGAGTGAAAGTGATCGTGGTCCGGGGTGAAGTACAGCCAGTCAGCTGTCGAAGTTCGTTCCCTGATCCCGACAAATCTGCTGCCTGTTCCGGTCGCGCCGATTTACCACGCAGTGAACTGGAGTGCACCACCACTTCCACTGTGCCCACCAGATTCTGGCAGCGTATGGGAATCTGGATCTCCCAGCCGGCTGGCTTGGTCTTTCTGACGGTAGGCTCTTCGGCAAATACCAGCACGGGTGGATTCCCTCCCGGCGAGGCATACCACTCCCGCCAGCGCCGGGCGAATTCGATACTGGCCGCCTCATAAGCGCGGCTCAACTCGCGGTCCCGCTCTTCCCAGCAGGGATGCATAGCGTAAAGTGACGTGGCCGTTCGACCCGAACTCCGCGCATGTAACAGATGATGAAGCGACGGGACGAAGTCTGGATGATAGCCCGCGCGAGCCATCAGCATGACGCTCTCGCTGTCGGCGTCAAGTTCCATCTGACGGCAGAACCGGCCAAAGTCCGCAGAAGCTTTCTCCGAATCCGACCAGGCGACCGACGGCAGGCTGGGATCGCCCAGACCGATGACAGCACCGCCGCCATTCTCCAGATATTTCTGGAAGAGATAGCGCCGGGCCCAGTCGCGGCGGACGACATGAGCAATTTCGTGCGACAGGATCGCCGCCCACAGACCGCTGCTCGGTCCCGCTAGTCCGGCCAGGCCGCTTTCCACATAAACCGTTCCGTCCGGGGAGGAGAACGCGTTAAGTTGATCGTCTTCGACAATGCGTAACGCCCAAACAAATTTGGCCGTTCTCGGCGCTTCAATTTGCGCCACCAGCCTGTCGAATACAAGGCGCCCTGTCGCGTAGGGGCCCAGGGGTTCGACACTCTGAGCCGTTAGCTGCGGCCGCAGCCGCGCCGCGGTCTCCATGTCGAGAGTGAACTGGTGTGGAACTTCTAAAGCGGATGGAGCCTGCTGGGCCGCAGCGAGCCCGCTCCAACATTGACAGACGAACAGTACCAGCGCCATGCTGCAGGCCGACAACCGATAGGGCTCTACTCTCACGGACACCCTCACACGAGCAGCGCTTCAAATTGCATTATGCTCTTGATCTCGCGGAACGCATCAACAAAATGAGGAAAGAGTAACCACGAGACTCCCAAGTCCGGAATCCGGAACGAAACTATAATAGGGCTAGTCTGGGTCGTGATATAGCCCTCACGGCTCCGTTCGTTCGGCGATTCGCTTCACCTCGCGCAGCATCGCCGTGCGCATCAACCCTGAGAAGGGTCCGACTATCGCCCAGTAGACTCGGAACTTGACGGCGGTGGCCCGTCCAAAGGTTTGCACTCGCGTCTCGGTGCTTAGCTGTGAGCTGCCGTCCGCCCGTGAAATGAAGAAATTCCAGACAGCCTTGGCATAGCCCATGCGCTGAAAGTCGCGAAATCCGTCCGCAGTGAGGTCGCGAACAATTCCGCCGTCAGGTCGCCAGAACCGTCCCGCAATGCCGAGTACAACCTCGCGGGGATTGGCCACCAGTTCGAGAAAAGACCCGAAGCGGCAGCTTTCCGCTCCGGAAGAAGCAGCGGGCTTTGTGTCCCCCAACCGATAGCCGCGAAGTCTCATTAATCCCCGAACGATACGCAGGTCTGCGAAGCTAGCCTTCCTCAACGCCGCACCCGTCTTTTCCGGGGAAGCCGCGACCAGTATCGAATAGCGCGCGCTGACTTGATACTCCGGCAGCCAGTCGTCAATTGCGCTCACGGCGCCAGCTCCGCAGTGCGAAGAAAATCATAATTCCCCGCCGCATTCAACTTCAGATTTCGTACCCGCCGCGAGTGCACCAGAACGTTGTCGAGATACCACAGGTCAATATATGGCAGATCCTCGGCGAGTATGTGCTGTACCTCGGCATACAGCGGTTTCCGCGCGTTCGGATCGATCTCACGCCGTGCCTTGTCGATCAACGCGTCTAACTTGGGATTCGAATAGAATCCGCGATTCGCCCCGTTGGGCGGAAACTTCGACGAATGGAACGCATATTCAAAAATGTCGGGATCCTCGTTGCCCCCGATCCAGCGCAGCCCGTACATCTGAAACGCCCCGTGAATCACGTCGGCGAAGAATGTGGCCGACTCAAAGCTGCGAATGTCGAGGGCGATTCCGACCTCGCGCAACTGCTGTTGCATCACCGCGACCATCAGGCGGGTATTCGCGTCCGTGGAAGTTTTCATGGTGATGTGAAAACGCACACCGTTGACCGCCGCATATCCCGCCGCATCCAGCAACTGCTTCGCCTTTTCAGGATCATGATCATACGCCGGCACGTTGCCGTTGTACGCCCAACTCTGCATCGGCAGCACACTCCGCGCCAATTCAGCCTGCCCCCGCCAGAGGTACTCGACCATCGGCCTCCGGTCGAGTGCATAGGCAATCGCCTGCCGCACGTGCACATCTTTCAGGATTGGATCGCGGAGATTAAACCCGAGGTAAGCAAATCGCGTCCCATGCGCACTGTCGACGGAAAGATTGGGCTCGCGCGCCAGAGTCAGCACGGTGTCGGGCGTCAGCGAATTGATGGCGATGTCGCCGCTGCCTTTGCGCAGTTCAAGCGCCTCGGTGGTCTCGTCGGGCACCACAGCAAAGCGCACGCGCGCAAGTTTCGCCTTCTCGCCCCAGTAATCGTCATTGCGCTCGAGGACGATCTCCCGGTCGGTCTCGGCGCTTACAAACTTGAATGGGCCCGAGCCGATGGGATGGCGCGTCATCTCATCCCCGCTGCCCGCAGGGACGATCCCAATCGCGCCGTCCGACAGGTTCCAAAGCAGCGTCGCATCCTGTTCCTTCATGTGAAAGATGATCGTCGCATCGTCGGGCGCCTCGATGCGATCCACAAACTTGTACACCGCGGCCTTGGTGCTGCGAATCTTCCCTTGCAGTAGGGAATCGAACGTCCACTTCACATCGCGCCCCGTCAGCTGGCGACCATCATGAAATTTCGCGCCACGGTGCAGATGGAAAACGTACGTGAGCGGATCAGGAATCTCCCATTTTTCCGCCAACCCCGGCGCGACGTTCAAATCATCTCCGCGCGAAAGCAAATCGTCGCAGATCAAGCTGTCGATGCGCTCCGACCAAGCGTCGATTCCCACGCGAGGATCCAGGTTCGTCGGACTCGTCTCGATGAGCATCACCAACGTGTTGGGATCAGGTCTGGCAGAGCAGGAAAGGAGAAGAAAGAGCGTCATGAGGCAGAAGACCGCGCCGACACTCTTTTTCTTACGCATACGAAATCTTCCCCAAAATCGCCGGTCGCGTCGCGCCCGTAGCGGAAGGAACGTTCGACGGCCGACGGTTCCAAGTCTCGTACGCGAGCAGGGCAAAAGCGACGGCCTCTTTGGCCTCCGAGGGCAGCCCGAAGTCATCCGTGCAGCGCAGCTGAATGCCGAGCGGCGCCAGGCATTCGGCCAGCATGCAGGTCAGCGTGGCATTCCGGGATCCCCCGCCGGAAAGAATCATTTCACAAAACGAATGGGGCGCGCGGGAACGTGGCTTCGCCAAGACGAACCGCTGTACGGCGTCGGCAATCGACCGCGCCGTCAGCGCAGTGGCCGTGGCCACGACATCCTGCTTGCGGGCTTTTCCGCAAGCACCCAAGAACTGGCGAACAAATTCGCGGCCAAATTCCTCCCGCCCGGCGGTCTTCGGAGGTTTACGTTGGAGGAACTTGCATGCCAGCATCCGCCGCAGAACCGACTCAATCACCTTGCCTGACGCTGCGATCTTCCCACCGCGGTCAAACGACCGGGCACATAGCGCCTCAGTCACGGCGTCGACGACCATGTTTCCAGGCCCAGTGTCGAAAGCAATGATATCTTTCGCGCGCGCCCCGGCCGGAATTGCCGTCAGATTAGCGATGCCCCCGATGTTCTGCACGATCCGGCCAGCTTCCGCGTCGCGAAACATCAAGTAGTCGAGGTACGGAACCAGCGGCGCGCCCTTTCCCCCCGCCGCCATATCCGCCGGACGAAAATCGGACACAACCGGCACTCCGACTCGCGCCGCGATCACCGCCGCCTCTCCCGTCTGCCACGTTGCGGCTATCTTCTTCCCAAGAAAAGACTGAACTTCACCCTGGTGGTACAAAGTCTGCCCGTGACAGCCGACCAGGTCCGCCTTCACTCGAAACCTCCGCTCGGTGGCCAGCACCGCCTCCGCGTAGAGTTCGCCCAAGACAAAGTCAAGCCGCGCCAAGTCAGCCACACGCGCAGATGCCGCGTTCATCGCGGCCAAAACCGCCACACGTACCTTGTAAGGATAAGAATATTCCGCGTGCCCCACCAACTTGATCGTGTGGGGCGGGCGCCCCCGCCCGCGACTGCGTCCAGCCGCAACAGACCCTGATCGGGAACCCTGCCCGTCCCCTTCGCTGATCCTCACCAGCGCCAAATTGATGCCGTCGGCGGACGTCCCGCTCATCACCCCGGCCACGATCATCGCATCCCCGCTCATGTGCGCAGCCGCCGCGTGCGCTCCGGCCGATTCAGTGTCTCGATCCGCACCTGCTCCCCGAACTCCCACAACGCCCGCGAAAGGTTCTTGACTGTTGTTTCCGAAGGAGCCCGTGTGGCGCGGGCGCCCCTGCCCGCGTGTCTCTTCTTAAACGCCAGCACACGCCGCCGTACTTCCCCAACGCGAAAAGTAAATCTCCAGTCACGTTCGACAGACTTTACCAGCTCTTCGTAAGCGTTCATGATGTAATCCTCGCGATGACAAACCAGGCACAAATCCCCGCCTGCGCGAATGAATTCCACCGCTGCCTCTCCAACCGAAGCTGCCGCGAGCACTCCGCCCATTTCAAGATCGTCCGACACGATCAGATTTCGATATCCAATGCGTTTGCGCAAGATGTCGGTGATCCAGATTCTTGACAGCGACGCCGGAGTCCGCTCGCGTGTGACCTGCGGATACGCCGCATGAGAAATCATCACAAACGGCAACTGACGCCGCAGCGTCCGGTAGGGAACGAGATCCTCCGCCCACATCTTCTGCAACGGTTTGTGGATGACGGGCAATTCGTGGTGGCTATCGAGTTTGCCTTCGCCAAGCCCTGGAAAATGCTTGCCGCATCCGAGGACATTCGCCAAGCGCAGCCCGGCGAGGAACTCCCGCGCGTAAGTGACAGTGGATCGAGGGTCGTCGGACACCACCCGCGAACTCATGACGTTGCGCGAGGCCGCGAACGCCAGATCGAGCACCGGCGCGAAGTCAACGTTAAATCCAAGTGCACGGCAGTTCTTACCGGTGAGCTCTCCGTGCTTTCGATATAGCTTGCGATCGCCGGCCGTAAACACATCCGCCGCCGAAGGCGTGGCTCCCAGCGCGTCGCGGAACCGGTCGACGGTCCCGCCCTCCAGGTCAACACAGGTGAACAGCGGCGTGGCGACGCACCTCTGGCACTCGCGCAGCAGCCGCCAAGTTTGCTCTGCGCTCTGAATGTTCCGGGCGAACAGAATTACCCCAGCTGGCTGCAACCGTGTGAGCAGGGAACTAAGCCGCGGCGTGATCTCCGTGCCGTCAAAGCCGACGATCAATAGTTGTCCGGGCGCTTGTGCCAGATTTTCCTCCGTGGCCCTTTGTGGTTAGATTTCCTTCTTCAATTCCGCCAGTAAATTCAGCGCTTCGAGCGGTGTGAGCCGATTCAAATCCACTTCCCGTAGCTTCCCCAACACCTGTTGCGAGAGGGGCGTGAAGATCGTCAACTGCGTTGGAGGCGGCACCGCCCCCGGCGAAAGATGAGCCGTAGCTTGCTGCTCGGCAAACTCATGTTCCGCCAATACCTCGCGCGCACGCGTGACTACTTCATTGGGCAATCCCGCTAGCTTCGCCACTTCGATCCCGTAGCTGCGGTCTGCCGCCCCTGGTTCGACCTTCCGCAGAAAGACAATCCCACCACCCGTCTCTTTTACCGAAACGTGGTAGTTCTTCACTCCCGAAAGTTGCTCGGCCAAGTCGGTCAATTCGAAGTAGTGAGTAGCAAACAGCGTCTTGGCCCTTACCCGCGCGTGCAGATATTCGACGGCGGCCCACGCGATCGCCAGCCCGTCATACGTGGCCGTGCCCCGTCCAACTTCATCCAACAGGATCAGCGACCGCGTCGTCGCCGTATGCAGAATCGCCGCCGTTTCCGTCATCTCGACCATAAACGTCGAGCGTCCCCGCGCGAGATTGTCGCTGGCCCCAATACGCGTGAAGACGCGGTCCACCACGCTCAGCCGTGCTGAACGCGCCGGAACGAACGATCCCATCTGCGCCATGATCACGATCAGTGCTGTCTGCCGCAGATAAGTCGACTTGCCGCCCATGTTCGGTCCAGTCAACAGCAGGATGTTGTGCGTGGTCGCGTTGAGATACAGATCGTTGGGCACAAAACGGTCGCTGCCTCCGGCCATTTCCTGTTGCTCAATCACCGGATGCCGGCCTTCGATGATTTCCAGTTCACCGCCAGCGCTCGACTCCAAAAACTGTGGCCGGCAATAATTGCGGAGCGCCGCGATGTGCGCCAGCGACGCCAACACATCCACTTCCGCCAGCGCCAGTGCGGTTTGCCGAATTCGTCGTGCCTCTGCCGCGATCGCAGTCCGCAGTTCGGTAAACAATCGCCGCTCGATCTCGACAATCTTCTCCTGCGCGTCAAGAATCTTGGTCTCGTACTCCTTCAATTCCGGAGTGATGAATCGCTCTGCATTTACCAGTGTCTGCTTGCGTTCGTAGTCCTGCGGAACCAGGTGCAGATTGGCCTTCGAAACTTCGATGTAGTATCCAAAAATCGAATTGAACTTTACTTTCAGGGAGCTGATGCCCGTTCGCCCGCGCTCCCTCTGCTCGATCTGCGCCAGCACCTGCTTGCTGTTGCGCGCGAGATCCCTCAAGTCGTCGAGGTCGCGATCTAAGCCAGCGGCGATGACTCCGCCATCCGCAAAAGTCAACGGCGGCTCGGGGACGATCGTCTTCTCAATGCGCTCGCGCAGGTCGCGCAACTGATCGAGAGACGAGTTCAGCGATTCCATCCTTGCAGCTGCCAGTCGTCTGACCGCAGCCTTCGCCGCGGGAATCTTCCCCAGCGATGCGGCCAGAGCGAGCACATCCCGAGGATTCGCAGTCTCAAGGGTGACCCGGCTGAGGAGCCGCTCCAAGTCGAGTACTCCATCGAGCGCCCTCCGCAACTCCTCGCGCGACACAATGTCCTTCGTGCCCGCCTCCACTGCATCAAGCCGGGCATTGATCTCGTTCAAATCGAGCGACGGCCGCAGCAGCCAGGCTCGTAGCAACCGCTTGCCCATGGGCGTGACAGCGGCGTCGATCGAGCGGAACAAAGTCACGCCCGCATCCGCACCGGCGAACAACGGCTCTATCATCTCCAGGTTACGCACCGTGACCGCGTCCAGGACCAGGCAATTCTGCCGCTGGTACCATCCGATGCGATCCACGTGATCGAGCGAGCCGCGCTGTGTCGACCGCACATAGTGCAAGATTGCGCCCGCTGCTGAAGCCGCTGCCGGCCGTCCCGCCAGTCCGAATCCCTCGAGCGAGAGCACTCCAAAATGATTCTCCAGCAGCGGAATCGCGTGATCTGGCGCGAAAATCCAGTCGTCCAACGGCGTCTCCGTGCAGGTAGCTCCTGCCGCTCGCGGTCTTGGAGAAGAAGCATGTGGGGACAGCCGCCCTCGGCTGTCCGGCCGAGCGAAGCTCGGCTGCTTTTCCTTGCCAACTCCCTCGAACAGCGGCGCCGCTGACCCATACAGCAATTCCTTAGGCCGCAGTTGTTCCAGTTCCTCCTGCACCCGCCGCATCGCGTCTTCGCCAGCGAACTCCGTAGCCCGAAACTCCCCGGTCGACAAATCCAGCGCCGCGAATCCCACGCGATCGCCGACCTCTGCCACCGCTGCCAAGAAATTGTTCTCCTCCGACCCAAGCGACGAATCCGCCGCCGTGCCAGGCGTCACCACCCGCGTCACTTCGCGCCGCACCAGTTTCTTGGCCAGCCGGGGATCTTCCATTTGCTCACAGATAGCGACCTTGAAGCCCCGGCGAATCAGCTTCCCGATGTATCCCTCGGCCGCGTGATAGGGAACGCCGCACATCGGCACCGCGATTCCTTTCTCCTTGTTGCGCGAAGTTAACGTGATCTGCAGCTCTTTCGCGGCCACGATGGCATCATCGAAGAATAGTTCGTAGAAATCGCCCAGGCGGAAGAACAGCAGCGCCGTAGGATGTTCCTTTTTGACCGCGGCATATTGCCGCTTCAGCGGAGTGGACGGCTCGGTCATCTGGCGGGCTTCGGCGGATTATAACAAAGGAACCCGCTCCTCTTCTGTTCCATCTTCTGGCTCTCGGATTACATCCGAGTTCGCAGTTGACGCCGATTCTCTCCCAGTGTTCTCCTTCCCTATGGAACTCCGCAAGGATCCCATCACACGTTCCTGGGTCATCACGGGCGATGACCCAGGTGAAGCGGGCGCGCGTGCGGAAGCCCCTTGCCCGTTCTGTTTCGACACCAAGTCGCCGTTACAGGTGATTGCGGTTACTCCAAACACTCCCGGCGCAGTATGGTCGGCGCGCGCGGTGGTGCATCCCAAGCCTCTCTATCACATCGAAGGCGAGCCCGGCCGCCGTGGCGATGGCATCTATGACTGCATGCACTCCGTAGGGGCGCATGAAGTGCTGATCGAAAATCCACGCCATGACCGCCATCTGTGGAACGCGAGCGATGAGGAGATCGCGCATTTTCTCCGCCTGGCCGCCGAGCGGATTCTCGACCTCAAGCGCGACCCGCGCATCAAGTACATCAGCCTCTTCAAAGACTACGGCAAGAATGCCGGCCAGGAATTCAGCCATCCCACGTCACAAATCACCGCAACTATGTTCGTGCCGCGGCGCGTGCTTTACGAATTGCGGGCCGGGCGGGAATATTTCGTCGCTAAGGAACGCTGCGTCTTTTGCGACATCATCCAGCAGGAAGAACGCCAGGCGCAGCGGGTCATCGAGGCTCGTGGCGACTACCTTGCGGTGTGTCCGTATGCTCCGCGAGTTCCTTACGAGGCGTGGATCTTGCCGCGTTATCACGACTCATCGTTTGAACGCGCCGGGCTCAATCGCCCGGGATTGCGAACTAACCTGGCTGCCCTTCTGCGCCGCACCTTGCAACGTGTGCGCTCCATCACCGAGGACTTCCATCTCGTGCTGCACACGTCGCCTAGCAGCCTTCATCCCTCGAAAAATCTTGGCTACTGGAAAACAATCGACGATGACTATCATTGGCACATCGAAATCCTCCCGGTCCTAGGCTCCAGAGCTCGCTCCTACACTTTCAAAGAGGTGTACTATTCGCCGGTCAGCTCGGAGACCGCGGTGAAACAGTTGCGGACAGCGAAAATCGATGGCTGAAGCATTCGCAAATGGCATTACGAGTCTCGTTCCGATGGTGCATGTCGCTGACGTGCAACGCACGGTCGATTTCTACAAACTGATGGGCCTGGAAGTCCGCGGCAGTTTGCGCAACCCCTCCGGCGAACTGCAGTGGGTTTACCTTTCCTGCCAGCGAGCCGAAGTAATGTTCGTGCGCGCGGACGAACCTGTGATCGCTAGCCAGCAGGCGGTGCTGTTCTACCTCTACTCCCCCGAACTGATTGCACTCCGTGAACATCTGCTGGCCTGCGGCGTGAAAGTATCCGCGATCAAATATCCCGAGTACATGCCCAAGGGAGAGCTTCGTGTAGACGATCCCGACGGCTATTGCCTACTCATCGGCCAGGCAGGCTAAAACGCCGCTCCTTCGAACGATTCTCTTCAGCTACACCCACTCCAAACTGAAACGCTCACCGGTCCTGCCGCACTATCCCGATGTAGGGTGGCTACCCCGGAGGCCGCCATGCGGGCATCCCGAGGCACCAGGCCGGCCCGCAGCAGGAGGGTTTATGGCCGCGTCACTCGCACCGCCAATAGGCCTCGCGCCTTCAGCTTCCGAGGAAATGGCGGGCGTCGCAAGCTCACTTGACTGGAAGACCGCATATCCGCCAGAGGCGTGGCGGCGAATCCGGTGGGAGGGCATTTATCTAGCTAGTGTGCTGTCGTTCGCAGTGGTCGTGACGACGATCCTGTTGCGCATGGATCTGTCGAAACACGAGGTGGCCCAACGGTTTCTGTGCTGTGGCCTGGGAGGGACTGCGGGCAGCTGGATCTATGCGACGAAGTGGTATGTCCGCGCTATCACCAATCACATCTGGCGCCACGACCTCATCGTCTGGCGTGTAACCTCGCCGTTTATGGGCATATTTCTGTCGGTTTCGGCCTATGCCGTGGTCCAGGCCGGCCTGCTTGGAATAACGTTTGAAGCGAGCTCCGGCACTGATCCCAGACTCTACGCCTACGCTGTCGGCTTCCTGGTCGGAATGTGTTCCGATGTGGTGATGGGAAAGCTCACCGAGGTCGCCGAGACTGTCTTCGGCAAGACGTCATCGCGACACCTCCAGAAACACTAGCTCGCGCAGTCAAGCATCAGAGTAACGTTGAAGGATTGAGTTCCTGTGCGGCCCTTGCAATTCGCCTCCTGCTACAATCCCAGCCGTCAGGAGACCGTCCCTTGAAACCCGTGCTCTGCTGCGCCCTGCTCCTTTCTGCGTGCCTCGCCCAAACCACAGGGCCAAGCACGCCAGCCGGCAAACAAAAGGTGCTTTGGCAGAAACTGGAGTCGGCTATTCACGACGTCGACGACCATCTCGACGGCGTCATGGGAGTCGCCATCGAGGACCTCACCACGGGCGATCACTTTTTCCTGCGCGAGGACGAAATCTTCGCCCAGGCCAGCTCCATCAAGATCACAGTGCTCGCCAATCTCTATCAGCAGGCGGAACAAGGCAAACTCAAGCTTACGGATCTCTACGCGGTGCAGTCGTCCGATCTGGTTCCCGACAGCGACATCATGGGCGGACTCACGCCAAGTGTCACGCGAGTCACCCTGCGCGATCTCGCTACCATGATGGTCGCGGTGAGCGACAACTCGGCCACCAATGTTCTCATCGACCGCGTGGGCATGCCCAACGTCAACGCCATGCTCGATTCGCTCAGCCTC
>Ga0307479_10003042_pt1 | contig 15239 bp, 19 predicted proteins | sample atmos_gasesECM4C_FD_203743 | JGI IMG/M metagenome (GOLD analysis project Ga0307479, IMG submission 203743) | Hardwood forest soil microbial communities from Morgan-Monroe State Forest, Indiana, United States - atmos_gasesECM4C_515 | ecosystem: Environmental > Terrestrial > Soil > Temperate... | reverse complement strand
GGCTCGGCGGGAAGCCGTTCGAAATGGCCGGCCAAACAGGCAGACTATGGACCACACCCTTGAAAACGCCGAAGGACCTGAAAGAAATAATGCCCTTCGTCAGAATGCGATACGAAGAAATCGGCTCGGCAAAACCAAAAAACCGCTGACTGACCTGTCTAATGCCGCGAGGGTCAACCGCAATTCTAGAGATTCACTTGAAAATCAACGATCGCCATCGAAGACGATTGAGTCAAGAAGAATCAGACAATTGGAGCAAGGACGCTCGAATAGAATATAGGCGTCCCTTTTGTCCAAAACGGTTTCAGAGAAAAGCTTTAGACGGTTTTACTCGTAACTCCTTGCCTAGAAATGTCGGAACAGCAACTCCCTCCAAGACAGGTTTGGGGGAGGAAGTTCATAATTTATGGCGCGTTAGGAATCCCTAATGCCGATCTCTCTGGCTGGAAACTGCAAGTCGACGGTCTCGTCGAGAAACCCATCGAGTATACCTACGAGCAGCTGTTAGCGATGCCGCAGACCCGCTATGTCAAGTCGTTCCATTGCGTGACCCAGTGGTCGATCAAAGATGTCGACTGGGAAGGGGTCCCAATTCGTACGCTGGTAGAGCCTGCTAAAGTGAGTTCTGAGGCAGGGTGGATGATGTTTCACTGCTTCGACGGCTACAGTGCACCAGTACCAGTCGAAGATGCGTTGAAGGAAGACGCCTTGATGGCGTTCAAGATTGGCGGGAAGCCGCTCTCACGAGAACAGGGATTTCCCGCGAGACCCTTCTTCCCAAGTCTCTACGGCTGGAAGAGCGCCAAGTGGGTGAACAGGATCGAATTGATCAAGGATTACAGTGACGGCTATTGGGAGACGTATGGTTACCATGAACGGGGAAATGTCTGGGACGAAGAGCGGTTCAAGGGTCCGTCAGGCAAACATCAGAGGCACAGGGCCTTCGGAACTGCATGAGAAAGGAACCTGCGTTTAGATTACAGGGTTGGGCACGATGCCCTTGACGAGCTTCACGAATCGAACCTCGCCCGACCTTTTCATCTTCAGCTCTTCTGCGTGATTCTGACATAACCAGAAGACAATAGACTGTCCCTTTGAAGAAGCCCAAACAGTATCAAGAGGACTAGTGGTCGTTTGGTTTGCTTTCTCCCAGCAATCTTTGCAGATCGCGGGTCCCGCCTTGCTCGATGAAAGATCGTATAGCTCGTAGTTTCCCGGCATATGTGCCTGGAGAACCTGGACCATGGTGGCTGAGTGATCATGAGGACGCATAATGAAGCTATTGGTTTTAGACGCGAACCGCAGTCAGAAAGGCATGAAGACCGCTTCATTTTTTCGCGGTGGACTCTCCCAGCTTATAGCTGAGAGTCTCTTGGACAGGGAGAGGCGTTGCGGCTAGTCTCGGTCAATGTTGGACATGTGCGCCAGCTGGGCCGTGTCCGTGGAAAGCCTGTTCGCTCGGGCTTTGTCAAGAAACCAGTCTCGGGCGAGGTGAAAGTTGGAAGGCTGAATCTGGAGGGTGATCGTCAGGCAGACTTGACTGTTCATGGCGGCGTGGATAAGGCTGTCTACGTGTACCCGTCGGAACATTATCCGTTCTGGGCCGAGAAGTATCCGGATATGGAATTGCCTTGGGGATCCTTCGGAGAGAACCTGACTACGGAAGGATTGCTTGAGGACGAGGTTCACATCGGAGACCGACTTGTTGTAGGGTCGGCGGAATTCGCGGTGACCCAGCCCCGTTTTCCCTGCTACAAGCTGGGTCTGAGATTCGGGACTCAGGCCATCCTCAAAGTCTTCCTCGACTCGGAACGATCCGGATATTATCTCAGAGTAGTTCGACAGGGAGAAGTCAAGGCTGGCGACGAGATAAGGACTGTTGAGACAAACGAGAATTCCCCTACAATAAGCACGATGGTTCGTATGGTCAAGAAGAGCGGCTAACTCTGGTTCAAGAACGGAAACCGGGTGGTAGATTGGTCACCGGGTTCAGAGATTACACCTCAGTCAGGTCTGCCTTAGAAACCATATCACACCTGACAGGGTCCAGGAATCTAACAGAAACGGTTACGGCCAAGGATTCCTATGGCCGTGTCGTCGCGGAAGACGTAGTGGCGCTGATTAACGTCCCTGACAAGCAACGGTCCCACATGGATGGCTACGCCATCGTCGCGTCCAGCCTGGTCGGCGCAAGTTCTCGATCCCCCAAGACTCTCTCCCTCGCAGAGGACATTCACTCGGGGGATGATCATAGTCGGAAGATATCTCCGGGACACGCGATGGGAATCGTCACCGGAGGAGAACTACCAGCGGGCGCCGATACCGTCGTACCAGTGGAGGACGCGAAAATATCCGGCGACAAGATCTACTTCTTCAGAGAGGCTCAGAAGGGTGAATTCTGTTTTCCTATAGGAGTCGACGTTCGGAAAGGCGCCGTGGTAATTCATGCTGGATCAACGATTAGAGCGCAGGACATCGGCATGCTAGCGCTCCTAGGAATACGAACACTTCGAGTATACGCAAGACCTAGGGTAGCGATAATCGCTACCGGCGACGAGCTAGTCGATTCGTTTGGCACAGTTACCTCCGGGAAAGTTCGAGAGAGTCACTCGCCCATCTTCGAGAATTTGGTAAGAGAGCTCGGCGGAGTCACGACTCTCAGAGAAATTGTCCCAGATAATCTCAAGCTCATGAACGACGCTCTCAAACGAGCACTTCGAACCTCGGACATCATTCTAACGCTTGGAGGAACCTCGCTAGGAGAACGAGACCTCGTGGAGCAGACATTGCGGCGTATCTCGAAAAAGACTCGCCTCATTCACGGGATAAAGATGGACCGGGGAAGAGTAGCGGGGATCGCTGCAGTTCGTGGGAAACCGGTGGTCATGCTCCCGGGTCCGGTTCAGGGAGCGATGAACGCGTTCCTGCTTCTGGCTCTTCCGATGATTCTTAGAATGATACGCGGACCAGAATCGAGAGCCTTCGTCAAGGCCCGTCTCTCGACTGGTTGGAAGGCGCGGAAGAAATTCCAACACTTCACCAAGGTCCTCTACGTGAACCTGGAGAGGAAGGCAGATGGTCTCCGAGCCCGACCAGTCGTTGGACAGACGGAATCGATTAGCGTCTTGACCAACTCCAACGGATTCGTATTAGTTCCGGAGAGGATCAGAGAGTTACAAGCAGGCCAGGAAGTCTCAGTTACGCTTCTACCGGGCTTCTCGTACGTTGGCGGGCAATTCCTCGCACCTTAGTCTCAGGTTTCTCTTCCTCACGGATTGAAGTATGATGGCTCTGGATCGGAATCCCCTTCACCCACGCGTAACGGCCCCCCTTGAACTTCTCACGCTTCCAAATTGGAAAAGAATCCTTGATCCGGTCGATCGCGTACCGAGCCGCGTCAAATGCTTCTCCTCTGTGGGGAGCAGATACGGCAACTACAACACTAACGTCGCCAACCTTCAGCTTGCCCTCTCGGTGGATGAGCGTGATCGATTTGACTGGCCAGCGCTTCCTGATCTCTTTCTCTAGTTTGGCAGTCTTACGTTGAGCCATCCTGCGGTAAACCTGGTATTCGAGACCCTTTACCCGCCTACCATCTGTCTGGTTTCTGACGGTTCCAATGAAGAGGACGGTGCCGCCCGCATCGTCGTCCATTACTGATGCTAGAGTCTTGGCCGGATCGATGGGTCTTCGGGAAATTCCAGACTTCAAACGCTTCTCATCCACCGACGACCGGAGGCAGGAGCGCGACTCTGTCTCCGTCTTTCAGCTCAGCGTCTTCCCCAATGATCTCCTCGTTTAGAGCAACCTTGAGCGAACTCTCGAGTGCACTGAGCTTCGGGTGTGCCTCGAAGGCTTTCGACAGCGCGGTCTTTACGTTCGATTTCGCGTCGAGTCTGAACTCTTCGCCTTTGATTCCTGTTACGTCCCGCGCTTGGGCGAAGTAGATTATCTTGACTCGAATCAGGCTCTATCCACCGATCGCGTTCATGTTTCTCGGATTCTTCCATCCTTGCTTGATCCATGGCATGTAGCCTACGCCCTCGGGCTTCTTCCAAACCGATTCTTTGATGAATGATCCAAGCTTCTCATCCTCACCGTCGCTCCTGAGAATTGGCTTTAGATCGTAGTACTCCGTGTCAAAGAGACACGAGAGAAGCCTGCCGTCTGCAGTGAGACGAAGCCGGTCACAATCGTCGCAGAAAGGCTCACTCATCGGGGTGATGACTCCAAGCTCTCCCTGGCCATCAGCAAACTCCCAAACCGACGCCGTCTCTCCTCGACTTCTGCCCTTGGCGATGAGAGGGAATTTGGACCGGACTAAGTCTAGGATCTCTTGTCCAGAGACGATCTTCTCTTGATTCCAGATTCCGAGCCCGTCTAGCGGCATGAACTCGATGAACCGGAGACCGACATTCATTTTTCTCGCGAAATCGACCATGTCTAGAATTTCGTCATCGTTGTAGCCTTTGATGGCTACGCTATTGATCTTGATAGGGTAAAGTCCGACTTGGACAGCTTGAGAGATTGATTCAACGACCCTTGGCAGAGCGTTCATTCCGGAAATCCTTGCGAACCGGTCTTCTCGAAGACTGTGGAGACTCACGGTCACACCGCGAAGACCCGCATCCTTGAGCGCTTGAGCTTTGGAGCCGAGGAAGTAGCCGTTGGTCGTCATATCGACAGACTCGAGACCATCGATCCTCGTGAGTCGTCTTACGAGATCCTCTACACTGTCCCGGAGTAGCGGCTCTCCTCCGGTTATCCGCACCTTGCTGATCCCCATCGAGACGAAGACCCTTGTCAGGCGCTCAATCTCGTCGAAAGCGAGAAGATCTGTGGAGGGAAGCCAGTGAACATCGGATTTGTCTGGCATGCAAAACAGGCATGCGAAGTTGCACCTGTCGGTGAGCGAGATCCTTAGCTTGGCTGCGACCCTTCCTTTCGTATCGACAAGAAGGTTGGACGGGGGCCTATCGAGAGATGATTGCGCAATCAAGCGCGAAGAAAACAGGTCGTGTTGGTATAAAAGACCCCATCGAAAATCTTAGACGTAGTCAAGCGTTATCGACCAGCGTGAGCTTCAGACAAATAGACATCTCGAAGAAACCTGCCACTAACAGAATCGCAACCGCCTCGGGCAGAATCAAACTCAAGCAGAATACAATTCGTATGATAAGAAAAGGGCTAATCGAAAAAGGAGATCCAATGTCTCTGGCGAAGATCTCCGGAATAATGGCCGCGAAGCGAACATCGGAACTCTTGCCGTTGTGTCATCCACTGAAGATTGAGAGCACGACGATAGAGACTTCCCTCTCTCCCTCAGGCATCGAGGTAACCGCCACCGTCTCAGCGACTGAAAAGACGGGATTGGAAATGGAAGCCCTCACAGCGACCACAGTCGCGTTGCTAAACATATGGGATGTGGTGAAGGCCTATGAGAAGGACAGCCACGGCCAGTATCCAACCACGCGGATACAAGATGTCAGGGTGGTAGAGAAGGTCAAGTGAAACCTCACGAAGAGCATCGGGACCACAGTAGACGCAGTCTTAGTTTCCATATTGTAACAGTTAGCTCGTCCAGGTTCAGAATGAAGAGCGAAGGTTCCCAGTACAAGGACGAGTCCGGCGACTTAGCCGCGCACATCGTTCAAGACGCAGGACACAAGATCGAGTCTAGAAGACTCCTGCCTGACAGCAAGAGCAAGATTCGCGGCGCAGTCAAAGATTTTCTGGGCAGTAACGCAAGCACAATAGTATTCATCGGCGGAACAGGAGTATCACACACTGACGTTACTGTCGAAACAGTGGTCCCCTTTTTCGAAAAGGAACTCACCGGGTTCGGAGAACTTCTCAGAAACATCAGCTACCAGAAAATAGGCAGTGCAGCAATGTTGACGAGAGCGACAGCCGGGACGGCTAAGGGAAAACTGATAGTTTGCCTCCCGGGATCGCCTGGGGCGGTAGAAACGGCGTTACAGAACTTCATCTCAGAGTTTCCCCATATTGTATCAGTCGCCGCGGGAACGCTCGATACCAGACATTCTATGTAATTTCAAGGAGCATCATTCTGGAAATTGAGTGTCAGACTCGAGGATGTGGCGGAGGAGAGGCTGGTAACAGGCAATCGTGTGGCTGCGTCGGTAGGGTATGGCTCCTTCACTGGTCTGCTTGCGGGCCTGATCGGACTAGGAGGGGCAGAGGAGAGGATCCCGTTCCTTCTCTACTATCTGAGGCTACCGTTGGAAGACATGCTCGTGGCCAACCTACTCATCAGCTTCGCAACTTCAGGTTTGAATTTCGCAGTTAGGATCAACGGAGGAGTCTGGTCGCTCAACGCAGCGTACGTTTCTGCAGCGATGATAGTCGGTTCGATCCCGGGAGCCTACGCCGGGGCATTGCTGAGCCACAGAGCAAGCAAACGCACGCTCAAACGGTTCATCGCGCTCCTCCTGTCATTCGTGATCGCTAGGTCCGTCTATGGACCAATCTTCATCCCTGGTGGATCTGGTCAGGCCGCTGTATCAACTCTCGACCTAGTCCTCTCCGTGATCAGTGGGCTAGGCGTGGGAATCATAAGCGGAAGCGCAGGGGTCGCAGGAGGGGAATACAGAATTCCAATCCTCACTTACCTCCTCGGACTGCCCTTGAAAATCGCGGGGACAGCCAGTCAACTAGTCTCTCTGCCCACGATCGCGATCGCAGTCTGGAGACACAAACGCCTTGGCTTTCTCACGAGACGGAGCCTAGTCGCTTCGGCGATGCTTGGAATACCTTCGGTCGTTGCGGCGTCTTTGACCGGACTTCTCGTCGCTGGTCTGCCGACTCTTTATGTCGATATTCTCTTTATTGCTATACTCGGTTATACGATCTTCAGGCTATTCTCAGAAGCGGGTCAGAATCCTGCGTAGAGGAAAGCGCCCGCTAGTATCTCGGCATTTCAGGATCGATTTGGACTGCCCAGGCGTCAATTCCGCCTGTGAGGTTTTTCACATTCGTGAAGCCGTTCTTTCTGAGTAGTGAGACTGCGCCTGCGCTTCTGATTCCGACGTGACAGTACACCACAATCTCATCGTTCAAGTCCAATTCCTTCAATCGATGTGAGAGCTGATCCACGGGAATCAGAGTTGAAGATTCAAGATGGCAGAGCGCATGTTCGAATGGTTCGCGGACATCGAGGAGGATGGGTTTTCTCCCCGCATCGATTGAAGCCTTCAGCTCTATGGGCGTCATGTCAACATCACTGATCTCTTTCTGTTTCGTTCCGCAGAACTCCTCATAATCAATTAGTTCGGTGATAGTTGGGTTGGGTCCACAGACTGCGCAGGAACTGTTCTTCCTGAACTTGACCTCATCGAATGTGTTGTCGAGGCCGTTGAAGACTAAGAGTCGACCGATTAGTGGTGTGCCCTTTCCGAGGATGATTCCGACTGCCTGGTTGGCCTGGATTGTTCCCATGATTCCTGGTATAACGTTGAGGACGCCTGCTTCTTCGCACGACTTTACGCTGTTTGGTGGTGGAGGTTGGGAAAACAGGCATCTGTAACAGGGGCCTCTTGATGCGTGAAATACGGAGGCCTGGCCGTTGAAGCCGATGACCCCTGCATAGACGTCAGGCTTGTCCTGAAGAACACAAGCATCGTTAATCAGGTACCTGCTCGGGACGTTGTCAGTCGCATCCAGAACAACATCATACTCTCCAATGATTTTCATCGCATTCGTAGAATCAAGCCTAACGGCGTAGGGGATCACAGTTACGTTCGGATTGACCTGGGCCGACTTTTCCTTAGCCACGTCGACCTTCCTACATCCCAGATCTGCCTCTGAAAACAAGAATTGCCTTTGAAGGTTAGAGAGCTCAACCGGATCAAAGTCGACAATTCCAATCTTACCAACGCCGGCAGAGGCAAGATAGACCGCGGCTGGAACTCCAAGTCCACCCAGTCCTACAACCAACGCAGAGGACTGCTTGAGCTTCCGCTGTCCCTCGGGTCCCACCCCTGGGAGAGCGAGGTGCCTGCTGTATCGTTGCAGTTCGTTGATAGTCAGCGGAGCGTCAGATGACAATTTGGAAAAACAAACGCCCTAGGGGCACGGGACGGAACTGCACAACTTAAGCTTGTGAATTTAGGCCTAATAGGTCAGCCTGTTCCTGTGGTTGCTCTCAAGAAAAATCTGACCTTGTTCTCGCGTATGCGGGAGCGTTGGATGCAAACGGACAGCCCATTGAGGGGACGACAGCTGCGCCAGTCAGGCTGCGACGCCCGGCGATGAACCTCCCGCGATGTGGGCTAATTCTCGCCGGTCTCGCTTCTACTTGAGAACGAAGGGTGTTCCCGTGACTCCACCCGTCGGGAAGGTGTCCACGACTTGAAGCGAGCTAGTGTCGATCATCTGGAGTCCAGACTTGACACTTGCGTAGACGTACTTGCCATTCGGGTCCGGGGTTATGTAGCCGTTGAGTCCTGGGCTCGACTCGAGCTCGATCGTTTCTGCTACCTCTAACGTCCCCGTGTCGACCACGACCGTCTTCGCCGCCAAGGGCCCAAAGATGAAGTCGTATTTTCCATTGGGCGTGAATTCGTCCCAGACAGCAAGAAAGTCCAGCGGTATGCTCTTGATAACTGACTGACTCGTCAGGTCCACGTATTTGATTGCAAAGCCCTTCCCCGTTGGGGCTGCGGGCGGGCCGAGCGCAAGGTTGTATTTTCCTCCATGATACCCGCAACACTCGACTGAAGCAAATTTGTTGTTGGGCCAGGTCGTCACCATGAAGGACCCGCTCCCCTCACCGATCGGAACCTTAGCCATTACCTTCCACGTCTTCGGGTCGACTACCGTGAGCGTGTCCGAGTTTACTTCCGGCGTGCAGCAGTACTTTCCGTCGGAGCTGATCATCATGTCAAAGGGGCTGTCCCCCACGTTTACTGTCGCCACCTGTTCGAAGCTTTTGGTGTCGTACACGTTGAGCTTGGTCCCACTGCCGATTGGGACGACTGCGAACTTACCATCCGGCGTAAGGCCCACAGTGTGGACGGCATTGTAACCTAAGGGGATCGTATTCTCGGTTCTGAAGGTCTTTGGGTCCGTGATGTAGACGCTCGCAAGGGCAGAATAGCTTTCCTCAATTGCTGAGGACTGGCTCCACACACGACCGAATTGGTCACGATAGTGATTGTCCATGAAAAGGTACCATGCTCCGGGCGCGACCCCGGAGGCGACGACAATAAGCTGCCCGTTCGTGGGATCGATGACGGCTGTCCCGTTTGCCCCTACGACGTAGATGTAAGGCCGTCCGGCCTTCACCTGGGAGCTAAGAGTGGGAACAGGAGATTTCTTGGGGGATTCAGAGAGGGTCTGCAATTCTCTATCGGGTGTTAGTGTGAGGCTGGATCTATTTACAAGGAACGTATTTTTTGCGACAAATTGTGGCCGTTCTAGTTTTGCAGAGTTCCATGCGGGGATACTACAAAACGTTGCAAAAAATACTTGGGATTAAAATGCCAATTGGCCGCCATCGTCGCGCAAGAGCGTCGGCGAATAGCATAGCACATGCAAATGACAAGGAGTTTGATCTATGTCGCAAGTAGCGGAGCTCGTTGTCAGTTGGAGAAAGTTAGGGGTGCCGTTTCAGAGATCCCCGGCATTTTTGACGTCGATGCAAATCATCTGAGTAATTTGCTTACGATAGATTATGACCAGGATAGAGTTAGCTTGGCTCAAATTCGAAGGACCATAAAGGAGGCGTGCGAGCACCAGCTGGCGATAATCTCATTCATAGGCAATCTACCGTAGCAGCTACACTGTTTTGAGAGGGGTCGAATGCACAAAAAATATACGGGTGTAGCTTGCTGCGAGTCACCTTGTGCTAGTTGATTCTACGATCAAGAAGCAGGACAAGAAAACGATCACTCGATCTTTCAGAATTAGCGAGAAGTCATTCAAGGCATTGGAGGAAGACGCTCTCTACCACAATGTGAGCCTTAACACTCTGGTCGATCAGCTCTTTGACGCCCACGCCAACTATGAGAGATTCATAGAAAAGATGGGGATGATGAGAATGGCAAAGCTCACCTTTCGCCGGATCTTGGATGCATCGTCCTCCGAAGGAGTTGCTCAAGCCGCGAAGCTGCACGCGAAGGACCAGGGAAAAGTGGCTGCCATCTCGAAGTACGGCGAACTCACCGTACCGAATATTCTCGATGGCCTATTTCTCATGTTCTCATATGGCGGATGGGGTGAATACCATGAAACGCGGTCAATTCATGGAAAACGAGTCATAACCCTGATTCATGATCTCGGGCAGAATGGGTCTGCGTACTTGCTAAATTTCGTAAAGACGATGTTCGAAGAGATTCCCTATGAACCTAAGATAACTCCTACCGATCAAGGAATAATTATTGAAGTTGGAAAATGATCTGCTCTTAATGGAAAACGCAAGATAATTTCCTTCATCGTACTTCTTGTATTTTGCCCTCAACCAATTACTACAAATCGTTGCAAAAAATACGTGGCCGAAATATACATCCTCAGTCAGTAAATCAAGTCCGAGGTTGTCAAAGAGATGAGTGTGGTTTTGGAAACTATGGCGGAGAAGAAGCCAGAGTACTTCAACGCTTACCGTGGCCTTAGATTTCAGCGTGACAAGGAGGGTGTCTTGACAGTCCAGTTCCATACAAATGGTGGTCCGCTGAACTTCACTGCGAAAGACCACACTGACTTCGTGGACGGGTTCTACAAGATCTCGCAGGATCGCTCAAACAAGATAGTAATTCTGACTGGCGCGGGCGGGCAGTTCATACCAGCGATTGACTTTTCATCATTCGGAAACGTTGCGGATCCCGCCGTATGGAGTGTAGTGCACGACGAAGGAACGCAGATTCTGGAGAACATTGCAAATATTCGGGTGCCTGTGATTGCAGCAGTCGAAGGTCAGGCCAACGTGCACTCCGAATACGCGCTCATGGCGGATGTGATCGTAGCGGGAGAAGGGGCGACATTCAATGACCTTCCACACTTCGCAGGCGGCATAATTCCAGGTGATGGTATCTTCACAACTTGGAGCTACAGGGCAGGTCCAGGAAGGGCAGAGGCTTTCCTGCTAAACCCTCAGCCAATTACTGCCCGTACTGCTCACGAATGGGGAGTGGTCGCCGAAGTAGTTCCTGATGGAACTGCACTTGCCCGGGCACGAGAGCTTGCATCTCTCTACCTAAGAGTTCCTGAGGTGACTCGCAGAAACACACGGACACACTTCATCTGGCCTCTCAAGGAGAGAATACTGCGAGAAGTCGGCTATGGACTATCCCTCGAAGGCGCTGCCGCGGCAGATCTCGTCAAATCAATACAGATGAAGCAAACGTGACTTCCACAATCAAACGAAACTAACACTACCGAACATTATTGGACAATCATAGGGGATTCTGACTCCTTGCAACGCGGGTCTACCGGGATGGATAGTGAGTCTGAAACGATTCGTCTCGATGGAATTTCATTCAGCAAACCCTTCCCGATAGACGAGTGGAATCCTCCAAAAACAGCGGCGTTGTATCTTGTTCTAAGAAAGGATGATGGGATGATCATTTACGTGGGCGAATCCGGAAACCTAGACGATCGTGATTTCTGGGAGGACACCACAAGTACAATTGTTGGCTCAGGGTGGCCGGTGCAGAGAAAAATCTCGCAATCGCATTCCATCCAATGGTAGATTCAAATCCGGTTCAAAGAAAAGAAGTCGAGTCTAATCTCGTAAGGAAGCTTCTGCCCCTCTGTGCAGACCCTTCGAGAGTGCTCGGCCCATTCTGAAAGATCTATGTTGCGCTTTGGACTTTGATATTGCCCGCCTCAGAGGGGCCTGGGCTGGTGCAACGCGGCTTCTCGTTACGGCTACCTGGCATCCAGTGACTCTTGGGACCAGGCAAGACACTGCTCCCATCGGCTTATTGGTAAGAACGTGTAATGCTGAGATCCATGACCTCCGACATTCTCGTCGGTGGGATACTCCTATTCTTCGAACTGAATGCTGCATTCGTCGTATTTTTACTCCTCATACCGCCTTCCCGCAAAGCGATCAGATGGCTGAAGGACGGGAGGACGCTGAGACGCTCGGTTACAGTGGCCGAGTCAGCTCGGCTAGTCCTCTGCATGATCGCCTTCCTATTCTTACTAGGACCCGTTATCGGAGTCGTCACGGGCGTGTGGTATCCGCAGTCGCTGCTCGTATGGTGGCTAGTCGTCATTCTGACTGCTCCTGTACAGGCCGATGTATGGGTCCTTCAGTCATTCTCTATCGCGATCGTGTTAGTCTGGATCAGCTACGTGATCCTCTACAAGAAGGGGCCACAACCAGTCGAGTCCCTCATCGAATTCAGCTAACGCCAGCGCCATGCTCTGGATGTATCCGGGATGGCTAGGAAGCAGAGTGTGAAATTAGGAGGAACCATTCAACGCGGTCGCGGCAGCTAGAGAGTCCATGTAATCCGTCCAGTGTACGATCTTTCTGTTCTCGATAGTGATTACCGAGATCAGCCTGTTATCGTACGGCAAGCCGGTCGAGACTACCTTGCCATGTACATAGTATTCGAGGATCATGACGCGACTGTCCTGAGAGTGGTGCGCGACTAGGTGATCGCCGGAGTGAAGTATGATACTGTCGCCATAACCAGAGAGAGCGGCCACCAATTTAGCTCGTCCTTGGATTTTCATCGGCCAGCCTGGAAGCTTGTAACGGGACTCGAAGACTGCATCGTCAGCGAACATATCGAAAAAGTGCTCACCATCAACCAGCCCGTCCAGTCCCTTCTGGACAACGTCGAACCAGGGATTCAAGGCTTCAAAGCCTTCGTATTTGGCCCTCGGCACTGTTAACTTCTCTTCGTTATCTCTTAGAATCCGAGCTTCTCGTTCACCAGAATCATTGAGACCTTTCGCCCGAGTAGGGCGAGTTCCCGTTCAACGATCAAGATCTTCGCAATCATGCTTCCAGGGTAGCCTAGGCTTTTCATACGGGCGGTCTCAAGGTTCAATGAGTGCTCTCGCACTCTTCTCAAGCCTTCTTCTAGGTTTGGCACGATCTTCTGTGTACCCGCTACCCATATCACGTTCTTCGATGTGAATGCATAAGATGGAATCTGGCTACCACTAGCGCTAGCCACGATCGTCTCTCCATTCTCTGTGATCGCGTGAACGCTTCCGAGAGAATAGTCTGCATTGATACTACGTCGGCGCAGTTCGGCACGTTTGGCCGGGTCTTTCTCAGCGTTTATGGTATCGTTCTGGCTGGTCCAATGATGCTCGCCTGATTTCAGGAGGGCCAAGAATCCGATCTCATCCAGGGTCCTAGAACTGGCTGTCATCAGCTCAGCGCCCGCGGGAATCAACCTAGTTACTAGTTCCAGCGCTTCCTTTCGGTTAGGGACAAACTCTGCATTTATCCCCCGGCTTTTCAGAGCGGAAACGGTTCGGTCTACCGTTTCCTTTCCGGGAAGTCTCTCCCACTTTCCAAGGGTTTCTGACTCTCGGCTTACGTTTGCTACTTCGACTGACATTTCTAAGGCTGCCAATAGTAGTAAAAGGGTAGTATTAATACTGTCAAGAGCTAAGAAGGCAAGTAACTTTCGCCGTAGATAGTAATCCGAAGATCATGGGCAGAATTCGTTAGCTAATTTGCGCGTTTTCTATTTCGGCCGCCAGGCTTATCCGTGATATGGTATTTGTCAGACCACACACGCAGTTCGTCGAATAGCTTGTGCAACTCTTTTCCTCTAGTGGTGAGTTCATAGTCTACTCGCGGCGGTATTTCGTTGTAAGCTTTCCGAGACAAGAGCCCAAAGTCAACCAGTTCCTGAAGCCGCGCTGTAAGGATCTTAGGCTGTAGGCCCAGACTCTTCTGAATCTTCGTGAATCGCAAGGGGGAGTCCATTTGGAGGCTGTAGAGAATCGCGAGAGTGTGGGGTTTTCCTAGTACTTCGAGCAGTCTTCCATAAGGACAGTTCAGCGACGCTTCCTCACGCAGACTTCCGACCACGTCGAGCACACCGCCCAAAAAGTTTGGCGCAGTTCGCAAAAAGCCTTCTTTAGGACACTATTTTCCAGTGCCTGCTTCTAGGAAGACTCGGTACAGTCGGACATCCTATCTCTTCTTGGGCGTGGCGAATTCTACAAGTCCATCTCTAAATCGAATGCTGGCGTGGCTACCATTGCAATATGGCTTATTGACCGAAGCCCCGCAGCGACACAATGTCACCCTATTTCGAATCTCATAGGGAGTACCATTATGCGACTCCACTCTGATCCCCCCCTGAACGTAGAGTGGGCCGCTGACACCGAGGGCGGGATCTTCCACAACGCCTATCGACGGCCTAAGCTTGGGCTCGATCTCTTCTCCTGTCTTCTTCTCGTGAAGGACTAGCCTTCCTGAGGGGCAATGCATTGCTTCGCGTACGACAAGCTTGTGCACCTCCGGATCGTCGGACTGTTCCATCAATCCCCAGATCTTGCCGCCGGGATCACAGAATCGCGCGAAGGCGCATAGGTTCTCAGCGTCACTCAGCGTCATTTTCGGACCGTCAAATACGTCAGCCTGTCGCTCGTAGGGTTGCCGTGTGGCAGTTTCTCTCCCATCGAAACTAACGTTGGTATGTGAGCCGTCGCAGAATGGTTTGTTCTTCGACTGTCCGCAACGGCATAACTTGTATTCTCCATCAGTCTTGAAGGTCTTCGCTCTCTTCCAGTCCCATGACAGACCCTCCGCGTTTGGTTGGATTATTTCCATGGTGAGCGGGATTCCCGCTGATACGATGTAGGGTCCGTCCTTCGATATCACAATCTTCTTGCTACCAGTTACTGCAGTGTTGGCTGGCATAACTCGCGCAGAATGCTTCCCGAAGGGCAGTATTAATACTGTTCACAGAACAGTTAGACAGTGACTATCCAGTTGGAAAGTGACATCGCTTTCCCGTAACGCAATAACTTTCCAGCTGTTCCCTTGGAAGACATCACCGAGAATAAGAATGTCCGATTAAGACTTTAGAACGTAGCGAGCCGGGAAAGATACATCACATGACCACTACCGTAGCAGGAACGCAATCATCGTCAACTATGACTAATGTTCAGTCACGCAAAGAGCCAGTCTTCGGTCTAAGCATCACCCCATACAGTAGCAACGTAGACAATATTTTCAAACTCGCAAAGACGGCAGACGAGCTCGGCCTAGACATTATTGGCATTCAAGATCACCC
>Ga0307479_10003041_pt1 | contig 15241 bp, 23 predicted proteins | sample atmos_gasesECM4C_FD_203743 | JGI IMG/M metagenome (GOLD analysis project Ga0307479, IMG submission 203743) | Hardwood forest soil microbial communities from Morgan-Monroe State Forest, Indiana, United States - atmos_gasesECM4C_515 | ecosystem: Environmental > Terrestrial > Soil > Temperate... | reverse complement strand
TTCAAATTGAATGCTGCCGGCAAGGAAACTGTGCTCTACAGCTTTAGTGGAATTGCAACTGGAGACGGTGCCCACCCCGCCGCCGGCTTGACCCCTGACGGGCAGGGCAATTTCTATGGCACGACTTATGGCGGTGGCTTGGGCGCCGGCTTCGGAACCATCTTCAAGATGGACGCCTCTGGAAAAGTAACCATATTGCACCGCTTTCCTACTGACGGTTCGGAAGGTAGTCCTAGCTCGGGCCTGGTCCGCGACCAACAGGGAAATTTGTATGGCGTTACCAGCCCGAGTCAGTTTTTCCCGACGGGTTTTGGCATTCTGTATAAGCTGACGCCGTAGCTAAATAAGAGTTAGTCCAGACTGATTTTCGCGATTCCTCCGAGGAGGAGACGGAATCCGATCGAGTTACCCGGCGATCTCCGCGATAAAAAAGATGATCTCTCGTGAGCGTGTGGCCTCGAACGGCAATGCATCGTCCTTGCCAGACCTCCAACGTCTCGAGAAGTTGGCCGCCGCGCAACATGCGGAGCAAAGGCGGCCGCGCCGCCCACTCACTAACCCAATCCAGGCTCGGATTGCGAGTCTCAAACGCAACTCTGCCGCCCTCTTTGAGATGGCCACGCATCGTCTCCAATACCGCAAGCCCATCAGCATCGGTAAGCAGGATTTGGAAAGCATGCCCGGTCATGACCACCAGGTCGAAGCGCCGCTGCGACTTGTAGCTCTGCGCCGAGGATTCGACCCACTCCACCTGCTCCGCGTGAGGTTTGCGTCTGGCCACAGCCAGCATCGCCCCTGCTGGATCGACACCCGTCACCCGGTGACCACGTTCCGCGAGGGCACAACAGAGCGTGCCTGTACCCCAACCCAGGTCGAGCACACCACATGGGCGCGGTCCGGCGAGGGAGAGGTAGAAGTCGCTATCCTTCGCCCATGGGTTGATGAGGTCGTAAATCTCCGCGATCTGAGCGTCCTGGTAGTCCATACCTTAGCCGGTGCGTGGGTGAGTGGAGGTCAGAATTCCTGGGCCTAGGTATAGCTGGCAATCAGCTCGGTCAACTTGGCGAGCAGTGCGCCGTTTCCCTGCCGCGGATACTGCGCCAGCGCCTCGCGATAGTGCGGCAGGTTGTACAAGAAAGCTTCCACACGCTCTTTGTTCAGTTCGTCCCAGGACGCGCCGTAGCCGGACTTCTCCAGCCAATACGCGTTGAATACCTGCTCGAACTGGCGGCTCACGGGCACTGCCAGGTAGGGCTTCCCCAGGTGGAGCGCTTCGGTGACCAGCGAGAACCCAGAATTCGCGACGACGGCGCGGGCGCTCACCAGATCGGCGAAGAAGCCATCCAGCGAAGGCTTCTTGTAGAGGATGTTTCCCTCTTGTCCTTCTCGCGCGAAGCCGTAGGCCACAAAGCGGCCCCGGACCGAACCGAGCAGCTTGGCCAGAGCCGGTGCGGGCGACGTGACATACACAAGGGTGTGGTCGCCCTCGACAGCAGTGGCATCGAGGATTTCCTGCCGCAGCACCGGAGGAAACAGGAACGTATTGCGTTTCCGGACGGGCGCCGCAAAGAACGAAATCACCAGGTAGGCGTCGGCCCGCGGCGTCATCAGCCGCGTCATCAGTTTCGCCGCTGCGGCGTCGCGCCGGTATTTCCTGGGATATGACACGATAGCGTTCGTCAGGCAGTGCTGGTTGTCGATGGAAATAACGGGCAGGCCTTTTTTATGTCCGACGTGACAGGTGAGTGGCTCGAAGTCGGTGATGACAAGGTCGATCTTACTTTCTTCGACTAAGTGCCTGAGCCGGGCGAGACTCTTCGCCGCCTGCGGCACGGTGATCAGGTTCCTGGCGATGGTGCGTTTGTAACGCACCCTGTTATTCACGTAAGAAAATCGAAAGCCGAAGACCTCGGTGAGTCGAAATGCTCTTTCAAATTGCGCAGTCCGCGGTCAAACGAGGCCACGTGGACGGTGTGTCCCCGAGCGACGAGATGCGAGAGAACTTCCTTAGCGCGGGTCGAGTGTCCCGCGCCCTCCCCGTTGACGCCGTACAGGATGTTGGCCATGAGGGGTGAAGGGCGAGTATAGCGTCGATGTCTGCAAGAGAACTAGTCGTCTTTAACAAAGTGCTCGGGGGAGGGCCTTCCCTTCTCGAAGGACCTCCGCTTCGCTGTATTGACAACTAGAAGCATCCGCCATAGTAGAATCCCCGAACTTGGTTGCGCCTCCCCCCATCAAACGCGACCCAATTGAAAAAGGAGTTCGTATGACGCGATTGGTAAGAATCCTGTTGCTATGTGTCGCCCCTCTCGCGCTGATTCCTTCGGCGCAAGCGATTTGGGGAGGCTTCGTTTCCAGTGGTACTGCCACCGGCGTAGGCAACCCGTCCTGCGCTTTCGTTTCGACCGATCACGTGGCGTGCGCGGTTCGCACTGGAACGGCGGCGATCATGGTGAATCAGTTCAACGGATCGACGTGGGCCGGATGGAAGATTCTGCCTACATCGGTAACGTCGGACCCCAGTTGCACCAGCGACGGCGCCGGCAAAGTACTCTGTGCGGCGACCGCGACCACCGGCAATTTGCAAGTAGCGATCTTCAATGGCACGGTCTGGAGCGCTCCGACCACCGTCCCGGCGGCGCTGTTCTCCGCCCCCAGTTGTGCCGAACTGGCCGCCGGACACGTGCTCTGCGCCGCCCGCAGCGCGACTGGCGGCTTGGCGTGGTCGGTGTTCAACGGGACGACCTGGAGCGCGTTCGCCAACCTTGTGACCACGGCCGTCTCGGCCCCCAGTTGCACCACCGATAACAACGGAGGCGTGGTTTGCTCGATTTTTACCATCAAAAGCGCGACCCTGGTGAACCGGTTCGTCTTCGCAACCAGCAAGTGGCAGGGTTTCCTCAACATCGGGGGAATCGCCGGTGGCGAGCCGGATTGCGCCTCCATGAACTCGGCCGGCAACGTGGTCTGCTTCGCGAAAGCTTATACCTCCGGGATCTATGGAAGCCGCTTCAACGGCAAAGCCTGGAGCGTTACCGACTGGACGGTCTACGCAGGTCTCGGCGGTGGTGTCAACGACAACGCCAGCTGCACCAGCCACATCACGGACGAACTGGTCTGCGGTGTGATCGGCGTTCTCGACAACGCCCTCTATGCCGACGTTTTCAACGGTTCTTTTTGGTCGGGATGGGCCAAGGTCGGCGGCACCGGAGTCGGCTCGCCCGCCTGCGCTCCCCTGGGCACCGGCCAGGTCGTCTGCCTGGTCATGGGCCCAGGCAACAAGCTCTCCAGCACCGTCGGCCCATGAGGTAGAACATTCCATTGATTTGAGATGGCCCCTCGTGTGGCGGGATTGGGCAGCCCGAGCCATCGTCAAGTCGTCAACCGGAAAGGGCACGAATCCACGGGCTGCGGAGAAACCCCGGCAGCGAGCGTGATCGGGAAGGGCACGAGTTTCACTCGTGCCGCCATAGGACGAACTGCAGACGCGGCTTTAGCCGCTGAAGTGCGGTCTTGCGCACGCGCCCTCCCGGAGCGAACCTCAGCGGCTAAAGCCGGCGCAGCTTAGCAACTCGGTTTCGGCACGACTGAAAAGTCGTGCCTTTCCCGATTCAATTCCCAAGCGTTCAAAGGACGGGCCCATAGCCTCGTCAAGCCGCAAAAGCTTGCCCTGAGCGCAGTCGAAGGGCGGCGGAAGAATGCAGCCCTCAGCGCAAGCTGTGGGTTGGCTGGAAAGTTGAACCAGCCACGGAGGGGCGAAAGAAAGCCCACAACGGACGGAGAATCCCAAGAGAACACCTGTGGGACGCTTGTCCATTTCGCTTTTATCTTGTCATTCCGAGCGAAGTCGAGGAGCCTGCTGATCCTCGCCGTCGGCCAGTCACTCGGCGAAGGGATCATGCCACGTGGTGTGTTTTACTTGCACTCGCCAGAATAAACTTCCCGCATCCGCCACAAAATCGTAGCGGTCGCTGTCTCCCCACGGCTTCGATACCCGGAAGCCCAACCGCGCGACCCTCGCCAGAAATTCCGCCTCCACCACCTCCCCGCGCCGCTTGCAAGTAAGACCGCGAACTTTTCCCGAATGCTCCCCATCTTCGTTTCCCAACCTGACCTTGTGCGTCCCCATAACAAAAAAGGCGCAGCTGGTTGGCTGCGCCCGGATGACTCCTTTATGAAATGTTTGGCCCTAAAACACAAAAAGCGCGGCCCGGAGGCTGCGCTCTCAATTGTCTCTATACTTTCAGAATATCAAATTGGAGGGGGCAAAACGGACATTCTTCAGAGTTTATATTTGCCGTGACATCAGGGGGTTAGCGAGAAGAGGTGATGTTTAGGGTCTTGACAAGAATTCCGCTACCCAACCGCAGACCTCAGCCCTCCGACCCTCTTCTGAAATGAGTCATCCCGAGCGCAGCCGCTTTTCGGGCGGAGCGAGGGATCTCCTACCCAGCCAGCTTGGCGCGTTAGCTTTATCTGAAAGAAGCGAACATCGGCGCGCGATGCGCCACAGATCAGCTTCGGACAAGCATGAGATCCCTCGCCCGCTCGTGAAAACGCGGGGCTTCGGGATGACGCCCTTGTTTCGAACGATGACGCGAATACGGCCCTACTTCCTCGTGTCGATGGTTTCACCGCGCTCTACGTAGGCTTCCAGCCAGCCGAAGACGCGCTTCCAACCTTCGCCGTGCCCGATTGCGGACTGCGGTGCGCCGACGAAACCCTCGTGACGGAGTCTGACCATGGTGCCAGTGCCGGCCTTCTTCGGACCATTGGGATGCAGTCCATGCACGGTCTGCGGTTCGAGATCCCAATAGACCACGGTTTTGAGCGGTCCCTGATAACTGGCGATCCAGGTGTGGACCAGTCGCCGGGGCGGATCGACTTCGAGATACTCGCCCTCGACACTGAACTTTGTGCCATCGGCGCCGACGCCCGCACACCACCACTTGCCTCCAGGGCGAACGTCGGCGGCGCGTTCGGTGATGCGGTAAAGGCCGTTCTCGCCCCACCAGCGCGAAAGCTGTTCGGGGTCGCTGATGGCCTGGAAAACGCGCTCCGGCGGCGCGGCGATGAAGATTTCGGCCAGGACTGTTTCTTGATCGGGAGTGACGGTTGCGGTGGCCATGCTTTCTCCTCAGTTTTGGTGTCGTTAACGAAAGTGCTGTATGCCGAGTTTCCTAATCTCCTGCCTTGGAAAATGGGGCGCGCATGTCTACAGTCTCGCCGCGCTCCAGAAAGGCTTTGAGCCATTCCAGCATTCGCGGCCAACCTCTGTAGCTCTTGGCCAACTCAGGATGCGCCGACATACCGCAGTGACTCAGTCTGAGCAGGGTTCCTTGGTTGGCTGGGTTGAGCTCCCAACGGACCGTCGTTTTCAGGGAACCGGTCCAACTTGCGACCCAGGAGTAGATGAGCAGATGCGGCGGATCGACTTCGATGTACTCGCCGCTCGCTTCGAAGCGGCCGCCATCGGGGCCGACCCCGGCACTGCGCCATTGCCCGCCAGGGCGTAAATCCGAAGCGCACTTGGTACAACGGTAGACGCCGGCTTGTCCCCACCATTGCAATATTTGCCCGGGATCGATCAGCGCCTGAAAGACCTGGTCGGGTGGAGCGGCGATCTCGATCTCACTGATGATGGCATCCTGAGTGATTTGCATAGTCGCGGTGTCGGGCACGGTGAAGATCCTCCGTTCATTTCTCGATGAACTTCTTTAGTTGTTCGACGACGCCGGGCCAGCCTCCGCTGTACTCCTTGCGAGCGGTGGGTTCTTGGGCGAGGTCGCTGTGGGTGACTTTCACGTGGGTGCCGCCGGACTTGGGCGCGAGATCCCAGCGCACGACGGTGCGGCGCGTTTTGTCGTCGTGCCAGTTGGCGATCCAGGTATAGGCGAGCAGGCGCGGAGGATCGTACTCCAGGATCTCGCCGTGACATTCGAACTCGCTGACGTTGTTGACCACGACTGTGCCTTTTTCAGTGGTGTAGCGGTAGCGGCCGCCGGGGCGTGCGTCCATCTCCCATAGGTGGATCGGGCAGGACACGTTGGTGAACCATCGCCGGAGTTGGGCGGCGTCGGTGAGCGCCTGGAAGACGCGCTCGGGCGGTGCCGCGATTTGGATTTCGCTGACTACGGCGTCTTGATCGGAAGTGATGATGGCAGTCGCCATAAGGGCTCCTTGTGATTTTGAGGGTGTCCGCTCCACACCTACATTTTGCGGCGCAGGTCAAAGATCTCTTTCATCTCTTTGCCGTGGTCATTGAAGGTCCATTCCTCGGTGTGATGGTTTTCGTCGAGCAGCGTGAGCACCATGCTTTGCATCCGGCCGGCGTCGGGCGTGGCGAGGTTGGTGGCGTCAACGAAGTTGAAAGTCACCGTTTTGCCGTCGGGTGAGACGCTTCCCTGCATGCGTGGCTGGTTCCCGACACTGCAGTAATGCGTGAGCAGCAGCCGGTTGGGCCCATCGAGGTGGAAGACCGAAATCATGTCCTCTTTGCCGAGGATTTCGCTTATGACGGCGGAGCCTCCCGAGACTACTTTGAAGTCGACCTGAAACGTGCGGCCGTCAGGCATCTTCCCTTCCCAGGTGCCGGGCATGTTCTTGATGGCGGTGAAGGCTTTTTGGGCGTCGGTCTGGGCCAAGGCGGTGGTGGCGGCCAGGGCGAGGGCGGCGAGAATCACGGAGATGCGAGGCTGTTTCGTCATGACAATTTTCCTTTCTGAGCTTTGGTTTCTGATTTGCGGGATGCGGCTTCGGTTTCCCGCGCGTGTTCGGCTTCGACAAAGGCTTTCAGGTTGGTAAGGCTGGTGCTCCAGAAAACGCGGTACTGTTCGATCCAGGAGTCAACCGCGCGGAGCGGCTCCGGGTTGAGCTGGTAGACGCGATGGCGGCCTTCGCGATGCTCGCGGACGAGGTGGGCGCGACGCAGCAGGCGCAGGTGCTTGGAAATTGCGGGCCGCGAGACAGGGAACGCGCTGGCGATTTGTCCGGCGGGTTGACTGCCGCGGCGGAGCAGATCCAGGACCGCGCGGCGAGTGGGATCGGCGAGGGCCTGGAAGGCGGCCTCGGTGGTTTGAGTCGGAGAATATGTAACCGATCGGTGACGCATAATGCGTAACTATAGGGTTACGCGATTGCGCTTGTCAAGAGTTTTTTGCCAGAGTTTTTTGCCAATTTTTCTTCGAGGTCTCTCTGGCTACAAAAATCAACGACTCCGCATAGATCAACGGCGGCGGACAGGAGTGTCCGCCCCACATTCAGTCGCCGAAGCGGGCGACGCCGCGAGCTTTGGCTTTGGCGGCTTCTTCTTCGCGATTGCGGGGAGCGGCGGTGGTTTCGAGAGAATGCAGGAGGCGGGTCGACGCGGCGGCGACTTCCTCTATTGCCCCGAGGAATGCGGCTTCGTTGGCCTTTGAGGGTTTGGTGAAACCGCTGATCTTGCGCACAAACTGCAGCGAGGCGGCGCGGATTTCTTCGTCGGTGACGGGCGGATCGAAGTTGAAGAGCATTTTGATGTTTCGGCACATTTTCGAAAACCTCAAGTTCTTATCTAAACTGCTGGTCGGTGAGCATGGCCTGCGGGAAAGCCAACTCGCAGACCGGAGTGGTCACTGCAACCTTTTCGAAACTGGCGACGATCGCTTTGGCTCGAGGGATCACGGCTTTCGCTTGCGGCAACGAGAGCGACGCGTCGTGGCTTGCCAGGCTGTCCCAGACCTCGCAGACCCAGATTGTATCTTCGTGAGCGGAGTCCCGGGCAACGACGTAGCTGATGCAGCCGGGCATGTTGGCCGCACTCTCCCTCAGGATGCCAATCATCACTTCCCGCTTGCCGGGAACAACCGTCAGCTTTGCAATCAATCCATACATGGTGACTCTCAATAAGATGGCAATCCTTTGGGCTAGGGCGCGCTTTTTTGCACGAGATCCAAAAAGGCCCGGTGGACGCGGGTATCGGCCGAGAGTTCGGGGTGGAAGGTTGCGGCCATGGCTCTTCCCTGCCGGACTGCGACGGGATCGGTGCCTTCAGTGGCGAGGACTTCGACGTCGTCACCGACCTGGACGATTTTAGGGGCACGGATGAAGACCATTTCGAGCGGATCTTCGCGGAGAGCTGCGTCGTGAGGATCGCCAGACCAATGGCGCGCCACGAACTTGCCTTCGCGGATGGAGCTGTCGATCTGGCGTCCGTAGGCGTTGCGGCGGATGCGGATGTTGAGGGCGCCGAGGCCGGACTGCGAAGGATTTTCAACTTCCGTGGCTAACAGGATTGCGCCCGCGCAGGTGCCGAAGGTCGGCTTGGCGTGGACGAAGTCTTTCAGCTTGGCGAAACCCTTTTCGCCAAGGAGCTTTAAGAAGGTGCCGGACTCGCCTCCGGGGATGACGAGGCCGTCGATGTGGTCAAGCTGGTCGGGCTTTTTGACGAGGACAACTTCGGCACCCAGCTCTTCGAGCCGGCGGCGGTGGGCGTCGAAATCGCCCTGCAAGGCTAGAACTCCGATGATCATGTTAGGCGTCGGCGGATCGTCGTTGGTGGTTGGCTTGCTACAAAGTACAACCTCTGATTCTAAAGGAAAGGTACGGCGCAGGCAGTTGTGAGTCCCCAGTTCCAGAATCGGCTTGACAGCATTTCTTTCCTCTTTGTATATTACCACTTGGTTATGGAACCTATTGGTTATGCACAATCTGCTTCCGCGCAGTTGAACGCAACCTTTGCGGCGCTGGCCGATCCCACGCGCCGGGCCATCCTGGCTCGATTAGCCAAGGGGGAAGCATCAGTGGCAGACCTGGCGGGGCCGTTCGCGATGAGCCAGCCGGCGATCTCGAAACACCTGAAGGTACTGGAGCGGGCCGGGCTGATTTCACGGGGACGCGATGCGCAACGACGGCCGCGGCGACTGGAGGCGCGGCCTCTGCGCGACGCCACTCAATGGCTCGAAAACTACCGTCAGTTCTGGGAGGCTCAGTTCCAGCGCCTCGACGCCCTTCTGCTGGACCTGCAAACTGGCGAGCGGAAAACCAATCAGAAGAAACCGGAAACCAAGAAGCAGAAACGTGTGCACGCAACGCGATAAAGGAGATCGGCATGAAGAACAGTGGAACGTTTAACATCACCGCGCACGGTGACCGCGAGATTCTGGTAACGCGGGTCTTTGATGCGCCACGCCGCCTGGTATTTGACGCCTACACCAAACCGGAACTGGTGAAGAAGTGGCTGCTTGGACCGGAGGGCTGGTCGATGCCAGTCTGCGAAATTGACCTGAGAGAGGGAGGCAAGTATCGCTACTTTTGGAGAAACGACGCCGACGGACAGGAAATGGGGATGGGGGGTGTATACCGCGAGGTGGTGCCGCCGGACCGGATCGTGGCCATGGAAGAGTTCGACGACGCGTGGTATCCGGGTGAGGCGCTGGACACGATCACCCTGACCGAACAGGAGGGCAAGACTACGATCCGGCAAACGATTCTGTATAACTCGCGCGAGACGCGCGATGCAGTGCTTAAGTCGTCAATGCAGTACGGCATGGCCGCCAGTTACGACCGGCTGGAGGGCTTTTTGTTTTCGCCGGGGCACGAAGCTTTGAGCGCGTAGCAAGGACGATCATTAAGGAGAACGAATATGCAGAAGATTACACCGTTCCTGTGGTTTGACAACAATGCTGAGGAGGCCATGAATTTTTACATCTCGATCTTCAAGAATTCAAAGATTGGGCAGGTGCGAAGGTACGGAGAGGCGGGGCCGGGTCCGAAGGGATCGGTGATGACGGCCACGTTTCAGATCGAGGGACAGGACTTCATGGCGTTGAACGGGGGGCCGGCGTTCAAGTTTTCACCGGCAATTTCGTTCTTCGTCAATTGCGAAACACAGGAAGAAGTGGACCAGTTGTGGGAAAAGCTGTTTGCGGGCGGAGAAACCATGCAGTGCGGCTGGCTGAAAGACAAGTTTGGAGTTACGTGGCAGATCATTCCAAAAGCGCTGGGCGAGTTGATGGGCGACAAGGATCCGCAGAAATCGCAGAGAGTAATGCAAGCGATGATGAAGATGGTCAAGATCGATGTGGCGGCGCTGAAACGGGCCTACGAGGGGAAAGAATAACTACCGCGTTTTTGTGCTGGGGGTTACCAGGGATCGAAGCAGTCGTAGTTTCGTTGGGCGACGATCTTGCCGTCGCGGAACTCGAGGAACATGGCGGAGTGGCAGCGCATCTCGCTGCCCGCTCTCAGCGTGCCGAAGGGGATGGCCAGAGTGCCGGTCCATAGGAATTCGACGGCGACGATGTTTCCGGTCTCGACTTCTTTGGTGATTTCGTAAGTTTGGCGGGAGAAAATCTGGCGGCCTTTTTCGAAGGCTTCGGGGACTTGAGAGACGTTGCTGCGAAGGCCTTGGGGGTAGATGCGGTTGGGGAGTTGCTCCAGGACAGCATCGGGAGAAAAGAGGCTCAGGACGTCGGCAGCATCGCCGTCTTCGATCGCTTTTAGGTAACGGTGGGCGGTGTCGAGATTGGGTGAGTCGGGCATGGCTCACAGAACCATTTGAACATAGAGAGGACGCAGGATGCACAGGGGAAAGAGAATAGGGCCGCCTGCAGAAAAACCCCGCCCAAGCGAAGCTTGGACGGGGCACCCTCGGGAGTGGGCGTGCGGGTTGGACCGGGCCACCCACCCCCTTTCAACACAGGGGAAGCGGAGTTCGCAGAGAAAAAAAGGGTCGGCGAAGACTCCACCCTGTCTATTCGCGACGGGAGTTATGATCTAGATGGCAGGTTTTCGCAGCGCGGCTCCCAGCACTTTGCCTGGGCCGGATTCCTGCACGAAGGCCATGAGCTTGAGGTTTTTCGGATCCGTTCCGGGCTTGAGTTTCAGCTCTACGTCTTGCGCAAAAGTTCGTCCCTTAGGCAGCTTTCCGAGTCTTCTGAGTTCCTGCACGACCGAGACGTGGACGAGATGCCTGCCGCCGTTCTCTCCCCGCAGAACTTCGGATTCCACCCGGTCGAGCGCGACGGCCACGTAGACGTCGGCATTGTGGTTGGCAAAGTTCTCACCGGTTTCGATGTGAACCCGAAGCACGGAGGGATTTCCGTTGTCCACGGTTATTTCCCCGATGCGAATGGGGACCTTGGGAGCGGTCTTTGCCTTCTGCAGTACCTCCTCCACCTGTTGGGGAGTGTTGCCGTTTCGGATTTCCTCGGTTCCATCCACAATGATTTGCGGGGTGAAGGCGGTGTCGCGGCCAAGGGCCTGTTCGTACGCACTCTGACGGTCGGTCAGCGCTGGCGACGAGTATGGATCCTTCCAGCCTTCGTGGTCCCAGTAGGTGACGTGCTCGCCAAGGACGATCAACTGAGCGCCGGGAATGGGCTGGCCGGCGTCCAGCTTCCGAACCAACGCGTCCGCCGGCGGGCAACTCGAGCAGCCCTCTGAAGTGAAAAGCTCGATCAGAACCGGACGGGCATCAGCCGTTGGCGCGACGGCAGCAGCTGTTTTGTTATCGCCCTGCGTGACACGTCGTCCAGCGACGGCCGCAGGCGATAACAGACCGGCCAACAAAACGCCCCAGAACGACGGCGATGAACAACAACGTGATAGCGTCATGTCTATACAGATGCGCGACTACCGCGAAAGTAACGCCGGCTGCGGTTTTGTTGAGGAGGGCAAGGGCTCTCTGGAATCCGTCCAACCCCCCGGTCAAAGAGTTATACAACGACGCAACTGATCTGCGTCAACGGGATAAATCCGCAGTGTTATGGGTTACCATCCCCTGGTTTGGAGCATGTGGGCTTCGTCTAGGCCCGCGACTGCGAGGCCCTTCATCGCACCCTGCAGGTCTTCGCTGACCTCAAGTAACACTTTAGGGTCTTGGTAGTGCGTGGCAGCTTGGACAATGGCTCGCGCGCGCTTTTCCGCTTCTGAAGGGTCGGCGAACGTGGTGGAGTCCTTCATGAAGATGCCGCTGCCGACGAAGACTGCTTCGGCTCCTAACTGCATCACCAGGCTCGCGTCGGCTGGTGTCGCGATGCCCCCGGCGCTGAAATTCGGGACGGGCAGCTTTCCTGCTTTCGCGACCATCTTCACCAACTCGTAGGGGGCCTGGTGCTCTTTGGCTTTGGCGTAGAGTTCTTCTTCGCTGAGGACGGTGAGGATTTTCATCTCCTGCACGATCTGGCGAATGTGTTTGACGGCGTGGACTACGTCCCCAGTGCCGGCTTCGCCCTTGGTGCGGATCATGGCGGCGCCTTCGGCGATGCGCCGCAGGGCTTCGCCCAGGTTGCGGGCGCCGCAGACGAATGGGGTCATGAAGGCGTGCTTGTCGACGTGGTGCGCTTCGTCGGCGGGGGTGAGGACTTCGGATTCGTCGATGTAGTCGACACCCAACTCTTGAAGGATTTGGGCTTCGGCGAAATGGCCGATGCGGCACTTGGCCATGACGGGGATGGAGACGGCGGCCATGATCTCGCGTATCTTTTTGGGGCTCGCCATGCGAGCCACGCCGCCTTCGGCGCGGATTTGCGCGGGCACGCGCTCGAGGGCCATGACGGAGACGGCCCCGGCTTTTTCGGCGATGACGGCCTGCTCGGCGTTGGTGACGTCCATGATGACGCCACCTTTGAGCATTTCGGCGAGGCCGGTCTTGAGGCGGAGGCTGGTGTTGCTGCCATTGTTCTGGGACATGGTATCTACCCTGTGGGTACCTTTTCGCGATCGCGAAGCATGGGCCGTCCGCGGCGGCGGACGGTCTGCTTCTATCTTACAGTGCGTTGCGGGTTCGCGGTACCCCTTGTCGATCTTGGATCGGACGCAAAGTCAAAATCCCCACGCTCTTTCGCAAAGACCGCGAAAGAAGGATGGGGCACCCGGCTACAGGGGATGTCCGATTTCCCAGTGCAGGCCGAACGGGTCGACGAGGCGGCCTAGCCTCCAGCCGTGTTCTTCACCGACGGGAAAGATTTCAGTAGCACCGGCTCTCAGGGCGCGAGCGAACACCAGGTCAGGGTCGGGGACCGTGAAGATCATCCGGATGGGCCGCCAATCGGCTCGCCGATCGATGAGGGTTGGTCGGTCGGCTCAGCGCTCAGCCAGAACTCTGCGTCGCTTACGGAGAGCTTAACGACAATGCCTCCGCCTTGACCTTCGTGCCGGTAGGCTTCGGTCGCTTCGAATGCGGATTTGTAGAAATCAATCGCTTTGGCGCCACTGGGCACGGAGAGCCAGGGGGGGCGATGGAGTACTTGAAGGAAGAATTCGAGGGCATCGGCATCTCCGCGGAAATGGTATGGCACCACTAGGACCACGACTGTAGTGCAGCAACCGATTATTTCATCGCTCTATAAACTATTCGAACTCGCTTGATTGTCCCTCATTGCTTCAGGAGGGTCTTGACGGCATCAGGCAAGTCGAATAACGAATCGGCCAGCGGGTCGTAGCTTATGGATTTGTAGATGAAAGTCCGCGACTGATCGGCGGAGCGCGACATATTTTTGGTTGCCACCAGAGGGCCGCCAAAGTTTTTGTAATCGTCGAACGTCACAATTGCGATCTTCTTCGAGGCGTTGTCCACTTGAAAGCGGTATCCGACCAGGAGTCCGGTTTGGACGTCATAGAACTGATTGTTGTCCTTACCCCAATGGGTCGTGCCGTGCAGCCAGTAGCACTTGTGGCCTTCAAAATCGGCAATGCCGGCGAATTCAAACTGGTTGAAATAGTCAGGCTGGTGGAGAGGATACTGGAGGTCGGCGTCGCGGCGGACGGCCTCGAGGGGCGTGTCTTTGTCGACGCTCGTGCCTTCTGGAGTGATGCTCCAGGAAACTTTGCCGTCGAATCCCTGGAGGATTTCCTTGCCGTCGGGCTTTGTGACTTTCATCAGCGTCTTGAATGGCCTAGCGTAGTAAACGAAAGTCATTTTGCCGGAGATGCCGGTGCCTTCGATTTCCCCACGAACGGTTTCCGACTGGACTTTCGCGATGGCATCCGCGCCTCCCAAGGCTTGTTTGTAGCGGTCGAGAACGGCCGCGGCGGACTTGAGAGGCGCTGGCGGAGCCTGCGCTTCGAGAAGTGCCACTGAGACGACCGCAAGAACCGCTCCTATGATCGGATGCATGCGTTTTTTGGACGGGGCATACGACGAAAAGTCTACAAGTCGGGATCCCCACCTTACTCCTCGGGTAAGCTCTATCTTTCCACGAACTTGCCGAACATCTTTTCGGGGTCGATGGCGATGAAGGTGCCGCGACTGCGGGCCAGGACCTTGTTGTTCTCGTTCAGTATCTCGGCCATGTTGATGTGCTGGCGGCCGTGGACGCTGACTTCCCTGCCCTCGACGCGTAACGGTTTGTGGAGCGGGACGGGCTTGAGATATTCGACGGTCATTTCTTTGGTCAGGGCGATGACGTGGTGGAGTTTGTTGACCTTGCCCATGGCGTCATCGAGGATGGTGGCGATGATGCCACCGTGGCAGTGTCCGGGCGGGCCGGTGTAGCGCTTGCCCAGGCGGAATCGGCAGACGAAGGTTTGGCGAGCTTCGTCGAGAGTGAATTTGAGGTGCATGCCTTCGGGGTTGTCGGGGCCGCAGGCGAAGCAGTGGTTTTTCGGGGGTTTGTGGTGGGCGGTTTCGTGGCCGTGGATCTTGCGGGGCATGGAGGGATTTTAACCTGTTCCGTAAGAGCCTTTGGCCGCTAGGTGCGCGAGCGCAAGGCGCCAGAAACCCACAGAAAACGTTGAGCTCGACAAGCGCTTCTTTCTGGGGCGGGATTCCTGTATACATATCGGCTTTGGGTTGTTCACCATGCGTTTTGCTGCAGGGAGATCCCTTCGCTCAGCTCAGGGCAGGCTGTTCGCTCCGCCTGAAGAACGGCTGCGCTCATGACGCCGGGAAACTTGATCTTCTTGTTCAACCATTCCAGTTGGGATTGGAGCTTCGTATGAAATTAGTCGCCATCTTCGTTCTCGCGTTGGCCGCCTTCTCGCCACTCGTGATGTCTGCACAAGAGACGCACGACAAAGACACAGACAAACCGACTGCGACGCCGCAGAAAAAGAAGCAGGAAAAGAACGAGGTGAAAAAGGAAGAAAAGAAAGAAGAGCCCAAGGAGGAGAAGAAGGGCGGGATGACCGCCGATACGTTCTCAGGGCTGAAGTTTCGGCTGATTGGGCCGGCGGTGGCTTCGGGGCGGGTGATGTCGATTGCGGTGAATCCGAAGAACAAGTTTGAGTATTACGTGGGGGTCGCTTCGGGGGGCGTGTG
>Ga0307479_10003040_pt1 | contig 15251 bp, 14 predicted proteins | sample atmos_gasesECM4C_FD_203743 | JGI IMG/M metagenome (GOLD analysis project Ga0307479, IMG submission 203743) | Hardwood forest soil microbial communities from Morgan-Monroe State Forest, Indiana, United States - atmos_gasesECM4C_515 | ecosystem: Environmental > Terrestrial > Soil > Temperate... | reverse complement strand
GCATTGATTTCGGTCGGATGGTGCCCGTAATCGTCGACCAGGAGAAAACGCGGACTGTCGTATTTAATTTCAAAACGCCGCCGCGCGTGTTGGAACTTTGTCAGCGACTTGGCGATTTTTTCAAACGGAACACCGAGCTCGGTCGCCAGCGCGATCACACCGAGCGCGTTCCTAACATTGTGTTCGCCGGGAACATTAAGAATTGCTTCACCCAGTCTTTCTCGGCTGCGATAAACGCTAAACGCCGAGCTAAAGTTGCGCAGCTCTATCTCGGTGGCTCGGTAATCGGCTTCGTCCGATAGACCATAGCAAATAACGCGATCGGAAGATCGACAGATGCGAGTTGCGTTGGGCTCATCCGCGCAATAAAAGACTTTGCCGGTTGTTTGGGCGAGCAGTTGCCGGAATACTTTCTCGATCGCGGCCAGGTCGGCGTAAAAGTCGAGATGCTCCTCCTCTATATTTAGTACCAGAGCATGCTCGGGATGAAAGAGGGCGATCGTGCCATCGCTTTCATCGCCTTCGGCCACGAAGAATTCGCCCCGCGCATCCCAGTGCGCGTTCGTCCCGAGAATGGGGATTTCAGCGCCAACGTAATGTGATGGATGCAGGCCGCCTTCTCGCAAAACGTGCGCGGCCATGGCCGAGGTCGTGGTTTTGCCGTGCATTCCAACGACAAGAATTCCGCGCTTGGCCGACATGATCGCGGAAAGGGCTTCGGCGCGCCGGACAATTCTCTTTCCGCTTTCCTGGGCACTCTTCAGGATCGGGTTGTCTTTTTTGATCGCGGACGAATAGATGATTAGCTCCGCATCATTCGCGTCCGCGGCGCGATGTTGCTGATAGAATTTCAAACCGAGGCGCTGCAATCGATCGGTCTCCAGCGTATCCAATTTGTCCGAACCGCTCACGTTGTGCCCGATCTGAAGAAGTAGTCCGGCAATTCCGCTCATGCCGCTCCCGGCCACGCCGATGAGATGAATGTGATGCCGTTCCTGCGTCAGAAATTTTGTCAGATCAACATCCGCCGTGGTCATGACTGGGTGTATTTTTCCATGGTTGCGGCCACGCGACTGGCAGCGTCTCGTGGCGCCAACCGCGCGGCGGCTTCCGACATCCGCCGAAGCTGCTCGGGGTGATCAATCATCTCTCGGATCTTCCGAGTAAGTAATTCGGGAGTTAGCTCCGATTCTTTCAAAACAAATGCCGCCCCCGCGCGCGCGAAAATCTCGGCGTTGCGGGTCTGGTGATCGTCGGCGGCGTAGGGAAACGGAATTAGAATACTGGGCAGCTCGAAGGCTGCGATCTCGGCCAGGCTAGCGGCACCGGCGCGCGCGATCGTAAAGTCAGCCGCGCTGTAAGCTTCTTCCATGTGTTGATGAAACGCGGCCGCATACGCGGGGATTCGTTCACGTCGATAACTTTCGGACACCAGACGTTCATCCCGGGTCCCGGAAAGATGAATGACTTGCAATGAGGCATCGCGCAGCAGCGGCAGGGATTTGAGAATGGCTTGATTGATGCCGCTCGCGCCCTGGCTGCCGCCCATTACCAGCATGGTCGTGAAATCCGCTTTCAATCCGAGTTTGTGCCGAGCCGATTGTCGATCCAAGCGTTTGAGCTCGTGTCGAATCGGCGTGCCGGTGAACTCGGTTCGGACTTTGGGGAAGAAGGCCGCGCATTCTTTGAAGCCAAGCAAAACTGCGCGCACTATTTTGCCGGCAAGACGGTTCGCTTTTCCCGGGACGGCATTCGATTCGTGAATCAGCGTGGAAATGCCGCGCATCCGTCCGGCCAGAATTGGCGCGGTTGAAGTGAATCCACCCATGCCGAGGACGATCTGCGGTTTGAATTTTTGGTAAATCGATCGGCACCGGGAAAGGCTTTCGGTGAACCGGCGAATGAATCCGAAAATCTTAGGAGAATAAACCGAAGGAAAACCGATGGTTGGCAATTTTTCGAACCGGAATTGCGACCGGGTCGAGAGGGCCAGGCTGTCGATCTCCTTTTCGGAAACGAACAAGAGCACTTCGTGTCCGCGTTCGCGCAGAACTTCAGCGACGGCGATTCCGGGAAAGAGATGTCCACCCGTGCCTCCACATGCAATGACCGCGTTCATATTAATTGCGGTCTCCTGATTGATGGTGGATCGGCCGCTCCGCGGGCGATGCTAAAAATATGCGGCTTCGCCGCCAAATATCATCGAGGTCCGAGCCGGACTGGCATTTGGGGCTGCTCGATCCATCTTCATTTACCGCGTTCATTCCGATGATTGTCGATCTTCGAGTTAAATTCGCGGTGTCATTCGCACTTGGAGTGAAGTGCGTTTTTTGTTGGCCGGTTCCAAAACGGCCTGCCGATAAATGTTAAGTAAGAGTCCAACGCCGAAGAGGCAGGCTATGAGATTCGAGCCGCCGTAGCTGATAAACGGAAGCGGCAGGCCTTTGTTGGGCAAGAGCGACGTGGTAACTCCGATATTGACCGCGGCCTGCAACGCCAGCAGGCAGATCACGCCCGAGGCGGTCAATAACCCGAATCGATCTTTCGCGTGGAGCGCGATCACGATTCCACAAACAATCACAACGATGAAAAGGAAAACGACGAGCAGACTAACCCGCAATCCCAGCTCTTCGCCGATCATCGGGAAAATAAAATCGGTGTGCGCGTAGGGGAGATAGAGCATCTTTTGCCGGCCGTTACCCAGACCGAGACCTTCCATTCCGCCGCTGCCCCACGCGATTAATGCCTGCATTTGCTGAAGTCCGGCGTCCTGTTTGTAGCGCTCAAGATCGGTGAACGCGACCAGGCGTCCCATGCGCGCGCGGGTCGCCGCGACGAAAATGACGCTCCCTCCGGTGACGGCGAGCAGGCCGAGTAGAATCGGGTTTGTTCCGGCAACGAACATGATTGCAAACGTAGTCGCGCCGATCAAAATGGTTGTTCCGAGATCCACTTCGAAAAGGATGAGCGCGAGCAGCGCGCTCACAATCGCCAACGGAATGGCAAAGCCGAACAATGGATGGTTTGTCGCTTTCTCGAAACGCGCGAACCACCATGCCAGAAAAAATACAGCGGCAAGCTTGGCAATCTCCGATGGCTGAAAACCGATTGGGCCGAACCCGATCCAGCGCCGCGAGCCGTTGATCCGCATTCCGATGTGCGGAACGAAACAAAGTACGAGCGTGATCGCTGCGACACCGGTCCAAAGCCACCAAGTGCGCTGCCAGAAATGGTAATCGATCAACGCCGACGCAATGCAGGCAGCAAGCCCCACTCCGAGCCAAATGGATTGGTGTTTGAGGAAAAAGTAAGGGTCGCCATGACTATCTCTCGCAAAAGCACTGGTGCTGAAAAGCATCACGATGCCGATGACGAGCAGCCCGAGCACCGCAACAAAGAGGAAGTGAGCGCTTTTCCGATACATTTACTTACTCGCCCTTTTTCGTCGTTTTGATTTTGTCCGGAATCAAAAGTTTTTGCCCGATCTTCAATTTCCGAGGGTCATCGATGTGATTGAGCGCGATCAAATCGTCGTAGGCGACCTTGAACTTCTTCGCGATGGTCACCGGATTATCGCCTTTCGCGACGACGTAAACTTTTCCCGAATCGGAAACTTTTGCCGGTGTTTTCGCGCCGATTTTCGGGGCTGCTGGCGGATTGAGAGCCGGCGCTTGCGGTTTGGTATCGGCGGAAGCGATTCCAACCGTGGTTGGCGACGCCGCAGAAGGCAGCGACGCCTGGCGTGTTTTAATCGCGTTGAACGCGATGATCCCGGCCACCGCCACAACGTGCAGCAGCAGCACGATCAACAGCGCCCGCGAAAGTTTCATACTCGGTTCGGCTAAATCGCCGTAATCGGCGGTAGCCGCACCGATGCGCAGTGGCCGACGTACGGCAGTGGCGCGGAGTTTTTTTCGTCTGAATCTCAGCATCTTTGGCATTTTGAACTTCCTTTTCATTTGGGGAGGGCTTGGACGAGCGCGCGGAACTGATCGCCGCGGTCGGCATAACTTTTGAACATGTCGAAGGAAGATGTGCCCGGCGAGAAAAGAACCACTTCGCCGGACTTTGCACTAGCGTGCGCACGGTCAACGGCATCGGCTAGCGATCTGGCCAGCTCTGTTCTAACCGCGCCGTCCCAATCGCGCGCGATCCGCTCCGCCATTTCGCCGATCAAGATTGTCGATCTAACTTTTTCTTTAACCAACGCGCGGAGCGGTTCAAAGGTGAAGCCTTTGTCTTTACCGCCGGCGATGAGAATGACCGGTTTGCTTTGGGCGACGAGTGCTTTCTCAACGGCGTCCAGATTGGTCGCCTTGGAGTCGTTGATGTAATCGACGCCGCCGATTTGTCTGACAAATTCACACCGATGTGGTCGCGGCTCGTAAGCGCAAAGCGGCGGCACCATTTTCTCGAACGCCAGGCCGCGCGCGTGGCCGGCGGCGAGCGTGGCCATCAGATTCTCGATGTTGTGCGAGCCGCGCAGCTTCGTCTGGCTCAGACGCAGGACCGGTTTGTTTTCAAAAACGATCGCGCCTTCGGCCAAGCGGAAGTCGGCGAAATTGCTGTAGGCGCTAAAGGTGATTTTGCGCGCCCGAAGCTCAGCCAAACTTTCGACCGCGTTCACGATCGCGACGTCATCCGCTGTCTGATTTTCAAAGAGGCGCAGTTTCGCGGTCCGATATTCAGCGACGGAACGATAACGATCGAGATGATCGGGGGCGAAATTTAACCAGAGTGCGATCGACGGATGGAAAGTCTTGATCGTCTCCAATTGGAACGAACTGACTTCGACCGTGAGCACGTCGTATTTGGTTTTCTCGCGCGCGACTTCGGAAAGAGGTTTGCCAATATTGCCGCAGGCGACTGTTTTCTGTCCGCAATCGTTTAGCATCTGCGCCAGCATTTCCGTGGTGGTCGTTTTGCCGTTCGTGCCGGTAATCGCGATCACCGCCGTTTCAGCGGAACGCCAGCCGAGCTCGAGTTCGCCAATGATGTCGATCTTGCGTGAGGAGAAATTTTGAGCGAGCGCCGAAGCCGGATCGATACCTGGACTCGCAACGATAAAATCGTATTTGCCCGAATCCTGATCGGCCGCGGGCCCGCAGATCACGTTAATTTTGAGCGAGCGCAGATTGTCGATCGTGGATTTGAGCAGCTTGTTCTCGTCGGCGCTGTCCAGGACGGTGACGTTTGCGCCTTCGGCTTTGAGCAAGAGAGCAGCGGCTGCTCCGCTTAAACCGGCCCCAAGAACTGCGACGTTTTGATTTTGATAGCGCAAGTTTTACCTCAACTTCAAAGTCGCCAGTCCAAGGAGGGCGAAAATTCCGGACAAAATCCAGAACCGCACGATGACAGTGTTCTCTTTCCAACCAACCAGCTCGAAGTGATGATGGAGTGGCGACATCGCAAAAATGCGTTTGCCGGTGAGTTTAAAACTCAGCACTTGAAGGATCACCGAGACCGCTTCGATAACGAAAACGCCGCCAACGACCACCAGCAGCAGTTCCTGTTTACAGCAGATCGCCACTACGCCGATCAACCCGCCGATAGCGAGCGAGCCGGTGTCGCCCATGAAAACTTTCGCCGGGTGACAATTAAACCAAAGAAAACCGAAACCAGCGCCGATCATCGCGGCACAAACGACCGTGAGCTCGCCGGTGAAAGGATAAAAAGGAACCTGCAAATATTCCGCGATCCGAAAATTCCCGGCGGCGTAGGAAAGAAACGCGTAAGCGAAAGCCACCGTGACCGTGCAACCGATGGCGAGCCCGTCCAAGCCGTCGGTCAGATTCACCGCGTTCGATGATCCCACAATCACGAGCGCGAAGAACAAGATAGTGAACCATCCCATGTTCGTGACCACCGGTGATTTGAAAAACGGCACGTAAAGCGAGCGCGCCTGCACCTCGAGGAGCGGGCTCGTTAGAAAAACCGCGGTAATAATGAGAGCGAGGGCGATTTGGAAAAGAAGTTTGATCCGGCCACTTACGCCGTCGGACTTCTTCTTTGTGACTTTTAGATAATCATCAGCGAAACCGAGCAGGCCAAGATAGATCATGGCAAAGAGCGCGAGCCAGACGAAGCGATTGTCCGGACGCGCCCAAAGAAAACTGGAAATGAAAACGGCGCCGATAATCATGACGCCGCCCATCGTCGGGGTTCCTTGTTTTCCGCCATGCAATTCCGCGAGCCGATGAACCTCAGTAGCCTGGCGAATCGGTTGGCCGAGCTTGAGCGCTGTTAAAATTCGGATCACGAAATTTCCAAACAGAAGCGACACCATGAAGGCAGTGATCGCCGCGGCCACTGCGCGGAAAGTGACGTAAGAGAAAACGTTGAATCCGCCGATGTGCTCGCTTAGCCGGTGAAGATAGTACATCATACGCGCGCGCTTTCTGGAGAGCTCTGTTTCGCGAATGCTTCGATCACATCTTCCGTTCGGGCGAGGCGGCTCCCTTTTATCAAGATGAGATCGCCCGGCGCCGCGACTTCCAACAGGAGCTCGGCCGCTTCCGATGTCGATCCAACAACGCTGCTTCTTGCGAGTCCCGCTTTTTCTGCCGCGCGTGAGATGATTGCGCCCATTTCGCCAATGCCGATCAAATGATCGACGCCGAAAGCGGCCGCAGCTTCGCCCACCTCTTCGTGACCGCGCTCCGTTTCTCTCCCGAGTTCGCGCATTTCACCGAGCACAGCGATTTTTTTTCCGTCGGTGTCGAGTTCGACCAGCGTCTGCAGCGCCGCTTTCATCGAATCAGGGTTCGCATTGTAGCTATCATCGAGAAACTGCACGCCGTTGATCTCTTTGATCTGCAATCGCGCCTTGGTCAGGGGAGCGCTGGCGAGACCAGCCGCCGCTTCTTCGAGGGAAAGACCGAAAGCGCGTCCAGCGGCGACCGCAAGGAGCGCATTTTGCACCATGTGCAATCCAGGAACGGGCAACTGTGCGCGACAACGATGCGCGCCTTCGATGATTGTGAACTCCGACCCGTCGGCGCTTTGTTGAATGTCGATCGCACGAACCATTCCTTCCTTCGTTCCGGCAAAAATCACATGAGCGCGTGTTCGTTCCGCGATCCCTTTGTTGAAAGGATCGTCGGCATTCAGGATGACGGTTCCTTCGGCGGCGACTGCTTCGGCCAGCGCGCCTTTTTCTTTGGCAATCGCTTCGCGCGTTCCCATGAACTCGATGTGAGCAACGCCAATGTTGGTGATGATTGCGGCATCCGGCGCGGCGATCTTTGCCAGCGGGCCGACTTCGCCGGGATGGTTCATCCCGATTTCCCAGACCGCGATTTCGTCGTTCGAGGTGGCCTCCAGAATAGTGCGGGGCAATCCAACATGGTTATTGAAGTTGCCCTGCGTTTTGGTGACGCGAAATTTCCGGCCGAGGACCGAAGCGACAAAATCTTTCGTGCTTGTCTTTCCATTGCTGCCGGTGATGGCGAGAACTTTGATGGGAAGCGCTCTCCGATAATTGGCGGCCAGATTTTGATAGGCGAGCAACGTGTCCTCGGCGCGAATGACTGCGAACTTGGCTGGAACTTTTCCGTTCCACTTAAGATCGACAATCGCTCCGGTGGCCTCGGCTTTAGCGGTCGCATCGACAAATTTGTGGCCGTCGAAATTTTCACCTCGCAGGGCAACGAAAAGTTCACCCTTCTTAATAGTTCGCGAATCGGTGCTGATTCTTTCGATCGAGATTTCCCCGTCGCCTTGTTCGAGCTTGGCGCCGGAAAGGTCGGCGATTTGTAAGATCGACAACGGATTCATTTAAATTCTACCGGATGATTTTCGACCGCGCGTCGCGCCACCTGAATGTCTTCAAACGGGACGGTGTGATCGGCGAACTCCTGATAATTTTCGTGACCTTTGCCCGCGATCAAGACGATGTCACGCGGTTGCGCGATTTCGATGGCGCGCGAAATCGCCTGCGTGCGATCGGCGATTTTTTCAAAATGGTCGCTGCGAAAACCTTTTTCGACTTCAACGATGATCTTGTCCGGATCTTCTTTGCGCGGATTATCAGAAGTGATGATGGCGTAATCGGCGTTTTGATCGACAACCTGACCCATCAGCGGCCGTTTCTCACGATCGCGATTTCCGCCACAACCAAACACGACGATTACTCGTCGCGGCGAAAGTTCGCGCAAAGTATTTAAGACGTTCAAAAGCGCGTCCGGCGTGTGGGCGTAATCGACAAAGACCTGGAACTGTCGTTTCGCCGGGACAATCTCGAGGCGGCCGGGAACCTGTGCCGATTTGGCGAGACTGAGAACAGCTTCGCGCAAACCGATGCCGAGCGCGTTGGCGGCCGCGAGTGCGGCCAGCGAATTCGAAACGTTGAAACGGCCGATCAGCGGCACGCGAACGAGATAACTTTTTCCGCGCGCATCGAGTTGATAGGAAGTGCCGGCAAATTCCATTCGATAATTCGAAGCTCGAAAATCGGCGCGCGCTCCCATTCCGAAAGTCACCACCGAAACTTTCTTATCGATCTTCGGCAGCAATTGTCGGCCGTAACGATCGTCGATATTGATGATTGCGACCGGTTTCTTTTTTTTCTGCTGTTGCGGAAGTTGCTCGAACAATTTCGCTTTCGCTTCGAAATAGTTTTGCATCGTTCCGTGATAATCGAGATGGTCTTGCGTGAGATTGGTGAACACAGCGACGTCCCACTCGATCCCACGCGTTCGCTCTTGCGCCAGGGCATGTGAAGAAACTTCCATGGCCGCACCACGACAGCCGGCGTTCGCGATTTGGGAAAGAAGTTCCTGAAGATCGAGCGATTCGGGAGTTGTGCGCGTGGCGGGCAGAACGCGTTCGCCAATTTCGTAACGAACGGTCCCAAGCAAGCCACATCGCATCCCCGCTTTCTCGCAAATATGTTTGATCAGGAAAGTGGTCGTCGTTTTGCCGTTGGTGCCGGTAACGGCGGCGAGTTTCAATTTTCGCGCGGGAAAATTGTAAAATCTCGCGGCGAGATCGGCCATTACGCTCCGCGTATTTTCGACGACGACGAAGGTGGTGCGGGAATGTTTTCCGGCGCGCTCGGCCACGATCACCGCGGCGCCTTTTTCAATGGCCTGGCCGATGAAATCGTGGCCATCGCCTTTTTCGCCGCGCAATGCCACGAATAATCCATTCCTCTGCACACGGCGCGAGTCATACGCGATGCTTTCCACCGCGCGATCAGTTGGGCCGATGATTTCGCGAACGGGAGTCGCGGCGAGAAGAGTTTTGAGCTGCATGAGGATCCGCCATTCTTATGCCAGGAAGTCAATGGCGCGAAGCGTTGGTTAAGGCAACTCGCTCCACCGGGATGGCCTTGCGAATTTCCTCATGCGGCTCAAGATCGAGATAACGGGCGGCCTTTTCGGCAATCCGGGAAAAGATCGGTCCAGCGACTTGACCGCCGTAATTCTGTTCGGGTTTTGTTTGGGCATCGTCCAACACAACCAGTCCGACAAATTCGGGACGCTCCGCCGGCAGATAACCGCAGAATGAAACAACTTCTTTTCCTTTCTCGTAACCGCCGTTCGGACCGACCTTTTGGGCGGTACCAGTTTTTCCGGCGATGATGAAACCGGGAACGGCGGCAGCGGCAGCGGTGCCACGATCGCTGACCACGCCGCGCAACGCGCTTCCAATTTGACTGGCGGTTTGCGGCGAGATGACCTGGCGCAGAACAATCGGCGTGAGCGAGCTGATTGTCTTGCCATCGCTGGTCGTGATTGATTTGACGATCCGCGGCGTCATTAATTTGCCGCCGTTGGCGATCGCGCACATCGCGGCGGTCATTTGCAACGGAGTCACGCCGATTTCGTGGCCCATTGGAATGTGAGTGATCGAAATTTTGGTCCACGAGTGCGGCGACCGGATTAACCCCGGAATTTCGCCTGGCAGCTCGACGCCGGTCCGCTCACCGAAACCGAAACGCCGGATGTATTCGTAAAACTTCTGATCGCCGAGACTGACGGCGAGTTTGGCTGCGCCGATGTTGCTCGATTTCACCAGAATGTCTTTGACGCTTAGATCACTGAACGCGGCATGATCGTGCAACGGGGTGCCGCCGTAGTTCCAAACTCCGTTTTCGCAAAAGATGTAGGAATCGAGCCGGAACTTGTGCTCATTGAGCGCGGCGGCGGCGGTGACAATTTTGAAGGTCGAGCCCGGCTCCATCATGTCGCAAATGGCGCGATTTTTCATTTCCTCGGGTTTCGCATCGGAGCGGCGATTAAGATCGAACGCCGGCCGGTTGGCCATGGCCAGGATCTCGCCGGTCTGCGGCCGCATCAGGATGATGGTCGCTTTCTTCGGCGAAAACTCGCGCATGGCGGCGTCCAGTTCGTTTTCGACAATGTTTTGCAGATTAAGGTCGATGGTCAGATGCACTTGATAACCATTGCGGGGCGCGCGCTCCTGGCCGCGGTAAAGCACCAGTTCCTGGCCCGCGCGGTTGTGCTCGATGTAACGATAACCGTCCTGACCGCGCAGGTAATCGTCGAGCGCGCCTTCCACGCCTTGAATGCCGCGGTGCTCGAAATCGGTGAAACCGATGACGTGACAGAGCATCACTCCATTCGGATAAATCCGGGTCGCGTCCTGTTCGAAATAAATTCCGCGTAAATTTTGAGCGCGCAGTTTTTGCCGGAGCGAATCGGTAATCGCTTTCGGCACTTCGCGTTTCAAGACGATGTATCGACGATCGCTGTGAAGTTTTTCGGAAACCTCTCCGCGCGGAAGCTTCAATTCGCCGCTGACAAGATCGACAGTCGCCTCAGCATTGGTGAGATGACTCGCATCGGCGACCACCGTCTCCACCGGGACGTTGTGGGCGAGGACTTCGTTGTTCGCATCGAGAATCGCGCCGCGCTCGGCGAAGATGGGCTGCTTGTAAACGTGCTTCTCAGCAGCCAGTTCCGCGTACTGGTCGTGCTTGATCATTTGGAGATAGATCAAGCGAAACGAAAACGCGCTGAACAAAAGAACAAAGCCGAGGCAAACGATTGCGCATCTGGTTCGGCTGTTCCATTTCATCTCGCGCCTCGTTGATTCGAAACTGGCTGGACGGCATCTTCCTGGTTTCGCGCCGGCAAGGTCAGTCGAACAATGTTGTGTTCCGCGATTGGAATCATTTTCAGATAGCCTTCCTTCAAGCGGCGTTGCAACGCCGAGCGGGAAGTGAGTGCGGCAATTTGCGCGTTAGCCACTTCATTTTGCATCCGCAAATTGGCGACTTCGGTTTCGAGTGCTTTTTTACGGTCGCCGAGATGATAAAGTTGAAGGGTCAGATAAACATAACTTAGCCCCATCAACGCCAGGAACGCCGTTAGCACGATCCAGCGCGCGAGTGAAGCGGCATTGACCGTGTTCCAATTCTTTCGGTGCGAGCGGTTCATCCAATTTTCTCCGCCACCCGCAATTTCGCACTCCGCGAGCGCGGATTCATTTTCCGCTCGTTTTCACTCGGCTCGATTGGTTTCGAGGTAATTGCGCGCAAATCGTATTCCGGATTGCGCTTCGGCTCGGGCCACTCCGGCCGATCCAGCCACTCGCGGCTGTGATCGCGGATGAAATTTTTCACGATTCGATCTTCGAGAGAATGAAAAGTGATAACGGCGATACGTGCTCCTGCTTCGAGCCGCGCGGTCAAAACGCGCATGCCCTGGTCGAGCGCGCCCAGCTCGTCGTTCACTTCCATTCGCAACGCTTGAAATGCCTGCGTCGCGGGATGTCTGCGTCCATGGCGGCCGACAACTTTCTCGATCGCGCGCGCGAGCTGGAGCGTTTCCGTAAACGGCGTGTCTTTGCGCATCTTCACAGTGAAACTGGCGATGCGGCGCGCAGCCGGTTCCTCGCCGAGATCGCGGAACAAGCGGGTAAGGTCTTCTTCGCTATACCCGTTTACAATATCGGCGGCCGTTAATGTCGATCTTGGGTCCATTCGCATGTCGAGAGGACCGTTTCGCATCATGCTGAACCCGCGAGCAGCATTCTCAAGTTGGCGCGAGGACACGCCGAGATCGAGAAGGGCCCCGCCGATTTTTTGAACGCCGAGTTCGTCGAGAATTTTGTCCGCACCGCGGAAGTTGGCCTGGCGCAGTGTGACACGACCGCCGAAATGGGCGAGCTCTTCGCGCGCCTGCGAAATCGCGTCCGGATCCTGATCGAGCGCGAGAACGTCGGCGCCGGTTTTTAAAATAGCTTCGGTGTGACCGCCGCCGCCGACTGTTCCATCGACAACCAGCGAGCCGGGATGCGGCGCGAGCAGTTCGATCGCTTCAGCGGCCAGCACCGGGCGATGGTAAGTGAAATCTTCCATTTCCTGCGGCTCCTCTTCCAAAACGAGCGGACCGGTCGCAAACCAAACCGGCCGCTCAAACAATAATGCGTTCATACTTAGGTTGACTACAAACCAATGACGTCGGCGACGTGCTGATAGGTGGGCGTCTCCTCCTCATGAGCGCGTTTCCGCTTCTGCAAATTCCAGATTTCAAAGCGGCCGCGATTTCCAACCAGGACGACTTCGCCTTTCAATCCAACTTTTTTGCAAAGATCTTCCGGCAAAACGAGGCGGCCTTGTTTATCGGCGGCGCCATGCTCGGCCCGGGAGTGGAGTTGACGAAAAAAAATGCGGCGATCGCGCGCGGAAACGTTCGGGTCGGACTCGGCCGCCGTGCTCATACGAGAAAATTCTTCAGGCGACATGACCAGGAGAAACTGATGAGTCGCTTCCGGAAGAATGATGAATTCTTCGGCGTCACGGCGTCGCCAGCGCGCGGGAATGGTGATCCGATTCTTCTCGTCGATGAAGTGACGAAACTCGCCGGCGTAGAAGCGTTGGTCAGACTTATGCATTGGCGGGTGGAGATGTTTGCCATTCTAACCCACTTTTCACCACTTTTAACCACCTTCTGTGCCAGCCGTCAATAAAAATTAATTGCCCTCTTTGCCCCGTGGCTCGCCCGCTTGAATTGCCTCTGCCAGCGATGTCACGCCGTCTCCTTCCTGCTGTTCTTCTCGCAATCATTCTGAACTGGCCCCGCCCCGTCCTCGCCCAGGTTCCTCCGCCCAGCTCGGATGACGCCGTTCGCGTGACAGTGAGTCTTAACGCCGACGGCTCACGGACGGTTTATCAATTCGACAATGCCAAACACGAAGCGACCGCGACGACGACAGATCCCGACGGAAAAGCGCGCGGGAAGATTGTCTATCAAATCGGCGAAGCGGGCCGGTTCGTCAGCGGCGTGGTCTATGGGCCGGACGAAAAGTTCCTCTTTAAGAGTATATATAAATATGATGCGGCCGGCCGGCTGGAGCAGGAAAGCCATTTGGCGAAGGACGACGCCGTCGTGAACAAGATTGTCTACAAGTACGATCCCAAGGGAAAACAGATCGGCTATTCGGTCTTCGATCAGGCTGGCAAGGTAATCTCGGGCGTAGCTTCCCCGGCACCCACGGCGTCCGCTAAACCTCGTAACGCGCTCGGCCGTTGAAGGTGGATCGAGCGGCCCCTTGCTCGATGTTAATTAATGGCGGCGAAGCCGCGTCGTTTTGCCATCGCCCGCGGAGCGGCCGATCCACCTATCGCCCGCTTGCCCCGCCCCCGAAAAAGCGCTAAGAAGGTAGCCCCCATGATTGATTACATCCAAAAGGGCGGATTGCTCATGTGGCCGATTCTGGCCTGCAGCATTATCGCCATTGCGGTTTTCCTGGAGCGCTTTTTCTATCTCCATCGCGCTACCATTCACGTCGGCGAGTTTTTAAAAGGACTTTCGAATTTGGTCCAACGGCGCAACTTCGCCGAAGCTTTGCACGAATCGGCCGGCACTCCGGGACCGGTTGCACGCGTTATTCATGCCGCGCTCTTGCGGCACGACATGTCGAGATCGGAGCTGCGTGAAATCGTCCAGGAAGCGGGGCAACTGGAGGTTCCGAAGCTCGAACGTTTTCTGGGTGTTTTGGCAACACTTGCTTTTCTGGCCCCGCTACTCGGTTTGCTCGGAACCGTTGCCGGAATGATCGATGCCTTTGGAACGATCGCGTCCCACGGCGGTTACGCGACGGTCACGGAACTTTCCGGCGGTATTTACAAAAGTTTGCTGACCACTGCGGCCGGCCTTGTCGTGGCCGCCCCCACGTTCGTTGCTTACAGCTATCTCTCGTCCCGCGTCAATACGATGCTTCATGAGATGGAGCGCGCCGGGATCGAGATCGTGCACATGTTGAAGGACAGCGAAGCGCTCACCGGCATTATCAGTTTTCAGCAGTCGCCCGAAACAGTGGCCGGTCCGCGGGAAGCGCATCGCGATCGCTAGATCGATCCGCCTTCGCCAAGGCTACGGCGCGGCAAGCATTCGTAAGATCGACAATCACCGATGAAACTCAGTCGAACCAAGGAATACAATTTCGGCTGGCTGGTCGTGTTCCCACTCATCGATGTGGTGTTTCTCCTCATTTTTTTTCTGCTTCTGAGCTCGAATTTTGTTTTGCAACCGGGGATCGCGGTCTCAGCGCCGGCCTCGCCCTTTCTTCTCGGTGCCCAGCAAAACCAGCAAATCATCAGCATCACTGGTGGCGCAGTCCCCGCAATTTATTTTCGGGATCAAAAGATCTCGCTCGAGCGTCTCGGGCCGCTGCTCGATGCGGCCAAACGCGAAAATCGCTCGCTTATTATTAAGGCTGACCGCCAGACGCCCTATGAGCTGGTCGTGGCCGTGACCAATGCCGCGCTCGAGCACGGAATTTCATCCGTTTCGCTGGCGGGCGCCGCTCCGAGATGAACGCTTCGCCCCCCGCGCCGTTACTTTTTAACTGGGAAGCCCCGCGCGGTCGCAACCTCGCGATTATTGGTTTTCTCATTACATCACTCGCGGCGCACGCGGCCGGTTTCTATCTTTTCCAAATCGTCTATCCACCAACCGTTTCGCTTACCCCTGCGCCGCAGCGAGTGAACTTGATCAGCGCCACCTCTGTTCAAGGGGCCACGCTTCTTCGCTGGATCGATGCGGAAGATCCGGCGCTCGCATCCACAACGCGAAAACCGCCCGACGCCAGACGCTATCTTCTGGGCAAGGTTCAGCACATTCCTTCTTATTTCGAGCGTGAGCCGGCTTTGCAGCAAGCTCCGCCCTTGATTGTTGATCTTCGTGTCCCGAGCGCACAACCACCCGGACCAGTCCCCGCACCCGATCGAGTGCGCCCAAAACCGATAGGGGTCATTCCAACCAAAGTGACTTTTTCAA
>Ga0307479_10003039_pt1 | contig 15252 bp, 13 predicted proteins | sample atmos_gasesECM4C_FD_203743 | JGI IMG/M metagenome (GOLD analysis project Ga0307479, IMG submission 203743) | Hardwood forest soil microbial communities from Morgan-Monroe State Forest, Indiana, United States - atmos_gasesECM4C_515 | ecosystem: Environmental > Terrestrial > Soil > Temperate... | reverse complement strand
CAGCCCCACCGGGAGCCGCTCGGACAGCGAGAACCGGCCCGCGTGCCCGGTCGGCAGCACCTCGCCGGTGGCCCGCGAGGCCAGCGCGGCCGCCTCGGTCAGCTCGCTCACGGCGGCGCCGATCTCGTAGTCGGCCTTGCCGCCGATGCAGCCCGTCTCGCGCATGATCAGCTCGCGGAAGTCCTTGGCCCGGTCGGTGAGCGCGGCGGCCACTCCGCGCAGCAGCGCGGCCCGTTCGGCGTAGGTGCGCTCGGCCCAGGCCGGCTGCGCCGTCCTGGCTATCGCCACGGCCCGGTCCACGTCGGCCTCGGTGGCCAGCCCGGCGGTCGCGAAGATCTCGCCCGATGCCTTGTCCCGCACGCCGATGGTGCCGCCCGCGGCCGGCCGCTCGAAGGCCCCGCCGACGAACATCGCCTCGTGCCACGCCTGCTGGACAGATCCCACAACCGTCTCCGTATCTCGAGTGGGGCCGAAGTCCAGCGCTTAGCCGCCCGTGTGGTCTCAACCACGTGGCAAGCGCTTTCCATATTCAGGCGAAAGTACCCGAGGAGGACGGATCGGCGCAAGAGCCCATCTGCCCCCCGCAGATGTCTGTTCGGTAACTACCCAGCCACCACCCCAGGCGCCCCCCACCAGCCCCAACTCGTGGCGGCGAGGCGGGCGGCGCCGGGCGGCCGGGCGGCGGGCGAGCGAGCGGCAGCGGGCCCAGCCCACCCGGCACCCCGGCCCCAGCTTCCACCGACGCCCGCGCCGACTGCGGCTGACGGACAGCCCAACGGGTCACTCCCACCTACGTCGGCAACATCAGCCCACCTGCCACAGTAAGAACCAGTTTGGGCCCAGCCGAAACGTCGCTTCCGGTGGCGCCGAAAAGGGTAGCGCCATGATCACGGTCAGTTTTCAGTGATTATGACTGAAAACTGACCGTGATCATGAAACCCGGATAAGCGATCATGAAGCCACGCCTGCGCCACGCCTGCGCCCCGCCAAGGCCTGGTGCTGCACTCAGCCGGTCGGCGGGCGCGGCAACGTGCTTTCCCGCAGGATCACCTCTCCCGGCACCGGCACGATGCGCGGGCGGTCCGGGCTGGTGTCGCTGAGCACCAGGTTGGCCGCCATCTCGCCCATGCGCTTGAGCGGCAGCCGGACCGTGGTCAGTGGCGGATAGACATCACGCAGCGTGAGGATGTCATCAAACCCCGCCACCGCGATGTCCCCCGGCGCGCTGACGCCCTCCGCGCGCAGCCGGGCCAGCGCGCCCACCGCCATCACGTCGTTCACCGCGAACACGCAGCCCGGCCGGACCCCCGCCGCGAGCAGGCCGCTCATGGCCTCGTAGCCGCCGTCCCTGGTGAACTCCCCGTGCACCACGCGGCGCGGGTCAAGCGGCACCGACCAGGAGGCGAGGCCGGCCGCAAAGCCGTTGAGGCGGTCACGGGCGGTGAGCAAGCCGCGAGGACCGGCCAGCACCGCGAAGCTGCGGTGCCCCAGTGCCACCAGCGCGCGGGCCAGGGCCTCGGCCCCGGCCGCGTTCTCGGGCATGATCGTGTCCACGCCGAGCAGGTCCTGGCCCACGCAGACGGCCCGGCCGCCGGACCTGGTGAACGCGCTGATCTCGGCGGCCAGCTCGGCGCGGGCCCGGTCGTCGTCGGACCGGCTGCCGATCAGGATCACCGCCCTGGCTCGCTGAGCGTGCATGAGCGAGACGTACTCGCGCTCGCCGGCCTCCCTGGTCGAGGTGCTGGACATGCAAACGAGCAGGCCGCGGGCGTAGGCCACCTCGATAAGCCCGGCCGCGATGGAGGAGAAGTACGGGTCGGCGATGTCGTGCACGACGACTCCGACGGTGGTGCTCTGGCCGGTTGCCACCGCCCTGGCCTGGAGGTTGGCCGTGTAACCGAGCTCGGCGACGGCGTTGTTGACCCGGACGGTCATGGTCGCGCTGACCCGCCGCGAGCCCTCGTTGACCACGCGTGACGCGGTGGTCAGCGACACCCCGGCCCGGTCGGCGACGTCCTGCAACGTCACCCGGCCGCCGGCCCCGCCAGCGCCGCCGCCGGCCCGACGGCGACGACGACCTGAACCTTGCTTAACGTCGGCCACTGTCGTCACCTCTCAACCACAAACGCCGCCGGCGCTAGTCGCCGCGTCAGCCTAATCGGGCCTTCGGCGAGGGTGCCTTCATGATCACGGAACCTGGTCAGTGATATTCGCTGATCAGGTTCCGTGATCATGAGCGGACCCGCCCGCCCGCGTCCAGGCCGGGCCCATCGTGCCCAGCTAGACCAGCCCACCCGGCGATCGGCCGTAATCCCCCGGTTGACCCGACTTTCGGCATCAGCTTAATCTTTGGAAAGTGCTTTCCCAGACTCCGCACCGCGTAACCCGGTCAATCCCGCGTAACCCGGTCCGAGGCCGCCTCCTCTAGGGGTACTTCATGTCGCGCAAGGTCGTCCACGTTGCCCTCAACGGTGTTACCGGCCGCATGGGCTACCGGCAGCATCTGGTCAGATCCTTGCTCAGCATCCGCGAGCAGGGCGGCGTGCCCCTGGACGACGGGACCGTCATCTACCCCGAGCCCGTCCTGGTCGGCCGCAACGAGCAGCGCCTGCGGGCCATCGCCGAGCGGCACGGCCTCGAGCGCTGGACAACCAGCCTGGACGAGGTGCTCGACGACCCCGCGGTAGAGGTGTACTTCGACACCCAGGTCACCTCGGCCCGTGAGCCCAGCCTGGCCAAGGCCATCGCGGCCGGCAAGCACGTCTACACCGAAAAGCCCGTGGCCGACTCGCTGGACGGTGCGCTGCGGCTGGCCGCCGCGGCCAGGGAGGCCGGGATCACCCACGGCGTGGTCCAGGACAAGCTGTTCCTGCCCGGCGTCATCAAGCTGCGCCGGCTGATCAGGGAGGGCTTCTTCGGCCGGGTGCTGTCGATCCGGCTGGAGTTCGGTTACTGGGTGTTCGAGGGCGACAGCATCGCCGCCCAGCGCCCGTCCTGGAACTACCGCAAGGAGGACGGCGGCGGGATCGTGCTGGACATGTTCCCGCACTGGCAGTACCTGCTGGAAGACCTCTTCGGGCCGATCAGCGCGCTGTACGCGCGGCACGCCACCCACCTGCCCCGGCGCTGGGACGAGTCCGGCGCGCCCTACCAGGTCACCGCCGACGACGCCGCCTACGCGCTGCTGGAGTTCGAGGGCGGCGCGTTCGCCTCCGTGAACTCGTCCTGGGCCGTGCGGGTCAACCGCCGTGAGCTGGTCGAGCTGCACGTCGACGGCACGCACGGCAGCGCGGTCGCCGGGCTGCGCAACTGCGCCGTGCAGCACCGGGTGTCCACGCCCATGCCGGTCTGGAACCCCGACCTGCCCGACCCCATCGACTACCTGGCTCAGTGGACCGACGTCCCCGACAACGAGGCGTTCGACAACGGCTTCAAGGTCCAGTGGGAGCTGTTCCTCAAGGACGCCGTCCAGGGCCGCCCGTTCCGCTGGGACCTGGTCGAGGGGGCCAAGGGCGTCCAGCTCGCCCGGCTCGCCCTCCAGTCCTCGGCCGAGGGCCGCCGGATCGAAGTGCCCAGGCTGGCCCTGTGAGCAGCGACACCGCGCAGATCAGCCTCCCCGGCCAGGCCGATCCGCTCACCCTGACCAAGCCTGACTGGGCGGCCAGCTACCCGCCGCCCAGCATGCGCCGCGTCTACGCCGCCGCCCATGTCGCCGCCCGCCGCGGCGGCGAGATCGACTGGGACGCCACCCTGGCCTTCCGCGACCACCTGTGGACCCACGGGTTCGCCGTGGCCGAGGCCATGGACACCGCCCAGCGCGGCATGGGCCTGTCCTGGCCCCGGGCCCGCGAGCTGATCCAGCGCTCCGCCGCCCGAGCCGCCGGGCGAGGCGCCCGCATCGCCTGCGGCGCCGGCACCGACCAGCTAACCGACGGCCCGCACACCCTGGCCGAGATCACCGGCGCCTACCAAGAGCAGCTCGCCGTGGTCCAGGACGCCGGGGCCGAGGTCATCCTCATGGCCAGCCGGGCCCTGGCCGCCAGCGCCGACAGCGCCGCCGACTACCTCGACGTCTACGGCCACCTGCTCAGCCAGGCCCAGCGCCCCGTCATCCTGCACTGGCTCGGCGATGCCTTCGACCCCGCCCTGCGCGGCTACTGGGGCAGCCCCGACTTCGCCGGCGCGGCCAAGACCGTCCTCCAGCTCATCGACCGCGCCGGCGGTCAGGTCAGCGGGGTCAAGCTCTCCCTGCTCAACGCCGACCACGAGCTCACCCTGCGCCGCCGGCTGCCGCCCGGCGTGCGCCTGTACACCGGCGACGACTTCAACTACGCCGACCTCATCCGCGGCGACGCCGACGGCCACAGCGACGCCCTGCTCGGCGCGTTCGCCGCCATCACCGCCCCGGCCGCCGCCGCCCTGCACGCCCTCGACGCAGGCGACCTGGCCGGCTACGACGCCGCCATCGGCCCCACCGTGGCCCTGAGCAGGCTCATCTTCACCGAGCCCACCTACCACTACAAGGTCGGCGTGGCCTTCCTGGCCTGGCTCAACGGCCTGCAGCCCGAGTTCGCGATGGTCGGCGGCCTGGAGGCCAGCCGGAGCAAGGAGCATCTGATCCAGGCTTTCCAACAGGCCGCGGTCGCCGGTGCCCTCCGCGACCCAGAACTGGCCGTCGACCGGATGACCCGGTTCCTGCGGGGAGCCGCATGACCGACCTGAGCCGACTGTCGCTCAACCAGGCCACCGTCCAGCACCTCGACGCCGCCCAGGCCGCCGACCTGTGCCAGCGGCACGAGATCCCGGCCATCGGCCTGTGGCGCGAGCACGTGGCCCGAACCGGCCTGAGCCAGACCGCGAGAACCGTCCGGTCCGCCGGCCTGCACGTGTCCAGCCTGTGCCGGGGCGGGTTCTTCACCCACGCCGACCCGGCCGCCCGGGCCACCGCGCTGGCCGATAACCGAGCCGCCATCAGGGAGGCCGCCGAGCTGGAGGCCGACACCCTGGTCCTGGTCTCCGGCGGGCTGGTGCCCGGCAGCCGGGACATCGGCCTGGCCCGGCGCATGATCGCCGACGCCATCGCCGACCTGGTCCCCACCGCGCAGGAGCTGGGCGTGCGGCTGGCCGTCGAGGCCCTGCACCCGATGTTCGCCGCCGACCGCTGCGTCATCTCCCGGCTCGGCGAAGCCGTCGACCTGGCCCTGCAGTTCCCGGCCGACGCCGTCGGCGTGGTCGTGGACACCTATCACGTCTGGTGGGACGCGCAGGTCGGGGCCGACATCGCCAGGGCCGGGCCGCGGATCGCCAGCTACCAGCTCGGTGACTGGATCCTGCCACTGCCCGCCGACACTTTGCTCGGCCGGGGCCACATCGGTGACGGGCACATCGACTTCGGGCCCATCTCGGCCCAGGTGGCGGCGGCCGGCTACACCGGCTACCTCGAGGTCGAGATCTTCAACCAGCAGATCTGGGACGCGCCGCCGGACGAGACCGCCGCCACCGTCAAGCAGCGCTTCGCCGCCCTGCCTGGTTAGCCCTCGGTCGCGAAGTCCTCGGGGCGGTACTCCTTCTCCTCCAGGAGCACCATCCAGTTGCCGGAGATGTCGCGCATCACGGCCTCGACGCCGTACGGGCGGTCGGCCGGCTCCTGCAGGAACGTGACGCCCTTCGCGCTCAGCTCGGCGTAGGTCTTGCGGCAGTCGTCAACCTGCAGGCCCACGCCGTGCATCTCGCCCTTCTCCAGCTGCCGCCGGATGAAGTCCGCGGCCTCCGCGGTCTGCGGCGGGCCGGGCAGCATGAGCGCCACCTCCAGCTCGGGCTGACTCGGGTGGCCGATGGTCACCCAGCGGAAGCCGTCGCCCACGGTGATATCGTTGCGCAGTTCGAAGCCGAGGTGGGTGACGTAGAAGTCGCGTGCCTGGTCCTGGTCCAGGCAGAACACGGTGACCAGGTGGATGTTCGTGATCATGTACCGAGCCTAGGCCGGCCGCGGTCACGGCTGCTTCTCTCAGCTTGCGCAATCCGGGCCGGTCGCGGCGGCCGTGCACCGCGGGTCGCGCAGCCCGCGCATGAACAGGTAGCAGCCCGGCACCTTGGCCCCGCCAGTGGCGGCCCAGCGATCCCGGTAGGCCGCCGGGCTCTCCCCGATCAGCTGGCTGAACCGCGACGAGAACGAGCCCAGGCTGGAGAAGCCGACCAGCATGCAGACCTCGGTCACGGTCAGGTTGGCCGAGCGCAGCAGGTCCTGGGCTCGCTCGATGCGCCGCCGGGTCAGGTAGCGGATGGGCGTCTCGCCGTAGGCGGCCTCAAAGCTGCGGGCGAAGTGGAACCGCGACACCCCGGCCACGCCGGCCAGCGAGTCCAGGTCCAGCGGGCTGGCGTAGTACCGGTCGATGTGGTCACGGGCCCGGCGCAGGTGCGGCAGCAGCCCGAGCGCGACCTCCGGCGCGGGCGCTGTCCTGGTCATGCCCCGAGCCTATGACGCGCGACCATGGCGACAGGGCAGCGGTGCTGGCTGAACGGCCTGATGAGGTGCTGGCCGGCCTGCCGGCCAGCACCTCATCCGGCAGTCAGGGACGGCCGGGCCCGGATCACGGCCTGGTGAGGGGTTAGCTGGCCAGCGTGATCGTCACCTGGCTGGCGCCGGTGGAGGTGGCGGTGACGGTGCTGGTGGATGAGTTGTAGCTGCCGCCGGTGACCGCGGTCACGCCGGTGGTCAGGAAGACCGGCAGCTGGATCTCGATGGGCCCGCCGGGCGGCGTGCCCGTGATGCTCACGGTGACCACGCGGGTGGCGCCCGGCTTGGTCACTGCGATCGAGACCCCGTAGGTGCCGCGGGCAGCCGAGGTTACGTTGAAGGAGGACGTGAGGTTGCTGGCCGCGATGGTCTGGCCCGCCGCGATCCAGGTGTTGGGGATCCCGCGGCCGACGTAGACCGGCTCGGTGAAGGTAAACGGCCCGGTGCCCGAGGAGGACAGGCCGGTGGCCGCGATCGCCTGCATCAGGCCGAGCTGCTGACCGGAGATCGGGAACCCGTAGGGGCAGGCCCCGAACTCGGGCGGGGCATGGTTGCCGATCCACGGGTTGCTCGGGCTAGGCCCCGACCCGTTGGCCTCCCACCATGCGTTGGGGCCGCCGGTGGTGGTCTCGATCTGCCACGCATAGCTGGTGATCGGCAGGTCACGGTAGTTGTTGCTGTACAGTCCGTCGTTGGAGTACGAGGTGTTGTAGGCCGTTGAGTAGCCGGTGAACGCGCCGAAGGTCGGATAGGGCAGTCCGTTGGCCGCCAGCCGGGCGAAGCCCATCTGGTACATCTGGTCGGCCTGGGACGGCTCGCCGATCAGGCCGGTCAGCGTGCCGCCCATCAGCATCGTCGACCACTGGTCCTGGCCGACCCAGCCCGGCGAGGCCCAGTTGGCGTCGTTGTAGGTGCCGCACCGGTTGGCCGAGTCCGGCTGGGTCAGCGTGCACGGCAGGAAGGTGAACCCGTTCGCCGACTCGTTCTGGCCGACCAGCGTGTTCACCGCGTTCAGCAAGGTGGTGTACGCGGTAGCCGCCCACTCCGCCTCGCTGGTCTGGCCGATCGTGGTGGCGATGTACTTGTACGCGGCCAGCGCCTCCAGCGCCGAGTAGTCGTCGAACAGCCACCGGCCCGACGAGTCGTTGTCGAAGCTGGACGCCAGCCCGCCGTCGGAGGAGAGCTGCGACGAGTAGATGGTGTGCATCATCGTGTACAGGCTCGGGCCCCACTGGCTCGGGGCGTTCGCGTCGTCGTGGAAGTACTGGCTGACGAACGCGGTGTCGCCGGTGAGCCGCAGATAGTCGGCCCAGGTGCCCAGCGTCTTCCAGACTCCGTCGTAGTACCAGTTGGCCCCCACCTCGTTGAAGCTCGGGCTCTCCGAGATGCGCGCCGTGAGCAGCAGGTTCTGTGCGTCCTGGAAGTCCCCGCTGTCGAACTTGGCCTGCAGCTCGCCCGGCACATCGTGGTTGAGCAGCCAGGCGTAGTTGTTGGCCGCGGAGAACTCGCTCTTGCCGACCTGCATCATCAGGTCGTAGATGGTGCCCGCCTTGAACGCGTCGGTCAGCGCCGTGCCCGGACTGGCCAGGTTCCCGGTGCTGGGCAGGGTCAGGTTGGGCAGCGAAAAGGTGGGCGTGGCCGCCAGCCGCCCGTTCCAGTAAGTGGTCATCTGGCTGAACGCGGTGTCGTAGCTCGGCGCGCTGCCGGACAGGGCCGTCCCGGTCGGCAGGGCCACCCCGGTACCGAAGTTGTCCACCGCGACCACGAAGTCGTTGTCGTTCGTCTGGCCCGGCTGCACAGTGCTCAGCGACGAACTGGTCAGCTGGATCAGGTTCGGGCCCGAGCCGCCGGGCGGCACGGAGACGGCGGTCGTGCCGTTGTTCGTCACCGCCACTCGGGTGTAGATCAGCATGAACGGGTTCCCGCCGATGGTCACCTTGTCAGCGAAGTCCGTGATGGCGATGACGACGGAGCCGACGGTGCGGGTGGTCGTCATAGCCGGCAGGTAGCCGCTGGCCTCCGTCCACTGCACCGACTGCGCCCCCGGCGCCCCGCCGAAGTCGTACGCGCTGAAGGAGTACATCGCACCGCAGTAACTGGTGCCGCCCTGGGTGTAGGTGTTGACCACGCCGCGGGCGAAGAACGACCCGGACAGGTACGCGAAGACCGGCCAGTAGTTGCCATCCCAGCCGATCGTGGTCTGATTGGAGAAACCCTCCCCGTTAGGGTCGCTCGGGGTCGGGAAATTGGTCCCGTAGGCGCGCGGCAGGCTCGAATTCTGGCAGGCGTTCGGGCTGACACTGGGCAGGCCCTGAAAGCCGCCGCTGCCGCCAGGGTTGTAACCCGGCAGCCGCCACACCCGGGTGGTAGCCGAGGTACACGGAAGCTGCACCAGCACGGTGCCATTGGCCGTGGTGTCGCCCGTCGGCACGATGCACTTGGAGGAGTGCACCGCCTCCAGGCTGAAGGTGTTGGTGGCACCGCTGACCGTCACCGGCTGCAGCTCGAACTCCTGATTGGTCTGCCCGTTGCACGTCCACTGGATGACCTGCGCGTTGTCCGCCGTCGAGCGCCCGGAGACGTCCACGCACAGGCCGGCGAAGGACGTGATCGTGTAGGTGTTCGTGGTGCCCGAGACCGGCGTGAACGTCCAGTTCTGGTTACTCCCCGAATTGCAGCTGTACTGAATCAGCTGGACGCCGGTCGTGGTCTGCGAGTTGGGATCGTCCATGCACAGGCCGCTGCCCTGGTTCACGTTCGTGGTCGTGAAGGCAACCGGCTGGGCCGCGGCCGGCCCCGCGCCGGCCAGCACCGGCAGCAGAGCGGCGGCTAACGCGACGGCCGCGGCCACTGGCCCCAGCCTGCCCGCCAGGCGGCGGGCGCAGGGTCTGCGCGAGCGTGGCGTCTGCGGATGAATCACAGGTCCTCACATCCTCCGACACGACAGGACAGCATCGTTGTGATCGCTAACATCCCTGTCTGTTAGCGCTAACAATCGACGCGCGGATAACCGCCGTCAAGACCGCCCCGCGCTGGGCGGGTCGCGCCATGAAACTTTCAACGACTACACCGGGTGCAGCCCCACACCCGGTGTCGCGGTCGTCCGAATTACCCAATGCGGCCCGCCGAAATGTGGACCTTCATGATCACGGAACCTGCTCAGCGCTATCCACTGACCAGGTTCCGTGATCATGACGTCGGCAATTGAGGGCGTCGGTAACCCTGTATTCGGCCGGGCCTAAAGTGGGACGCATGCGCGGCGGTGTGCCTCCCCCGGGATCGGGTCAGGCCACTACGGCCGGCCGTCAGGCCGCCCAGACGACCGCCACCCGCGAGCCAGCCGAGCGATGACCAGCCGATGCCCGAGCCAGTCGGCATGGCTATCGTTGCGTGTTGTCATCAGATGGCGGGCGGTGCGACCGAAGGGGCCTCACGCGGTGCACAAGACGACGATCCGGCTCGCCGACGGGCGGGAGCTTACCTACTACGACAGCGCCGCCGACCAGGCCAGGGATGCGGTGGACCGGCGCCAGCTGCCGCCCGCCAACTCGGCTTCGCAGCTACGCTACGAGCCGTTCCTGGACACCTGGGTGATCTACGCCAGCCACCGCCAGGACCGCACCTACCTGCCGTCGGCGCAGAACTGCCCGCTGTGCGCGTCCACGGCCGAGCACCTGACCGAGGTGCCGGCGGCCTCCTACGAGGTGGTGGTGTTCCAGAACCGGTTCCCGGCGCTGAGCGCCCCGCCGCCGGAGGCGGTCGGCACCGCGCCGGGCCAGCTGCTGGCCTCGCGGCCCGCGGGCGGCCGCAGCGAGGTGGTGGTCTACACCGACGACCACGACGCGTCGTTCGCCGACCTCAGCCCGGAGCGGGTGGAGCTGCTGCTGGACGCGCTCATCGACCGGACCGCGGTGCTGTCGGCTCTGCCCGACGTGGACCAGGTGTTCTGCTTCGAGAACCGGGGCCGGGAGATCGGGGTGACCCAGCCGCACCCGCACGGGCAGATCTACGCCTACCCGTTCATCACCCCGCGGACCAGCAAGGCGCTGGACTCGGTGCGCGCCTACTACCGCCGTACGGGGCGGAACCTGTATGACGACGTGCTGGCCGCCGAGCGGACCGACGGCTCGCGGGTGATCATCGAGACCGAGTTCTGGACCGCGTTCGTGCCGCACGCGGCCCGCTGGCCGTACGAGGTCCACCTGTACCCGAACCGCCGGATGCCCGACCTGGCCAGCCTGGACGCCGCCGAGCGCAAGGAGCTGGCCGAGGTCGAGCTGGACATCTTCGGTCGCTTCGCCCGGCTGTTCGACGCGCCCGCGCCGTACATCGCGGGCTGGCACCAGGCGCCGGTGCGCGACGGGCGGGAGATCTTCGCCATGCACCTGGAGCTGTTCACCTCGCGCCGCACCAGCGACAAGCTCAAGTACCTGGCCGGCTCGGAATCGGCCATGGACGCGTTCGCCAGCGACGTGATCCCCGAGGCGGCGGCGGCCCGGCTGCGCGAGCTGGCTCCCTAACCGCCGCACCTCACCGCCCCCCATCAACCACCCCGCCCGCCTCACCAGGAGGCCAGCGTGCCCAGCAGCAGGTCGTAGCTGAGCACCCGGCGCTGGCCGGTGACCTCGCGCCAGGCGTCGGCCTGCTCGGAGTTGGCGTGCTCGGCCACGCTGGCCGCCATGGCGTCATAGGCCACGTGGTAGACCGCGTCCACCTCGCCGGTGCCGCGGGCGATCGAGGCGAGCCGACTGGGCAGCGGCTCGGCGGTGACGGTGACCAGGTGCGGCTGACGGCCCCGCCGGTGCCGGATCATCTGCAGGCACTCGTGCCGGATGTTCTGCACCCGGTCGGAGCGGATGGTCCACTTGCAGGAGATCGCCGCGTGCAGGTAGGGCAGGCCCGAGGCGGTGCGCACGCCGCGCAGGGCCACGGTCACGTCCGGCTTGATCAGGTAGTCGGTGCCGACGGTGATGCGCAGCTCGGGGTTGGCCCGGACCAGCTGGTCCACCTGGCTCAGGTGTGAGTACTGGTCGAAGTGGGTGATCACCGTGCCGCGGCTGACCTTCCAGCCGCGGTCGCGCTGAAGCCGGAACAGCCCTAGCTCCAGGTGGACCCTGACCGCCTCCTCGAGCGGGCCGCCGGGATCGGCAGGCACCGCCGAGGACTGGCCGCGGGGCACCTCGAGCTGGTCAAGCAGGCCGGCCGCGATGCGCAGCGACTCGGTGTTGTCGACGTCGGCGAAGTTGGGCACCAGCGGCCAGCTCAGCTTGTTCTTCTTGCTCGGCTTCCAGCCCAGCAGCTCCGTCGCGAACGGCGCGGTCATGACCCGCTAGGCGTCGAAGTCGTAGCGGAACACATACGACGAGGCGTCGGCGGTCATCTCGTTGACCTCCACGACCTGCCCGTCGGCGGTGTAGGCGGTGCGCACGATGTCCATCACCGGCGTGCCGGGCGGCAGCTCCAGCCGCTCGGCCTCCTCCGGCTCGGGCATCCGCGAGCGCAGGTCCTCCCGGAACCGGGCCGGGGCGTGACCGAGCTCGCGCAGCCGGGCGTAGATGCCGCCCGGCCCCGCGTCCTGGTACTCCATCATCGTGCCCGCCGCGATCTTGGCCGGGAGGTAGGACACCGCCAGCAGCACCGGCTTGCCGTCCAGGACGTAGCGGCGGCTGCGGGCGATGACCTTGACCTCGGGCTCGTCGGACAGGTCGAGCAGCAGCCGGACGTGCTCGGGCGGCTCGGCCCGGCGCACCTCGAGCTGATCCACCAGCAGCTCGCGGTCGTCGATGTCGGCCGACCAGATCGACCGCCCGGAGCCCCAGCCGCGCCCGGCCAGCCGTCCTACGCCCGCCCGGACCACCGGCCGGAACTCGCGCACGTAGACGCCCGACCCCTTGCGGGCCACGGCCAGGCCCTCGTTGATCAGCTGGGCCAGCGCCTGCCGGGCCGTCATCCGGGCCACCTGGTACTGCTGCATGAGGTCGTTCTCGCCCGGCAGCCGGGACTTCGCCGGGTACTCACCCCGCGCAATGGCCGCGCGCAGATCGCTCGCGATCACGCGGTACTTGCGCTCGCTTACCGGGCCAGCTGAACTCGACACGATCCGGCCTCCTAGCGCGCCCGGGGCCACCCAATCGGCCTTAGCGTCTCTAGAGAAGTAGATTAGCAGCGATGCCACTGTTCAGCCGTTCTGTTGAGGAATGACGGACAAGACGACGCCAATGAGGGGCTAGCTATCTCTTGGTGTCTGAGTTAACGTCTCTAGAGAAGCCGGGTAATGCCGCGTGTCGGCACCTGGCCTTCTGATTTGAACGGCTTGGTTTTCTGACGGCTCAGCGCAACTCCGCTGTACAGGGGCTTGACCAGCCCAGGGCAGAAGGGCAGCACATGAGCGCGGCACTCGGCATGGCGCGGCCACAGGCCGGCGCAGGCTCCCCGCGACCAGAATCGAGTTCTGGCCAGCGGGGCGACGGCCACCCTGAATCCGATTCGGCCCAAGGCAGACAGGCCGGGGCGGTGGCCGCCGCGAGCCGGGTATTCGCGGCCCAGCCGTTACAAGTGGCCCAGGCCCGGCGTTTTGTCGGCGGCGTGCTGTGGGGGCTGGCCCCGGCCGACGACGTGGTGCTGTGCGTATCCGAACTGGCCAGCAACGCGGTGCTGCATAGCAACTCGCGGGAGCCGGGCGGGCAGTTCTCGGTCCGGGTCTGGATGACCGCCCGCGGCGCGGTCCGGGCCGAGGTCGAGGACCGGGGCGGTCCCTGGGCCCCGGATCCGGAGGCCGGCGAGGAACGGGGCCGGGGGCTGCTCATTGTGGCCGCGCTGGCCTCGCGCTGGGGCATAGCCGGCAGCAACGCCGGGCGCGTTGCCTGGCTGGAACTAGACCCCGCGTAGGCGCTCGGCCCCGCCGGTCCCGCCCGCCCCGTCCGTCACGGGCCGGCTGGGTGCTTCATGATCACGGAACGTGGTCAGTGAATATCACTGACCACGTTCCGTGATCATGAAGATCACAATTGGCCAGCGGTAGGGGTGGAATGCTGGGGGGGTGGCGGATCTGAGTGAGCTTCGCGAGCTGATGCGGCGATTCAGCGACGAACGCGACTGGGGCCAGTTCCACGACCCCAAGTCCGTGATCCTGGCCCTGGTCGGCGAGGTCGGTGAGCTGGCTGAGCTGTTCCAGTGGCTGCCCGCCGCCGACGCCCGGCAGCAGGCCGGGTCCGAGCCGCTGCGGACCAGGGCCGGCGAGGAGCTGGCCGACGTCCTGCTGTACCTGGTCTTGCTGGCCGACGTGCTGGACATCGACCTGGCCGACGCGGCGCGGCGCAAGCTGGCCGACGCCGAGCTGCGTTTCCCGCCCGGCGCGGTCAGCGGCCAGGCCCCCGAGCGCCCCTGAGCGTGCCCAAGCCCAGCCCGGACCCGTAGGTGCCCCGGTACCACTCATCAGAATCCCCATGGACAATGAAGCCATGAATCCCTCGTACAGCTACGGCGGCGGGTACACCGCGACAGCCGATCGAACTCGCACCCTGTTCGGTCAGGTGATGTGGCTCGTCGCCGCGACCGCCGGGTTCTTCGCGCTTGGCGGCTACGCCGGCCGCAACCTGACCGAAGGCTGGGCCTTCGGCTCCTTCATCGCGGCGTTTATCCTCCTGATCGCGATCAGGTTCGCCGTCTCGCGCGCACCCGCGCTGGGCACCGCCCTGCTGTTCGCGGTGGGCTTCCTGCTCGGGCTGGCCATGGCCCCGGTGCTGACGTTCTACGCCAGCACCAACCCGCAGGTGCTGTGGCAGTCCGGCGGCGCGACCGCCTTGTTCATCGCCGGGTTCGGCGCGGCGGGCTGGGCCACCCGGCGCGACCTGGCCGTGGTGGGGCGGGTGTGCTTCTGGGCCCTGGTGGCCCTGATCGTCTTCGGCATCGTGCTGATCTTCGTGCAGGTGCCGGGCGGCGAGCTCATCTACTCGATTCTGGGCCTGGTCATCTTCGCCGGCCTGACCATGTTCGACTTCCAGCGGCTGCGGCAGTCCAAGGGCATGGACTCGGCGCCGCTGATCGCGGCGTCCATCTTCCTGGACGCGCTCAACGTGTTCCTGTTCTTCCTGCGGATCTTCGGCGGCGGCGGGGGGCGCGACTGAGCGGCATGGCCAGCCGCGCGGAGCGGGCCCGGTCGTTCGGGGCCATCGCGGCCGACTACGACCGGCTGCGCCCGCCGCCCGCCGCGGCCGCCGTGGACTGGCTGGTGCCCGCCGACGCCGAGGTCGTGGTCGACGTCGGCGCCGGCACCGGGCTGCTGACCAGGGCCCTGGCGCTTCGCGTGCCGTCGGTGATCGCGGTCGAGCCGGACGAGCGGATGCGGGCCGTGCTGGCCGCGCGCTCGCCTGGTGTCGAGGTGCGGCCCGGCCGGGGCGAGGCCATCCCGCTGCCCGACGCCAGCGCCGACGGCGTGTTCGTCTCGTCGGCCTGGCACTGGATGGAGCCCGAGCTGGCCCTGGCCGAGATCACCCGGGTGCTGCGGGACGGCGGCCGCTTCGGGCTGATCTGGACCAGCCGGGACCGGCAGGTGCCCTGGCTGCGCGACCTCAGCCAGCCGCGGGCGCAGGATGTGGCCCCGCCCGACGAGCAGGCCTGCGGGTCGCCGGGCCGGCGACCGCGCCAGGTCGACCTGCCCGCGGGCGTGCCGCTGGTCGATCCGGCCCGGACCTCGTTCACCTACACCCGCACGATGAGCGTGGCCGACTTCGTCG
>Ga0307479_10003038_pt1 | contig 15252 bp, 8 predicted proteins | sample atmos_gasesECM4C_FD_203743 | JGI IMG/M metagenome (GOLD analysis project Ga0307479, IMG submission 203743) | Hardwood forest soil microbial communities from Morgan-Monroe State Forest, Indiana, United States - atmos_gasesECM4C_515 | ecosystem: Environmental > Terrestrial > Soil > Temperate... | reverse complement strand
ACAGCGAGTCCAGCCCAAAATCAACCTCAATGTGGCCCGTCTCCTGCTGGACTCCGTCCTCGAACTCCTCACCTTGGGCGATGATCTTGACCTGGCTCGGGGCCAGAGTCCACTTTCGTGCCGCATCAACGGTCCACATGTCCCAGTACACGTCAAAGACATACGCGTAGTCATCGTGAACCAGATCAGCGGCCACGACGACAGCTTCCTCGGGCGTGATTCCCGGCGAGAAACGTTGCTCCAAAACACTGGCCTCAGTCCAAGACACCGGTTGAACGGCGACATAAGTCACACCCGGCCGTTGCTCGGAAAAAGGGAACTGCTTCAAAACCGAGAGCATGTGCGGTAGCATGGCCGGGCCGCTGAAATCGGGGAACCACAAACTGAGGTACAAGGGATCGGGCATAGTATGAAACCGTCTTTCTATTCTAACCGTGCTAAGGGATCAGTACGGGCAGGAGTTCTTTCTGGCATCAGTCGGCGGGGAGACTGGGCCGGATCTCCTGCGAGGGCACAGTCGGACTTCCATCGTTGGTGTCGACCCCGGAGAGCGAGGCCGGAATCGTCGCTGTCAGGATGGTGCCGTCGAGATTGGACTCAATTTCGAGCGTCTCTCCGAGTTCTTTCAGACGCTCTCGTATGCCCGCCAATCCCACGCCAACGTTTCCGGTTTTCCAGAAGCGATCGAGAACCTCGCGCGGGACCCCCATTCCGAAATCCTGCACTGTAACGGCCACCACTGACTCATCCGTACGAACGGAAACGTTGACCGCGCGACTGCCGGAGTGGCGGTGCACGTTAGTCAGAGCCTCCTGCAGAATGCGGAAGAGCGCAACCTCTGTGCGGCGTGGAAGTCGGTGCACATGGGACGGCAGCTCGAGCTTGGTTGTGATTCCACTGCGCTGGCCAAATCCGTCAACGTACCATTTCGCCGCGGAAAGAAATCCGGCCTCGTCCAACAAAGGCGGATGCAAAAGGTGGGAAAGCGTACGAGTCTCGGAAATCGACCGGTCGACCAGCGTACGCGCGTCGCGCAGATGTTGGGATGCGGGATCGCTCTCTTGCGCGAGCGCGAGCCGGTCCATAGACACGACACCATGCACGATGCTATGCAACTCAAGGTCCGCATATCGGCTGCTGCGATCGTCCAGCAGCATGACGGTGCAGTTTTCCGGAGCGTATTCCTTCAACGAAAGCACTTGGCGGCGATAGCGCAAAGGGTCCTTGGCAAGCATCCGTACTTCGGAGAGAGCATCGATCACGAGCCGGTTCGGTTTACGGCGTTCGACCTCGGCCATGATGGCCTGTACGCGATCGTTGAATTCGACCTCTCCAGGATAGAACACCGTGTATTGCCCGTCGGGCTTCAAGTCCTGCTCGCTTGGCCGACTTCGAGTACCCGCCGATTCCTCGACGGCCAGACCGTGGTTCTCAGCGACGGCGAGAAGTTCGTCGCGGGATTCAGATAGAGTGACGCAGAGGACCTTTTCGCCGCGTTTCATTCCTTCGGCCATGAATTGCAGAGCAAAGGTCGTCTTCCCCGTGCCGGGTTCTCCCTCGATTAAATAGAAGTGTCCAACGGGGAGACCACCACCCAGCACATCGTCGAGACCCGCACATCCGGAACGACAGCGTGTAATCGTGGGCGCAATTCGTTCGTACATGGAGAACTTTCTAATCTCATCCTTTCAATGACTTTCCAGCGAGCAGTAAAAAACCGGTTCGGCGACACTCCATTTTTGGGAAGAAGGCCCCAAATGTGTGAATACATTAGTTCTTGTCGATACTAGCGAAGTAAACTTTATCGGGAAGGTGATCTGCGGAATGTTAACAAAGGCAGTTACAGCGTGATGAAAAATGTGCGAGAGCGGTTCCGTTCGCTCAAGGATGGGGTAGTGCCGAATGTGAGTGGTCGTTCGCAGCAGCAATACGAGTTTGTTGAAACTCTTTGATAATGTTCCCTGGGAAACTCGATAGAAATGTCCCCTTAGACTGAGCCTCCAGCCAGGAGGAGGCGGGTTGAAGAGGACAGCGATGAGCCGTCGCGAGTTGGAACGGGTGGAGGTGATGGGGCGAGTGGGAAGTGGGGATCTGCTGCTGCAGGATGCGGCGGCGATGTTGGGGTTGAGTTATCGGCAGACGAAGCGGGTGTGGCGGCGGTATCGGGAACGCAGGGCGAAAGGACTGAAGCACGGCAACGCGGGGCGGGAGTCGAATCGGAGCAAGCCGGGCAGATTGCGGCGGCGGGTGCTGAAGCTGGTTCGCAAGAAATATTCGGGGCAGAGGGCGAGCGCTTCGGGCCGACGCTGGCGGCCGAGCACCTGGCGGAAGAAGATGCCATTAGGCTCGATCATGAGACCTTGCGGCGCTGGCTGTTGGCAGAGGGGTTGTGGAGCCGACGCCGGAAGCGGAAGCAGCATTGTCAGCGACGGAAAGAATCCGAATGAAGTGCACGGCCAAGCCCGATCACCCTTGGCGCTTGGGTTATGAGGTGCGTATGGCCCGGCTGGCCGCGCCGCCCGTTGTCCCGCGTCCTTCCGCTTCGCCCTAAAAAGCCGGGCTACGCTCCAGAACGCGGGACAACGGAACTACATCACCGAGGGACATTTCTAATGAGTTAATTCAGGGGACATTTCTAACGAGCTTTGACAAGCAGCAACACGAGTTTTGACAGTGCTAAGAAGGTACTGTTAGCATAAGCAGTTTGCTAGCACGCCTGCCTTCAGTCGTCCCCGTCGTCTAGCCCGGCCTAGGACATCGCCCTTTCACGGCGGTAACACGGGTTCAAATCCCGTCGGGGACGCCAACCTTATCAACCACTTGCAAATCCCCTCCAGAATTTTGTACGTCCGTTAACGTCCGATAAGCCTCGGTGCTTGGTTTTTCTTCGTTTTTGTCGAGCAACAAGCTCACAACTCGGCTCTGCGCATCTCGCTTGGTTTGCGTGATCGCTTGCGCGTAAATGTTCAGAGTGACCGAGATGTTTGCGTGCCGCATTAGCTCTTGCACAACCTTCACGTCTTCGCCGTTTCCTTTGAGGAGCGTCGCATACGTATGCCGGAACGTATGCCAACCGAAATGGCCCACGATTCCGATTTCCTTGGCCGCTGGTTCCAAATGCGCCTTGTAGAGCGAGCCTGGCCAGTACGGCAGTTTGCCTTTGCTGTGTGGGCTGGCAAATACCCAGTCCTCATCGATTGGGTATGGACTCTGGAGTCGCCAGTTCCACAGGACCTTTGACAATCGCAAATCGAGCGGAACCGGCTTGCGAGAGGCTTCGGTCTTGCAGTCCCCGACGTGCTGCATCACGATCGAGCGGATGACATGGACTTCCATTTTCTGAAAATCGATGTCCTTCCACTTGAGGCCCAGCAACTCCCCAACCCGAAGGCCCGTGAACACGGCGATAAATACCATCGTGCGCGTCGGCTCCTTCAGGATGCGAAGCAGCGCCGCAATCTGCTCGATGGAGAGCACGATGGGCATCCTGGTCCGCTTGGCGCTTTGACGCACCATGCGTATGGGATTCACACCGAGCCATTCCCACCTGACAGCGTGATTGAAAACGGCACTCATGATGTTTCGAGCTTTAGCTTTGCTTCCATTCGCATACTTGAGCGACCGAAGCCACTGCTCGACAGCGACTGCCTTGACCTCGGTGACGTGATAGCTTCCCCAACGAGGCAGAATCCACTTGTGGAAATATCCCTCATAGGTGACCTGCGTCTTCCGTGTTTTGCTGCAATTCGCCCCCAGCTCCTTTTCCCGGTAGTGTTCGATGAGCGTTTGAACACTAATCGGTGTCAAGCTGGTGCGCGGATTCTCAGCGTTGATGTCTGCCCGAAGTGCGGCTACGGCCTTCTGCGCCGACGCCTCGTTCGGATATTGTTCGACCGAACCAACGATCAGACAGCGTCGCTTGCGGGAGCCGTCTGCCTGGAGTTCGTACCAGCGATACTCCCAAGCGTTTCGGCCACGAGCACGCTTCACAATCTGAAGGCTGCCTTGCTGAAATCTCGTCCGTCTCATCACGATCCTCCGTGGTTAGGGACGGTACGGATAGCTGGCTAACTTTAACCTCAAATGCACCCACGCGTCGAGATCCGATGTGCGGAAGCGCCACAATTTTCCTATCCGCATGGCGCGTATCTCACCCTTGCGGGCGAGTCGTTGAAGTGTTTTCGGGTGGATCTGCAGCAAGGCTGCCGCCTCGCGCGAATCGACTAACCTCTCGAAATGAGGGAACGGCTGGCTGACTGGCGTTACTTCGTGCATCTCGCTCATAAAATCTCCTGCAGCGAGAGTCGAGACCGGGCTGAAATCACGGCGTCGTCTGAAGGTCGGCTTTGGCGTTCGACTTCGTCCGACAGATTTCGAGCCCATTCACTACTCGGCTGGCGTTAGTCTTCGCGTCATGGGCGGACGAGAACATTATTCGTATAGAAACCGTAGAAGACGCATTTGTTGCTTCCCTTCAAAGAATCTTTTTTCTTTTCGACTTCGACAATATTTCTCAACAACTGCTTAAAGTGCCTAAAGCGCCTAGAAGTGCTTTTAGGTACGTTTGAGGAATCCAAAGGAACAGAGCAATAGTCGCACGCAAACCACCCGCCTCCTTAGCAAGGCGGTGCCACGGATTTTCCCCTCTATGTATAAAAGGAACCTGCGGGAGGGAAAATGTATCGAAAATATTTTCGAACGCGGTCGAACGATCTCTTGGGAGCGTGGGACCAGACCCAGCAGTAGCCCCGAACCGACTGCAACCATATAATTCAGCAGTTCATGCCGTTGGCATCGCCTAACACGCAAAGGGAAAGTCTCCCGGACGTAATGACGTTCCGAAAGACCTGGCGCGCCTATCAATCACGTCTATTGGATCACCTAGATGGGTACCTGCAAAACCGACGTTTACATTTGGTAGCAGCGCCGGGATCGGGCAAGACAGTTCTGGGTCTCGAAGTGATAAAGCGGGCGAATCCGCCCACGTTAGTGCTGGCACCGACGATCACTATCCGGGATCAGTGGGTTGATCGTCTTGTCGACCTTTTCCTGCCTCCGGACAGCGGCAGACCCGCGTGGGTTTCCACGGAACTGAGGAGCCCTGCGTTTCTGACAGTTGCGACCTATCAGGCATTGCACGCGCTCTGCTCGGGGGAACGGGAGGAGCAAGAGGAGCCTATTGAAGCCGAGGAAAACGGTGACTCTAAGAATCACGTGTTCGAACCGCCGAACAACGGCTCTGATGCCAACCGCGTCGTTCAAGAGCGCGTCCCGCTTCCAGAGGCATTTGCCCAAGCAAAGTTCGGCACTCTCGTTCTAGACGAGGCGCATCATCTCCGCTCCGAGTGGTGGAAAACTCTGACTTGCGTAGCGGGGCAACTCGACAACCCAACGATAGTTGCGTTGACCGCAACGCCGCCTTACGATGTTTCTCCGTTCGAATGGCAGCGATACGAAGAGCTTTGCGGACCGGTCGATGCGGAGGTTTCGGTCCCCGAATTGGTGCTCGAAGGTGACCTCTGTCCGCATCAGGATTACGTCTACTTCAGTACGCCTACCGAGAAAGAGCAGAAGGTGATCTCGGATTTCCGCACTGCCGTGGGCTCGTTTGTTGAGCGGCTCCGGTCAAACGAGGGATTCAAAGATGCGATCCTTACCCACCCGTGGATTGCAACGCCCGACGAACACACGGAAGAGATTCTTGAAGACCCTGAATATCTCTCCAGCATGGTCGTCTTTCTGCACGCCGCTGGATGGGAAATCCCACACCCTGTCTTGAAAACGCTGGGCTTGTCTCACAAACAAGTTCCTACGCTAGAACTCGAATGGCTGGAGGTGCTGCTCTCGCATTGCTTGTACTCCGATGTCGAGCGTTTCCAATCGAGCGAACAAATTCTCAAGTTGCTCCGGCGTGAGCTGCTGGAGATCGGCGCGATTGAACGGCGAAGGGTAAAGCTCCGCGATCCGTCAGACCATCTAAAGCTGCTAACTACATCGATCACCAAATTGAAATCTATTGAGGAGATCGTGCGGCTTGAATCGGCCAGTCAGTGCGCCGAATTGCGGTGCGTCATTCTCACTGACTTTATTCGCAAGGCAGAGATGCCGAAATCCAAGGACGAGCTTGCAGTCTGCGAAGACATTGGCATCGTTCCGATATTTGAATATCTGCGCCGCGCCGCCTTGCCGGATATTCGGCTGGGTGTTTTAAGCGGGTCGCTGGTGATCATTCCCAACAGCGCGGAGCTAATCCTTAGGCAGGCTGCGACAGGATTGGGAATTGAACCGCGAGACCTTTCGATCTCTCCGCTAAGCCACGACCCAGATTATTCGAGCGTCGAAATACGCGGAGAATACTATCGTGGCTCAGTCCGCTTGATCACATCGGTTTTCCAGCAGGGCGGAATAACCGTGCTAGTGGGAACGAAATCCTTGCTGGGGGAAGGCTGGGACGCGCCATGCATCAACACGCTGGTACTTGCCAGCTTTGTCGGCTCCTTTGTTCTCTCGAACCAGATGAGGGGGCGCTCGATCCGAGTGGACTCAGCTCAGCCACAGAAAACGGCCAATATCTGGCATCTCGTTTGTGTCGAGCCTGGCCTATTTGGTCCAGGTGACGACTATGAGCTTCTGGTTCGGCGCTGCTCCGCATTCGCCGGTGTGAATTCTGCCGCGCCAGTGATCGAGAACGGAACCGAGCGATTGGGATTCGGACATCCGCCATTCAGCCGCGATCAGATCGCACAGATCAATACTCAGACTTGCAATCGTGCTCTCGACCGCGCAGGCCTTCGCCAGCAGTGGCAGGATGCGCTGGGTGCAGGTTCGATCAAGCAGATGACGGACGGCCTGAAGGCACCGGACGAGTCGCTGCCTCGCGGGTTCGTTCTCACAAACACAATTGCGGCGCTTCTGATCCAAGCTGCTTATATTATCGTCGCGATCCTCGAATATTTCGGACGGATGCTAGGACGAGTTCGGACCACTCAGGACTTTTGGACCTTCGCCGCATTGTTGCTGGGAATTGCTGCAATTGTGGGTTTGCCTTGGAGTCTGATTGCGTTGTGGCGCTTCATTCGGCACGGAACTCCCGAGCGAAGCATCAAGCAGATCGGGCGTGCGGTTCTCGAAGCCCTGGAGTACGAGGGATGCATTGACCAGCACGCCGGCGTGTTTCGAGTCTGTGCCGATAGGAATGGCGACGGGACCGTCTTTTGCTGGATAGGGGGCGGCACAGGCAAGGAACAGGCAACATTTCTTCGTGCTTTACGAGAGATACTGAGCCCAATTGACAACCCACGATACTTGCTCGCACGACGCAAGATTTGGAGGGTTTTCCGAGAGGACTATTTCGCGGTTCCGGATGCATTGGCGCGGAAGAAGGAAGTTGCTGAGATATTCACACAACGCTGGAAACGCCTCGTGGGACCGGTTGAACTTGTATACACGCGCACTCCTGAAGGCCGCAAGGTGCTGCTCCGTGCTCGCAATCACTCACTCTCCGGAGCTTTTCAGAAACGTGCGGAGAGAGTGAGTTCCTGGAAGTAACTCTGAAGAATGTCGTCTCCCCACGGAGCTAAGCATAGCCGGGGTGCGGCTCGTGTCAAGGCTCACGACCGCTTCGCGGCGCTCAAGACGCGGCCTTGACACAAGCCTTTCCCCCCGGCCCATTTCTCCGACATATGGGGAATGTGGAGGTGTGGCTCTCCGCGAGACCTCAAAGCCCGAGACCAAGACTGGGGCCACCGAGGTCATGTTCCACGCCGACATGGGGAGTCTTTTCCGGTTCCGGTGTGTGAGTTGGAACGGAAGAATGTTGCTCTCCGATCTGCTGGCCAGCTTGCCGGTTCACCCCAGTCATCAGGTCAACACGGTGGCCCTTTTCCGGATCGTGTGCGGATAGCTGTTTTCGAGCCAGTTCAATCGCAGACTGCCGCATCGTGGATACGCCGACGGATTCACGAAGTTGCTCGCGGTCGCTGGTGACAACAGCGATCTCGCTCCGGCCGCGGCTCGCCGCAACATAAAACAGCTCTTTTTTCATAGCGTCTGCCGAGATAATGACGGTATCTACCGTTTTGCCCTGGCTTCGATGGGCAGTGACCGCATATCCGTGGGTGAATTCGTGATAGTTCGCGGGAAGCGTTCTTCCGTCTTCGAGGCGAATGGCACCGCCGTCTAGGGAACTCACTTTGACCAGCTCTCCGTTGGTCGCCTGGAGTTCCGGCCCTCGACGGTTTGCTGTCAGCATGAGGCTGTCGCCAGGGGCAACCTCAATGGCCTGACGCTCATAAACGGAAAATGCCCGCGTTTGTTTCGGCGAGATGTTCACCTGTTCACCGGTTTCTTTTCGCGCAACCAGAGATTCAGGCTCAACACGCACGACTTCTAGAGACTCATGGCGTTTTGCCAGTTTTGTGTCTCTGTGGAATTGCACAACCTGCCCTTCTTGGTAGTTGGACAGTTCTTGTTTCTGCGCTGTCGTCCACTGGAGCGAGACGTACCGATCAAAAGAATGGCTGACTCCCAGTTCGCCGCGATCTTTCCGATCGTGGCGAATCGCGTCGGTGAGTTGGGAAATCTCAGCATGAGTGCCGGCAACAACAAGCGTATCGCGCCCTTCGGCTCGGAACTCGCGATGTAGATCCGCCACTATCTGGCCTCGGTCGAAGATGGGTACTTCACGAATGGCACCTAGTTTTTCTAATTGTGCGAACCCTTCTTCGGGTGAATGTCTCATGGTCTTTACGGCCTCGCGATAGACAGAGTTCGTCTGCCGCTGTACTTCAGTGAGAGAAACACTCTTCAGGCCAGACTCCCGTTCCAAGATACGCAAAGCATCTGAGGCCTCGACGCTGGGAATTTGTCGCGTGTCACCGGAAAAGACGATTCTGGCTCCATGATCCTCGGCGAGATGCAGCAAGCTTTGCATTTGCCGGCCAGAAACCATACCTGCTTCATCAACAATCAAGACCCTCCCGCGCAGCGCGCCCTGTGGCTCCTGAGCCTCCAGAAGTCGGGAGACAGTCATCGCGTCACGGAAGCCAACTTTTTCAAGTTCATCCACCGCACTTCGGGTTGGAGCCACCGCAAGAACTTCGTGTCCGGACTCTCTGAGGCCACGGTCAATTTCACGCAGTGTCGCCGTCTTGCCAGTACCGGCAGCGCCTCGAACATTGACCACCAGATCGCGAGAGTCGAGTACTGCTTCGACGGCACGCTTCTGTTCGGGACGAAGGTGGTCCGAAAGCTCAAAGTCACGCCCCTTGCCGAGGTGATCGAAGCGGTCCAATCCTCGGTTAACCACCGCGATCATGTCGCGCTCACGTTGGAGGCTCGCATGTGTCGCAATTTCGTCCCCAGAGGAGATGAGAGCCCCTTTCGCACGTTCAACAGAGAGAGAGCCCTGAACATCGCTGAGGTCGACGTTGCCGCGTCCGTGACGGAGAACCTCGGTTAGAATCTCATGTTCTCTGGCGACTGAGAGACGCTCGAAAATGTGCTCCTGAGAGTATGCAAGCGACGCCTCGTGCATACCGTGATTGATTTGAGGTGAATAGGATTTTGTCTGAGCTTCGTTCAAAACCTCACGAAGTGTTTGCCTCTCATCCGGGGTCATTCGTTCTTGCTGAAGGTTACGGACTCGCTCGGTCGATATCTCCTCAAGCTTGTCAGCCCGCGTTTCCCGGACGAGTACCGCGACCTCGTTGTCTGTCGGCGCACGACCACGTGAATTGGTGAACTCCAGAATGGCCGCATCCCGCTGGGCACTGCGTTGGCTGTACTTGTCGAGGACGTCCTGGGAGAATCCTGCGATCTCGAATCCCTTGTCACGACCACGAACATCGTGACGGTTTTCAACCTCGTAACCAAGGGCCCGTACTTCGCGAGCCAGGGCATTGCGATAGACCTCGGTCAGGTAGCTGCGACGCTCGTACAGACCGGAAGCCTGCAGCGACTTCCAACGTCCTTCAGTTCCATCGTAGGTCAGATTGGCAGCGACGGCATGAGTGTGGAGCTGAGGATCTAACTGACGACTCGTGTCGTGAGTGTATGAAGCTACGATCCAGTTTCCGGTGGCTCGATTTTCGTTCAGGCCGGCGAGGCGAACCCTGGTGGCCGAGTATTTCTCTGCTTCTTCTAATGCCTCGCGCACGGCGGTTCCGTGCGCGGCGACAAGTCTCTCATCGCCGCCAACAATGGCCATCACAGAGACGGACTTCGGCGCCGAAAATGTCATGTCATAAAAAGAGCGTGCCTTACTTTGCTCCTCACCATTGCTGGCAAAGCGATCTGCCCCGTGACGTTGCCGGAGGAATTCTCCCGTTTGTGGGTCGAGGCCCTGACGCACCGACTCGAAATCCTCGGAGGTAACCTCTCCTTTCAGACCCAGCAGCTCAGCGCCGCGTCCATGCCACCGGCCTTCGACTGTTCGATTCTGGTCGTAGTAGTCGCTCTGTTGGAGATGGCGCTGAGCGTAACCCTCACCGCCGGTCATGGCACGAATCGTCAGCACACGCAGACCCTAGCGCTGTTCGAAGTTCCGGATCAAGGGAGTGCGGCTCGTGGTTGTATGCCTTCCACGCCCAAGCAGCTGCCCCTTCCTGGCGAGGGTGCTAAGTTAATGACAGATAAAGGCGCGGAGGACAGCGAGTAACCCGAGTGGCAGAACAGCTTGTTAGTGGTGGATTCCCGCCAAAAGCAATGCTATACTCGATTCCGAAAATGACGATACAGACCAAATCCATTATGAGACGGCGCGTCAATCGCGCTCGGCCCTCGGGATTGGTCTGATTATTCGTTAGATTTCCAAGTTCAGATTCGATTTCCGAGGCTCCGACAAAAGTCGGGGCCTTTTGCTTTTTACGAATGTGTTTTTGGCCGGTAGCCAAGCTGGAAAGGCACGTGACTGTTACTCACGCCATCCGCAGGTTCGAATCCTGCCCGGCCAGCCAATTTTGCAGTGAAGCGGCTCGCTAGTTCAGTAGGAAGAACGCGGCTCTCATAAAGCCGTCGTGGATGGTTCGAATCCATCGCGAGCCACCAGTGGAGGGGCCTCCGGGAGGGGCAGTGGCTTATACCCACTTCGGCGCCAGATTAGCGCGGCTAGACAGGTTCGACTCCTGTACCCTCTACCAATTTTCGCGCCGGTAGTTCAACGGACCAGAACAGTTGGCCTACACCCAACAGATGCGGGTTCAACTCCCGAACGGCGCACCAGGCAGGATTAGCTCGAAGGTCGAGCCCGCGGTCGATAACCGCGAGGCGTTGGTTCGATTCCAACATCCTGCACCATCTTGATGTTGAACATGGGTGACTGGCAGAGATTGCAGATGCACTCGACTCTTAATCGAGACAAGGCTGGTTCGATTCCAGCGTCACCCACCAGATTCGCGGGATTGGCAGATGTGGATATGCACTCGCCTTTTAAGCGAGACGAAGTGGGTTCGATTCCCACATCCCGCACCAGATTTACTTAGCAAAGAGGCGGCATAGCATAACGGATTAATGCTCCGAGCTTCTACCTCGGACGATGAGAGTTCAAATCTCTCTGCCGCTTCCAATGTGGGGATGTGGTCCAACGGATGAGGGCACAAGGCTACGAACCTTGAGATCAGAGTTCAATTCTCTGCATCCCCTCCACATTTAGTTAGGCTCGCGTGGTCTAAGGCATGATGACGCTTCGGTCCTAACGAAGAGATCCGGGTTGGATTCCCGGCGCGAGTTCCAGAGGGGTGGGTAGTGTAACCGAACAACACGGCAGCGTCCGAAGCTGCAAATCCGGGTTTGACTCCCGGCCCGCCCTCCAGCCCTCACTTCGTCCGTCTGCCGTCATCGCGTGTCAGCATAAAGCGGAACTGGTTTCCAGACGTACTTCCCAGTCTTGTCGATATAGCCGTAGTCTCGGTCCTCAGTGGTGACGAACGCCAGCCCATTGTGAAAGTCCTCTACTCGAAACAGCTTCCTTAGTGCAATCACCATCTGTCCTGACTTGTCGATGTAGCCCCATTTATCGCTGACCCTCACCGCCGCGAGCCCATCAGAGAAATGAAAAGTAAGGTCGTACCTCGGTTCGATCACCACTTTTCCTGTCCGATCAATGAAACCGTACTTCTTTCCGAACCTCCAGCGAGAAAGCCCTTCAGAGAAGTCTCCCCAGACCGTCGAGCAGTCCTTTTCGCCTAGCGAAAGAGGTGGTTGCAGCATTAGGTTGCCAGTCTGGTCGATGTAGCCGCAGTTCTGCTTTCGGTTGACTGGGGCAAGACCTCCGCGGAATGAACTTCCCCATTCCAACTGCGCGGCTGAACGACCCATTTGCCGCTGGTATCGATGTAACCCCATCCATCATCGCCCGACCCCGATTTCGTTGCCGCTGCGAGCCCCTCAGCGAATGGATACGCGTATGCAAATTCGGTTGGAATTGTGAGCTTGCCCGTTTTGTCGATGTATCCGGTCTTGCCGTTCAACTCGATCTTTGCCAACCCATCATGAAAACTATCGTCTGTTCCATCGCTTCCTATGTTGCTCTTTTCGCCGTGCCCCTCTTTGTAGTCAGGAGGGATCACGACCGTTCCCGTCTTGTCGATAAATCCCCAGCGGCCGTCGATGCCAAGACTGCTGCCTGACACTTGCACTCTCGCGAATCCTTCGGAGAACTCTTCAGCCCATGGGAATTTCGGCTCGATAACGACCGACCCTCTGGTGTCGATATAACCCCAGTTCCCATCGCGCTCGAACCTGGCAAGGCCCTCTGAGAAATCCCCCACAGCATCGAAGCAGAGGGGAATTACGACCTGCCCTGATCGGTTGATGAAGCCTCCCCTTCCGCGATTCATCACCGGGAACAAGTCGCTTCCTTGCGGCATGAGTTCAGGTTGCGCAGGTTGGGTCTTTGCCATGCAGTCCTGATCTTGTGGAGTATGCGCGGCTGCCAGGGCTCCGTCCGCCGTAACCTCGCGACCGGAACAACCGCCGTAGTTGTTCTCATATTCGCTGCACTGGCCTTTACCGAAATCGTTACGCGTCCACTTCAGGAGCCCTGATGGGCCGCCGTAACGCCAAAGCACCATGTGTTTGTCGGGAAACAGGAGCCAATAGGATTCGGAGTAAGTGTTCCCAACAATGAGTAGCACGATGTCGGCTCGTTGTGCCTTCACCTGCTCGATCAGGTCTTCGCGTCCACGAAGCTTCATGTCCGCCGTGAATACTCGCATCGCTTTGTCGCCAAACGACTGATTGTGAACGTACGAAATTCGAAACGCTAAACGCGGATCATCGTGGATGTATTTGTTGAGCCACGGGATTGAGAGGGCCAACTTTTCATATCTATCTGCGGATTGGAGGAATTCATCTACTCCTTCCACATTGCCGTTTGCATAGTGCAGCACTAGCGCATAGGTAACGTTAGAAGGGAAGGTGTCTTTGCGCACCGAAGCGTGCAGGTTCATCTCTTCGGGTTCGCCCTTGTAGGTAGCCGTTCCATATTCCGGATGGTGATAAGGGGTGAGCTCAGCCGTAACGACCTCATAGGCCGTACGGAGTTTCTGTAATGCTTCTCCCGCTCGTTCGTCCGACCCGAGCAAGTTCCACTCGCGTTCGATCAACCGCATCACCGAGTCTGTGAGCTGCTCCGCGAGGCCCGTTGCCGGCGAGCCTCTCTTTGTTTACCGAATCCAGAGGCAGCAGCGCAGAAACAGCACGTGAGATCTCTGCGTTGTAGGTGTCTGCCTTTAGATCACTGATCTTCCACGGCAATATGAACACGTAATACGAATGCGATTCAGCGACTAGCTTCGATCCGTCTTCGAAAACGACATTAACACTCGTTCCGGGATAATCGTCAAACTTCGTATATGTGAAGAGGCTCGGGAGAGCCTTCGCAATCACCGCAACGTCCGTAAATGCCTTGTTGAACATCTGTTGTTGCTTGGCAGTCGTCTCAGTTGCTTGTGCCCAAGCTTTTGGTTTTTGCGACACAAGGTTCGCTTTGAGCCACGCCGTAGTGATGCCGAGATTCGTCATTTCCGGTTTAGTGACAGGCTCCGCCGAAAGAGCCGAGACTAGAGCCTGCACTTTATCAGCGCTCACGGACTTGCCATTTGAGATGAACTCGTTGTCTTTACGCTGGATTGTAACCAGGTCCTTCTGAGGCGCACCCAGTCCACCCCATCCCGTGTGAATCTCGATTGCTTTGACATTCTTCTGAGCTTCGGCGAGAGAGATCGGACCTGCGAGTAACACGAGGAGCAAAACGTGAACGATGGTCTTCAAGGTTGCCATCAAAAAGCCCCTTCCCGTGGAGAAGCATGAGCCCAAGACTAAGCGCAGCTCACTGGCTACTGCTATTAGAGACACCGGAAAATAGAAGTATATTCTTGAAATTCAGATAGGAGCACAATAAGGCAACCGACCAGGACTACCCAGCAGCGCAGGTTCCCCAAGTTTCGCTAACGGGCCACATCCCGAGTGTGGGCCTTTAAGGCTACTCTTGGGGTATTGACGAATTCACAGACTCATGCCAGAGTGATAACTGAGATCTAGTAATGATGCGCAAGCCCCATACCGATTGCTTCCCGACACCGGCCACGTTTACGTGGCAAGGAGCGGGGGAAGGTACGTTCATGTAGCGGGGGCGATCCAAAGCGCGTAGTTTTTCTGAGCCTCCGATACAAATCGGGGGCTTTTGCTTTTTACGGCGCATTTGACCGATGCGCAGAGAGGAGGCAGCGTCGTCTAACGGCCAGGATACGGCTCTTTCAAGGCTGAGATGGGAGTTCGATTCTCCTCGCTGCTACCAAAGCTGTGAGTACACACACGATTGAACTCGAAGGCTTTGAGATCGAGCTTGCATCGGACCTTTACTGTGATCGCGGCGGCGACCATCACGACTTGGTTGATCGTGCGCGTACGGATCGTAGGAGGATCGGCCACAACATCGATGAATCGGCTGTGTTGTGCGTACGGTGCATGAAAGCAATACCGCTGAAAGCATGATGCCGGGTCGTCTAGTGGCAGGACCCTGGACTTTGAATCCGGGTACGGGCGTTCGAATCGCTCCCCGGCAGCCAGTTCTTTGACAATTTGAAATTCCCTCTTCGGCCAATGGCAGGACACAGCGCTCTGAACGCGGAAATCGTGGTTCAAGTCCACGGGAGGGAGCCGGAGCTATGGTCTATCGGCAGGATGGCTGACCGTCTATCAGCAGGGACGGGTTCAATTCCCGTTAGCTCCGCCATAAGTTTGCGGGAGATT
>Ga0307479_10003037_pt1 | contig 15254 bp, 12 predicted proteins | sample atmos_gasesECM4C_FD_203743 | JGI IMG/M metagenome (GOLD analysis project Ga0307479, IMG submission 203743) | Hardwood forest soil microbial communities from Morgan-Monroe State Forest, Indiana, United States - atmos_gasesECM4C_515 | ecosystem: Environmental > Terrestrial > Soil > Temperate... | reverse complement strand
GGCGGCGGCTACCAGTTCGGCTCTTTCCCAACCCGCCAACTGACGCGCCGTGATCCGCAGTATGCGAAGCAGGTCCGCTCGACTGTATCGGTACACGGTAAGGGAATTTCTACTTTATTATCGGAAGCTTGCGCGCGCTTGGCAAGCACAAAGTGCAGTTCACAGGAATCATGGGAGATAACTTGCAGCGCATGTGGTGCAAAAACGCGTGAGAAAAACGTGGAGCCGACGAACGGACTTGAACCGTTGACCTGCCGATTACGAAAAGCGACGTCCTCCATACTTTCAAGCACATTGATGATTGATGACGACTGATGACGACCTTGTGAAACCAGTGAGTTGCAGAATCGTGGGATACGAATATCCTGGGATCCGGCTGATCAGTTTTCCATTGAGCGTAAGATTGTGAAACGCTGAAGCCACGATGGGGAAGATACTAATTGGAAACTCCATGGAAGAAACCGCCTACCATGAGTCAGGACATATCGTCATCGCTGGAGCGGTCGGGCTGGACATAAAAATCAAAGGCATCGTGATTTACGAGGTCGAGGGTGTCGCGGACGGCTGGGCGTTTTATTGGGAAGACAACCAGCAGTGGGCGGGTATTCTCATGGCGTTGCGTGCTGGGCAGTTGGCACAGTTGAAACAATTTCCTGATTCCGAATTTCGTGGTGGACAGCGAGACGTGCAGAATTTCTTCAGCATGGTGCAAGAGCACTTCCTGCCGAGTTCCGGCGGCGATGTGTGGCAAGACATCTCAACGGCGACCAACAGAAAACTCGACACTCATTGGGCTACTGTCGAGTCCGTGGCTGATGCAGCCATGAAAGCGACGTGGATACCTGTGACGGTCGCTGAACATCCCGATGCCAAACGCAAGAAGCATCTCGACGGAAACACCCTTGTGGAGATTCTCGCCAAACACAAAATCACGACACGCGTCCGGTGACAAAGGAAAGAAATTATGCCGAAGACCTCCGGCGCACCGCCGAGACGCACTAAGTCCGGCATGAATAGCGTGATGAAGGGGAACACGGGGGAGTTCTACGCTCTTGCAGAATTGAGCCGTCGAGGTTGGACGGCCGCTCAGACGGCAAGGAATACGCGAGTCTTCGACATTCTGGCGAGGAAAGATGCCCATCAAGTCGGGATACGGGTCAAAACGAAGACATCCGATGCCCGCGTCTTCCAGTGGAATGCCAAAGAGAACGGAGAAATATTTCTCGACATCGGCGTCAACGACTTCACGATACTTGTTGACATCCCTGCAAGCCAAGACGAGTTCCCGCAGTTTTACATTCTTCGGACTCAAATCCTCGACCAGTGGCTCAAGACCGACTTCGACGTATGGAAGAACACTCCGGGAAAGATAAAAGAGCAGCGCGACCCTTTAAACAAACGACGCCTATTCTATGTTGACGACGCTGACCTTCCGGGACACGGCTACCTGTTAAAACTCAAGCCGCACCTCGCAAATTGGAAGATTCTCGACGAGAGTTCTTCGTAGCCATCAGCGGCTTGCTGCACTTCGGACAACAGCAGTTCCGCGAACCATGCCACGTGCAGTGGTTTTGAATCTGAGAAGCGAGCCAGGTAGTTTCGTCGCAGGCAACGCGAACGGATTTTCAAACAACGTGAACTCGTAGTCGACGCCCGGATTGCCAAAGAACGATGCGCCTCTGAACACTGCAAGCCCACCGATATTCTCGAACCGCGCCGAAGTGAAATATCCCATCTCGCCGTACATCGTGTGGTCGGCGTACAAAGCGATCTCAACATGGTCGAGAGAGTCGTGCAGATTGACGTGTAAGTCGTCGGCAATAACCAACAGGTTCGGCTGTGTCGGAGCAAACTTAGGGTACGTGTTCTCCGACGCTATGCACTTCTCCACGGGCTGCCAGTTGCCGAACGCTCCGCCTTCTCCATTAATGTATTTCGGTTGCTTCGTCCGTCCGGCTCGACGCTTCTCATCAGTGAGTACACCCTCCCAGCCGGGACTCTTTGCTGACAAATACCTCAACCCGCTCCGGCGAAGCGATGAGGTATTCTCCGACCTTGCCGTTAAATCCCGGCGGCTCCCACTGCACGATGGGAAATCCGTTGTGGTGCAACCAGTAGGCAACACGGAGTTCTTCCAGTGCTTCGTCGCGCTGCGTGTTCTTAGCTTCCAACCGAGGGACGAAGCTGGATAGGCAGCCCTCATCGTCGGCAAACGCCAGCAACACGTCGAGTTCTTTGGCATGCTCAGGATGCGCCGGATAGTCGTCCGTCCAACGGTCGGGAGAAATCAATTTCCGAGCAGCGGGTCCAAAGAGTTCTACACCTGACATTCGTTTCGGTTTGCGATTAGTACTCATCGACGATAGCCTGAAAAATGCTAGCACAGTGCGATGGCGAATGATGGGCGAGTGATGTACTGTGCACTTTGGTCGAGTGACTTACAGACGCGAACTGTAAGGCTTGAGTGATTAAATGCAGACTACCGACAGTGCGCGGAACTTCAGCGGCTCAACTGAAAATGAAGCCATCCTGAGGCCCTTATGCCTTCAGGTCGAGTCACATTTCTCACCGATAGTTGAATTTTATGGGATACGGTCACCATCCCGTATTCTATTTTGACCGCATGAAATCTGGAGCCGACGAACGGACTTGAACCGTTGACCTGCCGATTACGAATCGGCTGCTCTACCAACTGAGCTACGTCGGCTTGCCCTCGATTCTAAATGCGAGGGGGAGAAGCGTAAAGAGCGGGTCGAGAGTTGCACAGTCCCATCCTCCGTAAGTATCCGCAACGCAGGGAAAGAATTGTTCGAGCAAATCGTGGAAGCCTTTCGATAGCTACTGCAAGTTCTCCGCGTCATTCGCCCCGCCGATCTCTACTGGTTTGGTAGGGGAGTTACGGTCACGGAAAGTGCCGATCTCACATAAAACTTCGGTAATGTTCGCCGTCCGTTTTCCGTGGTCTGGACCATATGCGCCCACGTATCGTCGGCGGAAGACGACTATGGCACGGAAAAACGAAGTACAAGCTACGAGTGGTCAGCAAGCCGCAGTTCGCTGGACGGTTGAGGGTATTCTCCGCGATGTTTACCCGGTGCAACTTGCATACACGAAACCGACGAAGGACGAAGTGCAGTTCTGCGGTCGATCACGCGGTGCATGAATTGCTCAATGGTCTCTATCAACAGGGTCTCATCTCGGGCCAGACGAACCTGCACCCATCAATTCCTCTGGTGTTTGCTTCGGTGAAGGCTGCGAAAGCAGGACGATGATGGAAAAAGTCACGGCTGCCTGCTTTCACATTATCGAAAATCTTTCAAAGGTTGCCCAGAGCGGACAGTTCGCTGTTAGCCGTTCGCTCGTGATTTGCGACAAGTGTCTTGCGTTGCTTCGGACGCGCCCCCAAGGATTTGTTGGCAGGCCACTCACGCCCGAAGAGTCCGAGAGGCTCACAGCTTACTTGGAAAAGGGAACCCGACCCACAGCCGCGAAAGCACGCCCTGCTCGTCTGTTGCCTAACTAAAGAGCGAGTCCTTTGCAGTGCCTTCATCAGGACGTATCAAAGATTAAGGAGAGCCGGTTTAGTCCTCGGATTTCTTGTTCTTGTTGCCCCTGCCGAAGACCTTCTTGCCCAACTTCCCAATTCCCTTGCCGCTTCCTTTGCCGATTTTAGCTGCGCCTTTTCCGGCGCCGACTCCTACGTCCTTGCCGGCGCTGCCGGCGCCTTTGCCGAGGTCGGCGCCCGCCTTGCCAGGGTGCAAAGTAGCGAGATTGCCGGCAGCTCCGGCAGTGCCTTTGCCCAGGCTTTCCGCCCCCTTACCTGCGCCTTTGCCGACGTCCTCGCCACCCTTGCCGATTTCCTTGGCGGGGCCGCGTTCAGCCTTTTGTTTCTTGCCCTTCTCCACGGACTGGGTCTGAGTGGTCCCCTGATCCTGAGGTGGATTCGCCGGGCTTGCAAATGCTGGCAGACTCAAAAAAACCAGGATGCACGCCGCCAAAAAAATCGAGGCGAATTTAACCTTAATTTTCATTCTCGTTAGTCTCCTGCTGATCGTTTCTTCGAATTCCCTTTCATATCCTCGTTTAGATGCATATGGCTTGCCAAAGCGCCATGAAACTTAACAAGTGGCGAAGTCATTCAATGCAGGGAGATTGAGAAATACAAGCAAATTGAGCGTGACGAAATCGCTACGTCAAAAATGCTGCCGGAACCAATGACGGTGATCCAACCCGTGTCGCCCTATGGTCACGGCGTCCTTCAGACCCAGCGATTGGATAGTCTCGGATGGCATCCAGAAATCAGGGCGGGCAACGCACGTTGCCCGCATTGCGCCTCGCTAAGCGACCGACTACGATGCAACTGAGCGGGGTCGCATGCAGGTTCGCTTTCGGCGATACTCTAGGTCTTGTCACGCAGGAAGACGCAGACCACCTGGGCTGGCTTCAATCCTGCTTCTGATATTCATTGTTTCGATCGTAGCCGCCGCTCAGTCGCCGGACTCGCGTTTAAAAGTCTTAGTTCGCAGCGGCCAAACTGGCCTCGATGCCGGCGACTTCGCTCGCGCCGCAGCCGATTTCGAGCAGGCTCAGCGACTATCGCCGGAAAACCTTGAAGTCAACCGAGGCTTATTGCTCGCCTACTTGCAAGTTGGACGACTCGCGGAAGCTACGGAACTCGGACGGAGCGCCGTTGCGCGCTGGCCGGGAGACGCTCAACTATGGCATTGGCTCGGGCTGGCCTACTTCAAGGCTGGGCAAAACGGTTCGGCGCTGGAGGCGCTGCAGCGCTCCGAAAAACTCGACAGTGCGCGCTTCGATATTCACTTCGATCTCGCTCTCGTGCAGCTGCAGCAAGACCAATATCCGCTGGCAGCAGACGAGTTGGAAAAAGCCATCAAGCTCAAGCCTTCCGATCCGTTGGCACATGTCCTGCTCGGACGCGCTTATCAGAATTCAAATCGCACGCTGCTGGCTGTGGAGCAGTTTCAGATCGCGCAGCGGTTGCATCCCAAAATTCCCCTGGGTCACTATCACCTTGGCTTCGCCTACGCCAGCCTGGGCCGGAACCCGGAGGCCACCGCTGAATATGAAAAGGAAATCGGAAACGCGCCTGAGAATCCTGTAGTGCTCTACCAACTCGGCCGCAGTCTTCTGGAAACCGGGGACTACAAATCCGCAATCGCGCGTCTGCAGAAAGCTACGCAACTAAATCCGCAGAACGCTGACGCTTTTTACGATCTGGGGAAGGCACTCCTGCTCAATGGAGATGCCCAGGCCGCAATATCGGCGTTGCGTCGCTCTGCAGAGCTGAACCCTGCCGATCCAAGTCCGCATTATCAACTCGCCCGCGCGCTGACAAAGGCAGGAAAGGCAGACGAAGCTCGCCAGGAATGGGAGCGTTTTGAGGAATTGAAACAAGCTCAGCCTCAAACCGGAGGGATGGCCAGCGGCCGAGTCCAGTGAAGCTCCCCTTCCGACTGTTGCGGGTGCTGATGGCTGGTGGATGCCTGATGGTCGCAGCCCCTTGGATGACCGCAGCTGGGTCTACGCGACAGGGGAAAAGCAGTCAACCCGTCGCGAAACATTCGTCCGCAAAAACCGCTGCACTAGGCGTCGCTTCGTTTGTTGATGTTAGCCGTTCCGCTGGCATCGACTTCCATCTCACCTGCGGAAGCCTTGAAAAGCGCTACATAACGGAATCCATGTGCGGGGGAATTGCGGTCTTTGATTACGACAACGACGGCTGGATGGACATTTTTCTAGTGAACGGCTCCACGCTGGAGGATTTGCCCGCAGGCAAGTGCCACCCGAGCAAGCTCTACCGCAACAATCACGACGGGACTTTCACCGACGTCACGGCGAAAGCTGGCTTGACTCACTGCGGCTGGGGGTTTGGCGTCGCGGTTGGCGATTACGATAATGACGGCTGGGAGGATCTTTACATCACCTATCTGGACGGCGCCGTACTTTATCACAACAACCATGACGGAACTTTTACCGACGTCACTTCCAAGGCCGGCGTCGGCAACGCCGGCCGCTGGGGAACCAGTGCTGCATTCGGCGACTACGACAACGATGGCTATCTTGACCTGTACGTGGCCAACTATGTTGACCTGGACCTCGACCATTTGCCCGAGTTCGGCGTGGGACCCTTTTGCCAGTATCGGGGCATCTCGGTTTCCTGCGGGCCGCGGGGATTGAGGGGCGGCCGGGATCGGCTCTATCACAACAATGGTGACGGCACCTTCACCGATGTGACTGAAAAGCTGAATATCGATCCCGGCAGCTACTACGGACTCGGCGTCCTCTGGCTCGACTATGACTTGGACGGCTGCCTTGACCTCTATGTAGCCAATGATTCATCGCCCAGCTTGCTCTATCACAATGATTGCAAGGGCGGCCTTACGGAAGTGGGCGTGGAGGCGGGTGTAGCATACAGCTCCGACGGACGGGAGCAGGCAGGCATGGGCATTGACTCCGCCGACTACGACAACGATGGTTGGCCCGATATAGCCAAGGCAAATTTCTCCGATGACAGCAATAATCTCTATCACAATGACCACAACGGTCAGTTTACGGACTCGGCCGGACCGGCGGGCTTCGGCGCCATAAGCATCCCTTTTCTTGGCTTCGGGATGAAGTTCCTGGATTTCGATAATGACGGCTGGAAAGACATTTTTGTCGCCAACGGGCACGTAAATCCGCAGGTCGACCAGCACTCGTTTGGTGTGACTTATGCTGAGCGTCCGCTACTTTTTCACAATCTCCGAAACGGAAGATTTGAAGAGATTGGATTGAGCTCAGGCCCCGCGCTGGCCCGCCGATACGTCGGACGAGCCGCCGCGACCGCTGACTTCCTGAATCGCGGCAAAGAAGACATTTTAATCAGTGTTTTGGATGGTTCACCGGTGCTGCTGCGCAATGAAACCGCGAAGAGCCGGCACTGGGTGCGTATCAAAACCGTCGGAACCCGATCGAATCGCGATGGCTTCGGTGCGCGGGTGGAAATCAAGGCCGGCAATTTGACCCAAAATGCAGAGGTCCGGGCCAACTCCAGCTTCGAGTCGGCCAGCGATCCGCGGCTGCACTTCGGGCTGGGTACGGCGACCCGGGTGGATTCCATCGTGGTCCGTTGGCCTTCGGGCAAAGTGGATAAGGTCGAAGCAGAAGCCGCCGACCAGGAGTTGGTGATCGAAGAAGGGCGCGGGGTAGTCTCGCACCAAGCCCCGCCGAGGCCCCCAGCCGAGAGAAGACGAGGCGTCGCCAATACACCCAACAAATAGCCGTGTTATTTGCTGCGGCGGTGAAATAACAGTCTTCCAAATTTTGGAGCGCCGTTAACAACTGTCTACTGTTCACCATAGCAATCATTCACACAATGTCTGTAACCGATTGAGCCACTGTGGGTATTGTTTGGACGGCAACGTGCCTGTTCGCCCATGACTTTTTGTCTGTGTAGATGTTGACAGGCTGATATCAGTTCCTTTTCTGCCGCCGCCTGGGCGTCTTGACCGTGAATGTTATGCGGCGAAACGGCCCGCAGTCAGCAATCCGGGGCTGGTCTTGGGAACAATCTTTAACCCTAGAGTTAGGTGTAATTCGTTAATGTTTCGTTCCAGAAAACATCTCCGCACGAGAGGGTAAGTCGATGAAGAATCTCAGGTTCTGTCTCGTTTGCCTGTCAGTCCTGCTGCTAGCGCTGGGTGGGTTTGCCCAGATCCAAAACGGCCAGTTCACCGGGACCGTAACCGACCCATCAGGCGCCGCCATCGGCAACGCCAAGGTCATCGTGACCAACCTGGGGACAAACCTTTCGGTCACAACTACCACCAACAGTAGTGGACTGTACACGGTGAGGGAATTGCCCGTCGGAACCTACAGGATTACGGCTGAAGCTAGCGGCTTCAGAACCTTTTCCAACAATAACGTAGGGTTGGAGGCCGGCACCATCGAGCGCGCCGATTTCAAGATGCAAGTGGGCCAGACGCGCGAGACAGTGGAAGTCACTGGCGAAGTGGCGGCGGTGAACACCGAAGACTCTAAGCTTGCGAATACGGTGAATGCTAGTCAGGTGCAGAACCTGCCTCTGAATGGCCGTAACATCTATGATTTGATCCAGCTGACGCCGGGCGCGGTGAATGTGCGCGGCGTATTGACGGAGAACGGTGCCAACACTGTAGTCAATGGCCTGCGCGAAGACTTCAATGGCTTCCTGATTAACGGTTCCTCTAATAAGGGCCTCAGCGGCGGCGCCGTGAACCAGCCTATTGAAGACACAGTGCAGGAGTTTCAACAACTCTCGCTAAACATGTCCGCGCAGTATGGCAACAGCGCCGGCTCGGTGACCAACCTTGTCACTAAGGCGGGCACGAACGCCTTCCATGGCAGCGGCTGGGAGTTCAACCGAAACGACGCTTACGATGCCAACGATTTCTTCTCAAATAAGAATGGGGTTCCCCGCCAGGCGCTGCGCTTCAATCAGTATGGAGGCACCTTCGGGGGGCCAGTCATCAAAGATAAAATGTTCTTCTTCTTGTCCTACCAGGACAATGATTTCAGGGAATCAGCTCCCCCCAGCACCGTAACCGTAGAATCGCCGCAATGGGCGCAGGCGGTGCAGAGCGCCCTGCCGAATTCCACTGCAGCTCTGCTCTACAAGAACTTCCCTGCGACTATAACGGGCACACCCCACATTGACGCTACCACCGGACAACCCACTGACCTGCAAACTTACATAAGCCATTCCGACTCGGGTTTTACGACGATTCCGCAACTGTTGTGTCCCGGCAACACCAATGCATTCGCCGCCCAACACTTTGCCAAACTATTTGGCGTAACTGCCCCCGACGTGGCCGCCATGAACGACCCCAACTTTTTGGGCAAGGGAAAGGGCGCTTGCCCCAACATTCCCGCGCTCCAGCCTGGCGCATTTCCTCGGCAAGGTGTTCCCATCCTCTTCGATACGGTCGCGTTCAACGGCTCACAGAGCCAGGTGAACACCACGACAGGCAATCTATTCAATGGTTGGGAAGGCTCAGCCCGATTGGACTACAACTTCAGTCAAAAGGACCGTCTCTTCGCGCAGATCAATTGGAACCGCCTTACGGATAGCTTCGGTTTTCCCAACACGGTAAGCAACAGCAACGGCCGCGGCGTTGGTTTCAGCAACCCCGTGCTTCAAAAATTTCCCAATGGCCAGATCAGCTACGTTCATACTTTCAGCCCGACGGTGTTGAACGAGTTCCGGGCGGGTTACGTGCTTAACGTAACGGGCGATGTTAGTACCGCCCAACCTGGCGTGCCTGACCTTCGCTTCGACGACGGTAGCATGGGGTTCGGTTCCTACGCCGGATATCCGCAGACCTTCCACGAAAACATTTACACTTACTCGGATTTGGTGTCGATGTCCCACGGAAAGCACAGTTTCAAGGCGGGAGTTGATATCCGGCGCAACATCGAGAACAGCGAATTTAACGTAGCCCGGCCATCCTACTATTTCTTCGATGAGACGTTCTTCGCGGCTGACAGTCCTTACACTGTGGCAGCGGGCGTAGATCCAGGCCTCCTGCAGGGACGAGCGCCGGAGCTCTCCACCAACAAGCGCCATTGGCGCAACCTGGAAGTGGGAGCCTTTTTCCAGGACGACTGGAAGGCGACTCGTAACCTCACGCTGAATTTAGGGATACGCTATGACCTGTACACCCGTCACAACGAACTGAACAACCTGGTCACCACCTTCATCAAAGGACCGGGTAATGACATCAATACTCAGATTTTGAACACCAGTGTTCCGGTAGGTACTGTTGGAACGATTGGTGGCACGACTTACGATTGCACTTCTTTGGCTTCGATCGCTTCTTCTACATTAGCTCCCTCTGCGGTGCCTGCTGGCGTGCCCCCCTGCGGCCCAGGCGGCTTCGCCACGGCTACGAGCCTGGGCAAGGGCAATCACAAGAACTTCGGGCCGCGCGTAGGTTTCGCTTGGGATATGTTCGGCGACGGGAGAACCTCCCTCCGCGGTGGGTTCGGCGTGGCATATGAGGGCACGTTGTATAACCCACTTTCTAACTCGCGTTGGAATTTGCCATTCTATTCATTCAACGCGGCTACAAACTCGCTGGGTGGGGACGTGAACACGGTGATTTATGGGCCCTTCACCTGCAACGGTACAACGTTGACTTCGACTTGCCAGCCTGACACCACAACGGCGCCGAGATTCAGTGGTCCAGCTACTAACCCCGGCCAGGGGGTGGGAGCGCAGGCTACCGGAAACCTGACAGGTTGGGCTCCGAGCAATCCGAATCTTGCCATCCGAACGGGAGTCATCTATCCCGAAGGCATCCGTGATCCCTACGTGTACAACTATTTCCTCGGCGTGCAGAGAGAAATCACGCGAAACATGACTTTGGAAGCCAACTACGTTGGCACCACAGGGCACAAGCTGTTTCGAGCCCAGAATACAAATCGAGTTGCGGGCGCACGTCTGCCGGCTGGAGCCTGCGTTACAGATAATCTGGGGAGGAACCTCTGCGCCGGCACTGTCAAAACGACCGGAGTGATCAATCCGAATTTCGGGAACCTCCGCACCTGGGAGAACGTCGTCAACTCAAATTACAATGCCTTACAGCTCTCCCTCAAGAAACAGACGACTCGAGGTATGTCGTTTACTGTCAACTATACGTGGAGTCACGCAATTGACGATGGGTCCACTTGGCACAGCGGGGGGACTAGTTCCAACGGAGCGGGCGCGGGAGAGGGATACACGACGGATGCGGTCGTGGGAAGCTTGGATCGCGGTAACTCCATCTTCGATATCCGCCAGCGCCTGGTCGGGAACTATGTGTTCGAGTTGCCCTGGTACAGGTCTCAACAGGGGTTCGTTGGCCACATCTTGGGTGGCTGGCAATATAACGGCATCGTCTCCTGGCAAACCGGAGCTCACTGGGAACCCTGGAACAGCGCACAGCGTGTGCTTACGGACTTCACGGATCCAAACAATCCGGTACCGGGGTGCACGGCCGCAACCGTTGCTGCAGGCAACTGCAGGAACACCGGCGGTGACTACAACCTCGACGGCCAGAAGAACGATCGGCCGAATGCCCTAGCCAGCAATTTCAACCCGAGCCACGCTCAGTGGGCCAACGGCTGGGGTGGCCAGTTCGCGCCGGGGGGCGGTTTCTTCACGGCCCCCTGCTTGGGTTGTGTCGGGAACCTGGGTCGAAATACTTTCGTCGGACCGTCGTATACTGCCTGGGACACTTCTCTGTTCAAGAAGATCAAGGTTACGGAGAGAGTCGATATGCAGTTTCGCGCGGAAGCGTTCAACGTGCTCAACCACACGAACTTCGAACTGCCGGGCGGACACAGCGCAACCAACAACAATATCAACCACAACAGTTTTGGAAAGGCCGGAGGAACCTTCAACCCGCGTCAGATGCAGCTTGGCTTGAAGCTTTCCTTCTAGTTTGGGCTTGTGCAAAGAGGGGTCTGCTCCTTACAGATGGAACAGACCCAATTCTTTAGGACCCCCAAAGATGTCCGGGCGTCGGTGGTCACCGCTCTTTTTCGCACTGCTCTGGGTCGCAGCTGCTTCATCCCCACGAGGATTGCTCGCGCAGGCCCCCGGCGGCAGCATCATCGGTCAAGTGCGTATCGCACCCGGCCATGAGCTCAAATCTCCGGTGATAGTCACGTTAGAGAGTCGCGGAGCGACTATCCGGATGATTTACACTGATGGGGAAGGCCGATTTAGTTTTAATGGGTTGCCCGCGAATCTCTACCACGTCGTAATCAACGAGAAGGACTATCAACGAATTGAGGAATCGGTCGCGATCGACCCCATCAGTTCGTCGACACGATTGTTGACAATTTACCTCGTTCCGCGTGATGCCCAGAAGCCGGAAGAGTCCTCGGCGGTCAAAGGTGGCAATACCCATCTCACTGGCTCGACGGAATACACTCAACAGATACCCAGGCCGGCGCGGAAGGAATACGAGAAGGGCGTGAAGTCCGACCGCGACGGCAAGACCGACGACGCCGTGCGGCACTACCAGAAAGCTGTCGCCCTGGCGCCTGACTTCTATGCCGCCCGAAACAATCTTGGCTCCGACTTCCTGAGCAAGTCCCAGTTCCCCGAGGCGCAGCAGCAGTTTGAATCGGTAATCAAAGTCAATCCCAGCGATGCGGCAGCCTACTTCAACCTGGGCAACCTCTCCCTGCTCAGGCGTCAGTACGAACAAGCGGAACACTTGGTGGAACAAGGCCTGAGCAAGCAGCCTGACTCGGCCTTTGGACATTTCCTGAGGGGCTCCCTCGATGCACGTAGCGGCAAGAACAAGGAAGCCGAGGCCGCTCTTCGGCGATGTCTTGAACTTGATCCTGTCATGTCCAAAGCCCATTTGGCTCTGGTGAACCTCTACTTGCAACAAAAGCGAAATGACGAAGCCGCTTCCGAACTCAGGTCTTTTTTGAAGGCCTTCCCGGAAGACCCTTTTGCTCCCCGCGCCAGACAAGTCTTAGAGAAACTGGAAGTCCCGGCGGCTGAATCCAAGCCGCAGTAAGCTCTCCCTGTTTGTGAGACCCGATTACGGGCGCACTGGCGCCAATCTGCAAAATTTTTCCTCCAGACGGCACGCAGTTTCGTACTCAGCCCGAGATGCCTTCGGTTGATTTAATCTCTCATAGGCATATCCCAGGTTCAGATGAGCTTCCGCCAGCTTCGGATCTAACGCCAGCGCCTGTTTGTAACTCTCGACGGCTTTCTGCAGCCGATTGGTACGGCTGTAGGAGATTCCCAGGAAGTTAAAAAGCGGCGCATCATTCAAACCGAGTTCCGCGGACCTCGCCAGGTGATTCGCTGCTTCGGCATAGTTCTGCTCCTCGAACTGAAGCATTCCCAGATCGCGATGTAGCGGAGCAAAGTTCGATTGGATGGAGATGGCCTTCTCGTAGTCGGCAATCGCCGATTTTTTGTCAGCTTTCGATTCGATCGAGCCCAGTTCGTGCCAGGCCCGGTAGTTTTGCGGATTGAATTTTAAAGCTTTTTCCAGCCACGGTTTGGCCTCATCTGGTCTCTCCAGTTTGACCAGGGCTCGTGCCAAGCCGAGCATTGCCTGATCAAAATTCGGATTGAGCTCGAGAGATTTCTTGAACTCCCCAGCGGCATCCCCCCAGTTCTGTTGGCGCTGCGCGGCTTCTCCCAGCATAAAGGGGACGATGTACATCTGAGGATCGCTTTCGCGGACCTTGGCGAGCAATTCACGTCCTGACTGAAAATCGCCTGCATGGAAGGCGTCCGCAGCGGCGAGGATAGAGTTGAATTCCGCCACCTTGTCCTTGGGATCGGGCAGGCCAGCAGCTAAGGCTGCCGGAGAGACTGGGGAACGATAAGCCACGTAGCCGAGAGCGCGCAGTTTTTCCAGCGCATCGGGACTCGAGCCGGAATTTCCGCCTTCCGACGATGTGAAGGGATTCTGCCGCAGAAGAGCTTGTAGTTTGTCCTTCAGGACCGCACCAGTTGCCGTCTGCTGCGAAGCCAGATTGTTCTTTTCCTGTGGGTCAGCTACGACATCGTAGAGCTCGGGCACCGGGGCCTCGATGTAGTGGTAGCGACTGGTTTCGAGGGCATGCAGTGGACTCCAGCCGAAAGAACTGAAAGGGTAGAAGGTCTCACTGTATGCCGTGTCCTCGTTTTGGATGTCAGCACCAAAAAGTCCGTGAGACTGAAAGTGCTTTTCGATCTCGTCCTTAATACCGGCCGAATGAAGCAGCGTAGGAGCGACTGCGACGGTCTCGACCGGTCGCGCGACCCGCATCGGCCGTAAGCCGCTTCCAGCCGGCGGTTTGACGATCAGCGGGACATGCACGGTGGAATTATAGACAAAGAAACCGTGCTCTTTCTCGCCGTGGTCACCCAGCGATTCGCCATGATCGCTAAGAAAAACGATCAATGTGTGGTCGTAGAGTTGATTGCGCTTCAGCCATGTGATCAAGCGGCCGAGTTCGTGGTCTGCGTAGGCGATCTCTCCGTCATAGAGATGGCTGCGGTATTGAGTACGATACGGCTCTGGCGGATCGTAAGGACTGTGGGGATCGTACAAATGCAGCCAGAAGAAAAAAGGACGCCGCGGCGTCTTGTGCAACCCTTCTTGGTTGAGCCAATCCAGCGCATGGGTAACGCTCTCGCCGGCTTTGCGATCGACCAGTCCAATGTCCTTCTGCTGGAAGGCTTGGGCGGAGAAGGCGTCATCGTAGGAATCGAAGCCGCGCGCCAATCCCCAACTGCGATCCAGGACGAAGGCACTAACTACGGCACCTGTGGCGTAACCGTGCAGCCTGAAGGCTTGAGCGACGGAGCGGAACTGAGGTGCGAGCGGTTGTCCGGTGAAATCCTGCACGCCATTTTGAAAGGGATATGTACCAGTCAGAATGACGGCGTGGGATGGCCAGGTGAGTGGCACCTGAGAAATGGCGCGTTCGAAGACAATGCCGTCATGGGCCAGAGCGTCCAGGGTGGGCGTTTCGATGTTGACGCCGCCATAGCAACCGAGGTGGTCGGCCCGCACGGTATCAATCGTGATGAGCAGAACATTGGGTTTTGGTTTGTGGGCTGGAGGGGCAGGTGCCAAGGCGTATGATGCGCACGCTAAGCCGCAAAGCAACTGGAGAAGGCGTTTCAATGGAGAACCGAAATTCGAGTCAGGCTACTGGGGAGCACTCTGCTGGGCCTTGCGTATTTCCTCGTCGGCTTCCGCATTCATTCCTTTCGCCTGCAGCGCCTTGGCCAAAGCGGCATGCGTCCCTGGATCCTGGGGAGTTAGCTCAATTGCGCGCCGGAGCTCCGCGAGGGAAGCATCGACCTGCCCCTGGTAAAGCAGCACTTCTCCCAGAGCGCGGTGACCGGTCGCATAATCAGGAGCGATGGTAACGGACTGCCGAAAAGCCGCAGCCGCTTGGTCAATCATCTGCTTTCGCAGATAGGCGGCGCCAAGATTGTAGGCGGCGTCGAAGTTGGTGGGATCCAACTCTAACGCCCGGGTCAAGCTCTTGATCGCGTTGTCAAAGTCGCCCGAATGCGCATAGGCCAGACCCAACTGGAAGGCGGCCAGCGCGTAATCGGGACTGAGTTGTAGAACGCGCTGCAGGTGTTCGACCGCGCTGGGAAACTCACCCGTCCGGTAGTAGTTCAATCCCAATAGATAGTGCACGGGGACGGAATCCGGATCAACTTTGAGGGCTGCATTGAGCTTTTGAGT
>Ga0307479_10003036_pt1 | contig 15254 bp, 9 predicted proteins | sample atmos_gasesECM4C_FD_203743 | JGI IMG/M metagenome (GOLD analysis project Ga0307479, IMG submission 203743) | Hardwood forest soil microbial communities from Morgan-Monroe State Forest, Indiana, United States - atmos_gasesECM4C_515 | ecosystem: Environmental > Terrestrial > Soil > Temperate... | reverse complement strand
CCGTAGGCGTGTCCCAAGATGCTCAGGCCGGTGTTGTAAAGGACCGAGCCCTTTTTCAAGTAGTTCGTCCAATCGGCGGTATTCATTTGGAAGGCGGTCGCTCTGTTTGTTTCGATCGCGTACTGGTCAACCGCTGAATCGATCATACGCAGATCGTTCAGAATTCGGCTGGCTTGCGAGCGTTTGCGCGCCCGGAGAAACCCCGGAACGGCGATCGCTGCTAGTAACGCAATGATCGCGACCACGATCATGATTTCCACGAGGGTGAAGCCCCCGCGGCGTTTGTTGATGGCTTTTAACATGCTATTGCTTTCTATATCTCTTGTTTGTTTGACTGCGCTTCGCGATATCGATCGCGAAGTGAGCTTTAATGAGCAGTGTTAATGCCAATGCCGGTGAAATCTGACACGCGCGCCGGACGCTCCTCCCTGGGCCTTGGCCATCTGATCTTCCTCGGAGTATTTCTTCTTCGCCTTTGGGCGCTTCTTCGGCTTACCCATTCGTCCCTTTTGTTGCCGGCACGGGGGGATATGCATTTCTACGATCAATGGGCCAAAGAGATTCTCCACGGCCAGTTCGCTCCGCATCTCGCCTTCTACGGTTTGCCTGGTTACGCCTACTTGCTCGCGTTTCTTTACAGACTTTTCGGCGAGAATCCTTTCATTCCTGGATTGCTTCAGGCCAGCGTCGACGCTGGCGTCGCAGTACTAATTTATCAGATTAGCGGTCGCATTTTTGCCTCCGTTGGATCGACATCTTCGGCAGAGAACAGCAGTCCTCGATTGATTGGCTTGTTCGCGGCAGTTGGCTGGGGGTTCTTTGTTCCCGCCGAGGCTTATTCCGTGGTTCTCATGCCGACGACGTGGTTCATATTCGTTTTTTGGTGTGTCGTCTGGCGGGTAGTTCGAAGTGACACCGCGCCAGCCAGGCCTGAATGTCTTATCCTGGGCTTACTGATAGGTCTCACCGCAACGGGCGTCGCAACAATTCTCGCAATAATTCCACTGGTCTGCGCCGCGTTATTTTTGAAACGAGAAAGTCGGCGGTGGAAGACTTTAGGAACGCGACTCGGTCTTCTCCTGGCTGGTCTCGCACTCGGAATGTCGCCCTGCTGGATTCACAATTACTTCATCGCCAAGGACCCGGTTCTGCTTTCAGCGCACAGTGGCATCAACTTCTGGATTGGAAATAATCCCGAAGCCACGGGTTATCCGCGATTTCCACCCGGGCTACGTGCCGGCCAAGCTGCCATGCTTCAGGATTCGATCGCCCAGGCTGAAGCGGCAGCCGGACGATCACTTAAGCACGCCGAAGTGTCTGCTTACTGGTCGAACAAAGCGAAAACTTATGTGACCACTCATCCCGGAGACTGGTTCGTTCTGCTCACACGCAAACTGCGCAATTTCTGGAGCGCATTTCAGTACGACGATCTCAGCATCATCACCAGTCTGCGTGAACAAAACGTGATTTTCCCCGGCGTTCCTTTCGGGATCGCCGCGGCGCTTGCGATTCCCGGAATCCTCCTCGGCTGGAGATTGGCGCCGCAGTCGCGTTGGATTTTGGCCGCAATCCTACTTTCGATGTTGGCGCTTCTCGGAGTTTTTATTACCGAACGTTACCGACTCGTCGCGGTTCCTGGCCTGCTCATCTTTGCCGCATTCGGACTGTCGATACTGTGGCAAGCTTTCTCGACGTGCGAATTGAAGACAGCTGCGATTTATCTCGCGCTGCTCGTTCCAGCCACGATTTTCGTCGCCCGGCCACAGCGCAATCCGTCTCTTTGGGCGCTCGACGCTTATAATTCAGGCTGGCAAGCGCTCGAATCGCACAACCTGCCGCTCGCTGAAAAAAAACTCGCGCTCGCCTATTCTTACGTTCCGAACAACTCGGAAACTCTCTTCGCTCTCGGCAATTTGCGGTTCGCGCAAAACGACCGCGCGTCCGCTGAGTCATTTTATCTCGCCACATTGAACGCCGACCAAAAGCACAAGGGCGCATTTAATAACCTCGGCGTCCTCGCTCTCGACGCGTCGCAATTTGATGCGGCCGAGAACTGGTTTCGTCGCGCGGAGGATGTCGATCCACGAAACGCGAAAACCCATTTTCTCCTCGCGAAAGCGCTGCTCGGAAAGAATGCTCGCCCAGCCGCGCGAACGGAGATTGAGGCGGCGATTGCGTTAAAGCCGGATCAGCAGGAATTCAAAGCCCTTAAACAACAGATCGAGCAAGAGTGATTCGCCCGGATTTTACGAAACACGCCGAGTGGACGCTCGCAATTCTGCTCACGGCGGCGGCGCTTTTTCTTCTGATCGTTCGTGTCACTCACGCGGGCGCGCTTTGGAGGGATGAATGCGCAGTCGTGAATCTCGCAGGAATGCCGAGTGTAAATGAAGTCGCCGCAAATTTTCAGCATGAAGCGTTTCCGCTTCCATTTCCGTTGTTCGTCCGCGTCTATACGAATTTTCTTGGTACGAGCGATTTCGCCCTCCACTCTTTTGGATTCGTTGCTGGCGTCGCGGTGCTTGGCGCGCTTTGGCTGACCGCCAAAATCACGAACCGCGGACCGCCGCTCGTTTCGCTCGCTCTTCTCGGTCTTAACACGACTTTTCTTTTCTGGGGAACAACCGTTCGCGGCTATGGATTCGGCGCCGCACTGATCGTGCTCGCTTTCGGATGTTTTGTCGCGGTCATGATCAATCCGTCGCCGGCACGCATCATTCCCGCCGCCGTTGTTGCGCTCGCTGCTGTCCAGGTGCTTGTGCACAATCTCGCGCTCATTGCTGCGCTGACCTTCGCCGCCGCGACTGTTTCGCTTCTGCGTCACGATCTGAAATCGTTAATCATTTTCTCGGGGATTTTTGCACTCTGCCTGATTTCGTTTCTCCCCTATCTCGGTGCTTACTCGAGCTCTTGGAGTCAGATCGTCGAGTTTCCGGTAACACTCCGATTTCTTTGGAATCAATTTAACTTTGCCGTCGGCAATCCGAACCGTCCGCTCGCGATATTCTGGCACATTGCTTTTCTCGTTTTGTTGACAACCTCGATGTGGCGACTCTTTCGTCCGCGATCGCAAAAAGAAAGCTCGAACAGGCATATTCTATTGTTCGCTTCGCTTGCGATTATTGCGGCGCCTATCGCATATGGCGCGTTTCTGGAAACGCTCAGTTATCTCGCGCGGTCGTGGTATTTTCTCGCGTTGCTCGCCATCCTTGCGGTTGCGCTCGATTATCTCGCCGCGGTGCTGAGCAATACGAATTGGATCCGAATCGCTCGTCTCGCCTTCGCCACCCTCGCGCTCGTCGTTCTGCCAATCAATGCCTGGCCGAAAATCCTGGAACGCCAGACCGACATCGACATCGTCGCGCAAAAAATCTCGCACGACGCTAAACCAAACGACTTAATCGTTCTCGCGCCCTGGCAATACGCCATTTCTTTTCAACGTTACTATCGCGGGTCGACGCCGCAGATAACGCTTCCGTCGATTGGCGATCTCCGCGTCCATCGTTACGACCTATTCCGCGACAAAATGTTTTCCGAACATCCGATCGATGATGTTCTCGAAAAAATTCACGCGACACTGGCCAGCGGAAATCGCGTCTGGATCGTTGGCGGAATCAAATTGCCCCCTGAAGGCCGTCCGCCGAGATTATTGCAGGCCGCGCCAGGCGGAAACGCCGGCTGGGACAACGTTGCTTACAGCGATGCGTGGCTGGAGCAAATGAGCGTGTTTGTTCGTGAACACAGCGCACACGGCCAACGGGTTTCGCTTCCGTCGATTGGTCCAGTAAATCCATTCGAAGACGTTCCGTTGATGGTTATCGACGGCTGGCAATAAACACGAAGGCACTGAAGCTGCTCGAACCGGAGACATGAGCCCCACTCGCGAACTGCGGACTGCGTTCATCGTGGCCCTCGCGCTCGTCGCGACGACGTTAAAGCTCGAGATCGCTTACAACACGATTGGCACGAACGACGCGGTTTTCTTTTACGGCTTCGCCAAAGTCTTAAACGAGCACGGACTCGAATGGACGTACGCGCACAGCCGATATTTCAATCATCCGCCGCTGACCGCCTACTTTTTGCGCGATATCTTTCTCCTGACTGAACAAAAATGGGCTCAGGACCTCGGGATTCATTTCCCGTTTCTGCTCCGGCTGCCCGGAATCATCGCCGATTTTTTGGTCGTCCTCGTCTTGCTGCAGTTTCGCAAAATCGACATCCGCATTCCAACGTGGGCACTAGCGCTTTTCGCGCTTAGCCCGGTCTCGCTCATGGTCTCGGGTTTTCATGGCAACACCGACCCGGTGATGATTCTACTGTTGGTCTGTGCAGTCTGGATGTGTCTACGCGATCAACCGGCGCTCGCGGGATTATTTTTCGCGCTGAGTTGTCAGATTAAAATCATCCCGCTGCTATTGCTTCCGGCATTCGTTTTCTATTGGCTTTCGCGAAAACGAATCCGCGGTTTCTTGATGACCGGAGCGCTCACGACCTTCGGTTTATGGTCGGAACCGTTGCTGAATTTCCCGGTATTGTTTGCGAAGAACGTTCTCGCTTACGGAAGTTATTGGGGAATTTGGGGCTTCACGTTTCTATTTAGATCGAGCGGTCTGCCGCAATTCAGTCGTCTTTCCTTTTTCGATCTGGAACCTGCGCAAAACATCATCGTTACTGTGCTGAAATTCATCATTGTTGCGGGCGCGCTCTGGATCGCATGGCAACATCGACAATCGCGCGGCCGCACATTTGTCGAAGCATTGGCCGCGACCTGGCTTGTCTTCTTCGTTTTCGCACCCGGCGTTTGTCCGCAATATCTGATCTGGCTTGCGCCGTTCGTTCTCGTTTTATCGCCGCGCTTTTATACCGTTCTAACCATCGCGAGTTCAGGGTTTCTGTTCGCGTTCTACAACATCACCTCCGGCGGTCTCCCTTGGCGCGTCGCCCTCGCGATGGACGATTCGAAGCAACATTGGACCGCTTGGTCGTTGTTGCCGTGGCTGGTCATTATCGCTGGTTCGACTGCCCTTCTGGCGAAAACGCGCGGGCGTAAGCTCGATCTGCGTTTATTTAAGCTGCTGAAGTTGAGCGCCGAGAACGCGTAGTTCGCCATTTGCTCGCATCGCAACCACTTGCTGGCCGAGTCTGCTGCCGTTGCGGGCGAACAACAGAAAGTTATCCGTGCGCGCGAACGCCTTGTAGTTTTCCCGGAACCAATTCAGAACCGGATGTTCGCGTTCGGTCAATGTCATGGTCGCGACATCGGCCACGATCAGGTCCGGCTGGGATTGTTTAAGATCTTCAATCAATCGCCGGGATAATTTTTCCTTCAACGGACCGCCCAGCATTGGGAACGCAAAGAAAATTCCTGATGGCGGTCGGCGACCAGTGGTGAAATAAAGTCCGCTCTCGCTGCCCCATTCATAAAATGTCTCATCTCGCGCGAGCAGACTGTCGATCTTGCCGGCGAAACGTTCAGTTTCGACAAACAGGTTCCCGTACTTTTCCACGGACCAATTCTCTGCGGGAATAAAATAGCTGGGCAACTGGACGAGAACCACAACTGCGCATGCAGCCGCGCCAGCAGCATATGAAACGAACGACCAAGCTCGTGGCAGAACGCGCCACAGTAATTCGATGCTCCAACCGGCGCCGATTGCCAGTGGCGGCAGAAGGAGTTGGTAGTAGTGAGGGAAAGGCCAACCCGGCAGCAAAACCGCGACCTCACTCGCGATTAAATAGACGAGAAGCAAAATCCAATGTCGCTGTGGCGCGACAGTTAAGCCGTGAACAATTCCGACCGCTAAAACAAGTGCCACCGGAAGTGTGACGACAAGAATTGCAGGAGACAACGCCATCCACCCTCTAAAATTATGAAGGGCTTGATGCGAGAGACTGCTCGAGTAGTAGCGGTTGTAGGAGAACACGGACTCGACAAATACCGAACCGCTTCCACGCGTGAAAAAATAACCAAGAACCAGCGCCCAAATTGCGACGCCGGTTGCGGCGATGATCAAAACATCGCCGAAGGCTCTCTTTCGAAGTTTGGGATCGCAACAGGCGACATATGCGATCGTCAGCAAGGCTGGTTGGACGACCACCACTTGTTTATAAAGCGATGCGACAGCGAACAAGACGCCGACGATGAACGCGCCACGTGCTCCGAGGTTCCTCTTTTCTGCGCGCACGAGCATCGCGAAACCCGCCGCCAGAAATACGTTCATGAAAACTTCCGTGTTCGGTTGATTGCCTTCGAGGGCGAGATTGCCTGAGGTGAATGCCCAAAACGCCGCGGCAAAGCAACCCGCGACCCGGCCGCCGCCCGCCAAACTCCCAGCCCAATAACAAACAAAAAGAGTCGCAACGGCGGCGGCGACGTTCATCAGGAAAATCGAGTCCCGTCCGTAGCCTGCCACCAATTCCGCAGCGGCATAAGTCACATGGGTTGCCGGCGGCTTATGGTCCCACAGATCGCTGTAGAGATTCTTTCCGTTTAACATCTCGTGCGCGATCACTGCATAAGTAGTCAGGTCGCGCTCGAGTGGTTCGTTATAAGTGTACAACCGCAGCGAAAAAATCAGCGCGCACAACCCGATCAACGCAGCGACAGGCAGGAGCTTTTTCAATTTACCCATCGCTCGAACGGAAACGGATGCTTTTTGCTGTTCGCGTGATTGGAATCGCTAAACGTGATCTCTGGATGTCCGTTCAGAAGTCGTTCAACAACTTCCAGCCCTTGCATGAACGAATGATCCTGATTGCTGACTTCGTATTTCCAAGCGCCGAATCGACCGCGCGAATAAATATGGTCGGCCTCCAGCGCTGGCAGAATTTTTCCCAGCGCCCTGTCGCGATGCAACCCAGGCGTTGGATAACCGTATTTCGCACGATGCGTCCAAGTTGAAACAATCTCGTCGCCGTTCAGCAGTTGTGTGTTGCGCAAACCATCAATCGTCTGTTGGACGAGCGTTTGATGATCGACCGATTTCTGCTCCGATTCAGATGTCTCGGTCATCAGCGACCAATTGTTCTCACTATCCGGCACGTTATTCGGCGAGTAATTGCTGAATACTGTCACGCGATAAAACGGACAGTCGCTCTCGGGGAAGTACATCCAACACTTTGTTTTCAAACGTTCGGGCGGCTTCCCCTTTAATCCGACCCCGACGATGTTGGCGCTGGAGTATTTCAAACCGGAGGCCGCTAGATCGGAAAAATCATCACGGCCACTCAACACCAATAGCTCGGTTAACGGCAGAGTGCTGATCAGCGCGTCATAAGCCCATTCGCGACCATCTGTCGTGGTCACTCGCTTCGCTACGGAATCAATTTTCTGAACCCGGCTCTGGAAATGCATTCTTTCAGAGGGCAATCGGGCGGCGCAGGCGCTCCAAATTGCGCCGGTGCCTCCACGTTTCGGAAAATGGAAAACGCTATTTGGTCCCCATGAGACGTCGTCCTTCTCGAACACAAGGTTGTGAAGCACACGCGACAGGTCGGTGACGGCGACGCGTTCGCCTACCCAACTGTGCTGCATTTGTTCGGCCGGATACGCCCAGACTTTGAAATTGTATGGCAATAGAAAAACCTCCGCGATTCCTGTTCCAAATGTGGCCAGAATCCATTCCTTAAAATTCGCGGGCTTGTGCGATCCGTTCTTCTGAATTTCGACCAGCCCATTCAGACAACGAGCAATCTGTTCCCGCGGAAGCCGATGGAGATTGTTTTGAAACGGATAAGGAACGAAACGATTTCGGATCCAAACCCACGATTCGCGCTCGTGCGTTAGCCATTCCTCTTTCGGAATGAGTTTGTGCATGAGCGCGTCGAAGTATTCGTAATGCGAAAACTGGACGTGCCCACCGATGTCCCAAAGAAATCCCTTCTCATCACGAAACGAAGACGCCAGACCACCAGCGTAATCGTTCGCTTCCAGCAAGCGCCAATCGCGGTGGCCGAGTTCGTTAAGACGCCAGGCGGCGCCCAGCCCAGCGGGGCCGCCACCGAGGATGAGAATCTTCATGCGTGAGCCGGCGAAAATCGCGCAGAAGATTGATCCCCATCTTCGCGATCTTGCGGTAGTTGATACTGTTCTCGCCCCCGCGCCTGGCCCGGAAGTGGATGGGGAAATATTTCCACGTCAGTTGCTGCTGGTTAAGCGCGAACGCGAGCCCGATATTTTGAAGTTCGAAATCCGAAGGCACTCGGCGCAACGCTTTTGTCAGCGCGCCCGTGCGCATCAGTCGGTAGGGAACATTAGGGTCGATCAGGTAAGTTCCGGTCACCAACCAAAGCAAGAACCGACAACACCGGGAGACAATTACACGGCCTAAACCGTCATCTCGTGTCCGTCTGTAACCGAAAACGCAATCGAAGTCTGCCCGATTCGAATACAACGTGTGGAAAAATACCGGATCGCATTGTCCATCCGAATCGATTTGAAGAATCCATTCTGCTCCACTAGCCAGCGCCACCTCGTATCCTTCGCGGCAACTCAGTCCGTGACCTGAGTTGGTCTTGGTCAATATCCGCAACCGCGGTCCGAGCTCAGTTTCGAGCGATACGAGCATTTTCCCGGTGCCGTCTCGGGAGCCATCGTCGATCGCGAAAATAACGAAGTTCGGGCAAACAATCTGAAGACAATTAAACCATTCGCGAACGACCGCCGAGATACTTGCCTCTTCATTGTAAATTGGCATTACCACGGCTAGCTCGGGCGCATGTTGCGAACGCACATTCATCGGCACAGAGCAAGCAGGTTTTCGGCCTGTCGATTCCCTTTCGGCGACAAATTGCGGGGCAAACCCGCAGAGGTTTAGATGTTGCTCTACGCCATGAACCAGTTACATCTCCGCCTCGGATACGATTGTTAAACGCATGCCCGCTACCGAAGCTTACCCCCGCAAGATCGACATCGTCTTGTTAGCAATCATTTTCGCGCTCGGAATTTTTCTGCGAATCACGCCGCAGGCATTTTCGCCGGGAGCGCCGTTCCATTTTCTTGCGACAATCCATCCGCAGCCGGCTTGGAACAAGATCGGTTTCGACGAAGGACTTTACCGCGAATATGTCAACGCTCTCAGCGAAGGCGGCCTGAGTTCCTACCCCGATATCGTTCAGGGATATATCGACGTTCAGGCGAAACTGCCCGGCTCGATTCTGCCGCCGCTGCGGTTTCTTTACATTTTCACAGCTTACGTTTGGCATTCGATTTTTGCATCCGAAGCGCTCGAAGCACTTTACCAAGTCGCGTCCTTCTTCAGCATATTGACTCTCGCTCTCGCCATCGCATTTGTTTGGCGCCTGCGCGGGCCGATCTGGGCAATTGCAGTTGCCGCGCTGATGGCGGTTGCGCCGACTCAACTTCACATGTCCCAACACGCGCTGGTGGACGGCTTCTTCACTTTCTGGGCGCTGCTAGCGCTTTGGCTCCTCTGGGAAAATTTACAGGCGCCGCGTAATTGGCGCTGGCTCGTTGGATACATCATTGCGTTGGGCTTGCTCGTCTTAACCAAGGAAAATTCGTTCTTTGTCTGGGTGGCGCTGATCGCTCTCCTCGTTACAAATCGCTGGTTGCAATTTGGAACCGTCACCCGCGAGCTCGTCATCGCTACCGTTCTTGGTCCACTGCTCGGCGCTGTTGTCTTGATTTTTCTTGCCGGCGGGATCGACGTCTTTGTTCAAAGCTATCAACTGTCGGTCGGCAAGAATTTCCAGCTCCATTATGCTATCCTGACCGGCGACGGCCCGTGGTATCGCTACCTGGTCGATCTTCTCCTGGTCAGCCCGATCATTCTGATTCTCGCGTTCGGAACAGTCTTTCGACTCAATCGCGCGATGAAGCCGGAACTCTTCATGTCGATTTTCATCGCGGCCAGTTATCTCGTGATGTGCAACGTGAAGTACGGAATGAACCTTCGCTATGCGAACATGTGGGACCTACCGCTGCGTTTTCTCGCCTTCAGCCAGATCGTAGCCATAGCCTCTTTCGTAATACAATCTCGCGCCGCAATCATCGCCGCCGTCGTCGTTTTACTGGCCGCGACCGAGCTTCATCAATACATTGTTCTCGCGGTGCGCTATCCCCTCTACGAACTGATCACCCACGACTTGCTCCAGGCGCTTCACATCTTGAAGACGCCGTAATTGGCGGATCTGTCAGCCCAGCGCCGAATCGGCTGCTCTCAGAATAAACTTGTCGTCGTTGTCACCCAGACCGGCGAGATAATTCCGAATTCGCCGGAACGATTGGCGCAGAAAGAGTTCGGCTGCAGTATTCCTTTGACTGGGCTTTTCGCCATTGCCCTGCGCGAATTGAATTTCCGAGTCCCAACGGCTTAGCACCGCAGTCGATGCAAACAAATCCATCGCCGCCCCCGCGATTCGTTCCTGGACCAGCTGCATGTCCAGAATCGGCTCGCGATAAAGGATTAGTGATTTGTTTACCGCCAGATTAAAACGCCAGATCGATCGGCCGAGTTGATTCGCGAACGAGCGCAACTCCGCGCTGCGAACAGGAACGTCTGGAATGCGCACGGTCGCGCCGAGCCGATGCATTCCCGCGCTCCACGCCTTCCCAATGCCGCCCTCGCGTGTCGGTTTCAGCATCGTGTCGTAGATTTCCTTGAACTCCATCCCCGGCCCCCGCATTCCGACCAGTGCAATGAATGAGGTCAAAACTTCGTTGCTGCCTTCGCCGATCTGATTGATCCGCGCGTCACGCAACATTCGCTCCAACGGAAGATCGACAAAATAAGCCGAGCCGCCATAAATCTGGAAAGCGTCGTTGATGCATTCCCACAACCGTTCGGTCGTGAATACTTTCAGCATTGCCGTTTCGAGCATGTAATCTTCCAAGCCGCGATCAATCAATGACGCCGTGATCGTCGTCATCGCTTCCATCGCGTACGCATCGGCTGCGATCCTTGCGATTTTCTCTTTCACCAAATGAAAGTTGCCGAGCGTCTTGTTGAACTGCTTGCGCGTATTCGCGTGTTTGACCGCGAGTTCCAGGCAAGTCTTCGCCGCGCCGGTGCAACAGGCGCCAAACGTGGTTCGGCCAAAATCAAGAACAGTCAGCGCGACCTTCAAACCTTTGCCGGGCGGCCCAAGAATATTTTCCTTCGGCACTTTTACGTCGCGCATCGCGAAACGGCCGGTCGCGGTGCCGCGAATTCCCATTTTCGGCATCCGCGCCTCGAGAATTTCGAACCCCGGCATGTCCGGCGTTACTAGAAACGCGGTAATTGATGTCTTTCCTTCTTTGCCGGGAACTGGGGTCCGCGCCATTACCGTCAACACCTGTGCGATCGCTGCGTTGGTGATATAACGCTTTTCGCCATTCAAAACGAAATGCGACCCGTCCGCGCTTGGCGTCGCCGTCATCTGAACGTTGGCCGCATCCGAACCGGCTTCCCTTTCCGTCAGCGCGAAAGCTCCCAGCTGTTCGCCGGTCACAAGTTTCGGGAGCCACTGCCGCTGTTGTTCTTGCGTACCGAACAACAGCAACGCGCGAATTCCGATCGAATGGTGAGCATTCACAAACACCGATGTCGATGCGCAGCGGCGACCGATCTCCTCCAAAATTCTGCAATTCGCCATTTGGGTGAATCCGTCACCGCCAACTTCTGGCGGCGCGGTCGCACCGAGCACGCCGACTCTTCCTAATCCGTCGATCACATCGCGCGGAATGTCCGCCTGTCGATCGATCTCCGGCGCATCAAGATGTTCATCCAGAAATCCGCGCAGATCGCCAAGTGTTTGATCGATCTTAGGTCGTTCCGCCGCCGCAATCCGCGGATACGGCATCACCCAATCGGAAACGAAGTGGCCGTGAAACAGGCCTTTGACGAAACCGAGCGCTTGTGGGCCGGTGAAGAGTAACTCTTCGGCCTGCTGCATTTCCTTCTGTCGTTGGAGTTCAGCTTCAGTCATGAAAAACGAACCCGCCGACGAACAATCGGCGGGTCACGAAGTTTAGCTACTCACCGCCGCATGTCCAACGGCGCGCACCACTCTTTAAATCGACGAACTATTTAGCTACAGCCCTGGCTCGTGCCGCACTCGGTGCAAACACCACAGGCGCCGGCCCGAATCACTTTGTCGCTGCCACAATGCGAACAGATAATGTCCATGAACATGTTCCCGAGCGCTTCCTGGACGCGGTCAGCGTGACTGTGACCGTTGCCTGGCACCTGTGGCTCGCCGTCGTTCGCCGAATGGCTCGTGATTACGTCGATCAATTCATTTCCGCCGGTCCGCGCCAAATCCGAAACCGGACGATTGAGCGCTTTCTTTTCCATTTCGCCGATTTCTTTGAGCGGCAATTCGGTTTGTCCACGACTCGGTGAAGTGGCTTCTTTGTAACCTTTGATGAATTGGCAGGCCAGCCAGCGAAACACATAATCAGTAATGCTGGTGGCGTTCCGAATGTCCGGATTCTTGGTGAAACCGCTCGGCTCGAACCGTTGATAGGCAAACTTTTTCGCTAAACTTTCCAAAGGGACGCCGTACTGGAGCGCGATCGATGTCAGTGTGCCGACTGTGTCCATCAATCCGCCAATAGTGCTGCCTTCCTTCGACATGGTGATGAACAGTTCCCCGGGCTGACCGTCCTCGTACAAGCCGACCGTGATATAACCTTCATGTCCAGCGATCTCGAACCGGTGGGTCAACGACATCCGTGTGTCGGGCATCCGATGACGCAACGGTTTATCGACCTTGCCGCGCATTTCCGTGAGCTCATCTTCCAGCTCAAGAATGCGTTTCTGAAAATCTTCGCGGTCGATCGTGATATCGAGAGCAACATCGACATCTTCCGTGGTCCCGCCCATGTCGCGCGTCTTGCGGGTGTTCAACGGCGCCGATCGTTTTGATCCTTCGCGATAAATCGCAATCGATTTCAATCCCAGCCGCCAACCTTCCACGTAGCTGCTCATGATGTCTTCAACCGTCGCAGCTTCCGGGAGGTTCACGGTTTTGGAGATCGCGCCGCTCAAAAATGGTTGCGCCGCCGCCATCATTCGGAGGTGCGCCATATAATTGAGCGAGCGTTCGCCTTTGAACGGTTTGAATGCGCAATCAAAAATCGGTAAATGCTCCGGTTTCAATCCCGAGAATGTTGTCGATCCATCCGAATCCGTCACGTTCTCGATCGTGTCGAACGCATCGACATGCGCGATGATTCGATCTATCTCTTCCGAATTGTAATCGAGTTTTTCGAGTGCCGGTTTGACCGTTTGGTTCACGATTTTCAACATGCCGCCGCCGGCGAGCAGTTTGTATTTCACCAGCGCGATATCCGGTTCGATGCCGGTTGTATCGCAATCCATCAGAAAACTGATCGTCCCGGTCGGCGCGAGCACCGTCACCTGCGCGTTGCGATAACCGTGACGTTTGCCTAAATCGGCAGCGCGCTTCCAAGTTTTGCCCGCTTCCTTTTTCAAATAGGCGAATTCTTCGACATCAGGAATTTCGCTGACCGCGCAACGATGCAGATCGATTACTTCGAGCATGGGCGCGACGTTATTTTTCGCGACCGGTTTTGGAACGCCGCTACAGCGCGCATCTTTGTAACCAGGAAAAGCACCGAGCGCTTGCGCCATTCGCGCGCTTTGTTCGTAGGCTTCGCCGGTCAGGATCGCGGTGACAGCGCCGCAGAGCGCGCGGCCTTCCACGCTGTCGTAACCGTAGCCGTAACTCATTACCAACGAGCCGAGGTTTGCGTAACCCAGTCCAAGCGTCCGGAAAATGTGCGAGTTCTCCGCGATCTCTTTGATTGGATAACTCGCATTATCGACCACGATTTCCTGGGCCGTGATGAAAATGCGCACTGCGGCTTTGAATCGTTCGACGTCGAACTCGCCATCCGCCGTTTTGAATTTGAGTAGATTCAGCGACGCCAAATTGCAGGCCGTATTATCGAGAAACAGATATTCGCTGCACGGATTGGTAGAATTTTGCCGGCCGGTGCCTTTGCAGGTGTGCCATTTGTGAATCGTAGTGTCGAACTGCATTCCGGGATCGCCGCAAATATGTGTTCCTTCGGCGATTTTTCGGAGTAACGCGCGCGCCTCCTTCCGTTCGCACGGTTGACCGTCGATTACCCGGCGCGTCCACCACTCGCGACCTTCGAGCGCAGCTTCCATGAACTCGTCACTCACCCGCACGCTCAGGTTTTCGTTTTGATACATCACCGAGCCGTAAGCGTCGCCGTTGTAACTGCCGTCGTACCCCTGCTCGATCAGCGCCCAGGCTTTTTTCTCTTCCTTCTGTTTCGCGTCGATGAACTCTTCAATGTCAGGATGCCAATCTTTGAGCGTGTTCATCTTGGCGGCGCGTCGTGTTTTGCCGCCGCTCTTCACCACGTTCGCCACCTGATCGTAGACTTTGAGGAACGAGAGCGGCCCGCTCGGCTTGCCGCCGCCGCTCAATTTTTCTTTGGTCGATCTTAACGTCGAGAGATCGGTGCCGGTGCCGCTCCCGTATTTGAAGAGCATCGCTTCGCTTGTGGCTAGACGCATGATGTCTTCCATCGTGTCGTCCACGTCCTGAATGAAACAGGCGCTGCCTTGCGGATATTCGTACTGAGTCGGTGCCCGTTCGGCTTTTCCGGTCTCGCGATTATAAAAATAATTTCCAGCCCCGGCGTTCTTACCGATCCCGTACTCGTGATACAAACCGACATTGAACCAGACCGGCGAATTGAACGCGCCGTATTGATTCAAACAAAGCCAGGTCAGCTCGTCGTAAAAAATTTCCGCGGCCTCCGCGTCCGCGAAATAACCGTCTGCAATTCCCCAATCGGTCATGGTCCGGGTGACCCGATGAATCAATTGCCGGACTGAACTTTCGCGACCGCCTTTGTGCGGATCGGTCCCGTGCGAGATGTCGCCGTAAAAATATTTCGAGACCGCAATCTTTGTCGCCAGCGCGCTCCAATTCTTTGGCACTTCGACGTTTTCCTGTTTAAAAATGATCTGGCCGCTGTCGTCCGTGATTTCCGCCGTCCGATGTTCCCACTCAATCTGATCGAACGGCTTCACCTCCGCGTCGCTGAAAACCCGCTCAAAACGCAAACCGCCGTTTGTCTTTTTCGCTGACCGATTCTGGCGACGATCAGCTTTTCGCGGTTTGTTTAGGGCAGAAGGTGAGATGCCGGGTTTCAGTTGGATCATGATGGGAAAGGCTGGTTAAGGTTGTGAATTAGCGGTGAATTCCAGCCAATAGCCCAGCTAACAACCTGTGAATGCCAGCGC
>Ga0307479_10003033_pt1 | contig 15273 bp, 8 predicted proteins | sample atmos_gasesECM4C_FD_203743 | JGI IMG/M metagenome (GOLD analysis project Ga0307479, IMG submission 203743) | Hardwood forest soil microbial communities from Morgan-Monroe State Forest, Indiana, United States - atmos_gasesECM4C_515 | ecosystem: Environmental > Terrestrial > Soil > Temperate... | reverse complement strand
GCCTTGCAAAGAGGTCCAGATCACCTGCACCCGCGCCGCCACCTCGCGCAGCGACTCGTCCCACAGGCCCAGGTCGCGCAGCTCGCCGCCGCGGTGGAGGAGCTGCTCGATGCGCTCGCGCGGCCACTTCTTCTCGCGCGCCTCGCGGCGGAAGCGGTCGCGGAGCGCATCCAGCTCGCGCGACAGGCCCCGCTCGCGCGCGATGGCGCGCAGCCGCTCGGGCGTCGTCGAGAGCTCGGCCGCCACGCGCTGTTCGGCGGCGCGGTGCTTGGACCACAGCCCGCGGATGAGGTCGCGCTCTCGCAGCGCCAGCTCGCGCTCCATGCCGGCGGCGCGGAAGCGGGCAAAGAGCGCAGCTTCCGAGAGCGCGAGGCGGGCGGCGAGCGCGTCGCGGCGCGGGCCGAGCTCGGCCAGGATCGACTTCAACAGCGTCGCATCGTCCGGTGCCGGTGTCGCTGCGGGGAGGGGAGCCTCCGAAGCCCGCGTCCGCCGCCGGACGTGCGGACCCTGGGGCCCCGAGGATGGCACCGCGGCCGGCAGCGGCGCATAGGTGCCGCGCGCGATGCGAAAGGCCTTGCTGCGAATCTTCAGCGCCAGAAGCTCCGCGCCCAGTTCCTCGAGCGAAACGCCGAGAGCGCGCGCTACCAGCGGCGCGTCGCGATGGTAGGCGAAGAGGCCCAACAAGAGCTGCGCGCGAGCGGCCCTGCGCGCTCGTTCTTCCGCCTGGGGGCCCATCGAGGGCGCGCACCTTGGGGGAAAGCTCCGACAGTGTCAACCGCGAATACTTGCGCAGAGCCCTCGCCGCGGTCGATCATCGCCGCGCATGCGACGGTTTCCGCTGCGTTTCAAGATCGCCGGCTTCGCGGCCGGGCTGGTCGTGCTCGCGACCGGGCTGTTGGCGCTCTTCACCGTCATCCTTCCCTGGCGCGCCAAGCTGCGGCAGCAGGAAAATATCGCCAGCTCGCTGGTGCAGACCGCGCTGCCGCTGGGCATCGACCTGCGCGCCGACGGGGCCCACTTCGACCCGGCGCGCGTGCACGCGCTGGTGGCCAACTCCAGCCGCGTACAGGGGATCGAGATCGTCTACGCGCTTCTCTGGGACGACAAGGGCAACCTCGACACCGCCGCCTCGTCGGTGAACACCGACCTGTTGCAGAAGCTCTACCCGCCGCTGGCGCAATTCTACCTGCGCGACAGCGCCCGATTCCTTCAGGCGCTGGCGCAAGGGAAGAAGCAGCCCGGCATCCGGCGGCTGCCCATCCGGCTCGCGGCGCAGAACCGCCAGGACGCCATCGGCCGTCTCGACCTGGGGCTCTCCACGGTGGCCATCGATCAGGAGCTGCGCCGCAGCCTGCAGCGCGACGCCGCCGTGCTGGCGGCGACGCTGCTCCTCGCCATCGCCGGCGCGCTCTGGATTTCGCGCCGCATCGCGCAGCCGCTGGCCAATCTCTCGGGCGCGATGGGACGCCTGCAGCAGGGCGACTTCGAGGTGCGCGCGCACGACGGCCAGAACGCCAACGACGAGGTGGGCGACCTGGCCCGCGCCTTCGACGCCATGGCCGACGGCCTCAAGGAGCGCGAGCGGCTGCGCGGCACGCTGGGGCGCTACGTCTCCGACCCGGTGGCGGAGCGCATCCTCTCCGAGGAGAGCGACCTCCTCTTGCGCGGCGAGGTGCGGAAGGTGACGGTGATGTTTCTCGACGTGCGCGGCTTCACCGCCATGTCCGAGCGCATCGCTCCCGGCGAGGTGGTGGCCTTGCTCAACGAGTACTTCGACGTGGTCGTCGATCGCGTGACCGCCAACGGCGGCACGGTGAACAAGTTCATCGGCGACGCGGCGATGTGCATCTGGGGCGCGCCCACCGCGCACGAGGCGGCGGAGCGCTCGGCGGTGGCCTGCGCGCTGCAGATCCAGGAGGCGGTGGCCCGGCTCTCAGCGGACCGCGCCCGACGCAGCCTCACCAGCGTGGGCATCGGCATCGGCATCAACGCCGGCGAGGTGCTGGCCGGCAACCTGGGCGCAGCGAGGCGGCTGGAGTACACGGTGATCGGCGACGCGGTGAATCTCGCGCAGCGCCTCGAGTCGCAGGCGCGGGCCGGCGAGGTGCTCATCTCGCAGGCGGTCTACGAGAAGGTGGCGAGCTGGGTGACGGCCGAGCCGCGCGAGCCGGTGAAGCTGAAGGGCAAGTCACAGCCGGTGCCGCTGTGGATCGTCTCGGGCGCCAAGGCCGCCGCCACGGAGGCCGCGTGACGACAATGCAACTTCCACCGCGGCTCTTGCTGTTGCTGGCCTGCGTGATGGCGTGTGATGACGGGAAGAGCGCGGCGCCGGATGAGTTGACCATCGTGGTGCAGGGCGACCGGCGCGAGCTGGAGCAGCAGGAGAAGTCGCTGCGCGAGCGGGAGGAGGCGCTGCACAAGGACAAGGCGCAGCTCGACCAGCGCATCACCGAGCTGGCGCGCGGCCTCAAGGCGGCGGCCGATGCGCAGCAGAAGCAGCACATCGAGGAAGAGCTGCGCCGCAACCAGGATCTGGAGGGCCAGCTCAGCACCCGCGCCACCGCGCTGCAGGCGCAGAAGAGTGAAGTGCAGGCCAAGAGGCAGGCCATCGACGCCGACGAGAGCAAGGCCGCCACTGCGGCGCTCTACGCGCGCGAGGCGTCGGTGGCGGCGCGCGAGGCGAAGCAGGCCGAACGCGAGACGCAGCTCGGGTCGGCGCTGCGCGACCTGTCCGAGCGCGACCGCAAGCTGGCCGACCGCGAGAAAGACGTGGCCTTGCGCGAGAAGGCGGTGGCGGCGTTCGAGCGCCAGGCCCCGCAACCGGAGTATCGCAATCCCAAAGACATCCCCAAGGCGGCCGCGGTGGAGCAGAAGCACAAGAAGCTGCTGGCGGAGATCGAGGCGCGGGGAATCCTCATCTCCGACCTTCCTTCGGAGGCGCAGCCGATCAACGCCGAGGTCTACCTGGCGCGGCGGCAGCGCGACTTCGCGCGCGCCTGGGATCTGCTGGGCGACCTGAGCAAGGCGGTAGCGGCGGTGAAGATCAACCAGCGCTTCGTCGAGCAGAAGATCGGCCGGCTGCAGGGGGCGCGAACCGCGGCGCGGCTTTCCGACACCCAGCGCGGCGAAGTGGAGAAGCTCCTGCGCGACGTCACCTCGGCGTTCTCGGACGGGAAGTATGAGCAGGCGAACAAGGGCCTCAACCGCATCGCCGTCATCCTGGACGCCAACGCCGCCTCGGGTTAAGCACCAGCCGTGAGCGAGAGTACCGCCGATCCGCGCCGCCTCCGCGTCCGCGCCGGGCTGGCCTTCGTCCAGGTGCTGCGGCCGGCGCTGTATGCGCTCCTGGCCGCGTCGGCGCTGCTCACCTTCTGGGCGGGCGGCGACATCGCCGGGCACGGGCTGCCGCACTGGACGCAGGTGGTCGCGCCCACGCTGTTCGCCACTTTTCTCGTCGTCTTCGCCGTCTACCGGCTGGCGCTGGTGCGGGCCCGGAAGTACCCGGCCGCCACCGGGCTGTTCCAGGTCGGGCTCGGCGCGCTGATCTGGGTGCTGCTGCTGCCCGGCACTCGGATGCGGATCGCCGCGCGGTCCGGCTCGGCCGACTCGCTGCAGGCGCTCCTGGCCTCGCCCGATGCGCGGGTGCGCGCGCTGGCGGCGGAGGTGGCGGGCTTTCGCGCCGGCGGCTCGCGCTACGCGGCGCAGCTGATCGAGCGCCTCGATGACTCCGACCCGCGCGTCCGCGAGAGCGCCCACGCCTCGCTGGTCCGTCTCGCCGGCGCCGACGCCGGGCAGGGCGCCGACGCCTGGCGCTCGCTCGCCCACCAGCGCGGCTGGCTGCCCTGAACTGCAAGGTGCGCGGTTGCTTTTTGGGTGCGCGCCGGACTAATTTTGATTTTGAAATTGAGAATCGATCTCAAAATGAAAAGACCTGACCGCGGCCAGTTCATCCATCTCCCTGCTGCCAAAGAGCGGCTCGCGAGCTTCATCTCCTCGCAGGGCCTCAAGGCCACCCGCCCGCGCGAGATCATCCTCGAGGCGCTGTTCTCGGTGCCCGGGCACCTGAGCATCGACGAGCTGGTGGACCGCGCTCACTCGCGTGACCCCAGCATCGGCGCCGCCACCGTCTACCGGACGATGAAGATCCTCACCGAGGCAGGCCTGGCCAGCGTGCGCCACTTCGAGGGCAAGGAGACCCGCTACGAGGCGGCGCTGCACCGGCACCACCACGACCACCTCATCTGCGACAGCTGCGGCAACATCATCGAATTCGAGAACGAACGCATCGAAGAGCTGCAGGACCGCGTCGCGCGCGACCACGGCTTCGTGGTCACTCATCACAAGTTGGAGCTCTACGGTCTTTGCAAGAGCTGCCGCGAGCGCCGACCCCGCCCCTGACAGGGACTTCCCGACATGCTCCGGCCACGGCCGCGGCGGCGGGCAGCGAAATTGAGAATGAGAATCAGAATCAAAATCAGAATCCACGGCGATTGGGCGCCGGCCCTGGCCGCGCTGGCCCTCGTGCTCGCGCCCGCGGCCCGCGCAGACCGGCGCAGCTTCATCCGCGCCTACGAGTACGCCACCCAGCCGCAGGGCAACCTCGAGTTCGAGCTCTGGAACGACGTGCTCGCGCCCACCTCCGGCGGGTTCGACGCGGCGGTGGTCGAGCAGCGGGTGGAGCTGGAGTACGGCCTCACCGACCACTGGGACCTGGCGCTGTACCACGTTTTCGCGCAGGGGGGCGGCGAGGCGTTCCACTTCGACGGCTGGCGCGCCGAGACCCGATACCGGCTGGCGGAGAAGCGCCAGTGGCCGGTCGACCTCATGCTCTACTTCGAGCTGGAGCGGCCGGCGGACTTCAGCGCGCCCTTCGAGACCGAGGAGAAGCTCATCTTCGAGCGCGACTTCGGGCGGCTGGGGCTGGCGGCCAACCTGGTCGCGGAGCAGAGCTTCCTGCACGCCGGCGATCATCACCAGTGGGAAATCGACGCCGGCGCGCGCTACGAGATCTCGCCGGCCCTGCGCGTGGTGCTGGAGGGTTGGACCATCCAGGGCACCGGCGCCGAGCCGCGCGGCTGGTTCGTGGGGCCCTCGCTCTCGGTGGCCACGGCCAAGATCTGGATCCAGGTCGGCGCGGGCATCGGCCTGCGGCTGGGGAACACCGACTCTTCCGCCGAGATCCGCTCGGTGCTGGGGTTCAACCTGTGAGGAGGGCCGGCCTCCTCCTGCTGGCCGCGGCCTGCAGCTCGGCTCCGTCGCGGCCCATGTCCGAGGGCGAGCGCCTCTACCGCGCCAAGTGCGCCTCCTGCCATCGCCTTTACGAGCCTGCCGAGCGCAAGGACTGGCCGGCGGTACTGGACAAGATGGAAGCGGAGAAGAAGGTGCACCTCTCTCCCGAGGACCGCGCGGAAATCCTCGGCTTTCTCCAAGGCCCCGCCTAGAAGCGGCTTTTTCGTAGTAGAATCACCATGGACGCCACTCTCCGAGCGTCTGGCCCCTTGTGGGCTTGCCTGGATTTCAGGTAAGCTATTCCGGCCAGCGGCCTGACCAGGAGAGGGATTTTGGCGAGCGCACCCAGCCGGCAAGACGTCGAGCAACTGCATCGGCAGATGATGCAGGCGTCGGTCGACGCCGCACAGCTCGACAAGCAGCTGCAAGAGGAGCGCTCGGCCGACTACATCGGCGGCGAGCTGCGGAGCTGGAACGATCAAGCCGATGCGCTGCGCAGCGCGGTAGAGCGCGCACGGGCGGGGCTGATCGCCGGTGGCACTCCCCGCGAGCAGATCGACCGCATCCGCGACCGTCTGGTCGACATCAAGGCGCGCACCAGGAACTTCGACGTCGGCAACGACCTCGACGGGTGCGTCGGTCACTGGCAGTCGCTGGGAGTGGAGTTCTCCCAGCTCTCGGGCGATGGCCGCGAGGAGCTGGTCCAGCTGCTCGACAACCGCAAGTTCCGCATCGACCAGACCACCGCCGTACTCTCCCAGGCGCGCAAGAGCGAAGGGATGCTGCCCGAGCAGTACCGCAAGGTGCAGCAGCTCACCGCCGACCGCGACCGCGCCCGCGACAAGTACGAGACGCTGCGGCAGCAGTACATCGAGGCCGAGCGCGACTACCAGCTCGCGGAGCAGCAGAAGGCCAAGCAGCAGGCGGCCGCGCAGGAGCACAAGACGGTCGCGGCGCCGCTGCCCAATCTGTCGGGGCTGGCCAAGAAGGGGCCGGTGCTGGTCCGGCTGCCGGTGGAGCCGCCCAAGGCGGACGCGAAGAGCACCGCAGCTCCGACCGCCAAGCCGCAGGTGGTGAAGCCCGTCCCTCTGCCCAAGCAGCTGGAGAAGAAGCCCGAGCCCAAGAAGGTCGAGGCCAAGAAGCCCGAGCCCAGGCCCGATGCCAAGAAGGTCGAGCAGCCGAAGAAGCCCGAGCCGAAGGCCGCCGACGGCAAGAAGCCCGAGACGGGCGCCAAGAAGCCGCCGGAGAAGAAGGCCGACGCGCCCAAGAAGCTCGACGAGAAGAAGCAGCCGCCCAAGCCGCAGCCGGCGCCTCCCGCGAATCGGCCCGCCGCGGTGCTGGCGCCGAAGAAGTCGCTCACCGAGGCGCAGCAGGCCGCGCTGCAGCGGACGGCCGCGGCCGCAAAGTCGGGACCGCCGCAGATCTCGCTCGAGCGCGTGGAGAAAGTCGCCGGCTACCCCACCGCCATGGACGGCATCGGCCGCGGCGCGCAGACGGCGCAGATCTACTTCCGCGCCGATCACCTCGGCGACTTGCAGATCCAGGGCGCCGCCTCCATCCAGCTCGGCTGCGCGGTGCGGCTGGACGTGCTCCCCTCGGTGCAGATCTTCTCGGCCACGGCGGGCGCGCCGGTGCGCGGCAAGCTCTCGCTGGGGCTCATCTCCAGCGGCGGCCAGCTGCTCACGGTGCCGCCCAAGAACGCGCTCGACTCGGCCAAGCAGGCCGCCTCCAAGTCGGCGGCCGCGGTCGCCGCCCGGCTGGGGATCCTCGGCAAGCAGCTCCAGTCGGCCATCGAAGACGTGCTCGAGGACGCGGCGGAGAAGATCTTCGGCCGCGCCCAGGCCAAGGCGGTGCCCAACAAGCTGCCCATCCGCCTCGCCGGACCGCAGCCCAAGGGTCCCTCGGTCGAGTTCCAGGTGGCGCGCTTCAATCACGCGCTGGGGACCACCATCGTCGAGGCCCGCCAGGTCAAGGGCGGCCAGACGGAGAAGCACAAGCTGGGCGCGCTGCTCGACCGCGATCACCAGCACCGCGATTCCGTCGCCAGCCGCCTCGAGCAGACGCTCTCCCATCTCGCCACCGCCACGCACCGCGTGCTGACCGACACCACTGCCGGCGAGCTGCGCAGCAACCTGGCGCGGATGGACTCCATCCTCGCCCGTCTCAAGGGCAAGGCCGGTCCGGAAGTCTCCGACGGCGCGCAGGAGATCAGCCAGATCCTGCAACGGATGGGGTCCATCGCCTCGAGCAAGGGCGGGGCTCCGCACATCGCCGAGTTCCGCAAGCTCATCGAGGAGCGCAAGGTCCAGCTCAAGGGCATCGTCGGCGCGTCGGCCAGGCAGGAGAAGGCGCCCAAGCACCAGCTCCCGTCTGCCGCCCAGCACGCCTCGGCGGTGAAGCAGCTGCACGAGCTGCGCAAGCGCAACCCCGGCCTCGACAAGCTGCTCAAGAACGCGGCGCAGTCGCAGCTGGCGGCAGAGCTGGCCAAGATGCAGAAAGGGGGCCTGCAGCAGGCGCAAGGAAAGCGGATGCACGGCCCCTCGAACTTCAAGCTGCTGGGGCTGGACGGCGGGCTCACCGCGCTGGGCGGAGTGGTTGGCGGCGCGCACCTGGGCGGATTCGGCGGCGGGCACCGGGGCGGCCTGGCCGGTGTCTCCGGAATGGGCATCGCGCTGAGCAAGGCGCTGAGCAAGCAGCTGGAGGGCGACCTGCGGCGCGCCAAGCCGGCCGATGCGGGAAAGATCCTCGCCGGTTTCCAGAAGGCGCCCAAGGGTTCGCCGTTGAACGACCTGGCCAAGCAGGCCGACGCGAAGCAGAAGCGGCTCGCGACCCAGCGGTCGCACCGCGGCCCGATGCCGTCGCACATCACCGCGCAGGCGCTCTACGAGGTGTTCCAGGAGCATCCCAAGGGCAAGAGCTTCGCGCAGTACCTCGCTCCGGGCGGGCCGCTGCGCATCCTCTGCGAGGCGGCGCAGCGCGGGCACGGATTGCCCATCGGCAAGACGGCGCAGCACTACCTCGCCGCGCGCGGCTCGGCTCCGCTGTGGAACGCGGTCTCCACCTTCAACTCGCTGGTGAAGGAGGGCCACCAGCCGCACTTCTGGAGCCTGAGCAGCATCGCCGGCGCGATCAAGGACACGGCCTCCGGCGCGCTGAGCAAGGTCACCAGCGTGGCGAGCAAGGTGACCAGCTTCGCCGGCAGCGCGATGGACACCGTCAAGAGCGGCGTCAGCAGCTTCGGGAACGAGGCGCTCTCCTTCGGGAGCAAGGCGTTCTCGACGGTCAAGAGCGTCGCGGGGCGCGCGGTGGGCGGCGCCAAGAACTTCGTCAGCCAGAAGGTCGGCCAGGTCACGAACCTGGGCAAGACCCTCTACGACAAGGCCTCGAACGCGCTGCACAGCGCGGGCAGCTACGTCTCCAAGAAGGCGCACGGCCTCTACCAGGCCGGCAGCAGCGTGGCGCAGAAAGCCTGGGGCGGAATCCAGAGGGCGGGCGCGGGCCTTCAGCACGTGGCCAAGAGCGGCGCGCACCTCTTGCAGAGCGGGGTCAGCTGGGCGCAGCAGAAGGCGGGCGCGGCGGTCGACTGGGCCAAGCACGCGGCCGGCGGCGCCGTCGACTGGGCCAAGCACAAGGCCGCCATCGTCGGAAACAAGATCCACTCCGGCATCGAGTTCGTGAAGAAGACTGGCGTGGTGGGCGCGCTCGGCAAGGGGCTCAAGAGCGGCCTCTCGATGGTCAAGACCGCCGCCTCCTACTCGCCCCTGGGCCTCGCCTACCAGGCGGCGATGAAGGGCGGCCAGTGGCTCAAGGGCGGCGGCCTGCAGAAGGCCTGGGCCGCGACCAAGAACGTGGCCGGCAAGGCCTGGTCGGGCTTGAAGACGGCCAACAAGGCCACTTCGAATTACCTGCAGAGCCCGGCGGGGCAGCTGCTGGTCACCGGGCTTTCGCTGGCGGCGAGCTTCATCCCCGGCGGATTGGTTGTAAAAGCAATCATCGGCGGCGGCATCGGGGCCATCCAGGCCATCAGCGAGGGCAAGAACTGGCAGGGCATCCTGGCGGGCGCGGCGGGCGGAGCGCTCACGGGCGCGGTGCCGTTCCTCAAACTCGGGCCGTTCGCCAAGATGGGCGTCGGCGCGCTTTCGGGCGGAATCAGCGCGCTGGCCTCGGGCGGCAACATCCAGGACGCGCTCAAGGGCGCGGCCGGCGGCGCGCTCGACTCGGTGGATCCCGGCGCGTTCGGCGCTCTCAAGAGGATGAAGGGCTTCGCCACCGCCGAGAAGCTCCTCGGAGGCAAGAACCTCTCCAAGGCGGAGAAGGCCTTCCTGTCGGAGAGCAAGTTCGCGGGACCCTTGCGTGGCCTGGAGAAGGCCATGACCAACCCCAAGTTCCGCAAGTCCATCGGCGGAATCGAGAAGGTGGCGGGCAAGGCCATCAAGGGCGGCATCTGGGTCTCGGGCAAGGCGGCCAAGGCGCAGGGCATGCTGGAGACGGTGCTGGGCGCGGGCGACAAGGTCCAGGGAGTTCTCTCCCAGGTGCACGACCTCGCGCCGGGCCTCTCGCAGATGCTGGGCGACAACGCCGCCGGGAACTTCGTGGCCAAGGTCGGCGACCTGGCCGGCAAGGGCGACGAGAAGCTCTCGCAGGCGCTGCAGTACGGCCACTCCGCCGACGACGCGATGACCAAGTACCGCGGCTATCTCGACAAGGGCCTCGGGTACGCCGGCGTGAAGAACCCCAAGAAGGCGTACGAGAAGATGCAGGCGCGCAAGGACCTCAAGTCGGGCAAGAAGGGGTCTCTGGAGCACGTCGCCAAGCTGAAGGCCGAGGACCACCAGAAGAAGCACCCCGAGCTGCACCTGGCCGAGGCCACCGGCAAGCGCACCCGCGGCTCGCACGCCGAGGCTCCTGGAAAGCGCAAGCGGGCAGGCGCGACCGCCGACAAGCAGCCCGGCGCCGAGAGCGACAAGCGCACCGCCGCCAAGAAGGGCGCGCGCAAGACTTCACCTCACGACGCGAAGGGCGCCGATTCCGAAGGCGCCAAGAAGCCCGCGCGCAAGGCCGTGGGCAACAAGCCCCAGACCAAGCTCGAGCAGGCGCTGGCCAAGGGCAAGGGTCTCATCAAGCAAGGCCAGAAAGTCGCGCAGGGAGTCCACGGCGGGCTGGGCAAGGTTCATGCGGTCGTCGCCAAGGGACTCAAGGGCGCCGAGGAAGTCCAGAGCGGCCTGGAGAAGGCGTCGGCGTTGGCCCAACAGGGCGCGGACATCCTCGGAGGGGATACCGAACTGGGCAAGTACCTGCTCGAGGTCTCGAGCAAGGCGGACCAGGTCCACGGCTTCCTCGCCCAGGGAATCGCGCTGGCCGACGAGTTCAACAAGAAGGTGGGCGCGGTGCACGACGGGATGGAGCAGATCCCCGGCGTCCACGGCGACCACGAGCACAAGAAGAAGACGCCGCTCGACGAGGCCGCGCACCTCGGAGGCAAGGGCAAGGGCAAAGGGAAGGACAAGTCCCAAGGCGCCGAGGGCAAGACCTCACCGCACGACAAGGCTCCCACTCACGGGCCGGTGCTCAAGGCGCACGCCGCCGAGACCGACGCGCAGAAGAGCGAGCGCTACAAGCGCGCTTGGGACAAGATCAGCTTCGTCTCGAGCGAGGTGCAGAAGTTCGAGACCGAGCAGGCCAAGACGCAGAAGAAGATCCAGGAGCTGCTGCAGAAGGGCCAGGGCAACGCGGCGAGCATCGAGCTGATGGGGCTCGGGTCGGAGTGCGACTCGATCCACAAGGCCATCGCCGAGGCCAAGACGCTGGCCAAGGGCCACCCGCAGTACGAGAAAGAGATCAAGTTCTACGAGGAGTGGCACCAGAAGACCGCGGCCAAGCTGCACACGGCCATCGCCAACACCAAGGGCCTGGGCGGGCAGGTAGCCATCTCGCACGCCGGCATCAGCGAGGCCACGCACCCCGACATCTACGAGAACACCAAGAACATCTACTCGGTGCGGACCAAGGTGGAGAGCTTCGGCGACGCGCTCCACGACGCTGCCGCGAAAGAGCACGTCAAGAAGGTCCTCGACGAGGCCAAGCAGGCCAAGTCCGATCTCGGGCGGCTCAAGGGCAAGTACAAGAACGACAAGGCGGCCACTTCGTTCCTCACCGGCGGCGGCGTGCAGGACAAGCTGATCGACGAGGCGATGACGAAGCTGCAGGCGGCGCTCAAGGGCGAGGCGCCTGCGGGCAAGAAGGGCGACCTCACCAAGCACGACGCGAGCCACAAGACGGGCGAGAAGCGCAAGCCGCAAGACACGATCAAGCACGTCGAGCACGGCCTCAAGGCCATCGAGAAGTACAAGAAGAAGGCGCTCAAGGCCGGCAAGAAGCTCGACTCCGGCCTGGTCAAGGTCGAGGGGATGCTGGGGAAGGGCATCAAGACCGGCAAGAAGATCGACTCCAGCCTGGAGAAGATCGCGCACCTGGCCGATCACGTGGGCAAGGCGCTCGGCGAGGACACGCCGATCGGCCATCTCGCCGAGCAGGTGAGCAACAGCGCGCAGGCCGGACACGACAAGCTGCACCACGCGCTGAACACCGCGTCGAAAGGCAAGTCGTCGCTGCACAAGGGAGAGGCGCTGTTCCACCAGGGTCTGGCCGCGGCGCAGGAGCACCATGCGCAGAAGCTGGAAAAGGTGCACGGCAAGAAGCCGGCGGGCGCCGAGCACCAGCACGGCGGCGTGCCGCAAGCCGAGCTGCTCAAGCACGCGGTCGCGCCGCATCCGCACAAGCCGAGCCCGCACGGCGACGCCGGCGACGCCGCGCTGTTGGGGAAGGACGCCAAGAAGCTCGTCCACGACGCCCTCAAGACCGAGAAGGACGCCACGCACGCGTACAAGGACGTGCAGCACTTCTACAAGGGCGGCAAGAAGATGGTGCACGGCGTGGAGCACGCCTTCGGCGACGCCAAGGGCGTGTGGGGCGACGTCAAGTCCGGCAACTGGAAGGCCGCGCTCAAGGACGGCAAGGGTCTGGTCGGCGATGCGAAGGGGCTCTTCCAGCAGGGCCAGGGACTCTTCGGCGAAGGCAAGAAGCTGTTCGGCGAGGGCAAGGGCCTGGTCGGCGACGGCAAAGGCCTGGTGGGCGACGTCAAGAGTCTCTGGGGCGGCGTCAAGGGACTCTTCGGCGGACACGCGAAGGCGCCGAGCGGCGGCGGCGAGTCGCACGGCGGCTTGCTCTCGGTCGGATCGCAAGGCCCCGCGGTCGCCGACGTCCAGAACAAGCTCGCGGCGGCCGGCTTCAAGCCCGGTCCCGCCGACGGCATCTTCGGGCCCAACACGCGCAACGCGGTCATCGCCTTCCAGCGCGCGCGCAAGCTCAAGGTCGACGGCATCGTCGGACCGGAGACCTTGGGCGCTCTCAATGCCGGCGGCGGAAAGCCCGCGCCGCACGACGGACCCAAGAAGCCGGGCCCGCAGCCGGCCGGCGGCGGCGAGGCCGAAGCCGCCGCGCTGGTCACCAGCGCGCTGCAATTGGTGACCGTCTTCGGCAAGGACGTCACCGGCGCGGTCAAGGAGATCCAGGCGCTGATGAGCGCCGGCAAGACCAAGGAGGCCGGCGACCGCGTGCAGGCGGTGAGCATGACCAGCGAGCACGCGCGCTCGGAGGTCGCGCGCGCCGTCTCCGCCTCGTCCAAGTTCGGAAAGCTCGCCAAGCAGGCGCAGGCGGCCAGCAAGCACTACCTCGAGATCCGCGGCCACTTCTTCACGTTCGTGAAGGGCCTGCACGGCCTGGCCGGCAAGGCGCAGGAGGCGCAGGCCGCCTCCGCCACGCAAGATCCCGAGCTCTTGAAGTTGATGGCCGACATCAAGTCGCTGCAAGTCAAGGTGGGCGCGCTGGGCCACGCCAAGAGCAGCGACAGCGCGATGCAGCCGCACGTCGAGGAGCTGAAGAAGGAAGCGCAGGCGCTGCGCGCGCGGGTGAGCAAGGCGGAATCGAAGCACGCCAAGGACGAGAAGGCGCAAGCGCTGATCAAGGACATCGACGCCAAGCTCGCGCAGCTGGAGAAACAGCTCGGCGCGCACGCCGACAAGGCCGCGGCCAAGAAGGGCGACAAGGACCTGGGCGTCAAGGGCAAGAAGCCCACCAAGCCCGCCGCGCCCGCGCAGCAGAAGCCGCAGGACCCGGTGGACCAGCTCATCGGCGACATCCTCGGCGGCGACCACCGCATCCACGTCGACAAGGGCGGCGCGCGCGAGTTGGACGTGCACGACGGGCAGGACGTCGATCCGGCGGCGATGGACACCTGGATCGGCTCGGGCGAGGGCGTGAAGCTCTTCTCCGAGGTGTTCGGCGCGTTCGTCCCCGCCGAGGGCGCGCTGGAGCAGACCCAGGTCGGCGGAGGTGGCGGCAAGCCCAGCGGCGGCGGCACGCAGCCGGCGTCAGGCGGCGCACCTGCCGTGCACCCGCAGACCGGCCTTCCCATCGCGAAACCGGGGATGCCTGGGGGGCCGGGCGGCGGCATCCACTTCCCGGGGCAGCTGCCCGGCGTTCCAGGCGCGGGCGGTCTGCCCGGGCTGCCGGGCTTGCCGAAACTTCCCGGAATCGGCGGCGGAGTGGGCGCCATCGTCGGCAAGATCGGCGGCATGCTGCCCGGGAGGGTGACCGGCTTCTTCAAGGGCCTCTTCGATCACCTGCACGGCTTCGCCGACAAGATCTCGGGCTTTGCCAAGTTCGGCGCCGGCATGCTCGGCAAGGGCATGCACTACGCCGAGATGGGCATGCACGGCCTCAACCAGGTGCAGGGCGCCGCCGGCAAGGTGCAGGGCTTCGCCGGCAAGGCCGAGGGCTTCCTCGACAAGATGGGCCTCACCAAGCTGGGCGGCTTCGCCGGAAAGATCGGCGGCGCCGCGGGCTGGGTCGGCCAGGAAGCGCAGGTTCTCCAGGGCGGCCTGAAGCAGGCCGACAAGTGGATGGGCCAGGGCAAGGCCATGGCCGGCCAGGTCGAGGGCGTGGCGGGCAAGGCGGGCGGCATCTTCGACCAGGCGGCGCACGGCCGCTTCGGCTCGCTGGTGAACCTCTTCAAGGCCTCCAAGAGCGGCGATGGCATGGACGGCAAGCTGGTGCCGGAAAAGATGTCGCTCAGCTCGGCGCTCGACGAGCCGCGACGCCTGGACATCAGCACGATGTCGAGGATGGAGATGTTCCTGGGCGGCACCTTCTCCGGCGTGCGCATCCACACCGGGCCGGGCGCGGCGCAGGTCACCAGCCGGTTCGCCGCGGAAGCGGTCACCGTCAAGGACCACATCTTCTTCGCGCCGGGGCGGTTCAATCCCTCGACCACCGAGGGGCAGAGGCTCCTGGCGCACGAGCTCACCCACGTCCTGCAGAAGGGCCGGCCCAACCTCGACGTGCGCACCGCGGAGACCGAGGCGCTGCACTCCGAGCACAGCTTCGGGACCTCGCCCGACATGACCACCCTCAACCTCAGCCAGCCGCAGCCGGACTTCAAGCTGGCCGACGGCATGGGGCTGGGCAACGCCAGCGGCGTGCACACCGCCAAGCGCAACCGCAGCAAGGGGCACGAGACGGGCGCGAAGGACGAGCTGCCCGACGGCGAGGAGTTCCTCGAGCAGGTCTCGGGCCGCGTCTACGAGCTGTTGATGGACGAGCTCGAGCACTCGTTCGAATCGCGCTAAACGCAGCTGAAGTTTTCTTGCGGCGGCGCAGCGGCCGTGTAGCGTCGCTGTGTGGAGAAGCTGTCGCCGCAGCAGCGGCTGGTCATCGGCGCGCTCATCGCCTCGCTCTTGATTTCCGTCTTCTCGCTCGCCGACCCCCGCGGCCTGGCCCGGCTGTCGCGCTTGCGGGCCGAGTCGGCGCGGCAGGAGCAGCGCAACCGCGAGCTGCGCGAGGACAACGCCCGCCTCCAGCGGACGGTCAAGTTGCTCTCGCCGCCGGTGGACCCGGCCGCGCTCGAGCGGGCCGCGCGCGAGCAGCTGGGGTTCGTGCGTCCCGACGAAGTGCTCTTCAAGTTCGAGTGACCGATGCCGCCCGAGG
>Ga0307479_10003032_pt1 | contig 15273 bp, 12 predicted proteins | sample atmos_gasesECM4C_FD_203743 | JGI IMG/M metagenome (GOLD analysis project Ga0307479, IMG submission 203743) | Hardwood forest soil microbial communities from Morgan-Monroe State Forest, Indiana, United States - atmos_gasesECM4C_515 | ecosystem: Environmental > Terrestrial > Soil > Temperate... | reverse complement strand
CGCAACGTTGCTCTGGCCTTCATCGTCGGTCTCGTTGGGGGCATCGGCTTGGCGCTCATGCGCGAGTATCTCGACAATACCGTAAAAACTCCCGATGACATTGAATCGCTCGCCAAACTGCCCTCTCTCGCGGTCGTTCCGCAATTTGCGGGTTCAAACGGCAGCGGCAAGCGGCAAGGAATGCTGCAAAGCTTTTCGGCCAATGGCCACGATCGGCGCATCGAGCTGGTTGCTCAGCATCTCCCGAAGTCGCAGATGTCGGAAGCATTCCGCGCCTTGCGAACTTCCATTCTGCTCTCTCAAGCCGACCATCCACCGCAGGTAATTCTGGTAACCAGCGCCTTGCCCCGCGAAGGAAAGACCACGGCGGCTGCGAACCTCGCCGTCACCCTCGCGCAGCTCGGCGATAGCACCGTTCTCGTTGATGCTGACCTTCGCAAGCCGGGCATCGGCCGTCTCCTTAATCTCGGCAGTGGGAAGTATGCGGGGTTGAGTTCCTACCTGGCCGGCGTTTCCAGTCTTGATCTCGTTTCCGTTCCGCACCCGGCGATTCCCAATCTCGTGGCCATTCCCACTGGCCCGCTCCCTCCAAATCCCGCGGACCTGCTCTCTTCTCATAAACTCGCGGATGCCATCGCGGAGTTGCGCACCAAGTTCAAATTTATCGTGATTGATTCTCCCCCGGTCATGGCTGCCACGGATGCGGTGATCCTTTCCGTGCTCGCTGACGGCGTTCTGCTCGTCGTTCGCAGCGGCGAGACGCCCAAGGAAGCCTTCACTCGCACGCGCGACCTGCTTCACAGCGTCAAGTGCCGTATCCTTGGGGTCGTCCTCAACGCCGTCGATTCCAGCGCCCCGGATTATTACTACTCCTATCGCTATTATCCCTACTCGTACGGCTACGGGCCTCAGGAAGCGGGTGAGGCTCCCCATGACGAGGATTCCGAAGCCGTCAGCGAGCACGTTTCCCATGATCGCGACGATTCTCAGGCACTCTAAGGAGGCCCTTTGCGTTATTTGATCACCGGCGGCGCCGGCTTTATCGGCTCGCACCTCACCGAAAGGCTACTGGACCGCGGCGATCGTGTGGTTTTGCTCGATAACCTTTCTACGGGCAGCGTCGAGAATATCCGTCATCTCAAACCTTCCGGGCGGATGGAATATCACCTCGACAACATCGAGAATCGCCAGCTGCTCGCCGAGCTTGTGGATGATGCCGATATCATCGTCCATCTCGCCGCTGCCGTGGGCGTCAAACTCATTGTTGAAAGCCCCGTCAAGACCATCGAAACCAATGTCAACGGCACCCAGCTCATCCTCGAAGCCGCCTGCAAGAAAAAGAAACTCGTCCTTACCGCTTCCACTTCCGAAGTCTACGGCAAAAACACCAATGTCCCGTTTCACGAAGATGCCGACCTGGTCCTTGGCCCCACCACAAAGGGCCGCTGGAGCTATGCCGCCTCCAAAGCTCTAGACGAGTTCCTCGCTCTTTCGTACTGGAAAGAAAAAAAGCTTCCGGTAATCGTGGTTCGTTTGTTCAATACCGTCGGTCCCCGGCAGACCGGACGCTATGGGATGGTCCTTCCCAATTTCGTCAGGTCCGCCCTGGATAACACGCCCATCAGCATTTATGGCAGCGGCAAGCAATCACGCTGTTTCTGCGATGTGCGCGACACCGTGGAAAGTCTTATTCGGCTGATGGATACTCCAGGTGCCATCGGGGAAGTCGTAAACGTCGGCAACACCGAGGAAATCACCATCGAAGGCCTAGCGCAACGCGTGAAGGAACGTACCCGTAGCTCGTCGCCTATCGAGTACATTCCCTACGACCAGGCCTATGAGCCCGGTTTTGAAGACATGATGCGCCGCGTCCCTTGCGTGGATAAACTCCACGCCTTGACCGGCTTCCGCCCCGCCACATCGCTGAACGAAATCATCGATCGCGTCACCTCTTTTTTTCAGCAAAAAGCGGATGGCGCTGACATCCGCAGAGCAGCAACGACCACCGCTGACTGATTCGTGTCTTCTGGGCGGGGTAATGGCACCTGAAACCGTTTCGCCTTTCGTTCTCTTTCTCAATTCCCGTCTCCGGTCGTTCCCTCATTATTTTACGAAACCTTTCTTACTTTCTGTCGTCTTCACTCCTAGCAACCTGTGGGTGCCCCTGTGACCAACAACCTCAATGAGAGCCCTGGCCCGATGAATGTCGTCGGCGGGCTCGAAACTCTATTTCGCGACCTGAAGTACTCCCTCCGCATGCTCGCGCGCACTCCTGGTTTCACCGCCGTGGCCGTCCTCACTCTGGCGCTGGGCATCGGCGCGAATACCGCCATTTTCTCCCTCCTCGACCAGGTTTTGCTCCGCCTCCTGCCCGTCAGGGATCCCCAGGAACTCGTGCTCCTCACCATGCGCGGACACCACTACGGCAACAACTGGGGCGGCAACGCCATCTCTCATCCGATGTTCCGCGACTTCAAGGATCACAACGAAGTTTTCTCCGAGATGTTCTGCCGCTTTCCCACCACCGCGAGCCTCACCTCCAGCGGCCAGGCGGAACTCGTGCAACTCGAACTCGTCTCCGGTACTTACTTCTCGGTTCTCGGAATCCGTCCTGTTCTTGGCCGTTTGCTCACCCCCGATGACGACCGCGTTCCCAGCGGACATCCTTACATTGTCCTCAGCTACGACTTCTGGCAGACTCGCTTTGCCGGCGACCCCGGCATCGTCGGCAAGGATTTGCTGCTGAACAATTACAAAATGGCCGTAGTCGGCGTTGCACAGCAGGGTTTTGAAGGCGTCGAGCTCGGACGCTCGCCTAAGCTTTTCGTGCCCATCATGATGCAGGCTCAGGTGATCGTCGGCAATCCGCAAGACATGCTCAAAGAGCGCCGCAATAGATGGGTGAATGCCTTCGGCCGTCTGAAACCCGGCGTCACTCAGCGGCAGGCCCAAGCCGGCCTCCAGCCCTTCATGCACTCCATGCTTGAAATGGAGGTGCAGCAGGCTGCCTTCAATCGAGCCTCGAAGCACGACCGCGACGAATTCCTGAAATGTTGGATTGAAGTGTTGCCGGGATCCCAGGGACGGTCTTATTTGCGTCACCAACTCTCGACGCCTCTATGGGTCTTGATGGCTATCACCGGTGCTGTGCTGCTGATCGCTTGCGCCAACCTCGCAAACTTATTGCTTGTGCGCGGTTCCGGCCGCACCAGGGAAATCGCCATTCGTTTGGCGATCGGCGCTTCCCGGCAACGGATCGTCGGGCAACTCTTGGTTGAAAGTCTTACTCTCTCCGCGCTCGGTGGACTCGCCGGTCTGGCCTTCGCTTTCTGGGCGGACCAGGCTCTACTGCATGCCTATCTGCCTTCCGATTCCGGCGGGGTGCGTATTTCCAGCGCGCCTGATCTGCGCATTCTCCTGTTCAACGCGGCAGTGACCATCCTGACCGGAGTCATCTTCGGCCTCGTGCCCGCCTTGCAGACCACCAAGCCAAACATCGTGGGAACGTTGAAAGATCAGGCAGGGGCCGTCCTGGGTGGGGGACACCATCGCTTGCGGAAGGCCCTGGTCATCGCGCAAGTTACGCTTTCCCTTCTGCTCCTGATCGCCGCGGGCCTTTTCGTCCGCAGCCTCTCAAACCTGCGCAATCTCGGCCCTGGCTTTCCCGTGGAGCGCCTCGTCGGCTTCGAGATCGACCCTTCGCTGAATGGCTACACTCCCGAGCGCATGAAAGTCTTTTATCCGCAATTGCTGGAAAATCTCCGCTCCATCCCCGGCGTACAGTCTGCTGCGCTTGCTGCGCAGCGAATTCTCGAGGACAACGAATGGGACAGCGGCATGTCCGTCGAGGGCTTTACCCCAGACAAGCCCGATGATCATGCCCAACCGTACATGAACCAGATCAGCCCCAACTATTTCGCCACTCTCGGTGTCCCCATTCTCGCCGGAAGAGATTTCACGCCCAACGATAACCGCGAGATCAAGCACAGCGCCGATGCCTATGGCTGGGTGCCTGCCACCGTCATGATCAACGAGAAGTTTGCCAAAAAATATTTCGCCGGACGCAATCCTATCGGTTTCCACCTCGGCTTCGGCACCGATCCGGGAACTCCGACCGACATGGAAATCGTGGGTGTAGTCAAGGACATCAAGTACACCAATCTGCGCGACGAAATCCCGCCGCAAGCCTACCTTCCTTATCTTGGAAGCCGTTACATTGGCGGGATGACCATTTACCTCCGCACTGTTGTCGATCCCAATCTGTTGATGCCCTCTATCCGCTCCAAAGTCCGCGACCTCGACTCCAACCTGCCCGTCTATGCCTTGCGCACCGCCGAAGTGCAGATCAACAATTCTCTCTCCACCGAGCGCATGATCGCCAGTCTCTCCGCCGTCTTCGGTTTCCTCGCCACTCTCCTCGCCGTCATTGGCCTTTACGGCGTGATGGCCTACGCAGTGGCGCAGCGTATCCGCGAAGTCGGCATTCGCATGGCTCTCGGCGCTGCCCGCGGCAATGTCATCTGGATGGTCATGCGCGAAGTTCTCTTGCTCGTTTCCATCGGCGTCACCTCCGGCGTCGCGGCGTCCCTCGCGCTCACCCGCGTTGTCCAGAGCCAGCTCTTCGGTCTCACCCCGCATGACCCGCAAACGCTGGTGCTGGCCACCGTCGCGCTCGCCATGGTCGCCTGCGCCGCCGGCTATGTCCCCGCATTTCGCGCCAGCCGCCTCGATCCCATGGCCGCTCTGCGCTACGAGTAGACATTTATTCGTCTCTGGAACGCCAGTCATTCAATTCCGACGCGCAGCAAGGCAACCTCATTTCCGCCTCACGGATATCTAACTCCAAAGTAAAATCGTGCGGTACAATGCCGCCACGGTTATTTGCAGTTACCAGGTTCCTTCTTTGCTCCGGGGAGGTTGGCTCCACATCGCGATGCTGCCCTGTAATAATGGCAGCCGGGAATAAGCAACGTTTTCAGCGGGTACCCTCTTCGTGCATCAACCAGAGCTCAGCGCGTCGCCCACACGTGGCTCCCGCAAGGCGGAGCTGCTGCTCCTGCTCCTTTTTGTTTTTTCTCTCCCCTTCCTCAATCCCTGGGTACGCGGTGATGGTGTCGGCTATTACGCATTCGCGCGCGCTCCGCTCATCCAGCACAATCTCGATTTCACCGAGGACTACCGCCACGCCAACGAAAGTTTCCGCGGGCCGCGCCTTGACGAAAACGGCCAGCCAAAACCAGAGTTTCTAACTCCCACCGGCCATCTCGACAATCATTTCACGGTCGGCCCCGCGATCCTCTGGATGCCCTTTCTTTTTCTCGCCCACGTCGGCGTCCTTATCGCGCGCGCCCTCGGTTCTTCCGTTGCCGCTGACGGTTTTTCCACTCCGTATCGCATCACCATGGCTTTCGCCACCGCGTTCTACGCTTTTCTCGGTTTGCTTCTGGCTTTCCGCCTGGCTCGACAGTATGTCGAAGAGCGCTGGGCGCTTCTCGCCACTCTCTCCATCTGGTGGGCCAGCTCGCTACCCGTCTACATGTATTTCAATCCTTCTTGGTCTCACGCACACTCCGCTTTCGCCGTGGCGCTCTTCCTCTGGTATTGGCACGAAACGCTTTCCTCGCGCTCGCTCCCGCAATGGCTGGTTCTCGCCTTGATCACCGGCCTCATGCTCGACGTCTACTACCCCAACGCCATGGTTCTCGCCGTCCTGGCGATCGAAGCCTTCCGCCGTTATTACCTCGCCTTTCGCCCGGACCCTTCGGCCCCGCCCGGCTCCGCCTTGCGCGTCCCTCAACTCCTCCTTCGCCATTTCCTTTTCGGCGCGGTGGTTCTGATTTGTTTGCTCCCCACTCTCATCACGCGCTACCTCATTTATGGCAATCTGTTCGAAACCGGTTACACGCCGCTCCGCGACTGGCTCTGGTTCTCTCCAGCTTTCTTAGACGTGCTCTTTTCTTCCAATCACGGTCTGCTTGCCTGGACGCCCATTCTTATTTTCGCCATTACCGGCCTTTTTATTTTTTGGCGCCGGCAGCGCCGCGTTGGCACTCCGTTTCTCGCCGCCTTCCTTGCCTTTTATCTTCTCATCGCTTGCTATCCCGATTGGGCCGGCATCTCTTCCTACGGCAACCGTTTTTTTGTTTCACTCACTCCGCTCTTCATTCTCGGCCTGGCCGTATTTCTCGATCGCCTTGCTCAACTCTTCCGTTCCCGCAGCGTAGCGCTTGCCGCCACTTCCGCCGCGCTCGCCCTTTTTGTTTTCTGGAATGCCGGCCTTATGTTCCAATGGGGCTCGCATCTCATTCCCGCGCGCGGCACCGTCTCTTTCTCCGAAATCATTCACAACCAGTTTTTCGTCGTGCCCCGTCAGCTTTCCGCCGATCTCCAGCGCTACCTTTTCAAGCGCAAAGCCCTCATGCAGCAGATCGAAGACCGCGACCTCCAGCAACTCGAAAAAAATCCCCCGCCCCCCTGAAAGCCTTCGTGGCGGCGGGCTTCAGCCCGGCTTCTTTCTGCTATTCTTAGACTCGAATGGCCTCGGTCTCGCAAACCAGTGTTCCTCTTCCGCTCCACTCCGGCGCTTCCTCCACGATTCGAATCGAGCCTCCCAGCGGCCTCTTCGAGCTTCGCTTCCGTGAAGTCTGGGCTTACCGCGAACTCCTTTATTTTTTAGTTTGGCGCGACGTCAAAATCCGTTACAAGCAAACCGCTATCGGCGTTCTCTGGGTCGTTCTCCAACCCGTCCTCACCATGCTCATCTTTACTCTTTTCTTCGGCCGCCTGGCCAAGCTCGCGCCTCAGGGAATTCCCGCTCCCGTTTTTTATTTCGCGGCGATCGTTCCCTGGACTTACTTCGCTTATTCCCTCCAGATGACCACGAACGTCGTCGTGGACAATCAGCGTTTGATCACCAAGGTTTATTTCCCGCGCCTTATTCTTCCCATTTCCACCACGCTTTCCGGCCTCGTGGATTTCGCCATCGGCTTCGTCGTTCTCGCCATTTTCACCGTGGCTTACGGCATCAAGCCCACGCTCGCTGCTCTGTGGCTTCCTGTTCTGCTGCTGCTCGCTCTCCTTACCGCGCTGGGCGTCGGTTTGTGGATGTCGGCGCTGAATGCGCTCTATCGCGATGTGCGCTATGTGGTTCCGTTCCTGATCAATTTCTGGATGTTCGCTTCTCCGGTCGCCTACGCTTCTTCCATCGTTCCGCAGCGCTGGCGCTGGCTCTACGGTCTCAATCCTATGGCTGGCGTGATCGACGGCTTTCGCTGGGCCATCACCGGCCAGGGCCAGCCTCCCAGCCTGCTGCTGCTCGTTTCTGCCGCCGCTGTCGCTCTCGTTCTTCTCGGCGGCCTCTTCTTCTTCAATCGCATGGAGACCTCCGTTGCCGACCGCGTCTAACATTGTCTCGGCTTCTTCTCTTCTCCGCGATCTCTGCGCTCTCTGCGTCCTCTGCGTTAATTCTTATCTTTTGTCCTCTCCGGCTCCCCGCCCATGAATCTTCTCCAAACTTTCCAGTCCAAGCGGGCCGCTCGGCTGATCCGCCGCAACACCATGGTCGGCCCCGCGCGCATCCAGAATCTCTCTCGCCTCGCTCAGCGCATCGAGGACGAGCGCATCCCCGGCGACGTCGTCGAATGCGGCGTCTACAAAGGTGGCACCGCCGCCATCCTCGCCCGTTCCGCCACGCATTCGCCCCTCCCTCGCACCGTCTGGCTCTTCGACACCTTCCAGGGCATGCCCCCGGCCAGCGCCGCCGACGGCCCGGAAGCCGCCAGTTGGGTCGGCCATCTTTCCTCCAGCCCCGCTCGCGTCGAGAAGCTCCTTCGCCGCACCGGTGCCGACCTCTCCCGCGTCCGCATCGTCCCCGGCCTCTTCCAGGACACGTTTCCCGCCCTCCGCATCCCGCAGGTCGCCCTGCTGAACATCGACGCCGACTGGTACGAGTCCGTCAAACTCTGCCTCGAAACGTTCTACAATGCCGTGGTGCCCCGCGGCTTCATCTCGATCGACGACTACGGCGCCTGGCCCGGCTGCCGCCGCGCCGTCGACGAATTCTTTCAATCCCGCTCGCTCTCCTATCCCCTCCAGCCCGTTGACTCCGCCGCCCACTGGTTCCAGAAACTATGACCGCCCCCGTCATCCACGGAGAGAATCTCGGCAAAAAATACCGCCGCGGTCTGCCCGCCGACCCCGGCCTGCGCCACGCTCTCGAACGCATTGTCCGCAACCCGCTCTCAGTCTTCCGCCGCACCAAGGATGAAACGTTCTGGGCGCTCAAAGACGTTTCCCTCGAAGTCAAACAAGGCGAAGTCCTCGGCCTCATCGGGCGCAACGGCGCCGGCAAGACAACGTTGTTGAAGATACTTTCCCGGATTACCAGGCCCACTACCGGCTGGGCCGAAATCCGCGGCCGCGTCGGCTCCCTCCTCGAAGTCGGCACGGGTTTCCATCCCGAGCTGACAGGCCGCGAAAACACTTTTCTCTCCGGCGCCATCCTCGGCATGAGCAAGCGCGAAATCGAAAGGAAGTTCGACGAAATCGTGGCCTTCGCCGAACTCGAAAAATTCATTGACACTGCCGTCAAGCACTACTCCTCCGGCATGTACGTCCGCCTGGCCTTTGCCGTCGCCGCCCATCTTGAACCGGAAATCCTCCTCGTCGATGAAGTCCTCGCCGTCGGCGATATCAACTTCCAGAAAAAATGCCTCGGCAAAATGGGCGACGTCGCCCGCGCTGGCCGCACTGTTGTACTCGTCTCCCATCAGCTCAATCAGATCCGCCGCCTCTGCCACCGCGTCGTCTGGATTGACGACGCCTCCGTCCGCCAGAACGGCCCCACCCACCAAGTCGTCTCCGCCTACGAATCCGCCATGACTTCCGGCGATCTCTCCAGCGGAGTGGAGCGCAAATCAACTGCGAAGGCCCAGTTTCTCCGCTGGGAAATCGCCGGCGCGCCGCCCGATCAGCCGCATCTTCTCTCCACGCTCGGCCCCGTCACCGTCAATTTTGTCGTCGAGCTGGCCAAGCCCGTCACCAACGCCGAGCACGGACTCGCGCTCTTCAATTCCGAGCGCCAGTTGATGTGGGCCCGCGCCGCCCAACAGCTTTCTCTCGATTCCGGTGTGCACGTCTTCTCGCACTCTTTCCCATCGCTCCCGCTCCGCCCCAGCGCCTACCAGTGGCAAGTCAGTCTCTGGGAGAATAGCGAAATGCTGGACCATTGGGATTGCGTCCCGGAAATGACCATCGCCACCGAAATCCATCAGCACTATTTGGATGAGTGGAACGGTATACTGAATTTGCCTACAAATTTCTCCCATCAGGCAGCGAAGGAGATTTCGATTGAGCGCGCCTCGCGTATTTGACGGCAAGCACTACGAAAGTCTAAATGCGTCTCGCGGTGCCGTAGTTTCCGAACTGTTATCGGAAATTAGCAAACCACTAGGGCTGCAAACCGCCATCGACGTTGGCTGCGGGCTCGGTCATTTCTCTGGACTTCTCGAGAGTCTTGGACTTCATGTGATCGGAGTCGACGGACGCCAGCAGAATGTAGAAGAAGCACAGCGCCGCTTTCCCCAAATTGTTTTTCAGCAGTGTGATGCGCAGGATTCTGCCCTCCGGGGCTTGGGACAATTTGACCTGGTTTTCTGCTTCGGCCTTCTTTACCACCTGGAGAATCCCCTGCTTGCAATTCGCCATCTCCACGCCATGACCACAAAACTCCTCCTTGTAGAGGGCGTGATCTTCCCGGGTGAAGATCCCATAATGGCTTTGGTCGACGAAGAACTCCACGATGACCAGGGCTTGAATCACATCGCGTTTTATCCGACCGAAGCGTGCCTAGTGAAAATGTTGTATCGGTGTGGCTTCTCGCAGGCTTACGGATTGGCGAGGCAGCCAGATCATCCTGACTATCATTCCAGTCCAGACTCGCGACGCGTGCGCACGGTCCTTGTGGCCTCTCGAAGTCCGATTGCGTCTAAGCTTTTGATGACAATACCCGAGCCTTCCACTCCTATCCGCCCATGGGATTCTTCAAGTGGCATACCAAAACCTAGCGCACTTCAGAAATTAGGTCGATTTGTGCAGAAACCGATGCCCGAAAAAGTTCAAGCTGTCAAACGACTTATGAAGGGGTAAGCGCGACCACGGAAGGCTAGCGACGGGTATACGACGCAAATCTTGTGGCGATTCCTGAGGAGCGAGCAGGCCTTGCATCACAAAAGGCCGAGCTGACCAAATAATGTTTGAACGTTTTCTCGTTCCCGTCTACCTGCCGAAGTGGATATACAAACCCTTCCTGAAGGTCAAGCGCGCCTTTATCCCGGCCACTCCGCCCCCCTCGCCAATCAACATCCGGGGCGAGCGAAACGTGGAATGGGCCTTTTTAAGCACAGAGATGCCAAACGGTCCAGGCGAGGCCATCGAATTTGGCTGCGAGGAGGGATACATGAGCCTCCTCGCAGCACACCGCGGCTTCCACGTCATCGCCAACGACCTCCAAGGGCAAAACTTCAGTTGGCAACACACTAGTGTCGAATTTCGACAGGGCGATTTTCTGAAATTGAACCTTCCACGCAACCATTTCGATCTGGCGATTAATTGCTCCTCGGTCGAACACGTTGGTGTTGCCGGCAGATATGGAATCGAAGTCAATGAAGAGGCGGGCGACATTGAGGTCATGCAACGACTCGCTGATATTCTGAAACCTGGCGGGCTTCTGCTAATGACGGCTCCGTGCGGGCGCGATGCTGTAATGGCGCCATGGTGCAGGGTGTATGGAGCTCAGCGGCTTCCGAAGCTCTTTGCGCCCTTCCGCGTGGCCAAAGAATCGTATTGGATCAAGGATGCGAAGAACAAGTGGGTGGCCTCCACTCGTGAAACAGCGCTCACGTTTCAACCGGTCTACAATCCTTCAGATTCTCACGGCTGCGCCTACGCTCTCGGTTGTTTCGTTTTGCAAAAGGTGTAGCATTGTTACTCTATTCTATGAAACGCGCCCTCATCACCGGCATCACCGGACAGGACGGCTCCTATCTCGCCGAGTTCCTCCTTTCCAAAGGCTATGAAGTCCACGGCATCATCCGCCGCGCGAGCACTTTCAACACCCAGCGCATCGATCACATCTATCAGGACCCCAACCAGGCGGGCGCCCGCCTGTTCCTCCATCATGGCGACTTGGCGAGCACCGAATGGATTCTCAGCCTCATCTACACACTTGCCCCGGACGAACTCTACCACCTCGCCGCGCAAAGCCACGTGCGCGTCAGCTTCGATATTCCCGAATACACCGGCGACATCACGGGACTTGGCACCGCCCGCCTTCTCGAAGCCATCCGCCGCAGCGGCTGCAAGACGCGCTTCTATCAGGCCTCCAGCTCCGAAATCTTCGGCTCCGCTCCTCCCCCGCAAGGCGAGCTCACTCCCTTTCAGCCGCGCAGTCCCTACGCCGCCGCTAAGCTCTATGCCCACTGGATGACCCGTATCTACCGCGAGGGCTATGGCCTGCACGCTGCCAGCGGGATTCACTTCAACCATGAAAGTCCGCGCCGTGGCGAAACTTTCGTCACCCGCAAGATCACTCGTGGCGTCGCTTCCATCCTCGCCGGCAAAACCGACCCTCTCTACCTCGGCAACCTCGAAGCGCGCCGCGATTGGGGCTATGCTCCCGAATACGTCGAAGCCATCTGGAAGATCGTTCAGCAGGACCGCCCCGACGACTACGTCATCGGCACTGGCGACACCCATTCCGTTCGGGAGTTTCTCGAGGAAGCTTTCTCCTATGCGGGCCTCGATTGGAACAAGCACGTGAAAATCTCTGGGCGCCATTTCCGTCCCCTCGAAGTCGATGTCCTCGTTGCCGATGCCTCCAAGGCCCGCCGCCAGCTCGGCTGGGAGCCCCGCGTCAGTTTCCACGATCTTGTCGCTATCATGGTGGATGCGGACGTCGAAGCCGTTGGTCTCACGCCTCGCGGCCGCGGCAAAGCCGTACTCGAGGAAAAAGTTACGCACTGGAACCGTTGGCACAACTCTGTCACTCGTGTCGTGCAAGCCACGCCCGGGCAAGCATCGCAACATTAGGAGCCGGCATACATGGGATTCTGGGACAATCGGCGCGTCGTCGTCACCGGAGGCACCGGCTTTCTCGGATCATTCGTTGTAGCCAGGCTTCATGCCGCCGGTGCCAAGGAAGTCGTTGTTCCTCGCAGCCGCGACTACGATCTCCGCGAAAAATCACAGGCGGAACGTCTCTATCGGGATGCCCGGCCCGACGTTTTCATACACCTGGCCGCCGTGGTGGGCGGTATCGGCGCCAATCGCGCCAATCCCGGCCGGTTCTTCTATGACAACGCTGCCATGGGCTTGCACGCCATTGAAGCCGGCCGCGTTGCCGGCCTCGAAAAATTTGTCTGCGTCGGCACCATTTGTTCGTACCCGAAATTCACTCCCATCCCCTTCCGCGAAGCGGATTTCTGGAATGGCTATCCCGAAGAAACCAACGCTCCCTACGGCCTTGCAAAGAAGATGCTCCTCGTGCAACTCCAGTCCTACCGTCAGCAATATGGCATGAACGGCATCTACCTCATTCCCGTCAACCTCTATGGGCCTCGCGACAACTTTGATCTCGAAACCTCCCACGTCATTCCCGCCCTCATCCGTAAATGCCTCGACGCAAAGGACTCGGCCGCTTCTAAAATTGTCGCGTGGGGCACCGGCACGGCCACTCGCGAATTTCTCTACGTCAAAGACGCGGCCGATGCCATCGTCATCGCCGCCGAAAAATACTCCAAGCCCGATCCGGTCAATCTCGGTTCGGGGCAGGAAATCAGCATCCGTGACCTCCTCGAGCAGATTCGCACCTTGACTGGTTTCCCCGGCTCCATCGGCTGGGATTCCTCCAAGCCTGACGGCCAGCCCCGCCGCTGCCTGGACGCTTCCCGAGCCTTCGCGGAATTCGGCTGGAGAGCTACGGTCTCTCTCTCCGAAGGCTTGCCCATCACCATCGACTGGTTTCAAGAGCAGCGTTTGGCTCAGTCCGCTGCACGCTGAATCGGCACAGAATCGCCATAGCAATGCTCACGTTATTCACTACTGCAAAGGCATTTCGCGGCCACTCCGCCATCATCCAGCGCAACGCATTGCAAAGCTGGAAGCTCCTTCATCCTGACGTCGATATCATCCTGTTTGGTGATGACGAGGGTGCTGCGGCAGTCTGCGCCGAGCTCGGTGTCCGCCATGACACAGATATCATTGTCAATCCCAGCGGAACGAAGCGGCTCGACTCTATCTTTAACCGCGCACAGCAGCTCGCTCGACACAACCTCGTCTGCTATGTCAACTGTGACATTGTTCTGACGCAACAGTTCACGGCCGCCCTCAAGATCGTAAGTTCTGCCAAGCCGGGATTTCTGATGGTAGGTCGCCGCTGGGATACTGACGTTACCGCTCCGATCGATTTCACGCGGCCCAATTGGCAGGAGAGCGTGCTTAGCCTGGCTCATAGCAGCGGCATTCAACGTGCGCATTACAATATTGATTATTTTGCGTTTCCGCGGGGCCTATATCCGGAATTTCCGCCGCTGGTCATCGGCCGTATCTGGTGGGACAACTGGCTCGTCTGGCGGGCTGCGAACCTAGGTGCCTCGGTCGTTGACGTCTCGGATGTTGTTTGTACTGTTCATCAGAATCATGACTACGGATACCACTCGCAAGGGAAGACTGGCGTTTGGTACGACGAGGAGGCATACCTGAACCTGAAGCTTGCGGGCGGGTATCCGCATCTCCGATCGATCGAAGATGCGCGCTTCCGACTTACCTCGCGGGGAGTTCGTCCAAATCATTTCTGGTGGCTCGCGGGCTTGAAGAGAAAAGCTCGTGCCGCGCATGAGTACGTGGGGGGGGGCTTCCGCAACCGCATCCTCTTCCCGATACTGGATTTCACCCGTCCCGTCAGACATTCCATTGGAGTGAAACAGGAAAATCTAATTCCAGCATTTTGGCGTCGCTGGCGGGAGCGGCGTCGCCGGATGGACTAGTGAAGGTAAAGAGAATACTGGTGACGGGTAGCAGCGGGCTGATCGGGTAGGAGGCGGAGACAGATGGCGCCCAAAGGTAACACGAATGCCGTAGCACCCGGTCAGGACCGACCGAGGTGGACCCATGTCTTGCCCGCCCCGGTTCGATCTCTTGGCCGTCCGTTGCTGCACAAGTGGCGGTATTTTTACGGCGTCAGCAGAGAAAAATTGAGGGAAAAACTGGCTACGCCTGGCGTTACGAGTTATCTGAGGGATGGTTGCGCGAATCAGATTTTCCAGTACGCGGCTGGTCTGGCTCTGGCGCGACAACTGGGCGTGGACCTCAAGCTCGACGTCTCCTGGTACGAAACGGCAACGCCAGACCCGCCCCGGAGGTACTCGCTGGGGCTGTTCAAGGGCGTGGACGCACGAGTGGTGCACGGCCTATGGGGCCGGATCATCCGCGAAGAGGGGCATCCGTACAAACCTGCACTATTTGAGAACGCGCCGCGGAAGTGCTCGCTTGTCGGTTATTGGCAGTGTGAGAGGTATTTTCTCGGACTACGCGACGAACTGCGGGAGCGCTTGCTGCCCCGCGAGCCGCCCCCTGCACGGTCGATCGCGGCCGAGCGGGCGATCCTGGACGCAGGCGAACGGTCGGTGTTCGTGCACGTGCGACGCACCGATTATGTGGGGAATCCCTACCACCCGACACTGCCGATGGACTACTACCGCGAGGCTGCTGCGCTGATAGCAGCCAAGGTTCGCGACCCGGCATTCTTTATTTTCTCGGATGATCCGGAGTGGTGCGAAGCAAATTTCAAGCTGCCTTATCAGACGATGTTTGCCGGAAACTTCAACAGGACGGTCGAGCATCACTTCGGGCGCGAAGACGCCGAGCTCTACCTGATGCGCCTGTCTAGCCACGCGATTATGGCAAATAGTTCGTTTAGCTGGTGGGGTGCGTGGCTGGGCGCCGATATTAAGGGTGGCATCGTAATTGCGCCAAAGATCTGGTTTGGACCGGCGGCCAATTACGACCCGCGAGATATCGTTCCAGCCCGATGGATAAGACTGTGAAATGCAGAGACCGCCTCGCAGAGCTCGCCCAGCATGAAGCGCCGGCATGTAGGGCGAAATGAAGCCACTGATTACCGCGCTGGTGGATACCTACAACCACGAGCGCTACATCGAGCAGGCCCTGGTCAGCGTCCTGGAGCAGGGGCTCTCTCCGGAAGAATTGGAAATCGTC
>Ga0307479_10003031_pt1 | contig 15275 bp, 10 predicted proteins | sample atmos_gasesECM4C_FD_203743 | JGI IMG/M metagenome (GOLD analysis project Ga0307479, IMG submission 203743) | Hardwood forest soil microbial communities from Morgan-Monroe State Forest, Indiana, United States - atmos_gasesECM4C_515 | ecosystem: Environmental > Terrestrial > Soil > Temperate... | reverse complement strand
TTTTCTTCGCTACATCCATCGGGTCATGCCAGTTGGCTCCGAGTCCCCCCAGCGCCAAAACCGCTAGCACAAAAACACCCGCCCGGAGCCATTTCGACCGGATCATGCTGGCGAGAAACGCAGCCGCAATGGCCACCAGAGCCGTGTAGGTTAATCCCCCGCGCACTCCGGCACCTAGAATCGCCGCGGCGGGTAACGCAGCGTCGAGATTCGCGCCGAAACTCGCGGCCGCACTCTCCTGCGCCCCGGGCAGATGCTGATAGGTCCATTTCGAAATCGCGTCCAATCCCACCCAAGCCCCGATTCCACCCAATCCAATAAAGAGCGCGTCCCGGTAATACGCCCCCGGCATCCCTATCCACTCCGGTATCCGCTCAATGCCAAACGCCCGAGTCCCGTAATACCAAGCCGCTCCAAACAGCAGCGCCAGGAATCCAAACGAAAACAGTAACCCCAGCAAAACGCTAATCGCCGTTGCTCCCATCATTGTTTTGAAAGGAATGGCCGTCCGGTAGTTACTCAATGCATTCTGCACAAAGTCCCCGAACGCAACTACCAGAACGTAACCGGCCAAGCCCCACAGCGCCCACAACGCTAGCCGCTTCCACGGAATCGCTCGCGCTGCCTCCGAACGCAAATTCTTCAGGAAAACGATCAGCGCGGTGATGGCAAATCCCGCAACAATCAGGATCGGTATGGCGTATCCGAAAACGATCTTCGTCAACGTCTGCTCTTCCTGCTTGCGCCTCCACTCATCCGGAATCTTGATGTATGTCCGGTAATCTGTAACCTCGTCGCCAAGCACAACCAACTCGATTCGAGCAAACGCGTGTTCCGCGGCATTCGCTTTTGCCGTCACCGCCGAACTCGATGCGCCGCCGTCGAGCGGCGCATTCTGCTGCCAGGTCAAAGTGTGATCCACCCGGTGCGGACGCTTGTCCGAATTCGAATCCACCAACGACCACTGGCTCAAGTCAACTTTCTTCTCCTCGCGCAAGAATTTTTCCGCGCGCGCCACCGCTTCCTCCTTGCTCAGTGAGGCCCCGTGTGCCTCTTCCGCCAGCGTATGCCGCACCGCGTGCAGCGATCCATCCGGCTTCAGCACCACCGCATACTCTTCCGGCTGCGAATCGCGAAAATACCGCACCCGCCACAGCGCCCCTGGCACCTGCGTGGCAAGAATTTCGTTCAGCCGGGCGATGCCCACGCGTTCCCGCAAAAATTCATTCGTCACCGGGTCAGTAACGTTTACCAGCAGGGTCGAATGTAGGTAGCCTTCTGGCTTTAACCCGCGCTGCAGCAAAATTGCATCCGCATGTGCCCGTGCCGACCGCGCGTTAACCGACAATTTCAAATAATCGCCAATCGATTCTCCCTTCAGCCTCCAGGCTGCAGCTCCACCTAAAAGCAGACATAGTGCCAAAAGCGCCAGCACCGCTGAGGAAAGCGCGTCATACCTCCGCGCCAAAACACCGGTGGAAACCTCTTCCCGCGCCGCGACCAGACTTATTTCGGGTGCCGGTGCTGCCTGATTCAGCAAATCTTGATCAGGCTCGAATTTCCCCCGAGACAGATACGATATCGCCGCAAACAACAGAGGCGCCGCCGCTGCCAGCCCAACGACGATGCCTGACACTTTGAAATACAAGTTATTCGAGCGCACCAGCAGCAATCCCACCAGCGAAGCGTCCACCGTGTAATGCCAGATCAGGGTCGCCAGAATTCCCCAGCGCAGCATCACCAGCCCCGCCACTATCCCGAACAATCCGATTTCGATCCCGCGGATGTATGGCGGTTCCTGCGGGTAATTGCTGTGCAGGAAACTCCACATGAACGCTGGCACGATTACCGCGATCCATCGCGAGCCGGTCAGCCGCTCGAAAAGCGGAATGGCGAACAATCGGAACGTAAACTCCTCGTTAGTCGAAGCCAGCAAACCGATCGCCGCGCCCGCCAGCCATGGAAACAGCGTGTTCACCGAATCCTGGTAGTTGATTTCCTGCGGCGCCCATGCTCCTAGCCGGCTGGCCACGATATAAAATGCCACCACGTACCCGATGTGCGCAGCGGCCAGCGAAAGTCCCACCACCGCCGCGGAAAAAAATTCCTTCGACCGCAATCCCCGCAACGTGAACACCTTCGACAACTGCAGTCGCTGCGGCTGCGAAGCTCGATACAGTGGTTCCGCTGCCGGCAAGACAAGCGTCACCGTCAACGCCGTCAGCACCGATAGCAATACCGCCGTCCCGATTTTCGCGAAGATAAACCCGCTGTATGAGGCATTGGTGTTGTAGCTCGCGCTCCACAACGGCCAGTCGTTCAGGTTCTGCAAGAACAGCAGGCCGGCCACCAGGAACCCCAGTACAATCGCTCCCCGCCACGATGATTGCCCGGCATTGGTCAGCTTGAACGCCAGCCACACCGCAACGCCCAGCAGCATTATGTAAGGGACGGTGAAGACCAGCGCGAGCGTATCGTTGGAAGAGCGCAGCCGTTGGTAGCTTCGGTCCCACGCCTCCGGGACCCGCAAGTATTCCTGCGATCCTCCGATGTGGTCGCCTTGCAGCGCCACCGTCAGCCGGTAAGGCGCGTCCTTCGCGCGAAACCCATGTTTTTCCCAGGTGAATGACCAATCTGTGCGGTTCGGTCGCTTCGTCGAATTCGCTTCTTCCGGCAAGAAATCCCACTGACTCGCTTCGATTCCGAGTTTCGTAACCAAAAATTGCTGCACATCCGCCTGCGCTGCAGCCCGCTCCACCGTAGCTCCCGCCCGCGCCTCTTCAATCTTGTGCGTGTAGCCAACAACATTTCCGGCCGGGCTCACCCTTACATTAAATTCCTCTTCCTGCAGCGGACGGAAAAACCGCACATCCCAATACCAAACGTGCAGTTGGGAAGACATAAGCTGGTTCGCCTGCTGTAATCCCAGCTCGCGCTCCAGATAAGTCTTCGCATCATCGTCGACGCTGAACACAATCGCTGACCGGTAATCGCTAACGCTTTCGCCAAGCCCCGCCACAAAGCTCTGCGCGAGCTTCAACGCCTCCGGCCGGGTAACGCGGAAATCCACGGACGCCTCCGGAAACGCCCGGAAGAAATATTTGTAAGCGAAAGCCGCCCCAATGATTCCGAGGGCCACCCACAGCAGCAGCGCCCGTTTCTCCGACCCGCTAAGCCGTTCACCAGCCACAGCGCCTCCCCTCAATCGAGCAACCCACTCTATAGATACGCCTCCCACTCCCGCAAGTAATCACGTGATCGCGCCGCTTTCCGGTAGGGGCGCAGCATCGCTGCATCCCAGCTCGGCAACCCCTTAACAACCATGCAGCCAATTTGCTCTGTTTTTTTCTCTCCTTGACAGCTTAGGAGTAATCGCGCTAGTCTCCTAACTAACTTAGGAGGGCCCCCATGACCGACCAAGCCCAACTTCTTCCCGGCACTCTGGATCTCCTCATCCTCCGGGCCGTCTCGCTTGGCCCACTGCACGGCTACGGCATCCTTCTGCGTATCGGCCAGATCTCCGGCAATGCGCTTCTTATCGAGCAGGGCGCGCTCTATCCCGGTCTGTTTCGTCTGGTGCGTCAGGGACTGCTCAAGGCCAACTGGGGCACCTCGGAAAACAATCGCCGCGCCAAGTTTTACGAGCTTACCGCCGCCGGCCGCAAACGCCTGCGCGAAGAGACCGCAAACTGGAATCGCCTCGCGGCGGCCATCGGTTCTGCCCTTGCTGCCCAAGTGGAGGAAGTATGAGACTCATCGACTCGCTCCGCTTCCGCATCGCCGCTCTCTTCCAGCGTTCGCAGATGAACGCAGAGCTTGATGAGGAGCTTCGCTCCCACATCCAACATCGTGCCGACGATCTCGAGCGCACCGGTCTCGCTCGCCCCGAAGCCGAGCGTCGGGCCCGCATCGAGTTCGGCGGCCAGGTCCGCTATAAAGAGGAATCCCGCGAAGCAGCCGGCGGCATCTTTCTCGAATCTCTCGTGCAGGATGTGCGCTTCGCTCTTCGTATGCTGCGCAAATCTCCCGGCTTCGCTGCCGTCGCTATCGTGACCTTGGCCATGGCCATTGGCGCAAACGCTGTGGTCTTTAGCGTGTTGAATGCGCTGATACTGCACCCCCTGCATGTGCCCGACGCGGAGAGTCTCTACGAAATCCAGCATGGAGACGAGGCTTCCTCGTATGAGTCGTACCTCGACTATCTCGATCTGCGCGACCGCAACCACACCTTGGATGGCGTGGCTGCCGTTAACGGTGCCCAGGCCGGGCTGGACGCGGGCGAAAATCCATCGCGCGTTTGGCTCTATGAAGTGAGCGGGAACTATTTCGACGTGCTAAAGATTCAACCCTATCTGGGCCGTGTGTTCCACGCTTCCGATGAGCACGGCGCCAACAGCGCTCCGTATATCGTGCTCAGTCATGCATATTGGCACACCCGCTTTCAGGATGATCCTGGCGTGCTGGGACGTACCGTCCAGCTCAACAAGCATCCCTTCACCATCATCGGTGTAGCCCCGCCTGAGTTCCGCGGAACTCTAGTGTTTTTCACTCCCGATTTCTTTATCCCGATCGTGAACCAGGAGCAAGTGGAGGGCGAGAGTCTCCTGAACACGCGCGGGAAACGTTGGGTTTTTATGACCATGGGACACCTGAAAATAGGCGTTAGTCCGGCACAGGCGGTTGCCGATCTGAACTCCATTGGTGCCTATCTGGAAAAAACCTATCCGAAAGACGATGACCAAAGAAGTTTTGCTTTGGCTCGCCCAGGTCTTTATGGCGACTATCTCGGCAAGCCGGTGCGTGCATTCATGACCGCATTGATGCTTCTCGCCGCGCTTATCTTACTGGCCGCCTGCGCCAATCTTGGCAGCCTTTTTGCCGCGCGCGCTGCGGACCGTTCCCGCGAAGTTGCTCTGCGCCTTGCGCTGGGCGCCAGCCGCGCACGTATTCTGCGGCAACTATTTACCGAAGCCATGTTGCTTTCACTCGTCGGAGGCGCCGTAGGAGTCTTGGGCAGCGCTGTGCTCTTGCGCAGCATGAGCGTCTGGCGGCCATTTTCCAGATATCCGGTCAATTTGCCGGTAGACCCGGACTTCAATGTGTATGCAGTAGCGTTACTGCTCGCGATAGCGAGCGGGTTCCTGTTTGGCGCTGTGCCTGTACGGCAAGTGCTTCGCACGGATCCCTATGAAATCGTCAAGTCAGGGTCACTCGGCACGGTTGGAAGGCGGATCACCATCCGAGACCTGTCGCTTGCCGTGCAGATTGCGATCTGCGCAGTACTGGTCACCTCGTCAATGGTTGCCGTGCGTGGACTGATGCGCTCGCTGCACGGCAATTTCGGTTTTGAACCCCGGAACGTAATGCTTGTAGACATGGACCTGCATATGGCCGGATACAGCGGCGACAAAATAACCGAAATGCAAAAACGGATGATCGCTGCTATGGAAACAATTCCTGGAGTAACGTCTGTGGCATTCATCAACACGGCCCCATTGGTCGCTGGGGGTTATAGTGGCTCGCTTGTTTTTACGGATGAAACCGCGGACCTGAGGTCATCGAAAGCCGCCGCTGATTCCTTCACGTTCAGCATCTCTCCCGAATATTTTCGCGCGGCAGGAACCGCCTTGCAGTCTGGAAGGACCATCACTTGGCACGACGACAAAGACGCGCCGCCCGTCGCTATCATCAATGAGGAGTTTGCCCGTAAAGTCTTTGGCTCGGTAACAAACGCCATAGGCAAATACTTCAAGGAGCGGGATGGAACGCGCATCCAGGTGGTCGGTATTGTAGAAGATGGAAAGTATAACAACCTCACCGAAGCCCAGCGGCCCGCGATGTTTATCCCGTTGCTGCAGTCGCCTTCCAGCCGGACCTATCTGGTCGTGCGCTCGGACCGCGATCCTGGTCAACTGGTCGCGGCTATCCGAAGCTCAGTTCGCGAAATCGATTCAGGTCTGCCTCTTTACATCGAACCGTGGACCAACCAGCTGGACAACGTTCTATTTCCTTCGCGTGTGGCGGCGATGGCGCTGGGCGTGCTGGGCGTGATGGGCGCGATGCTCTCTATAACTGGCATCTTCGGAATGGCTGCGTACTCGGTAAGCAAGCGCCTAAAGGAATTGGGAATTCGTATGGCCCTGGGCGCGCAGCGTACGGAAGTGTTACAGGCAGCGTTGGAACGCTCTTTCAAATTGCTCGCCGTTGGTTCCACCGCGGGATTGCTCCTCGGGATTCTGGCCAGCCGCGTCCTGGCGTTCATAGTCTATCAAGCGACTCCCCGCGACCCACTGGTATTGGCCGGCGTTGTCCTGGCTATGTCAATGCTGGGGCTACTGGCCACGTGGATTCCGGCGCAGCGCGCGCTCTCCATCGATCCTATGGTTCTGCTACGCGACGAGTGAATCGTCCTTAGCGCTGGTATGATCTCGCTTAAGCCCTGATCCCTTGACGAGCCATTAGCCTCCGCACAGTCTCGGCACCAGCTCCGGTGAATATTCTTTGTCCCGTCACCCTTCCTGCTTGCGGCCTTGCGGACTTACACGGTCGCCTTTCCCGCAATGGTATAAAAGAACTATCGATGTCCCTGTCCCTGACCACTGAAGTCCGCATGATCAAAGGCGTCGGCCCGCAGCGCGCCGAGCTTCTCGCCAAACGCGGCATCTACACGCTTAACGATCTCCTCCTTTACTTACCCTTCCGCTACGAAGATCGCATCCATTTCTCCAACATCAAGGACATCAAGCCCGACGGCGTCTACACCATTCGCGCCCGCGTCATGAGCGGCCAAGCCCTGCGCACCATGCGCGGACGCGACGCCATCTACCATCTCCTTGTCCAGGATCCCACCGGCCAGCTTCCTTGCAAGTTTTTTCACGGCGGTTACCTTGAAGGCCGGCTCAAGCAAGGCCAACTCCTCGTCCTCCACGGCAAAGCCGAAATCGACAAGATGCGGCCCGCCCGCATCGAAATGATAAATCCCCAAATCGAATTGCTCAGCAGCGTCGATCATTCCGCCGCTGCTCACGAAGCAGACAAGTCTGCGACCCAGGAAGAAATCGACTCCACCGAAGTCGGCCGCATCGTCCCCATCTACGAAGCTATCGGCACTTTCGGCTCACGCTCCATTCGCCGCACTATCTATACAGCGCTGCAGACTTTGGACCCGCGCATGCCGGATGTACTGCCCGACGAACTGCGCGCCCGTCTCGGCTATCCGCCTCGTTTCCAAGCCTTGGCGCAAACGCATTTCCCCGCCGCCGAAGAATCCGTCGACGCCCTCAACGAATTCCGCTCCGCCGCCCAGCAGCGCCTCATCTTCGAAGAATTTTTCCTCTATCAACTAAGCCTGGCGCTCGACCGCCGCGCTGCCCGCAGAGAAAATGCCATCGCCTTCCGCCTTCGCGAAGAAGGCGTCCGTGATGCTCTAAAACGGATCCTGCCCTTCAAACCCACCGTCGCCCAGAAGCGCGTTCTGGCCGAAATCGCCGCCGACCTGGAAAAAACCGCCCCCATGAACCGCCTTCTCCAAGGTGACGTCGGCAGCGGCAAGACCATCGTCGCCCTGCAAGCCGCGGTCGTCGCCATCGAAAACGGCTGCCAAGCGGCGCTCATGGCCCCCACCGAAATCCTCGCCGTTCAGCATTTCCTCTCCGCCCGCCGCATCCTTGAACGTGGCGGCTATCGCGTCGAGCTCCTCATCAGCGGCCTTAAGCCCGCCGAAAAATCCGCCGCCCTCGAGCGCATCCGCTCCGGCGAAGCCCAACTCGTAGTCGGCACCCACGCCCTCATCGAAGACAACGTCCAGTTCTCCCGCCTCGGCTTCGTCGCCATCGACGAGCAACATCGCTTCGGCGTCCTGCAACGCAAGCGCCTCATGGACAAGGCCGCCGCCCACGGCCACGCTCCCCACGTTCTCGTCCTCACCGCCACGCCCATCCCCCGCACGCTCTCTCTCACCCTCTACGGCGATCTTGACGTCTCCATCCTCGACGAGCTCCCGCCCGGGCGTACACCCATCGAAACGCACCTCACCTCCGAGCCGCATCTCCCCGGCGTTTGGAACAGCATTCGCCGCGAAGCCGCCGCCGGCCACCAGGCCTATATCGTGTATCCCGTAATCGAAGAATCGAAGATCGAACTAAAAGCCGCCGTCGAAGAATACGAGCGTCTCTCAAAAGAAGTTTTTCCGAAACTGAAGCTTGGCCTCCTGCATGGCCGCCTCTCCAGCGAAGAAAAAGACGATGTCATGCAGCGCTTCCGCAAAAATGAAATCCAAATCCTGGTTGCCACCACCGTCGTGGAAGTCGGCGTCGACGTCCCCAACGCCACCGTAATGGTCATCGAGCACGCCGAACGTTTCGGCCTCTCCCAGCTTCATCAACTCCGCGGACGCATCGGCCGCGGCGCAACAAAATCCCACTGCGTCCTGGTCGGTCCCGTCCGCATGACCGACGAAGCCCGCGCCCGCCTCGATACCATGGTGCGCACCTCCAACGGCTTCGAGATCGCCGAGACCGATCTGCAACTCCGCGGCCCGGGAGAATTCTTCGGCACCCGCCAATCCGGCGCCCTCGGCTTCCACATCGCCAATCCCCTCCGCGATCGCGAACTCCTCGAGCAAGCCCGCCGCGAAGCCTTCGCCCTTGCGGACGATCACGCGCGCTCTGTATCTTTACACCGTGTATTACAGATGCTGCCTGGAGAATGGCAGCGCCGTTACCATCTAGCTAAAGTCGGTTGAGCAAATCTGATGATCCCTCTCATCTATATTGTTTCAAACGCTCCTCATTCGCTCGCGTTCCAAGTCTTGCGAACGGTCGCGTTGTGCCTCCTCGGCGCCTGGTTTATTTTTTGGGCTGCTAAGGAGAAGAGTTTTCGCTGGCGAGGTGGAGGAGCCATGCCAACCTGGCTCGCACGTACCTCGTTAGTTTCATTCGGTCTCTTCTTTCTCTGGAGCGCCTTCTCCCTTTGGAACAAGTGAGCCATGCGCATCGTCGCCGGCAAATATCGCAGCCGCATTCTGAAATCCATAAGGGGCAACGCCCTCCGCCCCACCAGCGACCGTCTTCGCGAAACTCTCTTCAACGTCCTCGGCCCCAACGTCGCCGACTCCCGCTTCCTCGACGTCTTCGCCGGCACCGGCGCGGTAGGCATCGAAGCCCTAAGCCGCGGCGCAGGAGAAGTAGTCTTCATCGAAAATCATGCTCCCGCCGCCGTCCTGATTCGCCGCAATCTCGAATCCCTCGCCATTACCAATGGCGTGCAAGTCCTCCCGCTCGACGCCCTCCGCGCCCTCGAAAAAATTGCCGCACGTCACAAACCCACCGACGCCCCATTCGATTTCGTTTTCGTCGATCCACCGTACGCCGAAAAAGATCAATACGACCGCGTCCTCGGTTTTCTCGGTGCCGCCCCATTCCTTACCCAGGGCAGCCTCGTGATCGCCGAGCATCGCCGAACCTTCGAGCTGCCCCAGCGCATCGGCCGCCTCCTGCAAACCCGTATCCTCCGCCAAGGCGACGCCGCTCTAAGCTTCTTCGAGCACCAAGCCGCCGAGCCCGAAGAAATCTCCGAAGCCGCCTAACCTATTTTTATGGAGTGCGGCGGTCTTGCCGCCGCTTTCACGGTGTGAGCCGTATGCAATCGTTCTCAACTAGAGCCCTACACCTCACAGAAATTTCTCCAAAGCCTCCGTCGTTTCCTTCAGCTTCTCTTCCAAGATCCAGTGCCCGGCATCCTTCAACACCACCACCGTCACATCCGTTGCCACCAACTTCATCTGCTGCCCCAGCACTTCTCCCAGCGATTTCTCTCCGCCGATCGACAACACCGGCATGGTCAATTTCGTGCCCGCCAATTCCACAAAATCTTTCCCCGTCTGCGGAAACGACTCGAAGTACGCCCAGCCCGCTTTCATCCGCCCCGGCCGCGCATACGCCGCCGTATAAGCCGCCCGGTCCGCTTCCGACAACGAATGATTCTTGTCCGCCGCGAAATCGTTCCAGTAATAATCGAAGTAAATGCGCTCGCGCCCCTTCACCAGCGCCTCCGGAGTCGCTCCGTGAAAACGGAAGTGCCACAAATTCGGACTGTTGAACACCGCGTCCCCGCCCTCAACACCGGGCAAAAACGCATCCATAACCACCAGTTTTTCCGTCTCCCCAGGAAACTGCGCGGCATACGCGTACGCCACCATCAACCCAATGTCATGCCCCACTACCCGCGCCTTCTCCACGCCCAGTTTCCGCGCCAGCGAATGGATGCTGACCGCCGCGCTCTTCATATCCAATCCACTCGCAGGGATCGCCGAATCCCCAATCCCCGGCAAGTCCGGCGCAACCACCCGAAATCGCTCCGCCAATTGCGGAAGTATCGGCCGCCACATCCGCGAAGTCTCCGCATACCCGTGCAGCAAAATCACCACCCCCGGCCCGTTGCCAGCCGTCAAGTAGTGCAGCCGCACCCCATCCACGTCCTCGCTACGCGAAGCAATCGCCTTCTCCTGCGCGTCAGCACCCGCCGCCGCAAAAAGCAAAGCCGCCACCGACACCAAGCCCAACACAAGTGTCCTCTCCACGCCGCGAAAATTCCGTCTCATCAATCTCTCCTGGAAGCACTTAACAAGTTGAGCCTCAATCCGTCAGCGATGCTACCACACGCAAAAAAAGGACGCCCTTCGGCCTGGACGAGGGACTCGTTTTTCCGAGCCGTTAGCCCGTCATTCCGAACGCAGCAGGCCGATTTTTCTTCCCTTTCACTTCCTGTTTACCCCGAGCGCTTTTGGAGGGGTGAAAGGTCGGCCTGCGTAGAGAGGAATCTCTCTTCTCCTTACCCTTTACATCTCCAGGCTCAGGTCCTTCCACTCTGGGTTGGCGGACTCAACCAACACTACCTTTTTGCTGCGGCGCCAACCTTTGATTTCCTTCTCGCGGGAAATTGCAGCGCGGATGCTCGCGTGTGGTTCAAACCAAACGAGCTTGGTTACGTTGTACTTCTGAGTGAATCCAACAAGAGCCTTTTGCTTGTGCTGAAACACGCGTTGGGATAGGTTGCTCGTTACGCCCAGGTAGAGCACACCGGACTCGCTAGCCATAAAATAAACGTGAAAGATCCGTTCCATAAGCACGACCTAAACCTAGGCTAGGGAATTGTTTTTCGGCCGCGGGTTAGCCCGTCATTCCGAACGGAGCAGGCCGATTTTTTCTTCGCTTTCACTTCCTGTGAAAGGTCGGCCTGTGCAGAGAGGAATCTCTCTTGTCTTCCTCGCACCGTCGGAGAGGAGTCTCTGCTCTCTGCGAATTTCTCCCCCCACCCCCTCGTCACGTCAACGCATCAGAGGAATCTTTCTTCTCCCCCTCCCGCCGCTCCGCCAACATCCGCAAGCAACCTTCACACAAGCAATCCGCAAATCGCCTTCGCAATTCCGCCAGCCTCGCCGGATCGACCCGCACGCTCGCGCACCAGCATCCCGCCTCCTGCCTGCACAAAAACGCCTCCCCACATCGCGAACACTTTTTCTCAACGTCAGTGCGCACCGTTCCCGCCATCGCCCATCGTTTCTGTAGCGCCCGCTTTCTGAAGCGGGCTCCGCTTATAACGCCTCTTCCATTGTAGCGGCGATTTCACCTCGCCATCTCTTCTTCGGTCTTCAAGTCCCGCATCAACCGCCCAACGCTTCTAGATATAACCTAACTTTATGGCGGTAGACCATCGCCGGGTGCCGCATGCTTGTGCATTCAAGCGTGCGGTTTTTGACTTGCCCCGTCTGTAAAATTATTTCACCTATACGACGTCCATTCGTTGAACCTGGGCGAGACCGTCTCGTTTAAGATGGCAAGGTGCCCCTGGTCTCCATTACGAGGCTGCGTCTGAGGTCGTGGCGGTTCCTCCCGATGTTTGCCTGGTACGCTTTGCGCTCGTCGCGGCAGGCGTCCCGTGCGGAAGGGGGCCTGGGAGCCAAATTGCTCCGAGAACGAAGGAACACCTTCTGGACCACCACCCTCTGGACGGGCGAAGCCGCCATGAAGAAGTTTATGACTTCGGGAATCCACGGCAAGTCGATGCGCAAGCTCGCAAGTTGGTGCGACGAAGCCGCGGTCGTCCATTGGACCCAAGAGAGCGCCGCACTGCCAGGCTGGCCGGAAGCGTACCAACGCCTGCAAAAGGACGGCAGGCGCTCCAAGGTGAATCATCCCTCCGCCGGACACCTCGCCTACGAGTTTCCCCCGCCGCAAGTGAACAGCACCGGTGAATCGATCTTCAAGTAGACCGGTGGCTGCCCCAGACGATCTACTGCTTCTGCTTCGCTTCGAGTCTCCCTGCTGTTACGTTTCCACCCCATCTCCTCTATAACTCTCCGGCTTTAAATCAGTTACCGAGCCGTTCGAACCAGTACCTGATAAGTAAAAGATTTTTATTGACAACTGCCTCGGTCCTGTGCTATTTTTTCGTGTGTTACCTCGACAAACCCTCTCTTCCTATCCCCGCCGCTCCAGCCCCAACCCCCATCGTTTGATACTCTTGCGCACTCTTTGCCACGCTCAAAAAACTCAACTCCTTTGCAATCAAGCAAATCCAAACTCTTTCGGCGAAACACCCGGGGTGGGGTATCCTCGGCCGTTCGACCTCGCACGCGGATTGGGCCTCTGCAACGCAAAGGCAGTCTCCGCAAGTCCCTTTAGAATGAACACTTGCAAAACTGCGTCAAAACAAACGACTTTAACTATCTTTAGAATGAACACTTGTGGAAAACCCGGGGGGGGGGAGGGGGGTAACTCTGAACATGACATCGATCCGATTCGCTTCCTCGCCCTCGGCTCTGTCCAATTTGGATGTTGCGCCCGGCGCGACCTCTCCAGAACAATCGTAGTGTCTTATCTGTCCGCTGGAGAGAATCATGGCCACAGCCACTTCCACCCCCATCGCCTATCGCCACGAATGGTTTGAAATCGAAGATGCCACCTACCTCAATTTGGCGGCGCAAAGCCCTATGCCTAAAGCCGCGCATCGCGCCGTGCAGACCGCCATCGAGTGGAAGAAAAATCCTCACCACATCTCCGACTCCGCCTACTTCGAGGTGCCCAACCGCATTCGCGCCTCCCTTGCCAAGCTCATCGGCGCCCAACCCGAAGAAATTGCTTTGACCACCGGCGCAAGTTCCGGCATGTCCGCGGTCGCTTACGGACTCACCTGGAAACCAGGCGACGAGGTGCTGACCGCCAGAGGCGAGTTTCCCCTGCAATACGCCACCTGGAAACCCATGGAAGCCCGCGAAGGCATCACCATGAAAGTTGTCGCGCCACGCGACCGCTTCCTCACCGCGGACGATTTGATCGCCGCCATGACTCCCAGAACTCGCATGATCTCGGTCAGCATGGTGCGCTTTGACAATGCCGTGCGGCTCGACGCCGCTCGCCTCGCTGCTGTCTGTCACGCGCAAGGCGCTCTCCTGCTGCTCGATGTCAGTCAGTGTTGCGGCGGCATTCCGCTCGATGTCGCCAAGCTGGGCGCCGATTTCCTGGTCTGCGCCGGATACAAATGGCTGCTCAGCCCCTACGGCACCGGCTTTTTCTGGGCCAAGAACGAACACACTGCGAACATGCGCCCCGGCCCCTTTTATTGGGCCGCTGCCGAAGGCGCGGAAAATTTTCATTCCCTGTCTTTTGAAGATCCCAAGCCCGCCCCCGGGGCACGCCGTTGGGACATGGCCGAGACGTCCAACTATTTCAACTTTGCTGCCATGGACGCCTCCGTGCAATTCGTTCTGGAGTTCGGACCCGAAACGGTCCAGGCCCACAACCGCAAACTAATCGATTTCCTGTTCGAGCGACTTCCCAAAGACCGCTGCGTTCCGGCCAGCCCGCTCGACTCCGCCCAGCGCGGTCCTTACGGCTGCTTCACCGCGCGCTCGCCGGAAAAAACCGTCGAGCTTTATCACAAACTGGTGAAAGAAAAAGTCATCACCAGCCTCCGCGAAGGAAATATCCGTGTCTCTCCCCACCTTTATAATACCGAGCGCGACATCGATCGTCTGATCTCTGCGATCACGGTATGATTGCCGCCATCACGCTATGATCGGCACGGTCACGCTATGACCTCATCGGAAAATTGGCCGCGCATCGCGGTGGTCGGCGCGGGCGCCGTCGGCGGTTATTTTGGCGGCATGCTGGCGCGCGCCGGCGCTCCGGTGGTGATGATCGGCCGTTCAGCTTTTGTCGAAGCCGTTCGCAAGAACGGCCTGCTGCTGGACACTCTGCAATTCAAAGAAACCGTGCGTGTCGAAGCGTCCACCGATCTCGCCGCGGCCCGTGGCGCGGACGTGGTTCTCTTCTGCGTGAAAACAACCGACACCGAATCGACCGCGCGTTCGCTCGCGCCCGTGGTTTCTTCCGCGGTCACGGTGGTCAGTTTGCAAAACGGTGTGGACAACGCAGACAAAATCCGCGCCGCCGGAATTGATGCGCTCAGCGCCGTAGTGTACGTCGCAGCTTCCGTACCCGAGCCGGCTCGCGTAAAACACGTCGGCCGCGGCGACCTCGTGATCGGTTCGCGCAGCGCACGCTCGGAAAAAGTCGCGGCCCTTTTTGAACGCGCCGGAGTTGGCTGCCGTATTTCCGGCAATATCGACGGCGAGCTGTGGACCAAGCTCATCTGGAATTGCGCGCTCAATGCCGTTTCCGCGTTGGGGCGCGCAAGATACGGACAAATCGCCGCCAGCGAAGACGCCCGCAAAGTTGTGGAAGCTGCCGTCAACGAAGTGCTGGCCGTGGCCGCCGCGGCGCGCATTCAACTCCCCGGTGTGGAAACTCCAGAAGCCGGGTTGGCCGGCGCCCTCAAGATTGCCACGCAAATGTCCAACGCTATTTCTTCCACCGGGCAGGACCTCATGCGCGGTAAGCGCACAGAAATCGATTCCCTCAACGGCTACATTTCACGACGCGGCACGGAACTCGGCGTTCCTACGCCGGTCAATCACGCGCTCTATGCATTGGTAAAGCTAGCGGAAGAAAGCAATGAAGCTAAAGAACGAGCTAAAGAAGCAGCGAGGTAATGAAGCAAAGAGAATTCCCGCGCGGAAATTCCTGCAGCGAGTCGTTACCTCTTTACTTCCTTGCTTCTTTGCTTCGCCTTTTTCTCACGGATATTCCGGCAGCCGAAATGGAATGTGCACGATGGCTTCCAGCTCCACTGGCTTGCCCTGTTTCGCTCCAGGACGGAATTTCCACTGGCGCAAAGCATTTATGGCGTTGGCGTCGAGCTGCTGATCGATTCCG
>Ga0307479_10003030_pt1 | contig 15275 bp, 15 predicted proteins | sample atmos_gasesECM4C_FD_203743 | JGI IMG/M metagenome (GOLD analysis project Ga0307479, IMG submission 203743) | Hardwood forest soil microbial communities from Morgan-Monroe State Forest, Indiana, United States - atmos_gasesECM4C_515 | ecosystem: Environmental > Terrestrial > Soil > Temperate... | reverse complement strand
GATGAGCGCGAAGCCGGTGCCGATCGCGAAGCCGGCGATTCCGGCGTCCACCGCCAGCCCGACGCGCCGGGTGCGAATCAGGAAGACGATCAGCACTGCTTTGAGGGACTCTTCGATCCACGGTGACAGGTAGCGCGAGTACGCCTCGAAATCCCCCGGGAAATGCGCATAGGCCCAGTTGTTGAGCAGGTAGCTCGCAGCGGCCGCGAGCGCCCCCGCCGCAACCACGGCGAGCACCATCCTGAGCCGCAGCAGCTTGTAGGCATCACACTGCACCAGCGCGAGGAGAAACAGCAGCACCGGCACGAGTGCGATCGGCGCGCGCAGCAGCAGCTCGGCATTCATCGTCGCGTTGCGTCGCCGTGCAAGCCCGTCATAGCACCTGCAGCGACAACATGAACTCGCTCCGGCCGAGTCCGCCCGCAGTGAAGCCCCGCGCCGCGCCGACGGACAGCATCATCGACTGGCGGTGCATCACGTGCAGCTGCAGGTCGAGTTGCGCGCCGACATCATGTGCGCTTTGACGGACCGCGCGGTTGTCGGGATCAGTCTCGAGCGCGCTCACAAATACCTCCGGCCGGACCCAGCTGGCGTAGAAGCCGGGCGACCCCAGGGCCTCGAAGCGCAGCGGCGGCAAACACCACTCGAGTGTCGACTTGACCAACGACTTGCCGTTCAAAGCGTCCAGCCTGAAACCCGGCATGCTCAGCAGCTCGCGGTAGCGCTGCACGCCGCCGTTGCCCCCGCTGTCGACGTAGTTGTTGCCGAAGCCGCCCAGGTAGGAGTTGGCGAGCGGATTGGTGCGCGCTCCGGTCGAGACGCTCGCCCCGCTTCGCAGCCAGATCGAGGAATGATTGAGCGGCAGTGGAAAGCCGACGTCGAATGTGCCGGTGAGGCTCGGGATCAGATCGCCGGCGGCCCCGTTGGCGTGCGCGTTGATCGTCCAGCTGTGGCCGGTCTCCGCGTCCACCGCGCCGGGCGAAGCGCGCACGTCCGTGGCGACAAAGCCGACGTCGGCGGTGAAGAGGTTCTTCGATGGCGAAGTCACGTTCTGGTACCCCGGCAGGGTATCCAGGCCCCCGTAGTAGGCGACCTTGGCGACGAAGTCCATGGCCTGCGGTGGGTCGAAGACGAGCGGAAGGTCGTAGCCGACGTAGCCGTTGTAACCCGCGAGGCTGCGCTTGGTCGGACCGAAAAGGTCGTAGAAGTCAGCCCCGTTCCAGGCGGCACCCGCCGTCCAGCGCGTGTGGTGCACACCGGCGGCGAGGTGCAGGCGCTGCTTCGCAGGCAACCGGTTATCCGGGCTGTAGCTGGTATCGAGGCCGAGCGAGTCGTACCCCATCGGATCGCTGAAGCGGGCGCTGGCGCCAAGGCCCACCGAGTTCTTGTAGCCCTCGACGACCGGGATCAGCGACTCGATCGACAGCTCGCGCAGGGGTCGATAGGCGCCCTTGCGCAGGATCTGGGATTCGTAGGGGATCGTCGAGGGGGTGGCTGCGACCCAGTCCTGCACCTCCGGGTACTTCGCCGCCACCTGCTCGCCGAGGAAGGTCACCGCGCTCAAGTCCTCCGTTGGTGTTGCCTCGATCAGCGTCGGCACGAAACCCTTGGCCGCATAGCGCAGCACGATCAGCCGAGAATCATCGAGCGGCAGCGGCCGGAAGAAGCCGACGTCCGCGTTGCTGAGCGCCGCGAGTTTCTCGGTCGCGAGCTCGTAGCGATAGATGTTCGATACGCCGGTGTAGTAGCTGCTGCCGTACAGATAGCGGCCATCCTTCGAGAACACGAAACCCTCCGGCACCGCCGCTCCCATGGTGAATGTGTGCAGCGGGGTGGCGTCGCCTTTGGCGAGCGGATCGGCGCGCAGGACCCTGACCTGCGTCACCTGCGACGAGCCCGGCTTCGGGCCCGGTCCCGACACCGACACCGACGCGAGTGAGCCGTCGGGGGAAAGATCGAGATCGAAGGCCCTCTCCCCGCGTGGGAAGACGTATAGCGTCTGCCACTCCTTGTAGGGGAAGGGGATCCGCACGAGTATGACAAAACCGTTGTTGAGCCGCAGGCCCCACAGCGAGCGATCGGTGGGGTTGTAGACGATGTCGCCGATGCGCGCAGCCTTGAGCAGCATGCGCGACTTGCCGGAGCGCAGCTCGAGCGCCTCGAGGTTGCGGTGGGTGTTGTTGTTCGTGGTGTAGAAGAGCGTCTCCGAGGCAGCGTCGTAGGCGAGAGAGGTCACGGTGTAACCGCTGGCGCCCTTGACCTCCTTGATCTCAGTCACCCTGCCATCGCTGCGGCCAATCGAGGCGATGTGCGCAAGCTGTCCGGGATACTTGACGGCGGCGAACAGCTTCGTCCCGTCCGCCGAGAGGTAGGTGCGTGAGACCGCGCCGAGGTCCTTTTTAGTGAGGTCGCGGTATTCGGTGACCGGGTGCTCGCGTACCGCCAGCAGGTTCTGACGCTGGAAGCTGTGCTCCCAGTCGATCCACTGCTGCCAGGACTCATCCAGCGGCAGGCCGAACACCCGCTGAAAATCGTGCGCGTAGTAGCGGCGGCTGGCGTCGTCGCGTCGCCACCAAGCCAGCAATTTCTGCGGACCGTAGTTGAGGCCCAGGTAATCCATGAAGCGCGTGCCGTACAGGTAGGCGTTGGCGCCGGTCTTGAAGTCGATCTCGGTGCCCTTCGACACGAGCCCGAGCGGGTCGTAGAACCTGGCGTTTTCCTGCACCATCGCGCGGAACACCATCTCATCGTACCCGCCCTGCGCGCGGCCGACACCGCCGCTGATCCAGGTCTCCATGAACACCGCGCTCCCCTCCTGGTACCAGCGCGGTGCTGTAAGACGAGGCACGGTCAGGTAGTTGTAGAGCAGCGTCTCCGGGTGCGCGCCGTCGACGTCTACCTTGCCGTGAAACAGGCGGCGGAAGCGCGCGTCGGCCGGGCTCGCAGCATCGTTGTCGACGATGTGCGTGAGCTCGTGCACGGCGGTCCATGCGAACCACTGGGCGGATGAGACGGTCTCGTACGGCTCAGTCGAGGGGGCGATGTCGAGGAAGACTCGATTGCGCGGCGCCGGTATCGCCGTCGCGTTGGCACGGTCGCTGAAGTCCTGGAGGAGGACGCTGATGCGCCCGTCAGGTACGTAATGAAACAACCGCTCGTGGGTGGCGAGCCCGCTCAGGAAGCCCCGCGTCGCGTGTGGAACGAGGTGATTCTCGTTGGGATCGAAATAAACGATCCGCAGCTCTTCGGTCTCGACAAACTCGAGATCTGCCGCCCGGGCCAGCAATGCAGCCCCGAGCGAGACAAGCACCGTCGCTAAGCCGGGCCAGAACTGCCGCCACCTGGAAGCGTTGGCGTGCGCGGCGCCGCGCTGTCCGCTCTGACGCAGACAGCTCTCCTGACTGTTACGCAAGAAATGCGGAGTGGCCCGCGGGTAACGCGCGGGCCACTCCCATGGCTTCTCCAACGGCGCGCAGCGGCGCGGATCAGACTACTGCTTGCTCACACCCTCGGGGTGCGAGTTGGCATTTGAATCCAGGCGCGCGTTCGCGCCCGCCCGTATGATGTTGTTGCCGGCGTTATTCTTGGCCGCTGCAGCCGCATCCGCTGAGTCGGAACTGTGCATCATCTTTGCATCCATGCCCTTCTTGGCACTGTCGCCAGCACTGCCGGCCGCCGCAGCCGCATCGGCTGAATCAGTAGCCCTTATTGCACCTCTGTTATTGCCGCCGCCGTTGAGGCCATTGTCAGCGGAGCCCGCCGCCGCCGCCGCATCCTTCGCGGCATCCGGGCCTGCCATTGCCTTCGACGCATCCGATGCGTTCTGCTCGGTCGTGCTCGCCGTCGGCGTTGGGTTGAAGGAGTTCGTGCCGTCTGCGCGGGCGCGCTTCGCCTCGACGATTGTCCCGGCAGCATCCTTACCCGCCGGCGCCTTGTTGTAGCTCAGGTAGGCGATTGCGCCGATTGCAACCACGACCCCGCCCACGATCCACACTGTCTTACTAGCCATAAAACCTCCCCACAGGGTTTTGGGAAAAACACTCGCCAGATGACGGATCTGCAATAACTACCGTAAACACCGCAAAAAGTTGGTACACATCGAACGAAAAACCCGGCTCAGGGGTCCTTGGGCAGCCAGAGCGTTGCGCGGCCCACCTCACGGCCGGCCATGAGGAAGGTGACCTCCACAGCCTCCCCACTCCTGCCGAGTCCGGGCAACGGGACCGTTGTCGGCGGCCCCCCGGGTGCGTCCCGCACGCTGAGGCCGTTGACCCTTAGCGTGTGACCGTCGCTTGTTGCGACGACCACGTCCACCGGAGCACTCGCCACCAGCTCGAACTGCAGACCCAGCCCCGCGCGGTCGCGGTACAGGCTCACGCGACCTGAGACTACTTCGCTGCTGAGCTGAGCCGTATCGAGGGTGGTTGGTGCACCCGCCGCCGCCATCGTGCCTGCCACGTCGCCGGCGGCGGGCCGTGGGCTCTCGACGGTCTCGTACAGGATTGCCCCCATAGCGAGCACGGCGGCTATGACCGCGGCATAGCGCAAGCGGGGGCCGGACCACCAGGACCGCGCCCGTGATGGGGTCGATTGTGGCAGCGCATCAAGAATGCTCCGCGAGAGCTCCTGCGGCGGGTCGACCTCCTCGAGCGCATCGAGCGCTGCGCACACGCGGCGCAGATCCTCGCGCAGGGCCTGGACCTCAGGATCGGCGAGCAGGGCGCGCGCGAGCTCAGCACGTTGCCGCCCCTCGAGCTCGCCATCGATCTCGGCGTGAATCAGTGCGAGGCGTTCGCTATCGGCCATGTCAGATCGCTCCGCCCTGCAGCAGACGATCCCGCAGCAGCTGGCGCGCATTGTAGAGCCGCGATTTCACGGTTTTCTCGGGGAGCAGGAGGATGTCGCCCATGTCCTGGTAGCTCAGGTGCATGAAGTGCCGAAGCACGATGACAGTCCGGAGCTCGGGCTTGATGCGCATTAGCGCCTCCTCGATCGCCCGGCCGGTCTGCCGACCTTCGAGCTCCCGGTCTGGCCCGGGCGCCGCGTCGGCTTCCTCGCCATCCAACCCTTCGCAGGGTTTTCGCGCGCCAAGGGCATTGAGGGATTCATTGACGGCAATCCGGTAGATCCAGCTGTAGAACTTGAAACTCGGGTCGTAGTCGCCGAGATGCTCGAACACCTTCAGGAACGTGGTCTGCGAGACGTCCCGCGCGTCCTCCGGATCGCGCAGCAGCCGCAGCGCCGCGTTGAAGACCGGCTTCTGATACCGCACGACGAGCTGCTCGAAAGCCGCCCGGTCCCCCTCCCGACAGCGCCGCACCAGGGTCGCGTCATCCTCCTCTTTCACAAGTACTGCTCAGCACACCAAAGGTTGGTCGGGTCGGCCTCATCGAGGTGCAGAACGCGCGTGCTAGCCCGCCGCCCGGGTCATGTCGATGATCCGGTCGAAGCCGGCGTAATGGAAAATGTCATGGATCTGCGGGCTGACGTTGATCAGCCTTAAGGCTGCGCCGGATCCCCGGACCCGTTTCTGGGTGAGCAGAAACACGCGCAGCCCTGAGCTTGCGATGTATTCGAGCCGGGCGAGGTCGATGACCCGCGGTTCGGCCACTGCGTTCAGGAATCGCAGCGCAGCATCGCATTGCGTGGCGTCCAGCCGCCCCGCCATCAGGACCTCGCCTGCCGGACCCAGCTCGATCTCGAACATCTGCGCGTTCTTCTTATGTTAAGTGTCTCGGCGTGTTGGTTGCGGCTGTGTGAGGCGGCCATTACCACCAGACGCCGCGCCTCGCGGACTCCCCTCGCTCATAAGCTACGCGCATTCATCGGTCCTTGCATCGATTGCCTGGGTTCGCTGGGATGGCACCAGCGCTCGGGGCGCATCGGCAGACGCCAAGACTCACGCATGTCAGGCTGGCAAGCGGTCTCCGCTGAAGCGAATGATGTACTTGGTCATGGTGAGCTGGTTGCGTACCCCGACTCGTTGGTAGTTGACCGCATCCATCATTTGCCGCACCAGGAACACGCCCTGCCCACCGACGGCGCGCTCGCCGAGGCTCGCCGAGATGTCCGGCGGCGGTAACGAGAGCGGATTGAACTCCGGGCCGTCGTCCTCGACGCTCATCGTCAGCCCCGAGTCGGTCAGTCTCAGCGACACCTCGATGCGCAGCGCAGTGCCTGCGGGCGCGCCGTGCATGACCACATTCATGAAGACTTCCTCGAGCGCGAGCTCGAAGGTCAGTGCCTGTGCGGGCGGCAGGTCCGCGGCCGACCAGAATTCCTGCACGAACTGCATCAGCGCCGGCAGCTGCGCCGGATCGCTCGGTACGGTCGTGCGTCGCTCATTCATGCGGGCGTTTGCGGAGCCTGTGCGACTGCCGTTGCGCGGTCGGCGTGCACGCTGATGATCCGGCTGAAGCCGCTCAGGTCGAACACTTCGCGCACCGCAGGCGTCAGCGCGCACAGCGCGAACGAGATGCCGGCACGCTGCGCTGCCCGCGTCGCCAGCAGGAACACGCGCAGGCCGGCGCTCGAGACGTAGTCGAGTGCGTTGCAATCGATGATCACCGCGGCGGGCGCGGTCCCTGCGCCGGCGAGTACCTCCTCGACGTGGCGTTGAAACCCGGCCGCGGCGCCGAAATCAAGCCTGCCCTCCGGGATCACCACCGTGGTGAGCGCGAGCGTTTCGAACCGGATATTCATTGAAGTGGCGCAGTGCCGCTCACGGCGCCTGCCGAGTGAGCACGGTGAGCGCAATGTCGTCGGATTGCGGGGCGGTTCCGGCAAAGCTCGTGACGCTGCGACAGATGCGCTCGATCAGCGCTGCAGCGGCTCCGTCGCCGTGCGCCTGCACCTCGGCGAGCAGCCGCTGCGTGCCGTAGGCCTCATCCGCTGAGTTGAAGGCCTCCGTCACGCCGTCGGTATAGAGCACTAGGCGGTCTCCGGGCAGCAGCCGTACCGTGTGATCCGGAAACACCCCGCCCGGCATCACGCCGAGCGCTATTCCGCCCGCTCCGCCCAGGACCTCGATCGATCCGTCGGCGCGCCTCACGTAAGGGGGGTTGTGGCCGGCGTTCGCATAGCGCAGTACGCCGGTTGGCGGATCGAACACACAGTAGAACACCGTCACGAACAGATCCATCGGGTTCTGCGCGCACAACACCTGGTTGGTTTGTGCCAGGCACGCGCCGGGATCGGCGTGGCGTGCAGCCAGGTCACGCAGGTTGGTGCGCGCCACCGCCATGAAAAACGCCGCCGGCACGCCCTTGCCGGCGACATCCGCGATCGCCAATCCGATCTGACCGTCCGACAGCTCGATGAAATCGTAAAAATCCCCACCCATCGTGGTCGCCGGAATCATCCGCGCTGCGCCGTCACACCCGGGTTTGGCGGGGAACGTCGCCGGCAGGATCGCTAGCTGCAGCGCCCGCGCGACTTCCAGTTCGGCCTTGATCTGTGCCTGCGCCTGCTCGAGGGCGGCATTCTTGTCCGCGAGCTCGCGGGTACGCTCGGCGACGGTGGCTTCAAGAACGTGCGTCTGCAGTTTCAACACGCGCAACAGCCGCAGCAGGCGCAGCACCCGCAGCCAGCGCGCGTCGACGCCTGCGAGGTAGAACGGCGCGATCGAGAGCAGGTCCACCAGTCCATGGAAGCTGAAGATGAATGCCAGCTTCCCGCTCGCCGCCACGATGCGCAGCAGGTACTCGAGCGAAAACACAGCAACGACGGCGATCTCTTCGACGCGCAGCGCACGCGTGGCCCAGGCGGGCAGCCGGGGAATCGCTTCCAAGCCGACGGATGCGACACTCAACACGATGAGCGCGAGGATGAGGTTCTCAAAAGCGCGCGCGTACGGTCCGGGGCGCAGCAGGAGCAAGTCCGCGAGTCCGCGCACCGGGGCCGTCGCGGCCTGAATCGCCCGGCGAGCCCCTGCCAGGCTGATCGGCAGGCGTGATTCCCGGTCGCGCTGCTCCCGGTCTTGCGCGCTACCTCGTGATTCCGGCACGGTTACTCCCAGTCGCACGACTCGACTCCCGGGCGATCGTATATTCGGGTAAGCGATCGGTGTTGGCAAACGCAGGTGCGCCGCAACTGCATGACGCTGGCGTTCAGCGTGGCAACGATCGGCAATCAGCGCTCAGCTCCGCGACGCGCCTGGAACCTGCGCGCCTTCATGCGGTTCCCGCACACCTTCATATTGCACCACCGACGGGTGTGATTCTTGCTCGTGTCTAGAAAGAGCCAGCGACAGGTGTCCGCCCCGCAAGCGCGCACCCGCTCCATCGCATCCGACAGCATCAGCTGCCTTGCACGCTCCGCGAGGATCCAAACCGGGAGCTCCGCTTCTTTTTCGAAGCGACCCCACTGCCATGCCATCGCCGGTTGCCCGTTGCGCGCGGCCGCTTCCTGCCAGTGCAGCTCCCGATGCCGTTCTGAAGCGAGGAAATGCCGCTCGAGGGTGCGGATGTCGGCGGCCGGGGGAGGGCGCCTCTCGACGTTCCCGTAAAATGCAGCCGCCATCGCTTCGCGCAGTTCCCGTGCCGAGCGTAACGCTCGCGCAGCAGCCTGCGGCTTGACCGACTTTCTCAGCCCTCGCACCTGCCCTGGGTCGAGGAGCCCGGTCTGCTGCGCGAAGCTGAGCAGAGCGTCGTAGTCGGCGAGCGATTCGACGCGGGCTTCATCACCAAACCGGTGGTCCAGTGTGTTGACCAGATCGAGCGCCGGGTGTCCGCCGCTTAAGTCGAACACTGGCGGTGCCGCCGCGGATTCCGAGTATGAGTTCATAACCTCTAAATGTGAGTTTACAGGTTACTTTTGAATTGTCCAGGTTTATCATAACCGTCTATGGATATTACAACGGTTATCAGGGACGTGCCCGCAGGCCGCGGCCGGCGCGTCGACATGCGCGTGCTGCTGGCTTTCACGGCCATCTATGTCCTGTGGGGTGGGACGTTCCTCGCCATTCGGATTGCCGTGCTGGAAATCCCGCCGTTCTTCAGTAGCGGCGTGCGCTTTCTCATCGCCGGCGCGCTGCTCTATGTATTCATGCGCCTGCGCGGACAGCCCAGTCCTTCAGCGAGAGAGTGGCGCAGCATCGCAACGATCGCGCTGTGCATGTTCGTCGCGACCTACGGCGCGCTCTTCTGGGCCGAGCAGTACGTGCCCTCCGGCATCACTTCGGTGATCGAGGCGACCCTGCCCATCACGACGGTCGCGCTGGAGGTGTTCGTATTTCGTCAGCAGCCGTTTCGCTGGCGCACGCTGGCCGCGGTGGCGCTTGGGTTCTGCGGGGTTGCGTGGCTCCTGATCCGCAATGACCAGCCGTTCCCGGGGCTGCCGTGCGTGGTGATCCTGGCCGGTGGCACGGCCTGGTCACTCGGGGCGGTGTTGACGCGCTCCATGCCACGCCCGAAATCGCTGCCACTGGCCGCCGGCGCGCAGATGATGCTGGGTGGGGCGGTGCTGCTGGCGCTGTCGCAGGCCACGGGCGAGCTGCACTCGTTTCCCCACATCTCGCTGCGTGCGGGGTTGGCACTGTCGTATCTGATCGTCGCGGGGTCACTGCTCGGCTTCACCGCGTACGTCTGGCTGCTCGCGCGCATGCCGGCGACGCAGGTCGCGAGCCACGCCTATGTGAATCCCCTGGTGGCGGTCGCGCTGGGTTACTTCGTCGCCGGGGAGGCACTGACCATGCGAATGATTCTGGCATCGGCGCTGGTGCTCGCCAGCGTCCTGTTGATCCTCAAGACACCGGACGTCCACGGGCGCCGGGTCACCACATGACTAAGGAGAATGCCATGGCAGTGCTGAGAGAGTGGCGCGCTGAGATCAAACGCGCCCTTAAAGATGAGTACGTGCAGTACGTGAAGGCGACGGGCCTGGCTGCCTACCTGCGCACGCCGGGAAACCTCGGCGCCAGTGTAGCGGTGCGCGACCTGGACTCGGAGCGCTCCGAGATCGTGACTCTGAGCTGGTGGAGCGACACCGAGGCCATCAAGGCATTCGCAGGGGCGGACTACGGGCGCTCGCGCTATTTCCCCGAGGACGACCGCTTCCTGCTTACGCACCCAGAGCATGTTCAGCATTACGAGGCCACGGTGCCCGGCTCGGCGCAGGCGGCTCATTGAGGAGCGCCCAGGTCTGTGCGCAGCTCGGCTGCGCGGCGCGGCGTCGATCCCGTCAGCAAGAATCGGGCTGCGCGCGCCAGCACCAGACACAACAATAACGGCCTGAACCATTCAAAGGAGTGCGGATGATGGCCTCGGCCAAGCCAATGCAACAGTCGCAACCAGCGAGCAACGCCGACCCCCGGTGGACCGCGATCGCCACGCGCGACACCCGCTCGGACGGTGAGTTCTTTTATTCGGTGAGAACCACGGGCGTGTATTGCCGGCCCTCCTGCGCCGCGCGTCCCGCCAAGCGCGAGAACGTCGCGTTCCATACCACGGCGGAAGAGGCGGAACGGGCGGGCTTTCGCCCCTGCAAGCGCTGCAGGCCCGATCGCATCTCGAGCCCGGACGCGGCCCTGCGGGTTGCGATCGTCAAGTCCTCGCTCGGCTACATTCTCGTCGCCCGCAGCGCGAAGGGAGTGTGCGCGATTCTCCTGGGCGACAGTCCAGCGCCTCTCGAGCGTGATCTCCGGGGGCGCTTCGCGCACGTCCGTCTGCTCGGCAGCGATGCGGACACCGAGTCGCTGGCCGCTCAGGTCGCGCGTGTCATCGAGAACCCACGCCTCAGCCTCGATCTTCCGCTCGATGTGCGCGGCACAGCCTTTCAGCAACGAGTCTGGCGGGCACTGCGGGCGATTCCCGCGGGGTCTACCGCGAGCTATGCCGAAGTGGCGCAGCGCATCGGGGCACCGCGCTCGGTACGGGCGGTGGCGCAGGCCTGTGCCGGCAATCCGCTCGCGGTGCTGATCCCCTGTCACCGCGTCGTGCGTCACGACGGAGCACTGTCCGGCTATCGCTGGGGCATCGAGCGCAAGCGAGCGCTCCTCGCCCGCGAGTCGGGCCGGTGATGACCGCGCAGGCGGCAGTGTCTCGCCGGCGCGGGGTGCCTGAAGACCCCCGGGAGCCTGGCATTGCGGGCCGGGTGCGGGCACTTGATTGGCAGCGCCTGTCGCAGGATCTCGATGCTCATGGCAATGCCATGATCGAAAGTCTCCTCACCCGCTCCGAGTGTCAGCGCATCGCTCATTGGTACGCGGACGACTCGCTCTTTCGTACCCGGGTAGTGATGAGCCGCCACGGATTCGGGCGGGGTGAGTACCGGTACTTCTCCTACCCGCTGCCGCAAAGCGTCGCCGCACTGCGCGCTGAGTTCTACCCGCCGCTCGCGGTGCTCGCGAATCGCTGGAACGAGCGGCTGCGCATGGCGGCCCGTTACCCGATGGCGCATGAAGAATTCGTAGCCCGCTGCCGCGCGGCCGGCCAGACCCGTCCCACCCCGCTGCTGCTTCAGTACGGGCCCGGTGACTACAACTGCCTGCATCAGGATCTCTACGGAGAGTGTGTCTTTCCGTTGCAGGTGGCGATGCTGCTGTCACAGCCGGGTGAGGACTTCAGCGGGGGCGAGTTCATCCTCACGGAGCAACGGCCCCGCCTGCAGTCGCGGGCCGAGGTCGTGCCGCTTCGCCAGGGAGACGCGGTAATCTTCGCCGTGCATCATCGCCCTGTGGCAGGCACTCGCGGAGTGTATCGCGTGAATCTTCGTCACGGCGTCAGCCGGGTTCGCACCGGACACCGTCACACCCTGGGCGTGATATTTCACGACGCCCGGTGAGCGCACGAAACCATGTCTGCAGAGCCTGACACGCCGCTCGACCTGTTTGTGGACGGGTACGCGCAGCCGAGCCGGGAAACGCTCGGCCCCGGCGCCATGCTGCTGCGCGCCTTCGCGAGCCCAAGGGCCGCAGCCCTGCTTGCGGCACTGGAGGGAGTGGTTCAACGCAGTCCCTTTCGTTTCATGACCACCCCGGGCGGCTACCGCATGTCGGTCGCCATGACCAACTGCGGGGCCGCCGGCTGGGTCACGGACCGGAGCGGATATCGCTACGACGCTCTCGACCCGCTGAGCGGCGCGTGCTGGCCCGAGATGCCGGCGGTGTTCCGGGAACTCGCGGTTGAAGCCGCGGGCGCTGCCGGCTTTGCCGAGTTTGGGCCCGACGCGTGCCTCATCAATCGATACGAGCCCGGTGCGCGGCTGTCGCTTCATCAGGACAAGGATGAACGGGACCTTGAGTCCCCGATCGTCTCCGTATCACTGGGGCTGCCGGCGGTATTTCTGTTCGGCGGTCACCGCCGGGCCGACCGCCCGCGGCGAGTCCCGCTGGCCCACGCAGACGTAGTGGTGTGGGGCGGCCCGGCTCGGCTGCGATTCCACGGTGTGCAGCCGCTGAAGGACGGGCGGCATTCGGACCTCGGAGCCTGTCGGGTCAACCTGTCCTTCCGCAAGGCGCGGTAGCGAGGACTCGGTGATCGGATCAGGTCCGCGGGGCGGTGGCGTGTGCGGTGGTGCCGCCGCGACCGAATTCGAACCTCAATAGCCACTGCCGAGAGTCTTGATCGTCTGCGGGGGCGAACTTCCATTTTCTAGCGGCGTCCCTTGCCAGCCGGGCGAAATACCAGCTTGGCCCCGGGTTTTGCAGCATCGCGTCGGTGACATTGCCCGAGCGATCGACGTTCACGAGCACCGCGACCTTGATATGGCCGTGAATCGTCCGACGTGCGCTGTGCGGGACGCTGGGAAGCTGTTCATGGACTACAGAGGGTGAGGCGTCCGCCAACGGTTGTGCGGAGCGATCCGGTCGATGAGAAACAGGGCGCGGGGGCGTCGGTTTACGCTCCACGGACTTCGCGCTGGCCGAAGGAGCGGAGACCTCGGGAGGCGCTGGCAGAGGCGTCGCGGGAATCTGCGAAGCGGCTGCCGGCGCGCCGGCAGTTTGTTGCGAAGAAGTCTGGAGAGTAGGAGCAGTCTGAACAGTACTTGAAGCCGATTGCTGCGGCTTGGGATGGCGCTGAAACAGGCGCAAGCCAGCCCAAACTGTGACCATTAGTATGAGGACCGCTACCGCCACGATGGCTGGCACGAGCCAGCGCTGTTTGGGCGACTCCTGTGGAGGGGCGGCTCGGCCCGGCGCTTCGTGAACGACAGGCGGCTGAGGAACCGAAGCCACGCGAGCTTGTGGCGCGCCTTTGAACTGGGCCCTCAGGTCGGTGGCCGTCGGACGGCTGGCGGGGTTGTGACTCAAGCACCGCTCTACGGTGTCCACGAATGCTGGAGGAAGACTCGTGGGCAGGGAGGCCATTTCGGGTCGTTCACCAGGCCACGGAAGGCTTTGGGTGAGAGCCTCAACCATGGTTATACCGAGGCCCCAGATATCGCCGGCCGCGGAAGTCACGCCGTTTTTTGCTTCCGGAGGATCGTACAGGGAAGATTTAGCGATGATTGCCCTGGGTTCGCCGGCGGGACGGATGGTATCGCTCGCCAGTTTCAGTTGATCATTGACCACCAGAAGGTTTGCCGGCTTCAGCCGGCCCTGCACCAGGTTCTTGCGGTGAAGGAAAGCCAGGGCGTCGAGAGTGGGGACGAGCATTTCCCGCACTTCGTCGGCAGTCAGGGCCCGCTGGGGAAGGACCTGAGACAGATTCTGTTCGGCATATTCCATTACGACGAAGAGAAATTGCTGACCCCCGAGCTGGCACTGACCTGCGTCGAGAAGCCGAATCAGGTGGGGATGGGAGAGGCCGGCAGCCGTCATCCAGTGCGAGAGCTGTGCCTGTGTCAGTGCCCGCTCAGCCGGGATGAGCTTGATCGCGGCAGTAGGAACGTCCTGTGCCTTGCATTCGGTAAGGAATACCGCGCTGTGGTCTGAGCCGCTCAGAAAGCGGCGCAAGGGATAGACCCCGTTGATGACTGCGCTCTGCCACTGCGGCCAGACCTCGGTCATCGTCTCTGCTCTTGCCTCCACATTCGCTGCCATCGGCGCTCCCGGGATGTATGTAAGAAGATACCACCACGAGGCAGGCTGCTGGAGAACCAGATATGGAGAGGTGGGTCACACTTTGGTGTCGAAGGGACGTTTAGCGCTCTCGACTCCACCCGTCTTTCGACGCGCCGGTCGGCGCGGGCGGCGAAGGTGCGCTCGCACCGGGGTTGTGGGACAGGGGGGCGGTTCTCTCACGGGCCTGGCTTCAGGTAAGTATCGAACCAATTGAGGAGGCGCGAAGCGACGTCGACCTGATCGGCACGTCTGAAGAAAAAATGACCCTCGTCGGGGTAAACGACGAACTCGGTCTTTACGCCCAGCCGCCGCAGCGCGTTCCAGTATTCGTAGGACTGCGTGACCGGCACCTCCGCATCGCGATCCCCGCCTACGATCAGAGTCGGGGCGTGCACGTTCCTGATGAACGTCATCGGTGAACTGCGCTCATACACTTTCGGATCGTCGTAAACCGAGGCGCCGAAGTAGGGAATCATCCACGTGTCGATGTTGTTCGTGCCGTAGTAACTGAGCCAATCCGAGAGTCCTGCGCCGGCGACCGCCGCTCTGAAGCGGTCCGTTTGCGTCAGGGCCCACATGGTCATGTAGCCGCCATAGCTCCAGCCGGTGATCCCGACCCGCGCAGGATCGATCGGTGCCGTCTTCTGCGCAGTGCTCACACCGCTGAGAATGTCGCGCAGGTCGCCGTAGCCGAAATCCTTGACGTTGGCCTGTGTGAAGGCCTCGCCCTGCCCGTAGCTGCCGCGCGGATTGGGCTTGAACACGAAGTAGCCCTGGCTCGCAAGGAGCGCATCAAACGAATCCGGGTGGGCCGGGAAGAGTGGGTAGTGCGCGTACGCCGGGCCGCCGTGCACCTCGACAACCAGAGGGTAGCGTCTTCCCTGTGCGACCGACGGCGGCTCGATCAGCATTCCCTGAACGCTGAAGCCGTCGCTCTTCCAGAACACGTTCGTCGCCTTGCCGCTGATCGGCTTTACGCCGGCGTTGGCCCTGGTGATGGGCTTCCACTTGCCGGGCGGCCCGGTCTCCACTTCAGGTGGCGAGGTGTACGACTGGCGAATGACGGCCGAGAAGGCCCCATTCTTTGAGAGCGATATGCCTGCATCGCCTGGCGTAAAGCCAAGCAGACAATTCGCCCAGATCATTTGCGGGGCGCGCCACAGCTCGCGCTGCGACTTCGAATCGACGTCGATGGCGGCGAGCACTTCGTCGCCCGCGGCAAACTCGGTGGCCACGATGCGCGTAGCGGAAGCATTCCAGGTAATCGTCTGTA
>Ga0307479_10003029_pt1 | contig 15278 bp, 15 predicted proteins | sample atmos_gasesECM4C_FD_203743 | JGI IMG/M metagenome (GOLD analysis project Ga0307479, IMG submission 203743) | Hardwood forest soil microbial communities from Morgan-Monroe State Forest, Indiana, United States - atmos_gasesECM4C_515 | ecosystem: Environmental > Terrestrial > Soil > Temperate... | reverse complement strand
CGGCCGTGGAAATTCCGACGGCGCGGGAGTCGGTGCCCAGGATCGGGGCGGACTCGGCCATGTCGAGGGCCTTACCTGCCGGCGGACCATCGAGAATGTCCGTCAGCACTACGTCGGCGAGTTCGGCGTCGTGAATTCGCTGAGCCGTTGTGGAACCGACGAAGCCTCCGCCCACTACCGTCACTTTCTTGCGCATTGCTGCCTCTCCTTCTTTCTGGTTGAAGATGATTTGGCGCTGAAATTCAATCGGCTGCGACGGCCGATTGCATGTTCTCGATAATCGCGGACGCGTACTCGGACGTTTTCAGTTTTTTCGCTCCCGGCATCATGCGCTCGAGATCGTAGGTGACCCGCTTCTGGCGGACGGTGCGCGCGATGCCGTCTTCGATCAAGCGGCCCGCTTCTTTCCATCCCATGAACTCGAGCATCATCGCGCCAGAGAGCATCACGGAACTCGGGTTGATGACGTCCTTATCGGCATATTTTGGCGCGGTTCCATGCGTGGCTTCGAAAACGCCGAAGCCGTCGCCGATATTGGCTCCGGGCGCCATGCCGAGGCCGCCGACCTGCGCGGCGCAAGCGTCGGATAGGTAGTCGCCATTCAGATTGGGCGTGGCGAAGACCTGATACTCATCGGCGCGGGTAAGCACTTGCTGAAAGACGGAGTCGGCGATGCGGTCATTGATGAGAATTTTGCTCTTCCACTGGCCATGGCCATGCGTTGCGTAGATGGTGTCGAGGGTCTGCTTCACTTCGAGGGCCACGGCTTTTTGAAACGCTTCGTTGGCTTGATTCAGCCCCGGCTCGATCATCGCCGCGATTTGCTCGATGGAGAGGCTTTCGTTCTGGTCTTTGTTATCAAGAATCCAGCTTTCGCGCTCGGTGACGATCTGCGGGCGGAATTCGGCGCAGGCGAGGTCGTAGCCCCAGTCGCGAAACGCGCCTTCGGTGAATTTTTGAATGTTGCCTTTGTGGACCAGCGTGACGATCGTGCGGTGATTTTCGATCGCGTGCTGGATGGCGCGGCGGACGAGGCGCTTGGTGCCCGTGGGCGAGATGGGCTTGATGCCGACGCCCGAATCTTCGCGGACTTTCTTCGTCGTGCCCGCAAGCATTTCGTTGTTCAGGAAGTCGATCAGCTTTTTTACTTCGGGAGTGCCGGAGCGCCATTCGATTCCCGCGTACACGTCTTCGGTGTTTTCGCGAAAGATGACCACATTCATGCGCTCGGGATTCGTGACGGGCGAGGGCACGCCGTGGAAATAGCGCACCGGGCGGACGCAGGCGTAGAGGTCGAGCACTTGGCGCAGCGTGACGTTGAGCGAACGGATGCCGCCGCCCACAGGAGTAGTGAGCGGGCCTTTGATTCCGACGCGGAAGTCGCGGAAGGCATCGACCGTATCCTGCGGGAGCCATTCTTTGAACTGCTTGAAAGCTTTTTCGCCCGCAAAAACTTCCATCCACGCAATCTTGCGCTTGCCGCCAAAGGCTTTTTCGACGGCTGCGTCGAACACGCGACGCGATGCGACCCAGATATCGCGTCCAGTGCCGTCGCCTTCGATGAAGGGGATGATCGGCCGGTCGGGAATTTGAAACTTGCCGCCTTCGTAGGTAATTGCTTTGCCTTCTGAAGGAACTGCCACGCCGCTATAGGAATTTTTCATGCGCCTCGGGACTCCTCGCAGGGGTCGGTTCGTTGTACGAAGCTAAAATGTGCCACTGCGGAGCCAACAACGTTAACACAATCGGCGGGGTGACTGCAGCAGTGCAGCGGGATGCGTGCTACTGTAACTCTTCGCTCCAGGCCTCGTAGCTATGCCGTGGGCCGGTTTTCGAATCGTTATTCCCTGTTTGGAGACGGAATGAGACCGGCATCCGTTTCATCTTCGCTCGCGGGGCTCTGGGTCTCGGCGACCGATTCTAGTGGACGGTTTAGGCTCCCTCTCGGATCCAGAGCGAACCCGGCTCCGTTCCAGATGTGATGTTGAGCTTCCATCTCTCCCGTTTTGCCAACCTTTAAAAGAAAGAACCCATTTTCGCCTCCCTTTTGGGTAGTTGTCGTTGCGGCGATCACGGGGACGCCTCCGAAATTGTATAGCTTGGGGACGTGGAGATGTCCGTGTGCAATTAGGTGGATGTGCGAACGCAATTCTCGAACTAGGCTATCGAGGCCGACGCATGCATGCGGCAAGATCAAATCGTCAAGGGCCTGTTTGCTCCCGGAAACGCAGAGATCATTCACTGCATAGTGAACGAGTAAAATCTTCAAAGCAACGGCGCCAGGGTCGAGAGACACACCATCCACTTCGTCTCCGGCCTCTAATCGATTAATCTTATCGAGGATTGAAGCTCTGAGTTGGGGCGTGATCTCACCGCCAGCGAGATGATTTCGGCATGCGCGGTCCAATCGGAGGTCTTGTAAGGAATATCTGCTGGCCTCGAGCTGGAAAAAGACGAATTGTAGGCCGCGCACCATTTTGGAAACGACGGTACAGGTCTGAGGCTGTGGTTGTGTGGGCAATCCTAAAGGTTTCAGAAAGGCCTTGAGATATAGGTCAAGGTTTGTTCGCAGGAGTTTTATCGTGGTTTCCTGGGATCGCGACTATAGACTCTGGCGAAATGTTCAGACCAGCGCAGGTGGTGTACAGATCCGGGTCACCAGCTGACAAGTCCTCCTGGGTCAGGTATTCCTGGAGAAACCGGTAGGACGCCCAACATGACCTCAAAAACGACCACGAAAGCCACCAGCCCGAAAACCAATAGAAAGCAGTTCCGAAAGAAGTCCCACCAACGCGCCGCAAAGTTAATCTACGGTTCCGTGATTAAAACCTACGGCAACCCATGACTAGTCAGCGATTTAAGAATTTCTAATCGGCGGTAAAAGGGGGGCAAGGTGACAGCAAAAGAGCCGGCGAGACGCCGGCGGTACGAAAGGCGAATGCGCCGGCCCCGCGAAATTCGAGCGGGACGCAAGCTGCACGCGGTAGGCCAGCGGTACAACCACAAGGGCAAGGGTAACGGTTATGTCGGCAGTATTTCGCGTCTGAACAATTTTTTCGGCGCCGTCTGGCAGGGACGCGCCTGCTAGTCGTGCTGCGCAGATTGTGCGTAATAACCTTGACGGGTGTGCGCAGTAAGACCAGATTTTGAGACTTTTACTTCCAGGGAATGATATTCGTCTGGCCGCTCAGCTGCAGCCGGGACAAAGGAGATCTCGTAGTACGGAGCGATATCGGTGAAGCACTTTTGCAAAAGGCCGGGAAGATCATTGTTGAAATCGAAGGCCCGACCGCCGCTCTGGATGGAGAGCACCTGCAGCGCCAGGTTACCCAAGTTAACTTGGTCAGGCTTGGTGACGGGTTTCAGGAATACCTCATAATAAGAGCCCCGAAACTCAGACTCGGACGCGCCCAAAGGATTAACCTCGTAAAGCGTGACGCGCGCTTGGGCCAATCGATTCGACATATCTACAATATCCGTGAAGATTTGCTGCTTCTGTTTTGAATCGAGCTCGACGTTGGGGCCGGAGAGGATAGGCCAACCTGGAGAAATCCAAATCATGACGTTGCGACCCGGGCGCGCGCCTTCTCTTGCGGTGAATTGACGAAGGGCTGTGAGCGACAACTGCAATCGCTCCGTCGCACCGTAAAAGCCAGCGGCACGACCGACTGGTCGCAGTCCGATTTTGTCGCTATCCAGTTCGGACTTAAGCGCGTTGCCGTCGTTGGTGAAGTCCCCCGAGATTTGAATGCCTGTTTCCGTGAAGACAGAGAGGACCGTGGGATATGCGAGCTGTCCTCCCTCCGAATTGAGGAATTTTTCGATCTGTTCGCGTTCGTAGGCGATGGTACGAGCGTCGATGTTGACTGCGTCTATCACCAATACCACATTAATCGGGGCCTGACGACCGGCGATCTCTTTTAAGGAAGTGATGGTTTGGGAAGATTTGTTATCCAGCAACGTGAAATCCTGCTGTTGAAGACCCCCAACCGGCGGTCCGGATTTCTGGCTGACGACCACATCAAGGACCATTTTGCTGCTGTGAGCTTGGGTGGGCGTGCTGTTTTGTTGGGTTTGTGGCGGCATTTGTGCGGCCTTCTGCCGAGCCGCAGTGGCAACGGTAATCAGCAGGGCGATTAAAAGAAAATATCTAACGCGTATTCTGGTGAGAGGTACTTTGCCGAGCATGAATTCCTCCGCCTTGGATTCGCAGAGCGTTTGGCGACTAGCTGGCTGGTCTGATGGGGAAAGTGCTGTTAGCCGGAATTTCCGATTTATACGCCCAACTCAGAAACAATACCCCTCTTCGGCTTTCCCACACAGCGAATTTCGGAGCCAAGCAGCCGACGGCAGTTGGGGCAGGCCGCCTACGGGCTGGTGTTCGGTTTGTGTCGCGCCCCGACGAAGAAGTCGGGATGCAGAAAGCGCGCCTACGGCGCTGGGAGGTGGTTCCGGCTCGAATTCAGTCGGGTCTGTTGTGTTTTGAAGCAACGAGGTGTTCTTTGAAGCTTGGTTGACGAGGGCAATCTTAGTTAGAGTCTCATCGTGGCCTCTGATAGCACGCGACGCTACCCTCGGATGAAATCACCAGAAGGACTGAATGTGGCGTGGCTGAGCGGGACTCTGAGATTCGTCTCGCGCGTGGAGACATTGAGTTTGGGTGGCCTGTTCATTCGTACGAAGAAGCCTGCCGCAACCGGGGCAATAATCCAGTTCCTGATCGACATTCCGGGGAACGGAGTGCGGGCCCGCGCGATTGTCCGCGACATCAAACCGGGTGAGGGAATGGGAGTGGGCATCGTCGCGATGAGCCAAGAAGACCGAGCGCGATACTTCACGTTTCTGAATAAACTGCAGTCCTGAATCGCACGCTTCAAATCCCAGACAAGCAGCCTGAACGTCTGCCCAAACCTCACCTCTAAAGGGCTGAGCTACATAGGTCTCGTCTGCACGATATCGCGGGAATATTTTGGGGGCTTCGGGTGTCTAGACAAGTGGACACGATCCGAGGCGCTTGAAATTCTGGCGGCCCGGCGAGGGGAGAAGGGTGCGATGGGAGACTTCATTAAGGACAACTTCAATAAGGACGGCGTGGACCGGCGTGGATTCTTGAAGTGTATGGCCTGGGCCGGGACCGGGACGCTGTGCGTGATTCAGGGAGGCGTGCTCAAGTCGTTTGCGCTCAGCGATATGGCGAATCGGGCGCTGGCTACGGCGAAGGCGGATTTGAGCTTCGTGCAGATCAGCGACAGCCATATTGGGTTCGACAAGGCTGCCAATCCGGATGTGACAGCTACGTTGGATGCGGCGATTGCCAAGGTGAATGCGCTGGAGGCGGCGCCTTCGTTTGTGCTGCATACCGGGGATTTGAGCCATCTTTCGAAGCCGGCGGAGTTTGACACACTCGATCAGCGGCTGAAGAGCCTTCGTACGGACAAGATTTTTTATGTGCCGGGCGAGCATGACGTGCTGAACGACGACGGGGTGCAGTATCGCGAGCGTTATGGAAAGGGATCGAAGGGCGACGGTTGGTACAGCTTTGACCAGAAGGGCGTGCATTTCATCGGGCTCGTGAACGTGATGAACCTGAAGGCTGGCGGGCTTGGCAATCTGGGGAAAGAGCAGCTCGAGTTTGTCGAGGACGATGTGAAGCATTTGAAGTCGAGCACGCCGATTGTGGTGTTTGCGCACATTCCGCTGTGGTCGGTGTATCCGGAGTGGGGATGGGGGACTGACGACGGGGCGCAGGCGCTGGGATATTTGAAGCGGTTTGGGTCGGTGAGCGTGTTGAACGGGCACATTCATCAGGTGATGCAGAAGGTAGAGGGAAATGTAACGTTTCATACGGCCATGTCGACCGCGTTTCCGCAGCCGCAGCCGGGGACGGCGCCGTCGCCGGGGCCGATGAAAGTGCCGGCGGATAAGCTGCGCGGGTTGCTGGGCGTGACGGATGTGAACTTCGTTCGCGGCAAAGAGACGCTGGCGGTGGTGGATTCGACGCTGGCCTGACCGAGTAAACTCTAGAGAGACCCTAACCAATAACAGTTCGAGCGATTCGCTCGAATGATTCGCTCAAGAGGAAAATGAAAATGAAGAAAACGATGCTGAAGGTGGTGGTATGCGCGGTGATGGTGGTGGCGATGGCTGGGTGGGCGGCGGGGATCGGTACGCATTTGTTTGCGGCGGCTATGACTTCGGCGAACGGGCTGGGGAGCGGGCCGGCGAATGGGCCGGCGGAAGTGAAGATCGACAACTACAGCTTCATGCCCGGGGACCTTACGGTGGCCGCGGGGACGACGGTGACCTGGGTGAACCACGACGACGTGCCGCACACGGTGAGGACACTGGATGGCACGATCAAGTCGAAGGCGCTCGATACGGACGACAAATTTTCGATGACGTTCGATAAGCCGGGCACCTACGAATACTTTTGCTCGATCCATCCGAAGATGACGGCCAAAGTGGTCGTTAAGTAGCGCGTCTTACGGGCTTAGGTTCCTGCTGCAACCCCCGCAAAATGCCGGGGCAGCGATGCCACGCTGGACAAATCCTGTCCCGGCCCTCGCTTCACTGTATCGCAGGGGAATTTCAGGGAATAAAATGAACACGCTTGCGGTCTATAGATTAGACAGTTCGAATGGCCGGATGCCTATGGCAACGCCAAACGCGGGAAACGCGGCAGACGCAGGGCGGTTTGAGCAGACGGTGATGCCGCACCTGGATGCGGCTTACAATCTGGCGCGCTGGCTTGTCCGGAACACGCACGATGCAGAAGATGTGGTGCAAGAGGCTTGCCTGAGGGCGTACAAATTTTTCGGCGGATTTCAAGGTGGCGATGCTCGGCCCTGGCTGCTGAAGATCGTGCGAAATACGAGTTATTCGTTCTTGGAGAAGAACCGGCCGGCGGCGCTGGGCGAAGAGTTCGACGAACGAGTGCACGGGCAGGATGCGCCGCCACCTAATGTAGAGGCGACGATGGTGCGGAACGTCGAGAGCCGCATGTTGCGCGAGGCGCTAGAGGAATTGCCGGTAGGATTTCGCGAGGTGCTGGTGTTGCGGGAACTGGAAGGGCTTTCGTACAAGGAGATTGCTGAATTGGTTGGCATTCCGATTGGCACCGTGATGTCGAGCCTGGCACGAGGCCGCGAACGGCTGCGCGAAGCGTTACTGCGGGCGCGGGCGAAGGAGGGCACACGTGGTTTGTGATGACAATGCACGGCTTTTGTACGGGTATCTCGACGGGGAACTGGATCTGGTGAGCAGCCTCGAGATTGAAGAGCATTTGAAGATTTGTCCGGATTGTGCGCAGGAGCTCTGGAACCAGCAGACGCTGCGAAAAGCGTTCCGGTCGTCGAGCTTGTATGAGCGGGCGCCCGCGGGGCTGGCGGATCGGATCCGTGCTTCGATTGCTCGTGAAGCTACCACCGATGTAGCTCCGACTGCGGAGAATGCTCCCGCGAAGAAGGCGACGATCGTTTCGATGACACCGACGCTGCTCAGTTCCAAAAGGGCTGCCTGGAACTGGCTCGCCGTTGCCGCCGCGGTCTTGCTCATGTTCACGGTGACCTGGCGCGTCGTGCCGGGATTAAGCGGACGCGGTAATTCGGATCTGCTCACAGAGGAGATCGTTTCGAGCCACATTCGTTCGCTACAACCCGATCATTTGTTCGACGTGAAATCCACGGATCAGCACACGGTAAAGCCTTGGTTCAATGGGAAACTCGATTTCTCGCCTCCCGTCCGCGATCTGGCGGAGGACGGCTACCCTCTCGTGGGCGGACGGCTGGACTATGTGGACCATCGTGCTGTGGCGGCGCTGGTTTATCAGAGGCGGCAGCACCTGATCAATGTTTTCGTTTGGCCCGAGGGGAAGGAAACGGGGGAGCCGCGGCGGATGAAGTCGGTGCAGGGTTACAACATGATTGCATGGGAGGCGAACGGCATGTACCACTGCGCGGTATCGGACTTGAATAGCGGCGAACTCGAGCAGTTCACGGAGCTGCTGCGGAAATAGCTGTGTCGCGGTTAATTTAGAGGAGGGAAGGGGCTGACGGCGGTCAGCCCCGGCAGGTTGCTAACCCGAGCGGGAGAATGCGCGGTGACGTACTGATCGGTGGCGGCTCTGAAGCTCGAATGCTACGAACTCGATGATGACGGGAAGGAAAAGGAAGTCGCATCAGGGTCGCTCACTAAACCTATATTCGACCCATCACTGCGAGGATAATCAGAATGAGGAGAATCAGCCCAAGCCCCCCGCTGGGGTAGTAGCCCCATCCGGTGCTGTATGGCCACGCTGGAAGCGCGCCGATCAGCAGCAGCACGAGCACGATGAGCAGGATAGTCCGCATCTATTTCCTCCAGTTTGTGCAGGTCGATCCAGCCTCAAAACTCATTTCCGGGTTCGCTTGCAACCGCGGAGGCATTTCCGTCAGGCGCCCGACGCAACTTTCAAACGCTAGCAATGTGGCGCAGTATAAGAACGTAGGGGAAGCTGTTCCATGCCGGGAAGTCTGTAAGGACTTAGGGGATTTGCTGTAGCGAATTTTGGCTGAAGCTCGGCCTAGTGAGAAGCGGAGTAGGCTTGAACGTCCGCCAAGATGCGATCCAGTTGTGTTCGGGAGTAATAGCGGCCGTTAGAGAAGACTGCGACGATTTTCTGAGTATTGCCTATATCGTCGAGGGGATTCGCGTCGAGGAGGATGAGGTCGGCAATTTTTCCCTTCTCGACCGTTCCTAAATCGTCCTCCTTACCCAGGAATTTTGCCGGATTGATTGTTGCGGTCTGGAGAGCTTCCATCGGGGTGAATCCGGCAGCTACGAAGCGCTGCAATTCGAGATGGAGGCTGAAGCCGGGGAGCACGTCAACTCCCGCAGGAGTGTCGGTTCCGGCGAGGAACGGAACACTTGCCTGGTGGAGTTTTTTGACGATGTCGAGCTCGTGTTCGACGAATTTTTGGCGTACGGGGAGGGGATCGGTATCGAGGTCCTTGATGATTCCGGCAGTGAATTTAGGCCAGCTTTTCTCGCGCCAGAATACGGGCGCGTATTTGCCGTCCGGATCCTTCGTGACATCAATGGCATCGACCAGCCATTGGCCTCGCTCCCAATAAAGCGTGGGGCATTGCCAGGTCTGATTTTTCGCGAGGAGCTGGATCAGAGTGGCTTCGTGAGCCGGGTCGTAGGTCTCCAGGAAACGGCCGGGCCCCTTCGGGCCTTTCAGCAACTCGTCTTCGACCGTAGAACTACCCTCGAAAATGCCAATCAAGTGCTCAAAGCTTTTCTGTCCGGCGTTGGACGCTTCTGAGCCGCGAACCGCGTCCGGCACATGGCCGACGAAGACGATATTTTGCTTCTTGCACTCCTCGGCGATGGCGAAATAGGCGTCGCGAGGAACATAGGATTGGATCTTGATGAAATCCACGCCTCGACTTTTCAACATGTCTACCGCGCGGCGGCCATCATCGGGAGTGGCGATTGCGATGGAGGCGGGAAATTGAGTCTTGGGGCCGTCGAGCATCGGGCCGGCTACGATCATACGAGGGCCAAGCATAGAGCCCGATGCGGTGTCGCGGCGGGCGGCGAGGATTAGATCGAGATCGCTCCCCATGTCGCGCACGCCGGTGATTCCGTTGGCGATAAATAGCGGCAACGTCACTTCTTTGCCACCCGGCACCCAATCCCCGAAAAAGGTGTGGACGTGCATGTCCCACAGACCCGGAATTAGAAATTTCCCGGTTCCGTCGATTACATGCGCCTGCTTAAGAGCGTGCAAGTGGCCCTTGCCGACGTAGGAGATTCGATCGCCTTCGATCACAACGGTGAAGTTCGGCCGCGACGGGCCGCCGGTGGTATCCACAACCGTGACATTGGTGATGGCGTATGGAACGCCAGACCATTCGAGGCCCTGCGCCCATTGCGGAAGTGCGAATAGCAGCCACACCACGAGCGCAGCGTAGATTTTGGTCATAGGCTCCCCAAGGCAGGCGTGATTGTACCCGTGCTTCTGAACCTGACTACAACAAAAAGTCGGTTTTGAGGCGATGCGATAACCGTGGTGTGACGGAATCCTTTCTCTTCGCGGAATAAAAGCCCATCCCTAGCGGTAGTGAAAAATGAGTGCCCGCACTGTGCCGGCGCTCCATTTTGATTCGCGAGGAGCATGGGGATGAAAACATCCGTGCATCCGCCAAACAGTGAAATCTCCGAATCCGAAGCGATCCTGCTCGCACAACAGGGCGACGCGGCAGCATTCGAGGTTCTCTATCGGCTGCACAGCCGCAGAGTGTTCGCCATATGTGTGCGAATGTCCGTGGACCGGAGCGAAGCGGAGGACCTGACGCAAGAGACGTTCCTAATGATTTTCCGAAAAATTCAGAGCTTCCGTGGTGAGTCTGCTTTCTCGACGTGGGTTCATCGCGTGGCGGTCAACACGGTTTTAATGCGCCTCAGAAAGAAGAACATCGCGTCCGAGTCGCTCGACGAGCCTATTAAGTGGGACGAAAACGGCTCGAAAGCGCCGGTGCAATTGGGCGAGCGGGACCTGCAGTTGAGCGGAACGATCGATCGGCTGAATTTGCAGCGGGCGATTGCCCAACTTGCTCCGGGTTGCAAGATGATGTTCCTTCTGCACGATGTGGAGGGCTACCGCCATGAAGAAATTGCGGCGATTGCCGGATGCACCGTGGGAAATTCAAAGTCACAGCTTCACAAAGCTCGCGTGCGCTTGAGGGAAATATTGAGCGACCAAGTGCGTCGATTGAAGAAAACCCGGAGCCCGCGATCTGCCGCGCATAACCGAACCCACAGCGAATCTTCCCGTCGGAGCACTCGCACCGCGACTCCCGAAGTTGGGTTCAGTTTCGTTGAGGCACCCTCGACATAGCTCCGGCGATACTGCTAGCGCAAATCAAATTGTTCTTTGTCGCTCAAATTATGGGCGGAGCCATTCGTTTTTTGGATTTGACCACCGCGAGATTTGCGCGATACCCTTATCGCGGCAAACCGCTCAGTGTGGCTTCCCTTTGTTCCCTCCCACTGAGTTGAGGTTTACCTGATCTCTAGGAGGATCATGTCCAACGAACTTCGCGATTTCCTGGCGATATCGTATAGCGAACTGGAAGAACTGAATCTGAAGGCCAAGGAACAACGTAAGAATCGAGTCGCGCCTCACAAGATTCAGGAGGAGCGCCTGAAGTATCTCACTGACGAAAAGCGCATCAAGGCCGTGACTGTGCTGTTCAGCGACCTTGAGGGCCGCTTGCACATGCTGGACTACGACAAGAAATTCCTGATCAAGAGCTGGGACAATCTCACCTTTGATGGCTCTTCGATTCGCGGATTCACGGCACAGCGGGAAAGCGATCTGCGGTTGGCGATGGACTGGGGCGCGTTTTACTGGGCGCCGGCGGATGTGTTCGGATCGGGCAAGGTTCTCGTTTTTGGCCAAGTGATCGACAAGGATGGTTCACCCTACAGCGCGGACATTCGCGGTGCGCTCAAGGGATATGCGGACGAGCTGCACAAGCGGGAGGGCTACACGCTGAATGCGGCAAACGAGATTGAAGGATTTCTTTTCAACGGCAAGGATGCTGAGAGCCGCTACAACGAGACGGGTAAATTCGAATACGTAAACACCGGCGGCTACTACCACTCGCTGCCGGGCGATCCGCTTCGAACTTTTATCGACACGTGCGCCGAAGTGCAGCGCTCGATGGGGTTCCAGAATGAGAAGGATCACCCCGAGGTGGCGCCGTCCCAATTCGAAATCAATTATGGTTACGGAGAAGTGGTGGCGGCGGCGGACCAAATTCAGCTCTACAAGTTGATCTGCCGCCAGGTGGCAACGCGGATGGGGATGACCGCAAGCTTTCTGCCGAAACCCGTGGTGGGAGTGAACGGGAGCGGGATGCATACGAACGTTTCCGTGAGCAAGGGCTCGAAAAATATGTTTTGGGATCCGAAGGGCGACGAAAAGCTCAGCAAATTCGGATGGGCGTTCGTGGATCGGATTCTGACGCATGGAAATGATCTTTGCCTGCTACTGAATGCGAGCGTGAATGCTTACCGGCGGCTCGATCCTCACTTCGAAGCGCCGAACCAGATCAAAGCTTCGCCGGTAGACCGCGGCTCGATGATCCGGATTCCAATCGGAAATGAAAAGAGCATGCGCGTGGAGGTGCGATCGGTGAGCCCGGATGCGAGTCCGTATATGGTGATGCTCTCGATTTTCAAGACGGGGCTCGACGGGGAAACGGCGAAGATCAAGAATTTGCGCCAGGCGGAACGGTATTTGCCGGATAACATTTATTCGGCACTACAGGATTTTCGCAAGGCGGAGTGGACGACGAAGTTATTGGGCGAGGACGTGAAAAATCGCTACGCAGAATTGAAGCAGGCGTCGGCAGACCGCTGTCCGCGTCTATTAGGCACGTTTGTGAAGACGCCAGAGGTGCAGTACCACCACGAGGTTTACAACCAGTTCCTCTGGAATCTGTTTTAGACTGACGCTTCGACTCCCGAAAAGAAGAACGCCCTGGCCGCTTAACCGGCTGCCAGGGCGTTTCGCTTTTTGGATATGGTGAAATTGCGGGCTACTTCGATGCTCCCGACGCGACGGCGAGGAAGTCGCGATGCTCGGAGGTTTCCGTCGCGGCGCCGAATGCCGGAGCGCCGGTTGGATTGGCTTTACCGTTTGCTTCCAGTCCCGCCATGAATTTGTCGAGCCCGTCTGCGTTATTCGTGACGATAGCGATATCGACTACGTTGGGATCGCCCGAGTGAATCGCTTCATGGTCCACCGAATAACTGTGGAGTGCGCCATCTGCCACCAGCTTGTTAAGGAAAGGGATGATGTAGGAGTTGATGACCTTGTCCGTCGCCTCGCCTTGCCCCGGCTTGCTTCGATAGGTTGCGACTCGAAGATACCCATTTTCGAAGCTGCCGGAATTGGCCGCGTAAAGGCGGCTGGTGAGAATCAAGTCAGAATGCTTGGAAGCGGCTTCAATTTTTTCGATGTCCGCGGGAATGGACTGGGCTCCGACAAGCGACAATACTTTCATAAGATTGGCCATCGATGTAGCGGTCCACCAGCTGCCATGATTGGGGGAGCCTTCGGTATGCGCTGCCATCTTAAAAAAGCCGTAGCCGATGATCGTTCCGTCGGCGATAAGCTTGTCGAAAACCGGTTTCTGCGCAGCGTCATACTTTTCGAATGCGGGCCAATCGGGGCGGGCTACTGCCCACTGGGCCACATAGGTATAGACGGGCGGCTTTTCCTTGTCATCGGAACTGCCCTGTGCGTGCGCCGAAAAGGCACCGGCGGCGGTGATTGAAAGCGCAATTGCGAGTACAACTGACTGCAACATCTTGCTGTGCATCTATATTCCTCCTTAAAGGAACGCGAGCGTAAGTGTCCACTCTGTTGCGGAGAAGAAACAGTTTTGCTTTTGGATTGGCCTGCCCAGGAATCGTGCCACCGAGACACTACTCCGCGAAGGGCGGAGTGTCAAGCCATTCGAGCGGCACGGAATTGGAATGATTCTCGGAAGCTAGTCGTAATATTCAGCGCCGAGGTGTGTAATCAGCTCTTCGCCCATCATCCAGCGGAGGGTGTTTTTCAATTTCATGAGCTGAATGAAGAGATCGTGCTCGGGGTAGAGTTCTTTGGCGCACATCGGCGATTTGAAATAGAAGCTGAGCCATTCCTGGATTCCGCGCATTCCTGCGCGCTGCGCCAAATCGAAGAACAAAGCGAGATCGAGAACGATCGGCGCTGCAAGAATCGAATCGCGGCAGAGGAAGTCCACTTTGATCTGCATCGGGTAGCCGAGCCAGCCGAAGATATCGATGTTGTCCCAGCCTTCTTTGTTGTCGCCGCGCGGCGGATAGTAATTGATTCTTACTTTGTGATGAATCTTGCCGTAAAGCTCGGGGTAGAGATTTGGCTGGAGGATGTATTCGAGTGCGCCGAGCTTCGATTCTTCTTTTGTCTTGAAGGAGCCCGGATCTTCGAGCACTTCGCCGTCGCGGTTGCCGAGAATGTTTGTCGAGAACCAGCCATTGAGACCGAGCATGCGCGCTTTGAAGCCAGGCGCGAGGACTGTTTTCATCAACGTCTGGCCGGTCTTAAAGTCCTTACCGCCAATTGGCACGCGCTTTTCTTTCGCGTAATTCTCGAGGGCGGGGATGTCTACAGTCAGGTTGGGGGCGCCGTTTGCGAAGGGAACGCCTTCGCTGATGGCGGCATAGGCATAAAGCATCGAGGGCGCGATCGCGGGATGATTGGCCTTCATGCCCTTTTCAAACGAGGCTAAGTCCTTGTGGACGTCTTCGGCTTTCAGGAACACTTCTGTAGAGGCGCACCAGACCATGACGAGGCGGTCGAGCTTGTTTTTCTTCTTGAAATCGCGAATGTCTTGGCGGAGCTGCTCGGCAAGGTCGAATTTGGTTTTGCCTTTTTTGACGTTGGTACCGTGGAGGTTTTTTACGTAGGTTTGGTCGAAGGCCGCCTTCATCGGCTTGATGTTCTTTAGAAATTTCTGGGCCTTGGCCAGATCCTTGGCGTCGAGAACGCCTGCTTTCGATGCGGCTTCGTAGGCGTCGTCGGGGAATACATCCCAGCCGCCGAAGACGAGATCGTCGAGCTTCGCCAGCGCGACAAAGTCCTTAATTTTTGGAACCCGATTGTCCGTGCGCTTTCCGAGGCGGATGGTACCCATCTGCGTGAGCGAGCCCACCGGCAACGACTCTTTTCGCCGCACTAATTCGACGCCCGCCATAAAGGTGGTGCCCACGGCCCCCATTCCTGGCGTTAGCACTCCTAGTTTTCCTTTCGGCGGAGCAACACTCACCGGCCTGCGCATTCAGAATCCCCCGTAGTTTTGTAGATGAAGTTATGCGATTTGAAGAAAAACCATGATGCGGTATCGCCTGGGAATTTGCAACCGTGGTGCGCCGAGCGGTATGGAATGGAAGTTGTGCTGCAACCTTTGGCTTGGGAATGGAAGGGCCTATAGAAACCTTCGGCACAGCAACATCTTGCCGTTCGAGCATTGTGTATATCCGAAAGCTGATTATAATCTGGTTACTTAACCTCCAGTTTCGGAGCGCCCATGAAGCCACTGCGAACCGCTTTGTTCCTAACACTCATCGTCATGAACGCTTTCGCGCAAGAGTCCGCGGATGGTCCAACCGATCCCAAGGCGCGGAAAAGCTATCAGGAAGGCCTCAATTGCCTTCAAAAACATAATACAGAAATGGCTCTGGAGAATTTCAAAAAG
>Ga0307479_10003025_pt1 | contig 15291 bp, 14 predicted proteins | sample atmos_gasesECM4C_FD_203743 | JGI IMG/M metagenome (GOLD analysis project Ga0307479, IMG submission 203743) | Hardwood forest soil microbial communities from Morgan-Monroe State Forest, Indiana, United States - atmos_gasesECM4C_515 | ecosystem: Environmental > Terrestrial > Soil > Temperate... | reverse complement strand
CTTAGCCATCGACCGCTGGCGCAGCGCGCCGGAGCTATCCAAGATCGCGATCGTGCACACGGTCGGTGGCGTCACCTTCCCTGGCTCGCCGCTCGCCCCGACCAAGGAAGAGCTGCAGCAGATCGCCGGTTACTGGCCCGATATCGAGAAGTCGCGGGCCGAGGCGCGGCGCTTGCTCAATGAAGCCGGTGCCGAGGGGCTCAGCTTCGAACTGCTCAACCGCAACGTCGATCAACCCTACAAATATTATGGCATCTGGGTCGTCGATCAGTGGAACAAGATCGGACTGCACGTAACCCAGAAGGTAGTGCCGACCGGGCCATGGTTCGAAGCGCTGCGCAGCGGCAATTTCGATGTCAGCACCGAGGGCAATTGCCAGAACGTCGTCAATCCGCTCGCCGATGTCGGCAAATATCTGCCGCATTCGGTGTCCAGCTCGAACTACGGCCAGTTCGACGACCCAAAGGAAATCGAGATGTACAACCGCCAACTGCGCGAACTCGACAAGACCGAGCAGCGGGCCGATTTGCTCGAATTTACCAAATACGTCCTCGACGAGCAGGCTCATGCGATCTACCTGCTGTGGTGGCAGCGGGTCGTGCCCCACCGCGCCTACGTCAAAGGCTGGAAGATCGGGCCGAGCCATTATGTCAATCAGGACCTCGGGACGGTCTGGCTCGACCAATAGGTTTGGTCAGGTGAAATTCATCCAACCAGTGCTGCTGGCGGCCGGTGTCATTGCCGGCATTGGATTGACCGGCTCGGCTGCAGCTGAAGAAACCCCCAAACCCGGCGGCACTCTGACCTACCTGATCGCCGCCGACGCGCCGCCGAGCTTCGACGCTCACCGCGAGCTCACCTTCGCAACCGTCTACTCCGCGGCGCCCTTCTACAGTGTGCTGGTCCGTGTCGATCCGAACAACCCCGCCTCGGCCGCGGAGTTCGTGTGCGATCTGTGCACGGAAATGCCGATCCCGACCGATGACGGCAAGACCTACACCTTCAAGCTCCGCGACGGCGTCAAGTTTCACGACGGCTCGCCGCTGACCGCCGATGACGTGGCGGCGAGCTGGAACAAGATTATCGATCCGCCAGAAGGTGTCACCAGCGCGCGCCAGAGCCAATACATGATGGTTGACAAGGTCGAGGCGCACGACCCGCTGACCGTGGTCTTCCGTCTCAAGTTTCCGACCAGCGCCTTCTTGCCGGCGCTCGCCGATCCGTTCACCTGGATCTACAAGAAGGAGATCCTCGACAAGGATCCCCGCTGGCACGAAAGAAATATCCTGGGTTCAGGACCTTTCAAGTTCGTCGGCTATGAGGTCGGCTCGGCGATCAAGGGGGTGCGCAACCCCGACTATTACCACCCCGGGCTCCCCTACCTGGACGGCTTTATCGGACTTTATGCTCCCAAGCAGGCCGTGCGGGTGGATGCGATCCGCAGCGATCGCGCAGCGATCGATTTCCGCAATCTGCCGCCCGCGGCGCGCGACGAGCTCGTCGATGCGCTCGGCGACAAGATAACGGTGCAGCAGAGCGATCTGAACTGCGGCAATATCTTCACACCCAACCAAAAGAGGAAGCTGTTCGACGACGCTCGGGTGCGCCGTGCGCTGACCCTCGCGGTCGACCGCTGGAGCGGCGCGACAGCCCTCGCCAAAATCGCGGTCGTGCACACGGTCGGCGGCATTGTCTTCCCGGGATCACCGCTGGCGGCGAGCAAGGAAGAACTCGAAAGGATCGCCGGATTCTGGCCCGACATCGCGAAGTCGCGGGCCGAGGCAAAGCGTCTACTGAAGGAGGCTGGAGCCGAAGGTCTGGCGTTCGAGCTGTTGAACCGGGATCTCGACCAGCCCTTCAAATATGTCGGCACTTGGCTCGTCGACCAGTGGAGCAAGATCGGTCTCAACGTGACACAACGCATCGTGCCGGTCGGTCCATGGTTCGACGCGATGCGCAACGGCAATTTCGACGTGACCCTCGAGGGCAATTGTCAGAGCGTCGTCAACCCGGTGCTCGATGTCCAGAAATACCTGCCGCGGTCTATCTTCACCGAAAATTACGGGAATTTCGAGGATCAGCACGAGATCGATCTCTATCAGCAGATGCTGCACGAGACTGATACGGCAAAGCAGCGTCAACTGGTTCGCGACTTCGAGAAATACGTGCTCGACGACCAAGCCCACGAGCTGTTCGTGCTATGGCAGCACCGGATCGTTCCCCACCGGTCCTATGTCAAAGATTGGAAGATCAGCCCGAGCTTTTACGTCAATCAGGATTTGTCGACTGTTTGGCTCGACAGGTAGGCGAGGATGAGCGTGGCCGCGATCGACACACACCCGCTCCTCGAAGTCAGAGGGCTGCGGATGCATTTTCCGGTCACGGAAGGGATCGTCGTGCACCGCAAGGTCGGCGAGGTGAAAGCCGTCGACGGTATCGACTTTTGGGTTCGCCGCGGCGAGACATTGGGGCTCGTTGGCGAGAGCGGCTGCGGCAAAACGACGACCGGACGCTGCATCCTGCGGCTCGAGCGGCCGACTGCCGGCGAGATCCTCTATGACGGCGTCGACATCGCCAAGGCGGAGCGCAAGGAGCTGCTGGCTCTGCGCCGGCGCATCCAGGTCATCTTTCAAGACCCCTACAGCTCGCTCAACCCGCGCATGAAGGTCGGCGAGATCATCGCCGAGCCGATCATGGTCCACGGGATCGAGCGTGACGCGGGGCGCCGCGGAGCCCGCGTGCGCGAGCTGCTGTCGGTTTGCGGCCTCGATCCGAAATTCGCCGACCGCTACCCGCACGAGATGTCGGGCGGTCAGCGCCAGCGTGTCGGGATCGCGCGCGCGCTCGCCCTCGAGCCGGAGTTCATCGTCTGCGACGAGGCCGTCTCCGCGCTCGACGTGTCGATCCAAGCACAGGTGATCAACCTGCTCGAGGACCTGCGCGAACGTTTCGGGCTCACCTACCTGTTCATTGCGCACGACCTCTCGGTCGTGCGACATCTATGCCAGCGTGTCGCGGTGATGTATCTCGGCCGGATCGTCGAGCTGGCGGCGTGCGACGAGCTCTTCGACAACCCGCTCCACCCCTATACCCAGGCACTCCTCGCGGCGGTGCCGGTGCCCGATCCTAGCGTCGAGGCGTCCCGCGATTTTCGGCCCGTCAAAGGCGAGGTGCCGAGTCCCATAAATCCGCCCCCGGGTTGCGTGTTTCATCCGCGCTGCCCGATCGCGGTCGAGAGCTGCAAGCAGTTGCGCCCGGAGCTGCTCGAGCTGCGGCCGGACCACTGGGTCGCCTGCAGCGAGGTTCGGCTGTAGCGTAAGCCGCTATGACTCGCATCCGATACGCTGATATGATTCCGTCATTCCCGCGAAAGCAGGAATCTAGAGCGGCGAGCTCTTGGCTCGCCGGCTCTGGACCCCTCCCCGGGCGGCCGGCCCTGGGCGGGCCGTCCCGGGGATCAGCGGGGGTGACGATAACGGGAAGAGGGAGCGAGATGCACGCGGGAGCGAGGCTTTTGGTGGTCGGGCTCGTTGCGGTCTCCGCAGCAGCTGCGCCTGCACTGACGCAGGAGACGCCGAAACAGGGCGGGATGTTTACCTACATGATCCCCGCCGACGCGCCGCCGAGCCTCGATGGCCACCGCGAGACGACCTACGCGACGGTCCACACCGCGGCGCCATTTTACAGCACGCTGATCCGTATCAACCCGGAAAACCCGTCCTCGACCACCGACTTCGTTTGCGACCTGTGCACGACGATGCCGCAGCCGAGCGATGACGGGAAGACCTACACCTTCAGGATCCGTAACCACGTCAAGTTTCATGACGGCTCGCCGCTGACCGCCGCCGATGTGGCGGCGAGCTGGAACGCGATCATCCATCCGCCTGAAACCACCACAAGCGCTCGCGAGAGCTACTACATCATGGTCGACAAGGTCGAGGCGCCAGACCAGTCGACGGTCGTGTTCCATCTGAAATTTCCCACCGGCGCCTTTCTGCCGGCGCTCGCCGACCCTTATGCCTGGATCTACAAGAGGGAGATCCTCGACAAGGACCCGCGCTGGTACGAAAAGAACGTCATGGGCTCCGGCCCGTTCAAGTTTGCCGGCTACGAAATCGGCCAGTCGATCAAGGGAGTGCGCAACCCTGATTATTATCACCAGGGATTGCCCCGACTCGACGGTTTCACTGGTATTTACGCCGATAAACAGGCAGTGCGCGTCGAGGCGATCCGCGCCGATCGGGCGGCGATGGAGTTCCGCGGCCTGCCGCCATCGGCGCGCGACCAGTTGGTCAACGAGCTCGGCGACAAGCTCGCAGTGCAGGAGAGCGACTGGAATTGCGGCAACCTGGTCACCCCCAATCACAAAAAGAAGCCGTTCGACGACGTCCGGGTTCGTCGGGCGCTGTTGCTGGCCGTCGACCAATGGCACGGCGCGCCGGCGCTCGCCAAGATCGCCAATGTGCACACGGTCGGCGGCATTGTCTTCCCCGGCTCGCCGCTGGCGGCGACCAAGGAGGAGCTGCAGCAAATCGCCGGGTTCTGGCCCGACATCGAGAAGTCGCGGGCCGAGGCCAAGCGATTACTGAAAGAGGCGGGGGTAGAGGGGTTGAGCTTTGAGCTGTTGAACCGCAATGTCGACCAGCCCTACAAATATGTCGGCACCTGGCTGGTTGACGAGTGGAGCAAGATCGGGCTGCACGCTACCCAGCGGGTGGTGCCGACCGGTCCGTGGTTCGAGGCGATGCGCAGCGGCAATTTCGATGTCGTCCTCGAAGCCAATTGCGAGGGCGTCGTCAATCCGCTGATGGACACGCAGAAATATCTGCCACGCTCGGTCTATACCGAAAATTACGGAATGTATGACGACCAGCCAGAAATCGATCTATATCAAAGGATGCTGCACGAACCCGACCCTGCCAAGCAGCGCGCTTTGATGCGCGAGTTCGAGAAGCGCGTGGTCGACAGCGAAGCGCACGAGTTTCCGATGCTGTGGTGGTACCGGATCATCCCCTATCGGTCGTACGTCAAGGGCTGGAAGATCAGCCCGAGCCATTACCTGAACCAGGACTTGGCAACCGTCTGGCTGGACAAGTAGCCGGTGCGGCGGGAGCGGAGGCGATGTACCGATACATTATAAAGCGGCTACTGCTGGTGATCCCGACCCTCCTCGGGGCCGCGGCTCTCGTGTTTTTGCTGATGCGTCTCATTCCCGGCGACATCTGTGTCGTGCGGCTCGGCTCCGGCGGCGGCACCTTCGATGAACGCGCGGTCCAGGCCTGTCATGCTCAGCTCGGCCTCAACCACCCGATATTCCTGCAGTTCGTCGATTTCGTGTGGGGCTTCTTCCGCGGCGACTTCGGGATCTCGATGTGGTCTGGAAAACCCGTCTTGACCGAGATTGCCGCACGTTTTCCGGTCTCGCTCGAAATCGCGATCATGGCCGTTGTCGTCGCCAACGTTATTGCAATCCCGCTCGGGACGATCTCGGCCTTGAAGCAAAACAGCCCGATCGACTTCGTCATCCGCGTGATCTCGATCGCCGGTCTTGCGACCCCGTCGTTCTGGCTGGGAATTTTGTTCATCCTTGCGATCCTCGACATCTCGCAGGCGGCCTTCGGCGCGCCGTGGATGCCGCCGATCGATTATGTGCCGATATGGCAGGACCCGTTGCGCAACCTATCGATGGTGATCTTTCCGGCGCTGACCGTCGGCTACCGAACGTCCGCCGTAACAATGCGAATGACCCGCTCAGCGATGCTCGAGGTGCTGCGCGAGGATTATATCCGCACTGCCCGCGCTAAGGGTCTGGTCGAGCACATCATCATCAACCGCCACGCATTGAAGAATGCACTGTTGCCGGTCGTGACCTTGATCGGTATCGAGGCGGCTTTCCTGATCGGCGGTCTCGTCGTCACCGAGCAGGTGTTCAATCTGAACGGCATCGGCCGGCTATTCGTCCAATCCGTGCAGAATCAAGACTACACGATGACCCAGGCACTGGTCATGCTGGTCGTCGCCGCCTTTGTGCTGACCAATACCGTCGTCGACCTGCTCTATGCCTGGCTCGACCCGCGCATCCGCTACGGGTGAACCGTCATGACGATCGCCGCCCCCGAAGCCGCCGACGTTCCCCTCACCGCCGACTTTGTGCCGCTGAGGCAACGCTCGCCGCTCCGCAGAGCCTGGATCTTCTGCCGCCGGCAGCCGCTCGGCACCTTTGGCATGGTGCTTGTGGTGATCATGGCGATAGCCGGGATCGCCGCCGATTGGATCGCCCCCTACAGCCCGACCGCCAACGATTTTTCGGCGATGACCGAGCCGCCGAGCTGGGCCCACTGGCTCGGCACCGATCAGTTCGGGCGAGACCAGTTGTCGCGAATCATTTTTGGCGCGCGCACCGCGCTGATCGTCGGCTTCTCCTGTGCGATCGTCGCCAGCGTTGCGGGGCTGGTTCTCGGCGTCGGCAGCGCCTATTTCGGCGGCCGCCTCGACCTCTACCTGCAGGGCGTCCTCGATGTGGTAATGGCTTTCCCGCTGATCATCATGGCGCTCGCCGTCGTCGCGATCTTCGGCACCGGTGTCCACAATGTCATCGTCGCGATCACGATCCCGTTGATCCCGCGCTGCGCCAGGGTGTTGCGTTCGAGCGCATTGTCGATCCGCGAGGTGCCCTATATCGACGCCGCGCGCGCCTGCGGCTTTGGCCATAAGCGGATTGTTCTGCGCCACATGGTCCCCAATGTGATGGCGCCGTTCTTGATCATGCTGACCGCCTTTGTCGGGCAGGCGATCCTCGCCGAGGCCTCGCTCTCTTATCTCGGCCTCGGCGTGCAGGAGCCGGTTCCGGCCTGGGGCCTGATGCTGCAGGGGGGTGCCGAGGAATACGCCTCGACCGCACCGTGGATCGCGATCTTTCCGGGGCTCGCGATCGCGCTGACCGTCTTCGGCTTCAGCCTCTTCGGCGACAGCTTGCGCGACGCCCTCGACCCAAAATTGCGCGACCGCTGACCATTCGCGCACGCGATATTGCCGCCACCGCCTACGTTGAGGCGAACTGGCTTGCCTCGCGTTGTCAAACTCACGAAGATGGCGTCCGCGTGCTCCTGCGACAGGGACTGCCCGTGGATATCGGCGAGAGGCGCCAAGCCAACATCCTGGTGTTGGCTCCGGTCGGCCGCATAGACAACCTCACCAGCGCCCCTTTTCAGGCGCGTCTGCTTAGCGCCGTCACCGCCAGCTCCGCGGACGTCGTCGTCGACCTATCCGGCGTCGAATATATATCAAGCGCCGGTTTGCGGGCGTTGATGACCGCGTCGCGGCAAAAACCGAAAGAGCGGCGGCTCGCCGTCGCGTGTCTCCAAACGGTCGTGGGCGAGATCTTTGCCATCAGCCGGTTCTCGCACGTCATCCCGGTCTTCGCCACCATCGAGGAAGCGAGCGCAGCCTGGCAGGCTCCGCCGCGACCCGAGCCGGCGGTTCTCCATGCGGAAGCCGAACCGGCTGGACCGTTGCGTGTCCGCTTTTGGGGCACCCGCGGTTCACTGCCGGCACCGTTACGGGAGCGGGCGGTCCGAGCCAAGATCCGCGATGCGCTGCTCGCTGCTCGCGGGCACGTTCTCCAGACCGAGCAGGCGATCGATGCCTTCATCGACAGCAGGCTGCCATTTTCAGTACACGGCACCTTCGGCGGCAACACCAGCTGTGTCGAGATCATTACCGGCGACGACGAATATGTGATCTGCGACCTCGGTACCGGCGTGCGCGAATTCGGCAACCACGTGCTGCGGGAGCATGGTTCCGGGCGCAAGCACTGCTTCAACGTATTCCTGTCACACCCCCATTGGGACCACATTATGGGGTTCCCGTTTTTTGCGCCCGCTTATATTCCCGGCAACCGCATTCGCATTTACGGCTGCCACAATGTGCTGAGCGAGGCGCTGCACACCCAGCACTCTGCCCCGTGGTTTCCCGTCAATTTTCGCGAGCTCGCCTCGACCATCGAATTCATCACGCTCGAGCCCGACCGCACCTACGAGATCGCTGGTCTCTCCGTAACCTCCATAAGGCAACTCCACACCGGCCATTCCTATGGCTACCGCTTTTCTCGGGGTGGGAAATCGCTAGTCTATTCAACCGATTGCGAGCACAAATATTCCAGTCTCGACGAATCCTATCCATTCGTTGCGTTCTATCGGGACGCCGACGTGCTGATCTTCGATGCGATGTATTCGCTTGGCGACACAATCTCGGTCAAGGAAGATTGGGGTCACTCGAGCAATGTCGTTGCGGTCGAACTGGCCCATGCCGCTCGAGTCAAACGCCTCGTCCTGTTTCACCACGAGCCGGCTTATGACGACCGCATGATCGAGGAGGTCTTTGCCGAGACCATCCGCTTCGAGGAAATCAGCCGGCCCGGCCACAAGGTCGAGGTGGTCGTGGCCTATGACGGGCTAGAACTGGAGTTGTGACGCGCCAACCCGCAGTGGGCTGGAGTGTTGCTCTGTTGCGCGGTCCGGGCCGCGCAGCGGCGCTCGCGCTGGTCGGGGGCGCCTTGGTGCTGCGCATCATCGACCCGGGCATCGTCACCGAATTGCGCGTGCGCGGCTTCGACTTGGTAGAACGAGTGTGGCCGCGCGCCAGTGATTCGGCAAGAGTGACGATCGTCGACATCGACGAGAAGAGCCTCGCCCAATACGGGCAGTGGCCGTGGCCCCGGCATTTGGTGGCCGAGCTGGTCCGCCGGATCGCTCAAGGGAACCCGCGCGTCGTCGGCATCGACTATGTCTTCGCGGAGCGCGATTGGCTTTCGCCAATCGAGATCGCGCGAGCCCTGCCCGGACTGCCGCCAGCTTTGGCGGACGCATTGGCGCAGCTGCCGCCCAGCGACCACGACCTGGCCGAAGCGATCGCGGCGATGCCGACGGTTCTCGCGCTCGCCCCCAGTCCGGAGCAGGTGGCGCGGTCTTCGGGCCCGATTCCTTCCGCCCCGATCCGCCAGGCGGGAGACGATCCGATGCCGTTCTTGAAGAGCTACAAATCCATGGTGCAAAGCCAACCCGATCTCCGCGCCGCGGCGTTGGCCGCCGGGGCCATCGCGGTCGAGCCGGATGCCGACGGCGTCGTCCGGCGGCTCGCCCTCGCTGTGAGCTATCAACAAACGATCGTCCCGAGTTTTGCGCTCGAGGTCGTGCGTGTCGGCAGCGGCGGACACGAGATCTTGATCGATACCGGCGCGCTCGGGATCAAAAGCGTCATGATCGGCGGCACCATCATCCCGACGGACAGGCGGGGCCGCGCAATCCTCCACTTCGCGCCGTCACTGGCACGGTACATCTCGGCCTCGGATGTCCTCGATCCGGCGTTCGATCCAGCCGAGCTGCGGGGGCAGGTAGTATTGCTCGGGGTTGCCGGCGTCGGCATCGCCGGGCTCCGGCAAACGCCCCTCGGTCTCGTCCGTGCGGTCGACCTCCATGCCCAGCTGATCGAATCGATCCTGCTCGGCGACCTGCTCCGCCGCCCACCGTTTCTCGATTGGTTCGAGTTCGCTGCGGCACTCGCGGCCGGGCTCGCGGTCATCTGGCTGCTGCGCTACGCAAGGCCGGTGCGGGCGGTCGGTACTGCTATAGCGATCGCCACGGCTCTTTTTGGTGTCGAACTCGTGCTATTCCGGTTTGCCGATCGCCTCTTCGACAGCACCTTTCCAGTGCTGACCTTGCTCGGCGCGTTGGGTGTAATGCTTGTAGGAAACCTTCGCGCCGCGCAAATGGAACTCGTTCGCGAACGCGAGGCGAAGCAGCGGGCCGAAGGCGAGCTTGCAGCGGCGCAGGCGATCCAAATGGGGCTCCTACCGCGGCGCTTTCCTGCGTTTCCCGATCGTCCCGACATCGATGTCTACGCCCGCATCGAGCCGGCCCGAATGGTCGGTGGGGACCTCTACGACTACCTGCTGATCGGACGAAGCAGCCGCCTGTTCTTTCTGATTGCCGACGTATCGGGCAAGGGCATCGCGGCAGCACTATTGATGGCGGTAACCAAGGAGGTTGTCCGCGACGCCGTACTGACATTCGCGCCGGCGCTCGACCGCATCCTCGCCGAGGCCAACCGGAAGACGGCAGCGGCGAGTGCGGAGCTGCAGAGCGAGGGCGGCGTTTTCGTGACTGCCTTCGCCGGGATTCTCGACCTTGGCTCGGGAGAGGTCGATTTTGCCAGCGCCGGGCACGACGCGCCGTTCATCCTCGACGGCAAGACCGGCTTGCGGCGGCTCATCACCGAAGGCGGTCCGCCGCTCGGCGCGATCGATGACTTCCCCTATCCGATCGATCACGACCGGATCGAGCCGGGCGAGGTCTTGCTTCTTTACACCGACGGGGTCACCGAAGCGGAGAACACCGACCGTGCGCTCTATTCCTCGGAACGGCTGACCGCAGCGCTGAGGAAGGCGCCGGTCGTCGATGCGCAGCGCGTCGTTGCGACGGTGATGGACGACGTCAGCCGCTTTGTCGGCGGCGCCGAGCAGGCGGACGACATGACCCTCCTGGCGCTGCGACGGGTGGCTGGCACAGCGCAATGAGCGCAGCTCGCGTAAGCGACAGCGCCTGATTGTAGGGCAGATGAGCTACCATCGGCGATGAGAGCGTCGATCACGTTACGGGACGAAAATGCAGAGCTCACTCGGCTTCAAGCCTTCGCCGACGAGTTTGCGCGCGAATGCAGTCTGCCGGATGACGAGCGGTTGCGGCTTTTGGTCATCCTCGAAGAGCTTTTCGCCAACGCCGTAACGCATGGTTATGGACCGCGTTCGGGCGGTGGAAGTATCACGGTGGCGCTCGGGTGGAGGTCGGGCCACCTCCGGATAAGTTTCGTCGACGATGCGCCGCCTTTCGATCCGCTCGCTTTCGGCGCGCCGGACCTGGACGCGGCAGCAGAAGAGCGCTCCATCGGCGGGCTCGGTATCCACATTGTCCGCTCGCTCGTCGACCAAGCCCGCTACCGCCGCGAAGGCGGCCGCAACCACCTTCATCTGGTGCGGCATATCGCACCGGTTGCGCGGAACCTCATCTAACCCCGGGCCTCTGCGGAGGCCGCGCTGAGAAAGCAAGCCGGCTGGGTCTCGCGTAGATCCCCGCTACTGACCTTCGCGGACGACCGGGTTGCGAAGGGTGCCGATCCCGGTGATCTCGATCTCGACCGTGTCGCCGTGCTTGAGGTTCTCCGGCGCACCTTCGGTGCCCATCCACACGACATCGCCGGGGTAGAGGGTCAGGTACTGCGACATGCGGCTGATGAAGGTGGCCGGCCCAAAGAGCATGTTGTTGGTCTTGAACCGGATCTTCTCCGCTCCGTTGACGCGGATCCGGGTCTCGGCCGCGTCGAGATCGAAATCGGTCTCGATCCAAGGACCCATCGGTTTGAAAGTGTCGGCGTTCTTGGCACGCCACAAGGTGCGGTCGTTGGCCTGCCAGGTGCGTTCGCTCATGTCGTTGCCGATGGTCCAGCCGAGAACGCAGCTGAGTGCGTCAGCCTCGGACAGATGCTTCGCCTTGCGGCCGATTACGGCGACGAGCTCGCCTTCGTACTGTACGCGCTCGGTCGCGTCGGCCGGTATGACGATCGCCTCGCCGTGGGGGATCAGCGCATTGTTGGCGCGATAGCCGATATCCGCAGCTTTGGGGAGGTTCGGTTCCTGACCGCGCTTTCTCGCCGCCTCGATGACGTGCTCGGCGTAATTGAGTCCGGCGCAATAAAAAGTGCGGGGCTCGACCGGAGTCAGCAACTTTACCGACGCCAGCGGCTGCCGGATCGTCGTCCTCTCATACCCGGCGAATGGGTCACCGCGTACCTCGGTAGCCATGTCACCCTCGACAATCCCGTAGGCCGGATGACCATTCGTCTCATACCGTATCCAGCGCATTGCCAGTCTCCTCCACCGGTCTCCTCCACATCGCGACTCGAAGCCGTTTCACGAAGTTGATGAACGGCCTCGCCCCGCGACTATTGCACGGCTTCGTCGGGATAAACACCCCAGATCTCAACGCGCTGCACCCAACCGGTGAAGTCGGCGGCTTCGATCCGACACCAGGCGCCGCGGCATTCGATCAGGTGCGCCAAGACGCCGGGTTCTGCGCGGGCGACGATGTCCGAGGCCAAGTCGGGCAGTCGGTGCAGCGCGCGGATACCGCCTTTGACCACGACGGTGCGCTTGCCCGAGACCATTCGCTCGTGCACCCAGCCTTCCGTACCTTGCCAGTCGTGGATCATCCGCCAGTGCTCGAATTCCTTGATGATCTCGACCGGCATTTCCTTGCGGGTCAGCACCCATTGGATCGGATAGCTCTCGCCCGGACCCACCCTCAGGTTCACCTGCTCCGAGCGCAGGCTGACAAAGCGCGGCAGCCTTTCGCCTGGCTCTGCTTCGGCCGCCGAAGCCAACGCTGCCCTGACGGCGAGAGCGACGGACAGCGCGCAACACGCCATCAGAATTTGGGCGATGTATCGCCTGGACATCGCGGCCCCGCTCTTGCTAATGCCAGGGCGCCTTTTTGCGGACATTGCCGCCATGCGGTCGAAACGGCCATTTGTAATCGTCACCCGGAAGCTCCCGGATCCGATCGAGACCCGGATGATGGAGCTTTTCGCCTGTCGTCTCAACCTCAACGATACAGCCTTCGGCAAATCAGAGCTGACAGCCGCGGTCGGCCAAGCCGATGTTCTGGTTCCGACAGTAACCGACCGAATCGACGCAGAGGTATTGGCCGCCGCCGGCCCGGCGCTGAAGCTGATCGCCTCGTTCGGAACCGGGGTCGACCACGTCGACCTCGCAGAGGCGCAGCGGCGCGGCATCATCGTGACCAACACGCCCGGGGTGTTGACCGAGGACACTGCGGACATGACGATGGCGCTGATCCTCGCGGTTTCACGGCGACTGGCCGAAGGCGAAAGGCTGATCCGCAGCGGTGGCTGGACCGGCTGGAGCCCGACTTCGATGCTCGGCCACCGGATCTGGGGCAAGCGGCTGGGAATCGTCGGCATGGGCCGGATCGGCATGGCGCTGGCGCGACGTGCGACCGGCTTTGGCCTGTCGGTCCACTATCACAACCGGCGTCCGGTGCCGGAGGATGTCGAGAGCGCGCTCGCGGCGACCTATTGGGAGAGCCTCGACCAGATGCTCGCCCACATGGACATCGTCTCGGTCAATTGTCCGCACACGCCGGCGACCTATCATCTGCTTTCGGCGCGGAGGCTACGGCTCCTGCAGCCGCACGCGATCCTCGTCAACACGGCGCGCGGCGAGATCGTCGATCAAGAGGAGCTGGTGCGGCTGCTCGAAATCCGCGCCATCGGGGGTGCCGGTCTCGACGTCTTCGAGCACGAGCCGGCTGTCGACCCGCGGTTGCAGGCGCTCGACAATGTCGTGCTGCTGCCGCACATGGGCTCGGCGACGATCGAGGGGCGGATTGCGATGGGCGAAAAGGTGATCATCAACATCAAGACCTTCGCCGACGGCCACCGCCCGCCCGATCGCGTCATCGGCTCGATGCTGTGATCCGCGGCGGGCCCGATGACCTTGTATGACGCGGCACTCGCGCCGTTTGCCGAGTTCGGCTTTATGCGCCGCGCGCTGGTCGGTTGTCTTGCGTTGGCGCTCGGCTGCGGGCCGATCGGCACGATCTTGGTGATCCGGCGGATGAGCCTGATGGGTGACGCGCTGTCGCATGCCGTGCTGCCGGGTGTCGCACTCGGCTTTATGATCGCCGGGTTGTCATTGCCGGCGATGAGCCTCGGCGGCGTCCTGGCCGGCCTTGTCGTGGCGTTGTTGTCCGGTCTGGTGACCCGGCTGACGCCGTTGCGCGAGGATGCGAGCTTCGCCGGCTTTACCTGATCTCGCTGGCGCTCGGTGTGCTCCTGGTGTCGGTCCGCGGCAGCAATGTCGATCTCTTGCGCCTCCTGTTCGGCTCGATCCTGGCGGTCGACGACGCGGCGCTGATGCTGATCGGCGGCATCGCGACCGCGAGCCTGCTGCTGCTCGCCGTCATCTACCGGCCGCTCGTGGTCGAGTGCTTCGATCCCGGCTTTCTGCGCGCAGTCGGCGGCCGCGGCGGGCTTGTCCACACGCTGTTTCTGGCGCTCGTCGTCTTCAACCTGGTCGCCGGGTTTCAGGCGCTCGGCACGTTGATGGCCGTCGGGCTGATGATGCTGCCCGCGGCCGCCGCGCGCTTTTGGGTGCGCGAGTTGTGGTCGCTGAGTGCCACGAGCAGCGCGTTGGCGCTCGGCTCGGGCTTTCTCGGCCTGCTGTTGTCCTATCACGTCGACCTGCCCTCGGGGCCGGCGATCGTCCTGGTCGCCGGGCTCGGCTATCTCGCCTCGGTCCTCTTCGGCCCGCGCGACAGCCTGCGCGCGCTTTATGTTCGGCGCGCGCATCTCGAGGCGTGAACAAACCAGGTTACGGCTCGGCAAGGCCGTCGAGGTCGGAGCCGTCAAGCAGAAGATCAACGAGGGCGCCGGCAGCCTCCCAACCATAGGTTCGGTAACTATGGCCGCAGCTGACCTGCGGGCGCCGGCGTAGACCATCTCGTATTGGGTGTGGCGGGCGGTTTATTCGAGCGCCGGGCCGGCGATTCGGTGTTTCCGCCCGACCTTCCCAGACGCCCGAAACTCTATTCGTTCGAGCGGTTCGGGAAGCCGCGCTAAGAAGGATACCGGGCGCTCGTTCGAGGACATTCGCATCACTCGTGCGTCGGCCCGGGAGATCGGGTAGGCTCACGTCACCGCCGGAAAATTGACGGTTTGTCAGCCGGCTCGTAGGGTTTCGGCTCGGAAAACTTGTGGATAAGGAACGAAATGACAAAGACTTCGATTCGCTCCGGCGGGACAGCCGTGGCGCTGATCCTGGCCCTGGCCAGTTGCACGAACCCCTATGACCCCGCGCAGCGCGCGGTTGGCGGCGGGCTGCTCGGCGCCGGCGCGGGGGCCGCGATAGGCGGCGCGGTTGGCGGCGGACATGGCGCTGCGCTCGGTGCGGCTATCGGCGGCGCGACGGGCGCCGTAACCGGCGCTGCCACGACACCGCCGCCACCCCCACCACCCCCACCACCCAGCGGCTATTACGGATCGCCCGGCGCCTACGGGCAACCGGCGCCGGGTTATGGGTACCCACCCTCTGGCTACGAGCAAGCGGCTCCGAATTATGGCTACCCGCCCTCGGGCTATGCGCAACCGGCACCCGGCTACGGGTATCCCCCACCCAGCTACCCGTCCTATTGAGCCGAGCGGGTCAGCTCGACGGCACTG